>SAMEA3663015__coassemble_68_pt1 | contig 383995 bp, 308 predicted proteins | sample SAMEA3663015__metabat2_low_PE_008 | metagenome-assembled genome bin SAMEA3663015 (sample SAMEA3663015) | pig gut metagenome | biome: pig gut; feature: pig-associated habitat; material: faeces | place: France | collected 2012
CTTAAACGTCTGTAAAACAACAGTGTTCCAAAATGTTCGTATGAAACGGCGTTTTATTTTCGCAAAACGGCGTTTTATTTTGCAGGGTTTTCGACAAGGTACAACAAAGTTGCAAACACTCTTATTTTCAGTTTGTTGTAATCTCACGGAAATTGGCTTTGTGATATTGCAAAATGAGCGTGCGAGAGACTAAAGAGAAGAAATAATTTGCAAAAATGTTGCATTACAATGGCAAAATACCATACCAAAATCGCTATAAGGGCGGCTTAAAAGTGGCAGAATGTGCATAAAAACGACAATGTGAAATGTTAAAAGTGTAGCAAAACGATATAAAATTTGACAATAGGCATATAATGATTTCTAATTGACGACTCATAAAAATAAATCCCTAAACCATGTTAATAACTCTATGTTAGGTCGTGTTATTACCCCCCAGAAGCAATAATTTAATTTGAATTAAAAAGACAAATACCCTTATCTTAAACTCAGAAGAGCTGTTTGTCAAACTGTTTGCTCCAAAAAACAAAATGTATTATCTTTGCTGCTTGTTAATTTCAACATTGGGTACGAACCGAAGTGCGATTAACACACAAGAAAAACAAGAAAAAAGCAATAGTAATGAGAAAACTAATTTTGAAGACGGTAGCTTGTCTATTATTATCGTTTGTTTCGCTCTCTGCATTAGCAGACCCCAAACCACCCGTTCCGCAATCTTACGGATTGACAAAGAGGAATCCAAACATAGACCCTCAAAATTTCGATGGAAATAAGAGCGACATTATGACAAAAAACGGAGCTTCTTTGACGCCTGCAACACTTGTTTTGCTCACATTGGCATCGGGATTTGCGGGAGTGAAGATTTATCGTAACAACAAGGAAAAATAACGGGAGGAAAGGACAATGAAGAAACTATTACTTATGGCAACAGCATTGTTGTTTGCCTGCACGGCGGATTTGTTTGCACAAACGATCCATATGGAAGGAGCTGGTACAAAAGAAAGCCCTTACTTAATAAAAAAAGAAAGTGATTTTAAAGAGGTTTTTACAGCAGAGTACTATAATACTACCGGAAATTACCTTTATTATCGTCAAGAAGCGGATTTGAATTTTACGGGAGTAAATGCCATCAATGCTAATGGTTCGACAAAACCTTGGGTTATTGAATGGTTTGCCGGCAATTATGACGGAAACGGACACTCAATAACGTATTCTATCACCGTTGATTTGGCAACTTGCGGACATGCAAATATAGGACTATTCGGTCTTTTGACAAAATCGGCTGTTGTAAAAAATTTGAAAATATATAATTCGGAAATCGTATTGAAATACGAAAATTCTGAGGGATCGGTAGGAAACGGAAAATATATTGGTATGATAGCCGGAGTAATGGGTAGAAAAGTCTTAGGGAGGGACGCGAATGGTAATGTTGTTTATCTGGCAGACGATGGTACTAATTATAATATGAGGATTGCAAATTGCAGGATTGAAAATTCTACCATTGACGCTTCTCACCTAAATGGTCATCTTAGTGCTTATGAATTGTATTTTGGCGGAGTGGTTGGGTTGATGCAGGCAGGAACACTTCATGAAGTTGCTTTCACTGATGATACACCAAGAGGGGAAGGCTACACATTGCAAGGCTTTTCTATAGTCGGAGGAATTGTCGGCAGAATGATGCCTACATGGGGAGGCATTACCATGGATAAAACTCCGAGAACGATAGAAAATTGTCTTTTTAGGGGAAGTATTTTATCGAAAATTGCAAATATATCTAATCAATCTAATCAATGGAGCGGTGCAGGCGGTATAGTCGGACGTGTTGAGGGAAATAATTTGGCAAACGATAAAATAACAAATTGTTATGTTGATGCTTCTAAAATAATGACGCATAGCGGATATATAGGAGGACTTTCTGCAGGAGTGGCTGTCTTGAATGCTTCATTTAACGTTTATCATTGTTTTGCAGATGTTGGCTCTTTTGAAGAGAGAGGAACATTTTGTCCGATAACAGCAAAAATTAATAATTCCATAGATGCGAAAAGTCAATATAGTGGTGCTTGTGTGACTACCGGGGAGGGAATAAAGTATTACCATACAGGAGCATTGGGAAGTGTTCCTATGCTTTCGAATAATTCAAATACGATCAATTCGATGACAAATTCCGAGAAAATATCAACATATTTGGGAGATGCTTTTATTCAGATTTGTGAACAACAGGAACAGGTTTGTAAAATACAATTAAAATCCACAATCAAGGGATATATCTACTCTGCTAAAGACGGAGACTTTCTTGACCCTAAAACTTGGCAAAACTATCCCGATAGTTGGGGAGAAAATATCGCTGTTACCCCAACTGATGCTCAATGGAGCAATGTTTTAGGAATAGAAATCAAACACAAGGTTACTTTGAATAATAATGAGTTCTCGCATACGTTTGGTGCAATTCCCATAAAGATAATCGACAACAATGAAAGAGCTGCTTTGATTGTTAAGAAAGAAGGTGTTTTTGCCAATGCAACCATCAAAGTGGAAGAAGGAGGAAGTTTTGTCAATACGACGAGCAGCAATGTTAAAGGAGTGATTGAAAAACGTTTGCATGGCGGAATATGGAACTTTATAGGCTTGTCGGGATACGAAAACTTAGCTCCGCTCAGAAATAGGTTGCTGAGAGAAAATCAATCCGAGAACACAGGGAATACAGGAAACGAGATTTTGAAATTTTGGGCATTGGGTTATGACTATGAACAAAGTAAATGGGACGAAGATAACTACCTTTATTGGGAAGATAACATAGCTCCGGGAGCAGGAATACTTGTTTATACCAACGGAGACAACATTTTGGTAGAAATAGGTCAAAACAGAGACGACCAAGGTAACGAAACAATGAAGAATTTTGAAAATTTGGAGCAAGTCAGTCATACATTCCAAAGTTGTGGTCCATGGGTTGCCTTGGCAAACCCATATCCTGCAGTAATGGACGCAAGAAGATTGATGAATGAAATAGGTACTCAAAATATACAAGGACAAGGAATATATGTAAGAGAAGCCAAGTCGTACGATTGGACATTTGTTACACATGAAGAAAACAACAAGCAAATAAACGCAGCACAAGGTTTCTTTGTCAAGTTTTCGGGCGAAACAACGCAAAATAGAACTATAACTCTTTCAAAAACCATGCTTGCAAATTACCCTCAGCAGAATGCAAAAAGTCAAAGCAAAAGCGTGAGTGGAGCAGGAGAGTTTTTGAGAGTGTCGGTTGCGAGTGAGGGATACCGAGTGCCGGTGATGTATCGCCAAAACGATGCGGCGAGTGCCGAGTACGACATTTTCGATGCCGACAAGCTCTTTGGCAGCGGCACAGTTGCCGAACCATACTTTGCCCTTGGCGAAAGAATGCTATGCAAGCAGGAAGCAGACAGCACACACTTTGTTGCAGACCTTAACATACGCAGCGAGCAGAGCCGCAGTGTTGAGATTATTGCCGAATACATTCCGGAAGGATACACACTCAGCTTGATAGACGACAACAATGAAACGGTGATGAACCAAGACGATGTATATACAGCCGACATTGCAAGAGGCGACAACGAAGGACGTTTTAAGCTTGTGATAAACAAGAACAATGTATCAATAGAAGACGTTGCCAATGTGGAGGAAATAAACTTCTACAACAACAATCGTCAAATCACAATCAGCGGAGGCAACATCAAGTTGGTACAGGTGTACAACACCTTGGGACAAAAGGTGTATGAGACCAAGCAACGCACATTTACCCTTGACGAAGTGGCGTCGGGAACTTACATTGTGAATGTGCAAACAGATGAAACTTCATTTTCAAACAAGATAGTGGTGCATTAAGATGCACTGCTATTGAAACGAAAATTCTTTTTTCTTTTTTTATGTACCCGAGGGCAGGCGACTGCTTTCGGGTTTTGTTTTGATTTTGTTTTGAGGGAAAACAGCGTTGTTTTTTGTCTAAAAAGGCGTTTGGACGATTGCAGGTTGCAGAATTTTGTATATCTTTGCAAGCCCTTGCTTTTTTGGGCGGTGAATAAACAAATCAAGTGATTGAGAAATGGAGGAATTTAATTTGAAAGCTACGTTCAAGTTCATAAAGCGAAACTTTAAGGTGTTGGCTGTTACTTTTGTTGTATCTGCCGTTGTTACCGCCGGTGTCACTCTTCTTTTACCTAATTATTATAAGGCTCAGGTGGTGCTTCTTCCGAGCGATACCAATTCTATATCGAAGGGGGTTTTGAGCAATATGGACAATGTTGATCCTATGAACTTCGGATCTTCGAGCGACTGCGAGTATGTGTTGGACATTATCAACTCGGGTCGTATTGTCGGGGCGGCTTGCACTAAGTTTAACCTTGCCGAACATTACGGCATTAAGGCATCGGGCAGAGAGTTGGACGAAAAAATGGGTAGAAAGCTATACAATAATATTAAGGTAAAGCGAACCGACAATTTGGGTGTAAAGATTACCGTGTGGGATACAGATCCCGAAATGGCATCAAACCTTGCCAACTTTATAGCATCGGAAGTAACGGTTGTAAGAAGTGAAGCCAAAAAAGTCAAATATGATTCGATTTGCTCTGTTGTGGAACGTTCCAGAGACAGAATTTCAAAAGAGATAGACCTTTTGACTGACAGTCTTTCAAAGTTGAGCAAAGAATATAAGGTTTTCTATCCCGACGGAATGGGAGAGAGGTTTGCTCAAGAGTTGGCAAAGCAGGTGGCTGCCGGAAATACCGCCGCAGTGAACAGATTGGAAGCAAAGATGCTCGCTTTGGAAGAGGCCGGTGCCAAAATCACCAATTTAAGAGAACAGTTGTACAACAATCGCAAATATTTGTCGCAGTGGAATGAATTTTTGGAAAAGGCAAATGTTGATAGAGAGGCTCAAATTCCAGTTGAATACATCATTCAGGCTGCCACTCCTTCTTATTCAAAGGACAAACCAAAGCGTTCGATAATCGTTTTGACATCTGCGATATGTTGCACTTTGCTTGCGTTGTTTGTGTTGGTTGTAAGAGATAAGACAGAGGGTAACAAAGTTTGCTGATGAAGGCATTTGAACCGGCAGAAAGGTTGCTTGGTAAAATTAAATCTGCAATACGGTCGTTTGGAAACACTGTTGGCAAAGATAACAAGACTTATCTTTGCATTGGTTTGTGTTGTCTGCTCTTTATTTGGGGAGGATTGTATTGTTTGGAGTACGAATACTATGCTTATGCTGCCGTTCCTGTGGTGCTTTTTGTGCTTTTGTTTGTTTCAAGATACTTGCCGGATTCTCTTCTGCTTATTGCTTTTTCTACACCTCTTGCTTTGCTTTTTCGCACAGAGGGTTTTGCAATGAGTATTCCCTCAGAACCTTTGCTGATTGTGGTAATGGTTTTGTTTGTATGGCATTTGTTTTTCTCGGGACGATATGACAAGAAAATTGTTTCGCACCCTGTGTCGGTGGCTTTGATTGTCAATCTTGTGTGGACGCTTATCACGTGCTTGACAAGCGAAGATGTTTTTGTGTCTTTTAAGTTCCTTGTTTCGCAACTTTGGTTCATCATTCCTTGTTTTTATTTGGGAGTGATATTGTTTAGGAATATCAAAAAGGCAGGCTCTTTTGTCGGGTTGTATGCCTTTTCGCTTTGTGTTGTGGTGGTGATTGCAACCTTGGTGTTTGCCTCTCATGGGTTTGCTTTCAGCTTTGCTCACTATTGCATGAAGCCTTTTTATAATGACCACACCGCTTACGGAGCTGCAATCGCTCTGTTGTTGCCTTCGGTTACCTATTACCTTATATATAATGTGAAGCACAAAAGAGGAGTGTTGATTTCGATTGCTTGCTTTGTTGCTTTTGTGTTGTTGGTAACGGGTTTGATTTTGTCCTATTCGAGAGCGGCTTGGATAAGCGTGCTTGTTGCTTTCGGACTTTGGGTTTTGGTTAAGCTGAATTTGAGTTTCAAAACTTACGTTTGTGCTTTTGCGGTGTTGGCTGTGGGAGTGGCTTTGTCGTGGAGTGCAATTATAGGCAAATTTGAAAAGAATGACCAAGATTCTTCGGGAAATATGGCAGAGCATATAAGTTCTATTACCAACATTTCAACAGATGACTCAAACGTTGAGCGTCTCAATCGCTGGGCTTGTGCTTTGGCAATGTTCAAAGAGCGTCCGCTCTTTGGCTGGGGACCGGGAACGTATGCCGATACGTATGGTGCTTATCAAAAGTCGTTCAATCGTACTCAGATAAGTACAGATGCAGGCGACCTTGGCTCTACTCACAGCGAGTATTTCAGACCTTTGTCGGAGCAGGGCGTGCCGGGATTTTTGACAAATACCGCAGTGTTTGTCGTAACCTTCATTGTGGGAATAAGAGCTTACAGAAGAACGAAAGATAAAGCCGTGGCAAACTTGGCGTTGTTCGTTTTGATGTCTCTTACTACCTATTACGTTCATGGTTTTCTCAATCAGTTTCTCGAAACCGACAAACTTGCAGTGCCTTTTTGGGCAATGACAGCAATGATTGTCGCAATCGATATTTATGCTCCCCGAAAAGACAACGCCGAAATGGCAACCTGTGAAAACAAACAGCCTTTTTGGAAACATTTTAAGACTTTACAATTTGACAATAAGAATAATCGTAATAACAAAGTAAAATAAAGATAGAACAGATATGGCAAATTTTTTCACCAAACTATTTGGTACTAAATCGCAAAGGGATTTGAAGCAACTTAATCCCATTTTGGATAAGTGTCTTGCGGCATACGACGAGATTGAAAAACTATCAAACGATGAGCTGAGAGCCAAGACAGTTGATTTCAAAGCCACAATACATTCGGCAATAGAGACCGAACAAAAGCAGGTCGATGAATTGAAAAGTCGAATCGACAGCGAACTCGATATGGCTGTGGAAGAGAAACAACGCATCTACACTCAGATTGAAGATTTGGAGAAGAAAATATACGACAAGACGCAGAATGTGTTGAACGATTTGCTGCCCGAGGCTTTTGCTGTGGTGAAAGCAACAGCTAAACGCTTTGCCGAAAACGAGAAAGTGGAGGTTACTGCCAACGAACACGACAAATACCTTGCCGCAAGTAGAGATAATGTCAATATTGTGGGCGATAAGGCTTACTATGACAACAGTTGGATTGCAGGAGGCACGAGAATAACTTGGAATATGGTGCATTACGATGTGCAACTCATAGGAGGAACGGTGCTTCATCAGGGAAAAATTGCCGAAATGGCAACAGGAGAAGGAAAAACTCTCGTTGCAACCTTGCCGATTTACCTTAACGCTCTTCCGGGAAAGGGTGTCCATGTGGTAACTGTCAATGACTATTTGGCAAAACGAGATAGCGAATGGATGGGAATGTTGTTTGAGTTCCACGGATTGAGCGTCGATTGTATTGACAAGCACGAACCCAATTCGGAAGAGAGACGTCGTGCCTACAATGCGGACATCACTTATGGTACAAACAACGAATTTGGTTTCGACTACCTGAGAGACAATATGTGCAGCAACACTCGGGAAATCGTTCAGAGAGAACACAACTATGCAATAGTCGATGAGGTCGATTCGGTCTTGATTGACGATGCCAGAACGCCGCTTATCATCTCCGGACCGACACCCAAGGGCGACGATCAGGAGTTTGAACGTTTCTGTCCTGTGATTGAAAAGGTATATAATGCACAAAAACAGTTGGTAACTCAGATTTTGGCTTCGGCAAAAAGCAAATTGCAAGACGCAAATCGCACTCCCGAACAAGAGAAAGAAGGTGGTGTGTTACTTTTGAGAGCTCATCATGGTCTTCCAAAGAACAAAGCCCTCATCAAGTTTTTGAGTGAACCCGGCATGAAGGCGTTGTTGCTCAAAACAGAGAACTTCTATATGCAGGATCAGAGCAAAGAGATGCACATTATCGACGATGAATTGTATTTTGTCATAGATGAGCAACACAACTCGATAGAACTGACCGACAAAGGTATGGATTATCTTGCCAAATTGGGCGAAGATCCTAAGTTTTTCATGTTGCCCGATGTCGGAAGCCAGCTTGCGGATCTCGAAAAGGAGAACCTTTCGCTCGAAGAGAAAGCAGAGAAGAAAGAAAAGATAATGCAAAACTTTGCGGTGCAGAGCGACCGAGTTCATACGATAAACCAACTGATGAAAGCATACGCTTTGTTTGAAAACAATGTCGAATATGTTGTAATAGACAATCAGGTAAAAATCGTAGATGAGCAGACAGGTCGTATAATGGAGGGAAGACGTTATTCGGACGGTCTTCACCAAGCCATAGAAGCCAAGGAAAGAGTAAAAGTTGAGGCTGCAACTCAGACATACGCCACAATAACCCTTCAAAACTACTTCAGAATGTATTCAAAGCTCGCCGGAATGACAGGTACTGCCGAAACAGAAGCAGGAGAGCTTTGGGACATATACAAACTTGACGTTGTAACAATCCCGACCAACCGTCCGGTGATACGACACGACAATGAGGACCTAATTTATAAGACAAAAAGAGAAAAGTTTGCCGCAGTGATTGCAGAGGTTGAGCGTTTGATTGGAGAAAAACGTCCTGTGCTTATAGGAACAACAGATGTCGAGACATCAGAATTGCTTTCGCGAATGTTGAAACAAAGACATATCGAACACCAAGTCCTCAATGCCAAACTCCATAAGAAAGAAGCCGACATTGTTGCACAGGCAGGACGAGCTTCGGCGGTAACAATCGCAACCAATATGGCAGGTCGTGGAACTGATATCAAACTTGGTGAGGGTGTAAAGGAAGCAGGAGGACTTGCAATCATAGGAACAGAACGACATGAGTCCAGACGTGTCGATAGACAGCTCAGAGGACGTTCCGGACGTCAGGGAGACCCGGGTAGCAGTCAGTTCTTTGTTTCGTTGGAAGACAAATTGATGCGTTTGTTCGGCTCTGACAGAATGGTAAAAGTAATGGATCGTCTCGGCATTCAGGAAGGAGAGGTGATACAACACTCGATGATGACCAAGAGTATCGAGAGAGCTCAACGCAAGGTGGAGGAAAACAACTTCGGAATAAGAAAACGTTTGTTGGAATATGACGATGTGATGAATAACCAACGAACAGTCATCTACACCAAGAGAAGAAATGCCCTTTACGGAGACAAACTTGCGATTGATATTTCAAATATGATTTATGATACAATCGAGGTAATGGTTTCCGACTTCAAAGATGATTACGAGGGATTTTCGATGGAATTTATCAAGACTTGCGGATACGAGTGTCCTTTGTCGGAAAGCGAGTTCATAAAGAACAGACCATCGGACAATGTCCAAAAAATCTACGACAATGTCTATCCTTATTATAAGGAAAGAATGACAAATATCGGCAGACTTGCCTTTCCGTTTGTCAAGAACATATATGAGGCAAAGAGCTACCGATATGAGAATATTGCTTTCCCGATAACAGACGGCAAGAGGACAATCACAGTCATTGCTCCGATAGAAAAATCATACCAAACCGAAGGTAAGGAGATTTCTTTGTCGGTTGAGAAGGGCATAACGCTGCAAATCATTGACAATGCTTGGAAAGAACACCTTAGAGAGCTTGATGACTTGAAGCAATCGGTACAAAACGCATCTTATGAGCAGAAAGACCCGCTTTTGATTTACAAATTTGAGTCCTTCTCTTTGTTTGAGAAGATGCTCACTTCAATCAACCGAGACATAACCTCATTCCTCTGCCGTGCTTCGCTGCCTATTGCCGAGCAACAGCAGGTGCGGGATACCGACTTGCCAAAAACAGATAACAGAAACGTAAAAACTTCTCGTCAGGAGGCGGCTCCGAGAACTAATTCGGGCGAAGCTCCTCAAAAACCGCAGCCTGTAAGAGTTGAAAAGAAAGTCGGAAGAAACGACCCTTGTCCTTGCGGTAGCGGAAAGAAGTACAAAAACTGCCATGGCAAGATGGAAGAGTAATAATTCTACGTTTTAGTGAAAATAATTTGGCGTTTTGAAAAAAAAGCAGTACTTTTGCAAACTCAAAATTAAACACAAAAAATAGTAAAAGTTTATGGTAAAACAGTATGAAACCGTTTTCATTGTAACTCCCGTTTTGTCTGAGGATCAGATAAAGGAAACGGTAAAAAAGTATCAGACTTTATTGACTGATAAGGGTGCAGAAATCGTTTACGAGCACAACTGGGGAATGCGCAAATTGGCTTATCCTATCCAAAAGAAGACGACAGGATACTACTATCTTATCGAATTCAAAGCTGAGGGCAGCGTTATAGCAACCTTGGAAACAGCTTACAAGAGAGATGAGAGACTGTTGAGATTTTTGACAGTGTCACTGGATAAGCATGCTATTGCTTACAACGAAAAGAGACGTGCAAACGGCTTGAAGAGTCAGCAAAAAGCATTGGAAGAACAAAAAGTCGCAGAGTAAAACCTTAAAAACGAAAAGAAATGGCTAACGAAACAGAAATAAAATACCTTACACCGATTGCGGTGGAAACGCAAAGAAAGAAATATTGTCGTTTCAAAAAGAGCGGAATCAAGTACATAGATTACAAAGATGCTGATTTTCTTTTGAAGTTTGTGAACGAACAAGGAAAGATATTGCCAAGAAGAATCACCGGAACTTCAAATAAATATCAAAAGAAGGTGGCTCAGGCAGTTAAGAGAGCAAGACATTTGGCATTGATGCCGTACGTAGCAGACTTATTAAAATAACATTGGGAGGAAATCTATGGAAGTAATATTGAAGCAAGACGTCAATAAATTGGGATACAAGGACGAGATAGTGAAGGTAAGAGACGGTTACGCAAACAACTATCTTATCCCTCAAGGATATGCCATCATGGCAACAGAGTCCAATAAGAAGATATTGGCAGAAAATATCAAGCAAAGAGCATTCAAAGAAGCCAAGATAAGACAAGAAGCCGAAGAGTATGCAGCACGTTTGGCAAAAATCGAAGGCTTGAAGATTGCAGCAAAAGCAAGCGAAAGCGGCAAGATATTTGGTTCTGTGAACACAATCCAAATAGCTGATGCAATCAAGGCTCAATTTGACATCGACGTAGATAGAAAGAAAATATCTATCGTAGGCGATTCAATCAAGGAATTGGGAACACACAAGGTTGTAATTTCGGTTTACAAAGAAATCAAGCCGGAAATCACTTTTGAAGTGTACGCAGAATAATACGAAAAAGTCGAGAAAGTAGTTCAATGAGGTAAATCGCAGCAGATTTGCCTCATTTTTTTGTAACCCGAAGAAAAACAATCAAACCAAATCCTCAAAACAAAGTCTTCAAACAAAGAAGAAAGGATATTCAAACAAAAAAACAAGAGCGTCATGTTGTCAAAAAACGAATTGAAGAGGCTGTGCAGATACAAGCAAGACAAGTATCGCAAAGCCGACGGGGTGTTTATTGTCGAGGGAGTGAAGTTGTGCGAAGAACTTCTCAAATCTGACTTTGAAATTTTGACCATTTGTGCAGTGAAAACATGGATAGACGAGAATGCTTGCAACATTCAAGCCAAATTCGGAAGGCAAAACAAATGGAATAAACCTACTTCGATTGAGGACAGAGTACTTTTAGAAGTCTCACAGAGCGAGTTGGAACGCCTCAGTTTGCTTACCACACCAAACAAGGTGTGGTGTCTTGTTGCAAGAAAGCAGTTGCAACAACCACTCAGCCACAAAGGTTTGACGCTTGTGCTTGACGGTATCAAAGACCCGGGAAATCTCGGAACGATAGTTCGTTTGGCAGATTGGTATGCGGTAGATAGTGTCATTTGTTCAGAAGAGAGCGTCGATATTTTCAATCCCAAAACTGTTCAATCGACAATGGGGTCGATTTTTAGGGTGAGGGTACACTATTGCAAGCTGACCGACTATCTTCAAAGCCTGCCAAAGTCTCTTTCGGTCTATGCTTCATTGGTTTCGGACGGCAATTCGCTCTATTCGGAGAGGCTACCGGAAGATGCTGTTCTAATTATAGGCAGCGAATCTCACGGAGTGTCTCCCGAAGTCCGCAGGTTGGTAACTCGAAATATCACAATTCCGCACTTCAAGCCCTGCAAAGGGGCCGAGAGCCTCAATGCCGCAACAGCTTGTGCCATTTTGGTATCAGAATTTAAGCGAAACACTCTCCTATAAAGCCTTTCGTTTGCAGACTTATTCGATTTGCTGAAATAAAACGGCGTTTTGTCTGAAAAAGATGGCGTTTTATCAGAAAAAGACGGCGTCTTTTTTCAAGAAATCGGCGTCTTTTTCGGACAAGATGAGCGTAAAATCAGACAAAACGAAAGGTCGCCAGAACAAACAGGCGACCTTTTCGTGCTTTTCTTTACTTATCAATTCCGAAGGCTTAGTTTGCCGAAGGTTGTTCGGCAGGTTGTGCTGCCGGCATTGCGGGAGCTTGTTGTGCAGGAACGGTTGTCTTTATTGCATTAGGGTCCAACTGTGTTCCGTTGCTGTTCTCAACAGCTGTTTTGCCGGGTGTGAAAGCTGTTGCCACAAGACACAAAACCAACAACACGCCTGCAAGCGTCCATGTTGCTTTTTCCAATACGTCGGCAGTCTTTCTTACTCCCATTACTTGATTTTGAGACGCAAAATTGGCTGCCAATCCGCCTCCCTTGGAGTTTTGAACCAATACCACGATTGCCAACAAAATGGCAACGATAATAATCAATACTGTTACGAATACAAACATACTTTATTTTTGATTTTTTTGTTATTTATTCCTCTTCCAACTCTCTGATTCGGTCTGCAAAGTAAACACTTTTTTTTGGATTGGAGGTCAAAAGCTGACGATAAATTTGCAATGCCTTGGTTTTGTTGCCTTGTTTGAGGTATAGCTTTGCCATTGTCTCGGTAACGATTTTGAACTCGTCGTTTGCCGATTGCTTTATTATCTTCTCAATCGCAGGGTTGTCCGAAGTGTTCTCGGAGGTGTTCACTTTGGGGTTTTCAATCTTCAAGAAGCGTTCAATCACTTCCTCTTTCGTCGGATTGTCCGACAAGTCGGGTTCGCTGTAACGGTCAATCTCTTCCAATATGTCGGAGCTTTCTGCTTTTGTCTCAAAATCAGGCTTTTCCAAAACGCCCTTTCGTTCTACTGAAACGCCGTTTTGCTCAAATGAAACGGCGTTTTGGTCAGAGTGAAACGCCGTTTTGGCACAAGGGGTGAGCTTTGCGTCCATAAAATGCTTCAAAGCCGCTCTCTCACAAGCGTATGCTGCTGCGGCAGCAAGGTGTTTTTCCTTGTTTTGATTGCCAAGAAGAGATGCAAATTTGGCAGCATAAACGTGCAACACTGCCGAATAGGGGAACTTCTCCGAGAGTCTTTCCACGCTCAGCAGGTTTGACAATTCCACTTCCTCCTGTCTTAATTCCAAAATGTCGTTTAACTTTCTGTCCATGCCCTTTTTGATGAGCTAAATCGTGCTTTTTACCTGTTATTACGTCGGTTTGCTTTCCGAATACGATTTGCAAATGTACAAAAAAACTCGCTGTTTCCAAGTATTTACGGCTTAAAATGTGCCAAATTCAAAAAAAAGCCCTCTCGGATATTGCCCTTTCAAAAAAAAGTCGTACCTTTGCACCTCAAAAACATATAAAGACGATGAAAAGAACATATCAACCTTCACGCAGAAAAAGAGTAAACAAGCACGGTTTCAGACAGAGAATGGCAACAGCCAATGGTAGAAGAGTTTTAGCTGCTCGTAGAGCTCACGGCAGGTACAAACTTACTGTTTCTGACGAGAGATAGTTTACCGCTCTTTGTATTAAGAGAACACAAGTCAAGAGATATTTGCGAGAAGCATTGAGGTTTTCCAATGCTTCTTTTTTTTGATTTTTGAGCAGTTGAAATGAAGCTGAAAAAGACTAAGACCAAGCAGATTATAGAGCAAGTCGAGATTTTGGAAGCAGCTGCCGAGGGTAATTGCATAGCCAAAGTTGATGACTTGGTGGTGTTTGTGCCGTACGTTGTGCCGCAAGATGTTGTCGATTTGGAGATTTATAAGAAGAAAAAGAACTTTGCACAAGCCAAAGCGATACGTTTTCATTCCCATTCGCCTTTGAGAACAGAGCCGATGTGCAATCACTTCGGAGTTTGCGGCGGTTGCAAGTGGCAGAACATGAATTACCAAAGCCAGCTTACCTATAAGCAGAAGCAGGTGAGAGACAACTTGGAACGCATTGCCAAGGCAGATTGTTCAAAGATGATGTCCATTCTTCCTTCCGCAATTCAGAAGGAATATCGCAACAAGTTGGAGTTCACATTCTCCACAAAGAGTTGGAAACAGGACTATGACAAAGATGCAATCGACAACGGAGCTTTCGGGTTTCATGTTCCGGGATTTTTCGACAAGGTGTTGGAGATAGATTATTGTGCTTTGCAATCTGAGCCTTCAAATGCCATTCGCAACCATTTGAGAGACTATTGCTCCAAACGCTCTTTACCTTATTATAATATAAGGGAACATTCGGGGCTTATGCGAAACCTGATTGTCAGAACTTCGACCACAGGCGATGTAATGGTCATTGTGGTTTTTGCACAAAGGAGTGAAGAGATTGTTCCTCTGCTTGAAAACCTTAGAGAGAATTTTCCGCAAATCACTTCGCTGATGTATTGCATCAACGAGAAATTTAACGACACTCTTGGCGACCAAGACATAAAGTGCTTTGCAGGAAAAGACCACATAGAAGAGAGAATGACCTCTTTTGACGGCAAAGGAGAACTGCGTTTCAAAATAAGACCAAAGACCTTTTACCAAACCAATTCTCTGCAAGCCGAAAAACTCTATCACCAAGCGGCAGAATTTGCGGGCATAACCAAGGACGACATTGTCTATGACCTATATACGGGCTGCGGAACGATAGCCAACTATGTTGCATCGCTGTCAAAAAAAGTTGTAGGCATAGAATATGTTGAAGATGCGGTGGAAGACGCTCGTTTGAACTCCGAGTTCAACAATATAAACAACACAACATTTTTTGCAGGCGACATGGCAAAGATATTGACCGAAGAGTTCATAGAGCAGAACGGCAGACCCGATGTCATAATCACCGACCCGCCTCGTGCAGGAATGGCAGAGAGTGTCATAAATCAACTGTTGGCAACAAAGGCTCGCAAGATTGTCTATATATCCTGCAACCCTGCAACTCAGGCACGAGACCTTGTCTTGCTACAATCAAAATATGCTGTGGGCAGAATACGTCCGGTCGATATGTTCCCCCACACCCAACACGTAGAAAACATAGTTGAATTGATATTAAAATAAGATATTGCAATGGATTACAATTTTAGAGAGACAGAGGCAAAATGGCAGGCTTTCTGGGCAAAGAACAAGACCTTCAAAGCCGAAATCAATCCCGACAAACCCAAGTATTATGTTTTGGATATGTTCCCTTACCCTTCGGGAGCGGGACTTCACGTCGGACATCCCTTGGGATACATAGCCTCAGACATCTTTTCGAGATACAAACGTCTGCAAGGCTTCAATGTACTTCACCCGATGGGTTACGATTCTTATGGATTGCCGGCAGAACAATACGCAATCCAGACAGGACAACACCCTGCCGTTACAACCGAACAAAACATCAATCGATACAGAAAGCAACTTGACATTTTGGGTCTGTCGTACGATTGGGACAGAGAGGTGAGAACCTGCAACGAAGATTACTATAAGTGGACGCAATGGATATTTCTCAAATTGTTTGACAGCTATTATTGTAACGATTGCAAGTCTGCACGCCCTATTTCGGAGCTTGTGGAGGTCTTCTCCAAGCAAGGCAATGGGGGAGAGAAAGGAATAAATGCCGCACATTCCGATTGCCCGACATTTACCGCCGAGCAGTGGAACTCTTTTGACGAAAAACAAAAGAGCGACGTGCTTATGAACTACCGATTGGCTTATTTGTCCGATTCGATGGTTAATTGGTGCAGTAAACTCGGTACGGTGTTGGCAAATGATGAAGTGGTGAACGGAGTGAGCGTTCGAGGCGGCTATCCGGTAGAGCGAAAAAAGATGAGACAATGGAGCCTCAGAATAACAGCATACGCAGAGCGTTTGTTGGAAGGGCTTGACAGCTTGGATTGGACAGATTCCATTAAAGAAATTCAGCGAAATTGGATTGGCAAAAGCCGCGGTGCGAGCCTCGAATTTAAGACCGAAAACGGCGAGAGCTTGGAAGTGTTCACCACAAGAGCCGACACAATTTTCGGAGTTACCTTCATGGTTTTGTGTCCCGAGCATGAAATGATTGAAAAGCTCACAACGCCCGAACAAAAAGAGCAGGTGGAGCAATATGTCTTGTGGGCAAAGAACCGAAGCGAGAGAGAACGTCAGAGCGAAGTGAAGAAAGTGAGCGGAGTGTTCACGGGAAGCTATGCCATACACCCTTTCAGTGGCAAGAAAATACCGATTTGGATTTCGGATTATGTGCTTTCGGGATACGGAAGCGGTGCAGTAATGGCAGTGCCTGCCCACGACAGCAGAGACTTTGCCTTTGCCCGCAAGTTTAATCTTCCGATTGTTCAGGTTGTTGTGCCAAATGGAGAAGAGGCGAGTGAGCCTTCATTGTGGCAGGAGAGCAAAGACAGCAAATCGGGAGTGATAATAAACTCGGATTTTCTCGATGGCTTGGAAGTAAAGCAGGCAATCAGGCAGGCAATACACCATATCGAACAAATGAAGATAGGCTTCGGAACAACCAACTACCGATTGAGAGATGCCATTTTCTCACGTCAGAGATATTGGGGTGAGCCTTTCCCTATATATTACAAAGATGAAATTCCTTATCCTCTCAAAGAGAGCGAACTACCTTTGTCTCTGCCCGAAGTAGATAAGTATTTGCCGACGGAAAACGGCGATGCTCCTCTTGCAAGAGCAAAGAATTGGGTAACCAAAGAGGGATACCGATACGACTATAACACGATGCCGGGATTTGCAGGCTCAAATGCCTATTCCATTCGCTACATGGACCCGCACAATAACTTGGAATTTGTGTCCAAAGAAGCCAATTCCTATTGGCAAAATGTCGATTTGTATGTCGGAGGCAGCGAACATGCAACAGGACACTTGCTCTACTCGCGATTTATCTGCAAGTTCTTGTTTGACATTGGCGTTGTATGCTCCGACGAACCCTACAAAAAATTGATAAATCAGGGAATGATTCAAGGCAAGAGCCAATTTGTCTATCGAATAAAGGGAACAAACAAATATGTTTCGCTCAATCTCAAAGACAAATACGAGACAGATCCTATTCATGTCGATATAAACATGGTGGATAATGACGTTTTGGATGTAGAAAAGTTCCGTAAGTGGAGACCGGAATTTGCAGATGCCGAATTTGAATTGGAGGAGGGCAAATATATCTGCGGCAGCGAAGTCGAGAAGATGAGCAAAAGTCTTTTCAATGTGCAGAACCCCGACGATCTTGTCGAGAAATACGGAGCCGACACACTCAGATTGTACGAAATGTTCTTGGGTCCGATTGAGCAATCGAAACCTTGGGACACCAAAGGCATAGAAGGAGTGAGCCGATTTGTCAGAAAATTCTGGTTGCTCAGCCACAAAGAAGACCAACTCGACATAAGCGAAGAGCCTGCAACCAAAGAAGAGTTGAAAATACTTCACAAGACAATAAAGAAAGTGCAAGACGACATCGAAAGATTTTCTCTCAACACATCGGTATCTACTTTCATGATTTGCGTCAATGAACTTGGAGCATTGAAGTGCAACAAGAGAGCAATCATAGAGCCGCTTACCATAATCCTTTCGCCTTTTGCACCACACATTTGTGAAGAGATATGGCAACAACTCGGACATTCGGAAAGCATAAGCTACGCAAAATTCCCTCAATTTGACCCGAGTGTTTTGGTCGAAAGCAGCTTCAAATACCCTGTGTCGATAAATGGCAAAACCAGAACGTACATCGAGTTTGCTCTTGACGCCCCGAGAGAACAAATAGAGAAAGAAGCAGTCGAAAATTCCGAGATACAAAAATTCTTGGAGGGCAAAGCAGTGAAAAAAATCATCTATGTACCAAAGAAAATAATCAACATAGTTGCATAAAAGAAGCAATCAAAACAACAAAGCCGCTGTCTCAAATCGAGACAGCGGCTTTTTACATATCAAAAGAACAATTTATTTCAACAGAAAGGCAGCTTGGTTTCCCAAGAGCCGACCCTCATAAATCGAAAGATTAGAAGAAGATGTCTCTTTCGCCATTTTCGATTTTGCAAAGGTTGTCTTCAATCTTTGGAAGAAGCTCCGGCTTGCCTACCTCGGCGAACATGGTCTTTATAAGCTCCTTTCCTTTGCGACGAGTCTCCTCTGAGGCAAAGTCTTCGAGGTATTCGGTAAAGGTAAACATCGCATTAGGCAGACAATATTGCTTTATCAAGCCCGGCTTTGCCAAATCCATGAAGTCGCCGCCCACTCTGTGCTTACGATAACAGCCTGTGCAGAAAGAAGGAATGTAACCTGCATCGACCAATGAGGCGATTACTTCTTCCATAGAGCGGTGATCTCCCGTCGAAAACTGAGTTCCCGTTCCCTCTTCTTCGTGAGCATAACTGCCGGGGTTGGTTTTGCTTGCCGCAGAGATTTGACTGACGCCGTATTTTATCAATTCGTTTCTCATTTTGTCGTTCTCCCTTGTCGAGAGTATTATTCCGGTATAAGGCAAAGCAATTCTTATGATGGCAACTATCTTTTTGAAGTCGTCGTCTCCCACAGGCATAGGTACTTTCTCGGCAGCAGGCGCTCCGATTGCAGGTTCCATTCTCGGAACAGAGACGGTATGAGGACCGCAACCGTAGCAACGCTCCAAGTGATTGGCGTGTTCAATCATTGCCAAGACCTCAAAGCGATAGTCTGTCAAGCCAAACAAAGCTCCAATTCCCACATCGTCAATACCACCGTCCATTGCACGGTCCATAACACTCAAACGATATAAATAATCTGCCTTAGGAGTTCCGGCAGGGTGAAATTCTTTGTATTTGACAGGGTCGTAAGTCTCTTGGAAACAAACGTATGTGCCAATCTTTTCGGCTTTCAGACGTGCAAAGTCCTCAACTTCCATTGGAGCAAGCTCCACATTGATACGTCTTATGTAGTCTCTGCCGCCGCGTTCCTTCACTCCGTAAGTCGTTCTTATGGCTTCAACCATATAATCTGTACCATTCTTATTGTTTTCTCCGCAAATGAGCAACACTCTCTTGTGTCCCTGCTTCAAAAGAGCCGATGTTTCTTGAGCAATTTCGTCCATTGTAAGGATTTTACGCTTAATCAGATGATTATCCTTGCGGAACGAGCAGTAAAGACAGTTGTTTACGCATACATTTCCCGTGTATATGGGAGCAAAAAGCACCAAACGCTTGCCGTAAATGGCTTCCTTGACGGTTTTTGCACACTCCATTATCTTGTGAATGGAAGTTGCGTCTTCCACTCTCAGCAATGCTGCAACATCTTCCAAACCAAGACCTTTTAATTTCAAGGCTTTGTTCAATATTTCATCGATTTCCAAATCCGAAGGGGTCTTTCCTTCAATCAAGTTGTAGAGTTTGTCTCTGTCGATGAAGTTTTTGTTTCTTTCTTCAGTATTCATGATTGAACTGTTTTTATTTTTGACAAAATAGATTTTACTTCAACGTTTTCCAAACGTCCGAGAGAACCTGTCAGAGCATTGATTTTGTCGCTCGAAGCCTCAACAACCAAGGTTATAATGAAGATACCTCTGTCGGCAAAGGGAAGACCTTGGCGGGCAAGCACACAATCACCATAGCAGGAGATGAGCTTGTTTACCCTCTCTGCCATAGCACGATTATAAATGACTATACTTATAGTTCCTATTCTCTTTTCCATCAGTATTGCTTTTGGATCAGACGTTTTGTTTTTCTGAATAAAAATACTGCATCTGCATTGTCCGTCCTTGTCAGCACGAACTCTGGAAATGCAGTTGCAAAGTTATGACAAAAACTTAAAACTGCAAACAATCAAATCAAAAAAAATAATTGATAGCCCGATAAATTCCACAAACCAAAACGCCGTTTTAGCCAAACGAAACGGCGTTTTGGCGAAATAAATCGGCGTTTATTTTGGCGAAACGGCGTTTTGTTTTGGTGGTTTTAAGAAGTTGATTTATATGTTGTTAGTCTTTGTGAGTTGTTTGTTCGGTTTGGGAGAATGAGTATTTGTTTCTCTCGAGCTTATTCAAAAGGAGGAAAAACTGTAATTTTGCATCTTCAAACCGCAAAACCTTACTATTGCAATGGAAAGTATAAGAGAAATATTCAGAATTGGTTATGGTCCGTCAAGTTCTCACACCATGGCTCCGAGAAAGGCTTCGGAATTGTTCTTGAAGCTCTTTTCTCAGGCATCTTCGTTTGAAATCACCCTCTACGGCTCTTTGGCTGCAACGGGAAAGGGACACTTGACCGACAATGCCGTTCTTGATGTGTTGGGACGAGAACGTACCAAGATAATTTGGAAAGCGGATACGTTTTTGGACCTTCACCCGAATGCAATGGGCTTTGAGGCTTTTGATTCTTGCGGTAAAAGCATTGGTAAACGAACTTTCTATTCGATAGGAGGAGGAAAGATTATTCAGGAAGGGAGTAATGAGGGCTTGGATATAAAGATTGTTTATCCGCATCGTAACCTTACGGATGTTTTGAACTACTTGGACGAGAACGGACTGACGTTTTGGGAATATGTTCAGGAGTTTGAGGGACATGATATTTGGGATTATCTTATGGAGGTGCTGAGGGTGATGAAGCAATCGGTGGAAGAGGGGCTTAATGAGGAGGGTGTTCTTCCCGGAGGCTTGCGTCTCAGACGTAAGGCGATGAGTTACTACACCAAGGCGAGAAGTTACAAGCCTTCTTTGCGTGGTCGTTGTCTTGTGCAGTCGTATGCTCTTGCTGTGTCGGAACAGAATGCTGCCGGAGGCTTGATTGTTACTGCTCCCACTTGCGGTTCTTGCGGTGTTGTGCCTGCGGTGTTGTACCATTTGAACACCGAGCATGAGTTTACGGACAAACAGATTATTCGTTCTTTGGCTACTGCCGGTCTTATAGGAACTGTGATTAAGCAAAACGCATCTATTTCGGGTGCAGAGGTGGGTTGCCAAGGTGAAGTGGGGTCTGCTTGTTCTATGGCGGCAGCTGCCGCAAATCAACTCTTCGGAGGTACTCCCCAACAGATAGAATATGCCGCCGAAATAGGTTTGGAACATCACCTCGGGCTGACTTGCGACCCTGTGTGTGGCTTGGTGCAAGTTCCCTGCATAGAACGAAATGCTTTTGCGGCTCTTCGGGCTTTGGACGCCAACCTTTATGCCATGATGTCGGACGGAAAACACATTATTTCGTTCGATAAGGTTGTCGAAACAATGAAACAAACCGGCAAAGACCTGCCTTCGCTCTACAAAGAGACGGCTACGGGTGGTTTGGCGGTGGTCGGAAAGGGCTTTTGCAGCTTGTAGGCTGTGCAATGCAAGCCCCGAAGTTTAGCATTCAAGGAGCTTGTTCGTACAATCCTGCGGTTATTTGTTCTATGTCGAGACTTGTATAGACAATGCTGTAATCTCCCGGCTCTTCTTCGTACAGAAAGCCTATTTTTCCGTTTTGTTGCAAAATCATTGTGGAGTATGCCGACTTTTTGTCGCTTATCTGTATGCCTTTTGTCCAGCCTTGAGCAATCTCTTGTGAAGAGTATTTGTGTCCGCTTTTCAATTCTTTGAAAAATATGCTCACATTGGTGCGATTGTCTCCCGTCGGAATAGATTGCAAGAGTAGTTCGCACTCTTTTTTGTCGCTTTTGCGTTTGGCTTTGACCCGTAGCAGTTCGCCGTTGCAGGAGTTAGCTCCCACCTTTATGCCTGTCGAGAAATCGTTGCTGCTTACGGTCTTGTCCCAAGAGCCTTCTGCCGAGGCAATGTCCGAAAATGTAAAGATGTTGAAGTATCTTCCGTGAGCCTTTCGGCTGCTTATCACAAGTGTTCCGTCGGACAGCTCTTCCAACTTGGCTTCATCGCCTCCATTGATACAGTTGTTGCCGAGCTTGTGCCAACTTTCGCCGAAGTCATCTGAGTAGATGACATGATTGTAAAGTCCTCGGTTGTCTTTTATCAGCAATGCGGCATATAGTCTGTGGTATTTGCTTTTTTCGGATTTGAATACGGAGGATTGAAGTATCTTTCCCGAGGCAATAAACATCGAATGGGCATTAGGGAAAAGGGGCTTTGTTGTGCTGTCTGTCGTCATGAACATTGCCGTTATGTCTTCGGGTTGTTGCCATGTGCGTCCGCTGTCGGTGCTTCTTATTCTTGCCATGAAGTTGTGGCGTTTCTTGTCAGCCTGATTGAAGACTACACGTCCTGCAACGCACATTACCAATACTTCGTTGCTCTCTCGGTCTGCCACAACTGCCGCATCGCCAAAGCCGCAGTCGAAGACATTATCTTCTCCGCCCTTTCCGTCTGCCACAAACACCTCCTCGCTCCACGATATGCCGTCTTCGGAACGTCTGAGTTTTATGTCCACCTCGCCAAAGCCTATGTCGCCTCCGCAGGGTCGGTAGTCCGAAAAGGCAAGCAGTGTTTTGTCTTTGCACTGAGCCAAGGCAGGTATGCGATAGGGCTTGTTGTGCTTTGTATCGGGCGAAAGAAAAAGATATTGCTTGACGATAGTGGTATCGCAAAGCGAAAGATATGCAATATTACTGCATTTTGAGAAAGCCGATTGGAGAATTGCAATGGCAAGAAAGGCAAAAAGAGCAGCAAAAGTTCGTTTGGACGTAGTGTTCATGGTTTTTGGCGTGGCGTTTGGTCGAAGCCTCAGGCTTGTTGTATGCTTCCGATGTTTGAAATCGAAGGGAAGTGAATGCTTACAACGGAGGTAATCAAAAGGTAAAGCCCGAAGAGAATGAGTATGCTGCCGACAACTCTGTTCATTACGGTGATTACGTTGTCTGTCATGAAGCGTTTGAGTTCGTTTGCGATAGCACATTTTACCAAGTCTATGGAAAGGACTGTTATAAGGATACAAATCAAAAATGTTATCTGACTCGGCTTTTTCTCGTAGCCCATTGCCACATTTATTGGGATAAGCCAATAAATCCATACGCCGGGGTTGGCAATGTTAAAGACAAATCCTTTGAGCATATACTTCCATTGCATTTTGCCGGTGGTCTCTATGTTGCGTTTTGAAGGGGTTATGTGGCGACGAGTGGCAGTATAAATTCCAAAACCTATGATCACACAGCCGCCAATCAGCCCTATGATACGCTGAGCGTAGGAGGTGGCAAACAGAGAACTCATTCCGAACCATGCAATAAAGACCATGATAATGTCTGAAAGAGATACGCCGAACGCAAGCTGCATTCCGCTTTTGAAGCCTTTGGTTATGCTTGTCTGAATGAGCGAAAAAAATGCAGGACCAACCATTAGCGAAAGGGTCAATCCAAATAGTATTCCTTGTGTTATTACGTTAAAACTTATCATTTGCCTTTGGTGTGATTTCAAACTTTTGAAACGGCTGCAAAGGTACAAATAAAAAGTGTGTAAATAGGCGATAATTGTGATTTTTCTCGCCGTGAAATGTGCCAATCGGGCTTTTATTCAAAGAATATTCTTATCTTTGCAGGCTAAAAATTACGTTTGAGAATAATGGAAACCAAAGTAAATACAATAGAAGAAGCAATAGACGAGTTCAAAAAAGGAAACTTTGTCATAGTTGTTGATGACGAAGACCGAGAGAACGAAGGCGATTTGATAATTGCAGCAGAGAAAATTACACCTGAAAAGGTTAATTTTATGTTGAAGCATGCTCGCGGAGTGCTTTGCGCCCCTATTACAATATCTCGTTGCAGGGAGTTGGGATTGTACCATCAGGTTGCCGACAATACCTCGGTCTTGGGAACGCCTTTCACCGTTACGATAGACAAATTGGAGGGTTGCTCCACGGGAGTTTCGGCTTCGGACAGGGCGGCAACCATTGCAGCATTGGCAGACCCCGCTTCAAAACCTGAAACTTTCGGTCGCCCGGGTCATATCAATCCTTTGTATGCCCAAGAAGACGGAGTGTTGAAACGTGCAGGTCATACAGAAGCTGCAATAGATTTGGCAAGACTTGCGGGACTGTATCCGGCAGGCGCTCTCATGGAAATAATGAACGAAGACGGCACAATGGCACGTATGCCCGACCTTATGTTGTTTGCAAAAGAGTACGGACTGAAAATAATCACCATAAAAGACTTGATTGCTTACCGAATAAAAACTGAAAGTCTTATAAAGAGAGAACAGGAAGTGTTTTTGCCGACACAGTGGGGCAATTTTAAGTTGATAGCTTACACACAGAAAGGTAGCAGTCTTACTCACCTTGTGTTAAAAAAAGGAGAGTGGGAAAAAGATGAGCCTGTCTTGTGCAGGGTTCACTCTTCCTGTGCAACAGGAGATATTTTTGGTTCATGCAAGTGTGATTGCGGAGAACAATTACACCGTGCCATGGAAATGATTGAAAAAGAAGGTAAGGGACTTGTGGTATATATGAGTCAGGAAGGTCGTGGCATTGGTTTGGTAAACAAGTTGAAGGCATACCATTTGCAGGAGCAAGGTATGGATACGGTAGATGCAAACCTTGCTTTGGGATTTAAGGCAGATGAGAGAGACTATGGGGTCGGTGCTCAGATATTGCGAGACATGAATGCGACCAATTTGAGACTTATGTCCAACAATCCCAAGAAGAGAAGCGGCTTGGAGGGTTACGGAATAAAGATAACGGAGAATATTCCAATCATTATTTCTCCCAACAAGTACAGCGAAAAGTATCTGAAAACCAAAAGGGACAGAATGGGACACCTTTTGCCCGAAGAATAAAAGCAAAGAAAAACGCTTGTTGAACAAATAAAAATTGCTATATTTGCAAATCGTAAGGAGAATGCCGAGATGAGCGAGATTGTTTCGATAGTTGATAAGATTGAAGACAGAGTAGTGGAAATTCTTGTGCAGAAAGAACAGCTTGAAGCAGAGTTGGCTTTGTGCAGACAGGAGAACGAGAAACTCAAAGCATCACTTGCGGCATTGTCCGAGGACAAAAATAAAACAGAACAAGACCAACAAAAAAGTAAATTAACGAAAGCGATTGAACAAAGGGAAGATATAGACGAGTTCAGAAGCAAGATAGACGAATTGTTGCAGAAAGTGAACAAAGCATTGGCTTTGTTGGTTTCGGTAGAAGATAAAAAAGAAGACCATGGCAGAGGAGATTGTCAGCATGAGTGTTGAATTGGCAGGAAGGACATACAAAGTTAATGTCAAAGAAAGCGAGAGAAGCATTTTTGAGAGTGCCTCAGCGATGGTTAATGATACGATAAATGGTTATGAAGCAAGAAGAGCTTACGAGGATAAGCAGGATTTGCTTGCTATGGTGCTATTGCAATATGTTACGGCTTTCATTAAGCAAAACAGATTGCATAACGATGACAAGAAAATAGTAACAGAAAGACTGAAAGCACTGCTTCACAACCTTGAAAAAGTATCTGAATAGTTTTAATTGCAATATACCGCATCAGTTTCGTTGCAGTCTGTAAACTCAACACTAAAACAATAACGAGTTAAGCTCATTTTGGAGAAAACAGGCCTCATTTCGTAACAGAAATCTCTCAGGAGACGGTGGAAGTTTGATACAAAAGGCACTCAAATCTTTTCATTTAGGAGTTTACTATACTCCATTATCGAGATTGGTGCGGTTTTCTTATCTTCAAATTGGTATTCGTGAATATCTTTCCGGCAGTTCCCGCTTATAAACTAACAATATTTATAAACACAACAATGAACATAGTAATCTTTATCGTTGTCGGATTGGTGGGAGTGGGCATTGGTATTGCTCTTGCAACGACAAAATTGAGGAGTATCTTGGAAAAAAAGAGCCAACAGGTACTTAAAGAAGCAGAAGAGAAAGCTGAAATTTTGAAAAAAGAGAAGATTTTGCAGGCAAAGGAGAAGTTCTTGCAATTAAAGAGCGAACACGAAAAACAGGTGCAAGAGCGAAACAGCAAGGTCATGCAGTCAGAAAACAAAATTAAGCAGAAAGAACAGGCATTGAACCAAAAGGTGGAGGAATTGCAGAAGAAAAGTGCAGAATTCCTTGCAGCAAAAGAAAATCTCAACAAACAGGCAGAGCGTCTTCAAGCTCGCCAACAAGAAGTAGAGAAAGCCTATCGTGAAAGTATCGAAAAATTGGAACAAGTGGCAGGCTTGTCAGCCGAAGAAGCCAAGGCACAGTTGATTGAAAGCCTTACCGAAGAAGCAAAGAGCGATGCTGCCAACAAAATCATGGAGATTGTTGAAGAGGCAAAGCTGACTGCCAATCAGCAGGCAAAGAAAATCGTAATCGAATCGATACAACGTACAGCCACAGAGAACGCAATAGAGAACACAGTCTCTGTTTTCAATCTTGAAAACGAAGAGGTAAAGGGCAGAATTATCGGTAGAGAGGGACGAAACATCAGAACACTTGAAAATCTTACCGGAGTGGAGGTTATTATTGACGATTCGCCTGATGCAATCTTGCTTTCGTGTTTCGATCCTGTCAGAAGAGAAGTCGCAAGGCTCGCTTTGCACAAATTGGTAACCGACGGACGTATTCACCCTGCAAGAATAGAAGAAGTTGTTGCCAAAACAAAGAAGCAAATCGACCAAGAAGTAATCGAAACAGGTAAGAGAACTTGCATAGACCTCGGAATTGTGAATTTGCATCACGAACTTGTGAGAATGGTCGGCAAGATGAAGTATCGTTCTTCCTACGGACAAAACCTTTTGCAGCACTCTCGCGAAGTTGCAAACCTATGTGCGACAATGGCAAGCGAACTTGGCCTCAATCCAAAGATAGCAAAGCGGGCAGGATTGCTGCATGACATTGGCAAGGTGCCTGACAACGAACCCGAATTGCCACACGCAATTCTCGGAATGAAGTTGGCAGAGAAATACAAAGAAAAGACAGAAGTAAGTAACGCCATAGGAGCTCACCACGATGAGGTTGAAATGCAAAGTCTCTATGCTCCGATAGTCCAAGTGTGCGACGCAATATCGGGAGCAAGGCCCGGAGCAAGACGAGAGGTCGTAGAGGCTTACATCAATCGTCTTCACAAGTTGGAAGAAATGGCAATGAGCTATCAGGGAGTTGTAAAGACATACGCAATTCAAGCCGGCAGAGAGCTGAGAGTTATTGTCTCGGCAGAGAAAGTGTCAGATCAGGAAGCCAATCAAATATCTTTCGATTTGTCAAAGCGAATTCAGAACGAGATGGTGTTCCCCGGCATGATAAAAGTAACGGTTATAAGAGAGACAAGGGCAGTAAACTACGCCAAGTAGTCCTTGCGGAATATCAAAATGCACAACGGGCAGCAGAGAATCAAAATCTTTGCTGCCCTTTTCCTTATTATATATTATAGGATATGCAATCTGAGCGAACTATTTTCTGACTTGTTTTTTCGTAAGCTCGGTAAGCTGTCTTTTAGCCAACATTTTACACTCGTATTGAGCGTCTTCAAACGTCATAGGGAAAGGAGGTGTTTTTTGGGTAAAGGCACTTGCTCCGTGCAAAGAGCCGGTTATTCCCAATTCTCTTGCAACTTTGAGGTATCGAATGGCATCTATGACAACGCCTGCACTGTTTGGAGAATCTATTACCGACAATCGTGCATCAAAGCTGACGGGTGAGCCGCCAAAACCCTCCAATTCCAAATGGAAGTTGGCAATTTTGTTATCCTTATAGTAGGCAATATAGTTGCTCGGACCTGCATACAAGAAACTCTCGTGAGAATCCAAACCCCTGATGTCGTGTTGGCAGCGAATGACATTTTCTTTGCTTATTTTCTTTGAAGCCAAGCGTGAAGTGTTCATCATATTTAGGAAATCAGTATTACCACCCACATTTTCCTGAATATGACATTTTACTTTGTGTCCTCGTGCGAATGCAAGCTCTTGCAACATCTGCGAAAGGATACTTGCACCAAATTGGCTCTTCATGTCGTCTCCGATTAACGGAAGCCCTGCATCTATGAATTTTTGTTCCCATTCGGGATTGGAAGCGATGAAAACAGGTATGCAGTTCAAGAAAGCCACGTGAGCATCTATCGCACACTGAGCGTAGAACTTCGTTGCCTGTTCGCTTCCCACCGGAAGGTAGTTAATCAATATGTCAGCCTTTACTTCTTTTAGGCGTTTGACAATATCGACCGAAGGAGTTGTTTCATCAACAAGGAATGTTGTATCGACAGGATACTTAGAGTAATCCCTCATGTGTTCAGACACTCCGTCCAAAACATGACCTTTTTCTACAACTACACAACTTTTCGGAAAATCTTGAGGTTCTATGATGTTGATTGTGCAGTTTGGTTTGGCATATATAGCTTTGTCCAATGTCTTTCCTACTTTACGTTGATCGACATCAAAAGCTGCAACCACCTCAATGTCTTCTGCCGTATAGCCTCCGATATTATCAGCCATCATACCTTGCGAAGAATTATTCCTTGCTTTGTTTCCGTAATACTCAAGCCCCTGAATGAGAGCAGAAGCACAGTTGCCAACTCCTACAATGGCAATTCTAATTTTTTCCATTTTTACTATTGTTTTTATATTGGTACATTATTCTTTGTTTATTTCTTCTTTACTGATTATTTCGTTCAAATTTTCGATTACTATATCGGCACAGTCCTCCGATTTATTTTCCTCTTGCCAACCTTTAACTTTTAACCAGATTGTCAAAAAACCCAATTTTTTTGCCGGAACGATGTCTTTCGGATACGAATCGCCCACCATTGCACACTCATTGCCATTTAAGTTCAGCTCTTTCAAACAATGGAGATACAATCTCTCGTCCGGCTTACTGAACCCGACCTTTGCACTTTCAAAAACTCTCTCAAAAAAATGTTTCAATCCCAATTCACCCAACACAGTCTCTATATTGCCATAAAAGTTACTTATCAAAGCAAGTCTATACTTTGGAGACAAAAACTCCAAGACCCTTTTTGCATTCTCCACATTCAGCAACACCGTTTTGTAACAGCCGTCAAGAATTTTCGCTCTTTTTTCCTCCGAAACAAATACGTCTGTTATTTCCAAATATCTGCTTTGCAGCACAAGTTTCTTTTGCAAGGTATCTTTGAAAGTGTCAGTCGGTTTGACAAGATACTTTTTCGACAGATTACGTTCAGCATATACGTAAGCCTCTCTGAAAATCTTGTCGCTCAAATAAGGAAATTCCTTGGTATATTGGTCAAAGAACACATTGTACCAATGAATACCGCCCGTGTCAAGGGTAGCCCCGAAGTCAAAAACAAAAGCCTTTAAGTTCTTATCTTTACTCATCATTTTATCTTGGTTTGTAGTTTATATGTTTTTATCATTACAACGCCCACAATTATCCAGAAAAGTTCGCTAATCCTCATTGCAAGACCTATATACACCCCGTTGGCAGCTTCCATTCCCAAGCTCTTCAAAGCCAATATCAAACCGCCCTCCTTAGTTCCGAGTTGCATAGGAGAGAAGAATAGAATGTTGGCAAAGAGGCTCGTTCCGGTCGAAACAATTATCGCTTCCAACAAATTGACCTCCATTCCGATAGCCTGCATAATCAATAAAATCTCCAAACAGCCCGCAATTCTCGATGCAGTTTCGGTAACAAGCGAGCGAAAGAAGCGATTTTTGTGATTGAAGTACAAGTCCTGAATTTGAAAGTCTATTTGTTGCAAACCATCGCAAAACTCCGTTGTCATTTTCTTCCTTGCCCACTTTCCGACTATCGGAATTTTTTTAAGAGTGTTGAAAAAGCTGAAAGCAATGCCGCTTTTGAAAAACTTGGCAATAAAAAACGAAGCAAGAATGCACAAAAGGATAAAACAAGCCGATATAATCTTGATGCTTGAGTTTGTTTTGGGATACAGCAATATCAAAACAAATCCCAAAATCCAAAATACAAAGTGAGAAAGCACGTGCATAATTGCGTACATCAGCACAGAAGAAGTTGCTTTCTTTAATCCCACATATTCTTTGAGCCTCAAAATTCTGTAAGGTTCTCCTCCCAAAGCCATGACAGGGGTAATGTAGTTAATTGCATAGCCGCTTATTGTGAGCTTGAGAAGTTTGGCAAACGATATTTTTGCATCTGAACCGTTGTCTTGCGGAATGACTGCTTTCCAAGCAACAGTGTTTAGCGGATAAACAAGCAATCTCACGGCAACTATTGCAACAAACCACCACGATGTTTGTTTTATGTTGGCAACAATATCATTCAAGCCGATAGACCAAACCATTGCAGCAACGGCAACAAGACCGATTGCAAGAAATATAAGTTCGTACCTCTTTTTCACTACGCTTTGGAATAGGTTTCTTTCAAAATGATATTATTAAACTTAGATGCAAATCGCTCTTGTCTCACAATCAGAACCACCAACACCGAGTTCATCACAACCAAGTCAAAAACAAAATAGAGCCAAACGCAGTCAAGAGCCAAACAAAAGAAGAGAAAAATCACCCTTGTGTTGAATTGCAATATATTTGTCAGCGGCATATTTGATTTGTTTGCCTCTCTGAGTGAGTTTTTCAGTTCTTGGGGAATGTTTTCTCCGAAAGTCGTCCTCAGGGTTTTGAGAAAGACCTGCATTTTTGGCGAAAGCATTTCTTGTTGTCTTGTATAGTTGCGATAAAACCACAGACAGATTTTTTCAAACGGCTTTTCTTTGAACGACATTCCCCTCAACATTTCACTCATTTCCCTTGAAGTATCGTGTTCGCTGCCCGAAGAAGATTTCAAAATCATAAGATGAATATTTCTATAATAGTCTGCCATTGCAGCGTGCAAGATATGGCACAACCCTGCGGAAGAAGCTAATAGCCACACCCAAGACGACCAACCCTCGTTTAACAATCGGAACACACATACCAAATAAATGCATATAAACCACAAGTCTCCTGCTAATCCGTCCAAAATTCTGCCGAGCCTTGTGTGATTATTGGTAAGCCGTGCGAGCTGTCCGTCAGTCGAATCGAGCAGATTGGCAAACACAAGCAGCACCATACCAATTATATTGACCTTCAAGTTTGCAGGATAGAACAACAGACCTGCCGCCACACCGACAAAAATGCTGAAAATGGTAATCATGTTTGGTGTAATGTGCAATCTCTCGCACAAAAGGGCAAGTCTGAAACCCAAGGGACGATAAAACCATATATCCAAAGTCTCCTCGGTGTCGGCAGACTTCAAACTATCCTCCAATGTTACATTCTTTTTCGATTGCATAAGCCTTCTATTTTATCACATATCACTTCTGCTGCTTGTAGTGCAAAGTCTGAGAAACTCGGAAAGTCGTTCACATCAATCACATAGAACTTTCCCTCTTTTGTTTGGATTAAATCCATGCCGAAAACACATAGTTTCAACACCCTTGCGACCTTGTCTGACAGCCGTTTCAAAAATTTTCTGTTTATATCGGGAAACTCACCCGATATATTTTCCAAATCGGAGAATTTATTTGCCGAAGGGAAAAAGTATTCCAAAAACTCGCTCTCTGCAATGCGGTAAACCTTAACCAATCTTCCCTCTATATTCTCGCAAATCAAACAATGGTCAATCTGTCTTGCGAACATTCTGTCCACATAGTCCGCAAGCTCTTTGTCATTTCTTGCCGGCACTACATCTTCCGCACACATCGTCCGGGCGTCTGCACGCTTTATCCACAGAGAGTTGCAATCCGCAAAATTCTCTCGGCGTATTGACGAAATATTTCTATGCTTCAGCAAAATAAAACGTGGAATTGGTATGCCGGCATCTTGCAGGAGGACATTAAATCGCTCTCGTGAGCAATTTCTTACACCTTCGGGAGAGTTTAAGACCTCTGTTTCCGATTGGCAAATATAGTCAAGCATATCTGTTGCAGCCTTGCCTCTTGCCATAGAGACTACAGAGCAGACCCCTTGCAGATGTTCTTTGCACAAATCGTCCTCTTCGACCACACAAACCCTCATTCCTCTTTTTTTCAAGGCTTGGCAGATGAGGTCAAAGAGCCTTTTGTCCTTGTGTTCACAGCCGACGGAGAACCTCTTTGCTCTGCCGATGCACAGAACTCTCTTGTTCTGATTTTCTATAAAGCACTCAGCCTTGTCAATGTCGCCTGCGTGGTCAATGTCGAGTATCTTTCCGAAGTTGAAAGCAAAAACCTCACAACCCCTTTCGACCAACATTTGTTGGTAATTCCTCATTCGCTCCACACCCTGCTCCATTGCAGAAAACGCAACACTCAAAGCCTTTTTCCTCAGACAGTAAATCCCTCCCGAAACCAAAGCCCGCTCACTCTTTTGGCAGGAAGAAAATTCCAAAATCTTGTTTCTCTCGTCTGTCTTGACCCACAAAGGTTTTTCATCATCAACATAATCCGTAACAGCCATGAGTGCATCTATGTCTTTTCTCGAATTGAAATCATCAATATAGCTTTTGAACACATCTTCCGAGAAAATAGTATCGACGGTTGTAAGACACAGCTCCTCAAAAGGTCGGCAACTATTGTTGAGTATTGCGTAGAAGCTGTGGGCAGAAGAAGGCGTTGTCTCGACAATCAGATTTATCGAACCATCTTTCTCTGTTACCCCTTCCAAATACCTCCTCAATTCGGGAGAGTGAGCATTGATAATGATTGAAATCTCCTCTGCACCCTGCGATTTGAAAATCCTGATAAGTCTTTCAATCAACATTTCTCCCCTTAGGTTTACCATAGGTTTCGGAACCTCTATTCCTTCTTCTCTCAGCCTGCTTCCTTCTCCTGCGGCTATGATTGCATATTTCATAATCAGCTGTTGTTATTATTGTCAGAATGTAAATCTCAGTCTGAAACGTATTCCCCATTTTGCAATATCGGGATTGTCCAAGTGGGTAAAACGTCTCACATAATCGACCCTCAGAACCTTGAAAATATTATCCACTCCAATGTTTGCCTCAATGTAAGGCGTCTCGCCCAATGCAAAGGTCGAGTAGCAACCTTGCTCGTTTCTCGGAAAATCTACAAGAGCAGGATTGTCCTCTGAGGGCATATTTTTGTCGCTAACGCCGCCCCAAAGCACCTTGAAGGCAAACACTTCTCTCCAATTCAAATGCTTTAAGAGCGGAATGCGGTTAAATATATATCCGTTGAAGTTGTAGTTCAACACCATCTGAGCATAACTATCCGAAACAAACTCATAGTAGTTCATAAGGTTGAAAGCCTCGTCTTGATACGCCCAGTTTTGGTTGGCATGATGCACAAACATAAGCGGAAAAGGCACACCGCCCCAAATCTTTCCTCCTTGCAGAGCAATGTCTGCATATCCGAAAGTCCACAGATAGAACCTTTTCTCAATGGAAGCCTTGATTTTGTGATATTCATAGTCGTTTCCGAAAAGATTTGTGCCGTAAGTGTAGTTCAAAGTGATAATAGGAGCAGTTGTATTGATAGTCAGCCTGTATTGTTGTTGCTGAAAGAATTTTTCTCCCTTGGCATATCGCAACTCTATGTCGAAACTCGGGCTTGAAATCTTGTTGTAAACCTTGCTTTTGTCAAAAGATATGAACTTTAAGCCCGCCAAAGGTTGCTCTTGCAGATATTGCACACCTGTTTTTAACGACAGCTGGCTCGTAGTCTCATATTCGTACTCTGCTCTCACAAGTCGGTCAAACGACATCTTGTCAGTCTTTCCCCTATTGAAAGAAAGAAAGAACCTGTCTGCCTCTCCCATAAGCAAAGACTGACCATGAATTTTGGTGTTCTGCTCATACTTTATCGAAAGCAGGTTTTTTGGAAACTCCCACTGATTGTAACGCTTTTCGGCAAAGGAATACATTGCACAAGTCCTAAACTTTAATCTGTGGTCTTTGAAACCATAAGCCACAAAGCCCTCAAAGAAAAGATGCTTGTTGAAGTTCATGTTGGTCTTTCCGCCTATTCTCAACCTCAAACCCTCCACATCGTTCCAACTTACGAAGTTTTCCAACCGTCCTATGTCGATTTTTCCAACTTCTACGTAGCCCGAGGTAAACGCCATGAGAGTATTGAGCAACAACTTGTATGCCGAATAATCGTTTAGCCTCAAAGCGTTGGAGTAGGTGAGACTTTCCGAAGGTGTAAGAGCCTCCAAACGATTTTCTTCCCAGTAAGCAGGCAGTCTTCGGTTGTATCCCTCCAAGCGTTCGGTAAGGTCGATGCCCGAATAGAAGTTCTCTTTTTGCGGAGCATCAAAAACGTGCTTTGAAGCAATGTTTTGTTTTCTCACAAAGAGCGACAAACCATATATATTAAGTTCTGCATTTATCTTATCGGCAGTTTTGACCATTTTCCCGTTGTAAGGCTTGTATGTCTGCTCGATAGACAAATCCTTCACGAAGTTCAATCCGCTCTTTTTGTCCACACCCAAGAGCGAATGTACCAAAGAGTAATCACCCTCGGTGCTTATCCACAGCGTTCCGCCGAAACCTATGTCTCTTACGTTGGCGGGATTGAACAACACCTTCACACACTTTTTGCCATCGAAGACCACAGTATCCGAAAGGTAGAAATGATATAGAGCAACTCCCGCACTGCTGAGCGGAGATACAAAATCATTACTCAAAATATGCACTTTGTCGTCAAACAAATCGACCTCCGACACAATCTCATTGAGAATATTCTCCACACTTTCGGGGTCTAAAAACTTGCTTATCTGAACTTCTTTTTGGGCTTTGAGGATAGATTTTTCGCTTCTGGGACTTTTGCGGTAGTAATGCTCTTTCAGTTGTTCGCTAAAATACATCGGGAGATATTTCTTGCCGCTTAGCGGAGAGGTTTGCAAGTTATCGAAAACGTATTGTATGTTTTTGAATAAGCTTTTGTCCTTTGTGCTGTCTGTTATCCCGAGAAGAGAAATTTCAGTCTTGATGTGAGAAGAGTATTCGTAGTAATCAAATCCCTTAATGGAGTTTTGGTCTTTTTGTTCGACAACCTTTTTCATCAGACTGACCGCCGGATTGTCCTTTCTCTTGTATCGCTGCCTTTTTGCCGACACTTCCACAGCCTCCAACGCCACTGCATGAGGCTGCAATGTCACATTCAGCTTTTCAGACCTGATTTCCGACAAGGCAAACGTCGAAGCCACATAACCCACAAAGCCAAACTGCACACTGTCTGCCGCATCTGAATATTCCAATGAGTATTTTCCCTGTCGGTCAGTAACACATCCGTGAACCAAAGCTCCATTGTGATACAAGCCGATATTTACATACGGCAGAGCTTCACCGCTTTGAGCATCGCTCACCCTGCCTTGCAAAACCACCTGCCCAAAGCACAGAGTGCAAAGCAAGTTTAGTCCGACCGAAAAAAGAATGTGTTTTCTCATCAGCTCATATCGTTAAATCTTTGTCTATATCGAAAAAAACAACTTTTTATTGTTTTTGTTTCAAAAGGCAGGAGTAGTTTGCAAAGTCGGTAAAAAACAAAGAGACAGAGCCTGTGTTTGCCCTGTCTCTTTTGTCTATTTAGATATATTTTATCTGTTTTTATTGAAGGCTTCTCAAGAAATCTATGCTCTTGTGGATAAGTTCATACATCACTTGGTCGTCCTGCACAAAGTTTACCTGCTTTCTGTACTCGCCCACAAAGTTTTCTATCTTTTCGGAGGACTTCAAGCCTGTCATCTGCTTACGGAAGTCGAACGCCTGTGCCGCATTGAGAAGCTCTATTGCCAACACCTTTTCGGTATTGTTCACAACGCGGTAAAGTTTTGTTGCCGCATTTGAGCCAAACGACACATGATCTTCCTGACCTTGCGAAGAGTCGATTGTATCTACCGAGGCAGGAGTACAAAGTTGCTTGGACTGGCTCACAACCGAAGCAGCACAATACTGAGGTATCATAAAGCCCGAATTAACCCCGGGTTTGGCAACCAAGAACGAAGGAAGGTCTCTTTTTGCTCCGATAAGCTGATAAGTTCTACGCTCAGAAATAGAGCCGAGTTCAGCAACCGCAATAGCCAAATAGTCAAGGTTTATTGCCAAAGGCTGACCATGGAAGTTACCTGCCGAAATAACCATATCCAAGTCGGGGAATACGGTAGGATTGTCGGTAGCCGAATTTATTTCGGTGGTGATTACGCTTGCAACATGTTCAATAGCGTCCTTGCTTGCACCGTGAACCTGAGGCACACAACGGAAAGAGTAAGGGTCTTGAACGTGTTGTTTGTGTTGTTTGATGATTTGGCTGCCTTCGAGAAGCTCTCTTATGTGGCGGGCAGTCTCAATCTGACCTTTGTGAGGACGCACTTGGTGAACAGGGTCGAGGAAAGGTTCTATTCTTCCGTCAAAAGCCTCCAACGACACAGCCATTATTTGGTCTGCCAAAGCCGAAAGTTTTTTCGCCTTGATGACACACCACACTGCAAACGAACTCATAAACTGAGTACCGTTCAAAAGAGCCAAACCCTCCTTGGATTGAAGCTCGATAGGCTGCCAAGAAAATTTCTCGTTAAGCTCCTTGCCGCTAATTCTTTCGCCTTTGTAATCGACAACTCCCAAACCCAAAAGCGGCAAACAAAGATGAGCCAAAGGAGCAAGGTCTCCCGAAGCACCCAAAGAGCCTTGTTGATAAACCACAGGGTAAATATCATTGTTGAAGAACTCAATCAAACGTTCAACCGTTTGGAGTTGCACTCCCGAGTTGCCGTACGACAAAGATTGGATTTTGTTCAACAACATTATCTTCACAATCTCGTGAGGCACTTGCTCGCCAACGCCGCATGCGTGGCTCATTACAAGGTTCTTTTGCAACTGAGAGAGTTGCTCTTTGCTGATAGAGATATTGCACAACGAACCAAAACCGGTGGTAACACCATAAATAGGTTCTTTCTGAGTGGTCATCTTGTTGTCCAAATACTCTCTGCACTTTACTATTCTCGCTTTGCTTTCTTGCGAAAGTTCCAACTTCATACCCTTATGCAAAATCTCATCAACTCTTTCGAGCGTAAGCAAGTCGGGTGTTATTTGATGTGTTGCCATATCTTGATGTTTTATTTGTTTGTTATTTGATTTTCGATTGCAAAATTAGCACATTTTCTAAAATAATTCTTGTTGAGAGCCTTTTGAGGGGTACTTTCCCAAGTGTCGGTAAGCCGCCTCGGTGGCTTCTCTTCCCCTTGCAGTTCTCATGATAAAGCCCTCTTGAATGAGAAACGGCTCATACACCTCCTCAATCGTCCCCGCATCTTCGCCCACCGCCGTTGCAATGGTGGTAATGCCCACCGGACCACCCTTAAACTTTTCGATTATGGCACTCAAAATGCGATTGTCCATTTCGTCCAAGCCGTTTTTGTCCACGTTCAGAGCCTCCAAGGCTTTCTTTGCAACAGCTATGCTTATCTTTCCGTCGGAGAGAATTTGGGCAAAGTCCCTCACTCGCCTGAGAAGTAGGTTTGCAATTCGGGGAGTGCCTCTGCTTCGGCGGGCTATTTCTAAGGCCGCATCGTCGTCAATAGGCGTTGCAAGGATTGCGGCAGAGCGTCTGATGATGTTTGCAAGCGTTTGGTGGTCATAGTATTGCAGACGACAAGTAATGCCAAAACGCGAACGCAGAGGAGCTGTGAGCAAACCGCTTCGGGTGGTTGCACCAATGAGAGTGAAAGGATTTAAGCCTATCTGCACACTTCGGGCATTCGGACCGCTCTCAATCATTATGTCAATCTTATAATCCTCCATTGCCGAATAAAGATACTCTTCCACAATGGGCGAAAGCCTGTGAATTTCATCAATAAAAAGCACATCATTGGTCTCCAAGTTGGTCAAAATGCCTGCCAATTCGCCCGGCTTGTCAAGCACAGGACCGGAAGTCATCTTCACATTTACCCCGAGTTCGTTGGCAATAATGTAGCTCAAAGTCGTCTTTCCCAAGCCGGGAGGACCGTGCAACAACACATGATCTAACGCCTCGCCTCTCTCTCTTGCCGCACGAACAAAGATTTTCAGATTTTCCTTAATCTGACTCTGACCGGCAAAAGCATCGAACGCCGAAGGACGCAAAGCCTTCTCATAATCGCTCTCATTTTTTGAGAGACGCTCCTTTGAAGGGTTCAGATTTTCATTCATTTTCCTTTATTTTGATAAAGTTTTTTCAGGCTGTTGTCGTTTCCAATCGACCACAAGCCACAATCCTTTTGCCCTGCAAAGGTAAGAAAAAAGCCGTACTTTCACTTCTTGCAATCCAATCCTTTTGTACTCTTTTGAGAACCAAGTGTTTACAAAACGGCGTTTCGTCGGAACGAAACGCCGTTTTATCGTACTGAAATGGCGTTTTATTTTCGCAAAACGGCGTTTTGTTTCGGCAGGGTTTTGTTGTGCGAAAACTTGGCGGCAAACTATTTGTGTTTCAGCTTGTTGTGTTTTTGATGTAATGGTCTTTTCGATTTGGCGATATGAGGCTTGCGGAGAACAAAAGAGAAGGAACAACAGCCGAAATTAGCACATAAAAACTCTGAATAGAGTGTGTAATATGGGTGCAAAGAGGAGCTGTAAGAGTAAAAAAAAGTGAATAAAAACGACAAATCCGAATGTTAAAAATGCAGATTTTGGCTATAAAATTTGTAACTATGGCTATAAATACGGTTTATTGAGCATCTGTTAGAATAAATCCCTAAACCATGTTAATAACTCTATGTGAGGTCGTGTTATTACCCTCTCAGAAGCGATAATTTAATTTGAATTAAAAAGACAAACACCCTTATCTTAAACTCAGAAGAGCTGTTTGTCAAACTGTTTGCTCCAAAAAACAAAATGTATTATCTTTGCTGCTTGTTAATTTCAACATTGGGTACGAACCGAAGTGCGATTAACACACAAGAAAAACAAGAAAAAAGCAATAGTAAACAAGAAAAAAGCAACAGTAATGAGAAAACTAATTTTGAAGACGGTAGCTTGTCTATTATTATCGTTTGTTTCGCTCTCTGCATTAGCAGACCCCAAACCACCCATTCCGCAATCTCAATATTACGGACATACAAAGACTGGGAACGTAAACAGAGTTCCTACTCCAACAAGTAATAATCCTTTTACCAAAACGGATACAGAGGGGCATAATACTGCTCCTTTGACGCCTGCAACACTTGTTTTGCTCACATTGGCATCGGGATTTGCGGGAGTGAAGATTTATCGCAACAACAAAGAAAAATAACGGGAGGAAAGGAAAATGAAGAAACTATTACTTATGGCAACAGCATTGCTGTTTGCCTGCACTGCGGATTTGTTTGCACAACAAGGAGGTGAAACTACACAAGATGGTTCACAGGAACACCCATTTTTGATTGAGAATGAAGCTGATTTTTTGGCAATAGCAAATGACCCGAACAATGGTGCAGGGAAGTATTATAAGCAAATGGAAGATATTGATTTAGGTTCAATATCCGCAAATAATACCACTCATGCATACGTTATCGGAAGCTTTACAGGCAACTATGACGGAAATGGTAAAAGTATAACATATCAAATAAGTATCAAAGTCAACGACACAGACGAGAATAAGGACGAATATATCGGTCTTTTTGGTACTTTGTCGGGAAGTGCCGTAGTAAAGAATCTTACCATTAAAGAATCTAACATTAGTTTTACTTGCAGTGAGAGCGGAGCCTATTCAAAGACTCAAAGATATATGGGCTTTATTTGTGGCAGAATGATGGGCAATGCTACTATTTCAAATTGTTGTATCAATGATTCGAGGGTGAATATTTCGGGATTTCGTGACAAAATTTGCTTCTATGTTCATGTGGCAGGAGCTGTCGGAAGTATGGAGGGCGGAGTTCTTCAAGGAATTTCTTATTCTTGCGAGCCTACATCGGAAAGACCTTACACACTTGACGGACTTTCTTGCGTGGGAGGAATGGTTGCCAATTTGGTTTCAAGAGCTAAGGTGGTGATAGAGAGATGCCTTTTCAGAGGTTCGCTTCGTGTTCAAGGGTATAGTTATACTACGTGTGCAAATGTGGGAGGCATTGCGGGAAGAGTACAGGCAAACGAGAAGACTAATAGTATTGTTATAAGGAATTGTTATGTTGATGCAACCGCAATAGTATCGGAGAATACCAGAGCCTTAGAATCAGTTGCCGCAGGTATCGCCGCCTTGGCTCGTTCGGTCAATTTGTATAATTGTTATGCGAACATAGGTAGAATATCTGTTGTCCCTGATGCTACATATAATGCTGCTTATCCTTTGAGTGGAAAGGTTAATGATGGTAATTCGGAATCCAATCTAACATTCAGAGCAGGTTGTGAAAATAGTGGTGCGACTGTGAAGAATGGAGAAACTATAAAATACTATCATACGCAGTCTGCAGGCAGTGTAGCTCCTTTGTTGTCGCAAACCTCCAACAAATCAGAAATGCAAGACGAGTTGGTATATTTGGGAGATGATTTTGTTAAAGTTTGCAGACCCAATAACGAGAGTGAAACTTGCAAAATAGAATTGAAATCTGCGATTAAGGGACATATCTACTCCAATCAAGATGGTGATTTTACAGAATTGACAACATGGCAAAACTATGTTGACCCTGTCTTCAACCCGAATGTTTGGCAAAATGTGCAAAGTATTGACATTAAGAACAAGGTTACAATAAGAAGTTCCGCAGATAGTCCAATTACTTTGGGTAGTCAAGAAAGCAGACTACCGATAAAAATCAGAAAAAATGCGGCTTTGATTTTGGAAAATGGGCATAATATCAATTTGTCTAACGTTGATATTACCATAGAAGACGGAGGCAGCTTTGTTAATGGTACTACTAATGATATGAAAGGCGTGATAACGAAGGAGATTTACCCGGATATGTGGAACTTTATCGGTATGGCAGGACACCAAAACATGGAACCGCTTCACGATGCTTACAATGCAGCACAACCGCAAGGTTGTTTGCGTTTCTGGGCTTTGAAGTATGACTATGGAGAAAATATGAATATGTGGAACGAAAATAACTACCTTATGTGGTCCGAACCTGTAGCAATAGGAGAAGGGGTACTTATTTATACAAACGGAAACAATGTCTTTGTGAATATAGACGACAAAACAAATGATGATAATGGAGAACAAACCCCGACGGTTGTCAATTTTGTGAACACAGATATAACGATAACTAAGACCGTTGGACAAAATGCTAATGGTAATTGGCTTGCTTTGGCAAACCCATACCCTGCACGCTTGAAGGTAAGCGAAGTGTTGAGCATAATTGCTAACGAAAGTAATGAAGCTATTCAAGGAATGTGCGTATATGCTCGCAATGGTGCTGAGCCATATTGGAATACAGAATGTACAGAGATAGAAGCAGCACAAGGTTTCTTTGTTAATTTTGCTTCATCGGGAGAGAAGAATGTTACTCTTTCAAAAACCATGCTTGCAAATTACCCTCAGCAGAGTTCAAAAAGTCAAAGCAAAAGCGAGAGTGGAGTAGGAGAATTTTTGAGAGTGTCGGTTGCGAGCGAGGGATACCGAGTGCCGGTGATGTATCGCCAAAACGATGCGGCGAGTGCCGAGTACGACATTTTCGATGCCGACAAGCTCTTTGGCAGCGGCACAGTTGCCGAACCATACTTTGCCCTTGGCGAAAGAATGCTATGCAAGCAGGAAGCAGACAGCACACACTTTGTTGCAGACCTTAACATACGCAGCGAGCAGAGCCGCAGTGTTGAGATTATTGCCGAATACATTCCGGAAGGATACACACTCAGCTTGATAGACGACAACAATGAAACGGTGATGAACCAAGACGATGTATATACAGCCGACATTGCAAGAGGCGACAACGAAGGACGTTTTAAGCTTGTGATAAACAAGAACAATGTATCAATAGAAGACGTTGCCAATGTGGAGGAAATAAACTTCTACAACAACAATCGTCAAATCACAATCAGCGGAGGCAACATCAAGTTGGTACAGGTGTACAACACCTTGGGACAAAAGGTGTATGAGACCAAGCAACGCACATTTACCCTTGACGAAGTGGCGTCGGGAACTTACATTGTGAATGTGCAAACAGATGAAACTTCATTTTCAAATAAGATAGTGGTGCATTAAGATGCACTGCTATTGGAACGAAGATTCTTTTTTCTTTTTTTACGTACCCGAGGGCAGGCGACTGCTTTCGGGTTTGTTTTGATGGATTGTTACAAGGCTTTTTTGAGTATTTAATTGCGTTTTTTGTTGTTTGTGTTAATTATTTTTGTACATTTGTAGCGTAAAACGGAGTGAGTATCTGAAAGCAGTTGTCTTTTTCGGGCAACGAAACATTTGGAAAAGATATTCGTTCTACTTATAAATAGGTGTTGAATAGTGAACAATAAACATAGGAATATGGATACAATAGTTGTTGGGATTGACTTTTCTAAAACTTCATTGGCGGCAATGAGACTTGCAAGCGATGTGGCTGTGAGAGCTGAGGCTGATTTGCTTATTGTGTGGGTCGAAACTGCCGAAAAAGACCGCTGTGAGGCAGAGGCAGAATTGAAACGTATGTGCGATGATTTGTCTGCCAAGATGGCCACCGGCAATAGTGTTTCTTACAGAATAGTTTCCGGTCGTAAGGTATATACGGCTCTTAACTCCGTTGTTAAGGAAGAGCAGGCAGACTTGCTTGTTATCGGAACTCATGGCAATAGCGGATTTGATGAGAAGTTTGCCGGTGCAAATACCTACAAGACTATTACTATTTCTTCTGCTCCTGTGTTGAGCGTTAGGGAGAACTTCAATTTTGATAAGCCGTTGGAGCGTCTTGTGATGCCGATTGACTCTACTCGGGACACAAGACAAAAAGTGCCTTGGACAATAGCGTTTGCCAAGATGTTCCCAAATACTACCATTCACGTCTTGGGAATACACACAACGAAGAACAAGACCGTAAGGAGTGAGGTTGAGGGTTATGTGGGTAGCGTCGAAAGGTTGCTCGACAAAGAGAAAATGGACTACGTTACCGATTATGTTGATGCGGAGAACACTACGCTTTCGACAATCGAGTATGCAGAAAAGATTAACGCCGACTTGATTGTCATAATGACCGAACAGGAGAAAACGCTCAGCAATATATTCCTCGGACCATACGCTCAGCAGATGATCAATCAGTCTCCGATTCCGGTTTTGGCTGTTTCGGTAAAGCAAATCAACGGAGAGAGCAGGTAGAAAATGAGTATCAGGTTGAAATTTGCCTTTCTCGCTTTTGCGATGTGCGTTTTGGGTTCTGCAACTGCTTTTTCTCAGGTGAGGATTGTGGCAGACGGCAGATTGCAAACTATTTTGGAACGACACATAGAGTATAACGAAATGTCGCGTTCCATTCAGGGCTATCGCATAAGGGTGAACAGCTTTACGGGAAGCAATGCCAAGTCGAAGGCTTTTGCACTCAAAGAGGAGCTTTTGGACAAGTATCCCAAGATGAGGGCGTATGTTACCTTTGATGAACCTAATTTTATTGTCAAACTTGGCGACTTTGTCAGCCGATTGGACGCATACGCTGTCTATTCGGAGCTTCGCAAAAGCGTAAACACTGCTCAGATAATAAGAGATTGGATAAACAATCCGGTGATTGACGAAGAAGATTTGTACGTTCCCGAATATTATGAGGACGATCTTGAAAAGGATTTTTGATAACTAACAAAAAACAATATACAATGGACATTAAAACATACATAGAGGAGAATAAGGACAGATTTTTGGAAGAGCTGTTCTCTCTAATTCGCATTCCGTCGATTTCTTCAATCGAAGCACACAAACCGGACATGATTCGCTGCGCTCAAAGGTGGAGAGAAATTATCCTTGCCGCAGGTGCAGACCGCTGTGAGGTCATGCCGACAAAGGGTAACCCTGTTGTGTATGCAGAAAAAATCGTTTCGCCGGACAAACCTACTATTTTGATTTATGGACACTATGATGTGATGCCGGTAGATCCGATTGAACTTTGGCATACCGAACCTTTTGAACCGCAAATCAAAGACGGACATATTTGGGCAAGGGGTGCAGACGACGACAAGGGTCAGTCATTCATGCACGCCAAGGCTTTCGAGTATTTGATTAAGACAAACGCTCTTCCTTGCAACGTTAAGTTTATGTTGGAAGGAGAGGAGGAGATAGGCTCTGTAAGTCTTTATGATTTTTGTAGAGAAAACAAGGAGCTGTTGAAGAGTGATATTATATTGGTATCGGATACTTCTATGTTGGCTTCTGATATTCCTTCTATCACAACAGGTTTGAGAGGCTTGGGATATGTGGAAGTGAAAGTAACAGGGGCTAACAGAGATTTGCATTCGGGTCTTTATGGCGGTGCTGTGGCAAATCCTATCAATGTTCTTTGCCAAATGATTGCCAAACTGACCGATGAGAATAACCATATTACCGTTCCGGGCTTCTATGATAAGGTATTGGTGGTTTCAGATGAGGAAAGAAAGTTGATGAATCAGGCTCCGTTTGACGAGAAAGCCTATAAGGCAGCCTTGGATATTGACGAGGTTCATGGCGAAAAGGGTTACACCACATTGGAACGCACAGGCATAAGACCAAGCCTTGATTGTTGCGGAATATGGGGCGGATATACAGGAGAGGGAGCAAAGACCGTCATTCCTTCTACTGCTCATGCAAAGATTTCTTTCCGCCTTGTGCCGGACCAAGACTTTGAAGAGATTACCGAACAGTTCGCAACATATTTCAAATCGCTTGCTCCAAAGTCGGTGAGGGTCGAAGTAACTCCGCTTCACGGCGGTTACGCTTACGTTTGCCCTATTGATATGCCTGCATATCAAGCCGCAGAGGCAGCATACAGTAAAACCTATGGCAAACGTCCTATTCCGTCTCGAAGCGGTGGCAGTATCCCTATCATAGCAGGCTTTGAGAGAATACTCGGAACAAAAGCCATTCTCATGGGATTTGGTCTCGGCTCTGACGCAATACACTCTCCAAACGAGAACTACCCGTTGGAACAGTTCTTTAAGGGAATAGAAACAATCACTTACTTCTATTCGGAATTGGCAGAGCGTTGTGCAAAATAAGAAAATCAAGATGTGTTTAACCATAAAAGGATAACGTTATGAAAAAAGTGCTTTTAGCTTTTGCGTTCTTGCTCCTTGGTGTTGCAGGAATGTCGCAAAACGGCTCTTACAGGGTCGATAAGATTTATAACAGCAACGTTCAGCCGGACGACTTATATACCGATGTTGTCGTAATGTTGTACAAGATTGATGCAAAGCAGATGGATTTGAACAGCATAGTAATCAATGACGGCAAATTGACGATGATGATTGATAGAGCGAGCAATTCCGAGAGCTTTGAGCTGTCTTTCCAAATCAGCTTGCAAAGACAAGAGGGTAACAGCAGAGTTTATGCCGAGGGATTGACAATCGAGCAACTCAAATCGGGTCAATACCTTATCAAAGACAAGAACAACAAACCTCTTATCGAGATGACAAAACAAGATTAAACTTTCTTTTTTTATAAAATGTACTTGATATTCAGCCGCAAAGCCACCCGCCTTGCGGCTGTTTCTGCTTTAAGAACAGGCTTTTTGGAAATACAACAACGATAAATCAGAATTTACCGATACTTGAGCGTTCATATGATTACAGGTCGTAATCTAAAAGCATTTTCATCTACTTCCATTTGGTACAACCTAATTTGCGGATTTAGTTCCTTGCGAATATGTTGAATTATTTTTTCTTTCTCAGTTTGTTCTATATTGACACCAAAATAGATAGACTCAAAGCATTCGCCTTTTAGTAGGATATAATGGTGTATCTCACGCCAATCCCATATTTCCTTGTTCTGTTCAGCTTGTTGTGGTGTAAAGGCAGCATACATGGGACTTGGATTAGGCATTACCAACCTTACTTCCTGTTCATACTCCCAATCCTTTGCTTTTGTCCCCCATTGGTAGCTTAATCTATCATTTGCGCTATTATATGCGTTTGGACGCTCTATTATATCCTGATATTGAACATCAAGAACAAGCGGTTCAAAATATATTGTACCAAACATTGGTGGAACAGACTCCATCACTTTGTCTATGTTAAGTCCTATGCAAACACCTTTGTGGTTATAGCAATAATGACTCCACATTAGTAATGAATTATTAACTTTAGACAAGCTGCATAACCATGTATCATTGCGCAAATTGAGGGCATCATTTTCTTCTTTGTCTATCCACCATTCCTTAGGTATCCATCCTTGAAGTTTAGTATCAGGTACATTTGAGTAGTCAATTAGTTTTGGATGACAATCGAAAGGATCGTTCAGTTGAGACGCATTGGTGAATTGGAGATTCCGGTTTCCAATCATGCACTTTGCGCCAACTATATCTAAATATTTGTAGAGTATGCAAGACATTTTTTATTCTATTGTTATTTGTCCATTCATTAAAAGTGGCAGGAGTTCGTCGCGCTGCTTAGTCAATACCTTATATTCTACTCTTATTTGCTTCATTTTGTAAAATATCGGAGTTATTGCTTTATCGAATCTTTTTAGTAGATCAATATTTGGCTTTATCATTGGTAAGTTGTAAAGAGTTGAAGCAGTCATGCTTGGAACACCTGTTCCAGAATCCCATCTTGTAAAATCAATATCTTTGATGGCAAAGAAAATATATTTAGCGCAATTCAGGACTTTCATTTCAGAATAGAACATTGTATCAACAGTCCAAAAGGATTCATCAACATACATGATGTTGTTTAATGTCCCTTTTCTTGGCATTAAAACCGACTCTCCTTTATATAAGTATTCATTTACTCTACGCATTTCTCCACCGCTACCATAAACAGGATATAAACCTTCTGATAAATACTTGTGGTCACGTCCGTTTTTGATAGTAAGGAAATCCTTTAATGTACAATTATCCCATCCTATAGGTATTTCTCTCTTTATCTTTTCATTCCAGACCATTTCACCACCACTTGACTTATACGGCTTCCCCTCCTCGTTGGGAAAGTCAAACTGAACGAACCAGTAATCGTAAAGCTGCTTAGCCATCGCCTCTAAATTCTGATTTACCGCACGGTTGAGTTCAATCTTGCGGTCAATACTTGACAAAACGGATACTATTCCTCTCTGCTCTTTTATCGAAGGAAGAAAAACTTCTTTATTACGAATGTCATCATTATAGAGTCTAAATATGGTACTCCCTTTCGATGGAATCCATTGTATACTATTAAGAAGATAGTATAAAAATTCGTTCAACACAATGGATTGGTCGTGTTCAATCCATACAATGTTTGAATCCTGAAAATATGCATCCTCTCCATTGTATATAACGCTCTTGCCAATAGTGCCTGCTGTAGAAATTAGTACATCTCCCTTTCTGGGGAAAGAATATGATTTTATATAATGTTTGTACAAAATTGGATCTATAAAAGCATCGGCAATTTTTCCAAATGTACCTATCTTGTAAAATGGAATCCCAAAATATGGATTTGTTTCAGATTTTAGAATCCTTTTACACATACGTATCTCACCTATTTCTCCCAACTTATATTTCTTCAATTCCATAGCCTCTACTTTCTACCAACATTCCTCTAACTTGTTTATCGAAGTCAGAGTCGATACGTTGGGTCTTGTTGAAAATATCGTATTCGCTTTCAGCCTTTTCTTTGGCTTGTGCAGCAGAAATGCGTCCTTTGTCGGGGAGTATCTGGTAACGACGAAACATCAAGAACTCATTTACCGATGAGGAGAATTGTTCCATATTGAAGGTGTTTTCTCGTTCAATAAGGTCTTCTATATAGTCGAAATATCCTGTTACTGCACGTTCCAACCGACGGATTTCATTTTCCTGCAGGTAGTTCTTGGCTACTGTCACATCTGATTTCAAAACACGTCCATCAGGTGCATTCTTCCATATGGTTAATCCCATGTGGTCCTTGCTATGGTCGGCTTTTGTGTAGATAATCTCCGCAGCTGTATGACCTGTGATGGCATAATGAAAGCGATTCTGTATCATGGCATAGAAATCGTGCGTGGTAGGCGAGTTCTTGTCATAGTCGATGCTGCACTCTGCATATATGTCGGTAATCTGTTGCCAAATACGCCGTTCACTGGCACGGATGGAACGTACCCTTTCCAACAATTCACGGAAATAGTCCTTTCCGAATACTGACGTTCCCTGTTTTAAGCGTTCATCGTCAAGCACAAAGCCTTTCTTGATATACTCATTAAGAATCTTGGTAGCCCACTGACGGAACTTGGTAGCTTTTGGGGAAGATACACGATAGCCAACAGCAATAATCATATCAAGATTATAGAAATCGACCAACTCTTCAACCTCGCCTCTTATGCCTCGATTTACGATGGTTGCAATTTTTGCAACCGTCGTGTCTTGCTGTAATTCTTCCTCTTTAAATATATTGGCTATGTGGCGGCTAATGCCTGATTTATCAATACCGAAAAGCTCTGCCATAGCCTTTTGGGTACACCAAATGGTTTCGTCTTTTATAACCACCTGTACTCTTCCCTCTTTATCGGGAAGATTGTATAACAAAAACTGTATTTCGTTACTCATTGTTTCCTACATTTTCGTTGAATTGTAAAGAATCCAACTGTTTCATTATTTCCGCTTCTAATCGGTGACTTTCGGCAAACTGCTTGGCTACATGAGTTTTTTGCATTTGAAAATTTTCGGAAATCTTGTTTGACCCTCAATCTTTGAAATTAAGTCTTTCATTTGCTGTTTAAAAACACCGATAGCCCATTGTTTTCTATCTACAATCCTAAAAATAAAATCAACATTTGCAGGCTTCCAGTTTGTTGTTCCATTACTCTTTGCTCCGAATGATACTCCTATTACAATATTTTTTAACTGTTTGTGGTTATCGATAACTTGTGCGATCATTAGGGTATTTTTAAGTGCTTCTTTATGATTTGGATCGGTCTTATATAGTTGTACTTTAGATAGGTCTTTTTCTATGGCAGATTTTATAAACATCCCTTTGCTTTCATTTAGTACAACATCTATTTTTGAACCCTTTGGCGGTATTGCTATTATGTCAGGATATTCACGTGGTTGAGCTTTGCCAAGTTTGGGGTTAGGCAATATTGCACCACCACCCTGCGAACCTGGATATGAAACGGAAATAATTTTGAATCCATTGGGTGCTAATACTCTATGAATAATTGCATATGTAACTTCATCTTCATTAACTTCTTCAGTTACTTCAATAATCGGGGTAGGAGTCGTGTACTTTGTAAAGCCAAAATGTTTCGCAAGAGCAGGCATAAAATCTTTGCAACAAGTATTTACAAGTTTACGTTTGTCCCAAACGAGTGTTATACCATTGTGATTAAATTTGATTCCGTCAAGAAAATACGCAATAGTCATGACAACTTTGTTTTCTGTTAGTTCCTCGCGGTGTTCTTCCCAAATAGCTTGAAAATTAAATACATCATTGCAATTTTTTGCCTTGTTTGCAACCTTTTGAAATTCTTGTATTAACCATTTTGGTAAACCTTCTTTGTCCATCTCAAGTGCAGTCAATAGTTTGCTTCGCATTTGGGTTATGGTATTCATATTTTGTTTCATCACAGCATTGCCACGAGGGCGAACGAGTGAATAAATACCGAAAACCGGAACTTTGTCTGAAAACAAGAATGACATAAAGGTCAAAATTCCTCTATCTGGATCCATTGCATGACTAAAACGATTGATTTTAGCACCAATCCATTTTGGTTTAATAAAGTAACGAAGTTTGTTCGGATTAGCATCGTTTCTATGTTTCCAAGAACTTAGAAGTTCTTTTGTTCCAGATGCGGAATCTACCATTTTTCTGTATTTCTTGTAAGATGATTTCTTTTTTAATTCAATGAAACTTTGTGTAAACCATTCTTGTGGAGTTTTTATGAATGTGTTTACTGCAGAATATATTGTGTCTATAAATAATGGTATCTCAGGGGGACAAGATGGATATTTTGAGTTTCGTTTCAAAATAAAAGGATTGCCACTTTCAGTTTCCCACTTAGCGATAATATATCCTTCATATCTAATTCTTTCAATGAAAATTTTGGGTGTTGAATATGGATTATACGATGCTCCTCCAAATTCTTTTTCGGACTTTTTCTCCCCGGATAGTTTTATATAATATGCACCAGCCAAATATGCTGCTATTGCTCCGTATGTTCGTTGTAACTCGTGATCTTCAGTAACGACAGCTTCAGAAAATTCAATCAAAACAAGTGGAAATTCTTTTTTGTTATAGATGCCTGTAATCAAAATATCTGGAGTTGTCATGGTGAGTAGTGCAGAAATAGAGCCATTGTTGACTTCTGAAGCCTTCTTGGGTCTTCGCACAATTACTATTTCTGTATCTTTATCTATTGCTCTTTCAACAATAGGTTTGATGTAATTGAATCCTTGTTCTAAACTTTCGTAGTATATTCTTATCTGCTTCATAAACTATTCTTTTTTTAGTATTATCAGATGTTCTTTTTTACCCTTTTTACTGAAAGTTGGGTTAAACATTTTTGAGTGCTCCGATAGGTTTGAGGAAATGATATTGCACACTTCAAAACCTATTTCTTGACTGAAATCATTTATCACATCGTCTATTTTGATTAGTTGTTTATTTATAATACTGTCTCCAATTATGATGAATACTAAACCATTTTTTCGGATAAGACGATGCATCTCGGAAAAACAAATTTTTAGATCTTTTGTCCATTGTTCAGCGGGTTTCTTTAGACTTGAGTATTCGCGTCTAGAACCGATTTCATTATTTCGAGCATAATCCACATCAATATTCAACCATAGTTTTCTGAATTTATGATACAAGTAATAGTCGTAAGTATTGGCATATGGTGGCGATGTGATGATTAGATCTATGCTGTTATCTGCAAACATATTTAGGTTACGGCTATCAGTATTTATGACTTTCAGAGTGCTGTCATAGTCTAATTGATTTGAAAATGCATACACGCGTTCCAAATATTCTGTCGCTCGTAGAATAAACAACTGAAACGTGAAATTATTAGGTATGTTTTTGTTCTTGGCTGCAAAACGAGTGTCGCTTTCTTGATTTGATACGCGTACAATTATAGATGAAATAACAATTTTTAGAAAATCGCGAACATTCGATTTGTCTATAGTATCTACCAAATCAACCAGAAAAGTTAATTCCTCTGCAACATTGTTTTGAAACCAGTGGTTAATACTTGATATTTGTTTAACTTTTATAGCTGGGCGATTTGTCTTCCATTTATCACTCTCGTTCTTAACCAAAGAGATGTAGAAGTTTACTTCATTGATTTCGTCAGTATTGAGTGGGGTTGACTTGACTTTTGATAGTAATGATGCTAATCCATTTACATCTACACCGATTGCATTAAAACCAAGTAACCTGGCTTCCACTAATGTTGTTCCTGAACCACAAAATGGATCTAATACAGTCTGACCTTTTGACCCAAATTTTGATAAAATTGTCCTTGGTAGTTTGGGTGGAAATTTTGCAGGGTAAGGATGTAATGAATGTGTCAAGTATGACGTATTTGTATTATCAAAATTGAAATCGATATTATAATCTGTCATTTTGTAGGTTTTCTAAAGATAACTATAAAAGAACAATTTTGATTAGTGTATAGTACACTTGGATAGCCAAGTAGAACCAAACGGCGTTGTCCTGTTTGATCCCATATAATCAAGTCGTGATATTTCCAACCAACTTCTTCACCAGCACGAGCCAAGTCGGAATGAAACGGAATGTATGGTACTTTGTTCTTGGTGTCTCGATAATCTTTTACAATCCAAGCTGAATATCCTCCTGGTTTAGTTATTATGAGATTGTTTCTCAAAATACCCTTTATTTCCTCCAAGAATTTGGGATATGGCAGGTTTCCAAAGTCATTCTCTTTGTCGCTATATTGCTTTATTGTGCTATTGTTTGCTTGTTGTATTACTGACGATTTGTGTGTTGTAGCTCTATCTTTTAGCGAACGTTGAATAAAATCGGCATAAGGAGGCGATGTTACTGTGATTTGAATGCTGTTTTCTCTGACATATTGTAGCATATTGCGACAGTCATCATTTGCAATCTTATAATGTATATCAGATGAAAATAATCTATTTATCTCCTTTAGCCAATTATTTGCAATACTAACAAATTTTGCATTTAACTCAATACCTATGGCATGGCGACCAAGATTATGTGCAGCAATGGCAGTTGAGCCTATTCCTATGAAAGGGTCAAAAACAATGTCGCCTGTTTTTGAGTACATTTTAATCAAGCGTTCGGCTAACTTTACGGGAAATACTGCACCATGTGCTTTTTGATATTCATTTCTAGGAGATGATAAATTGTTCCATACAGGATTAAATAAGTCATCTTCTGTGATGACATTTTTAGATAATAATGCCCATTCGCTTGGAGTCAAATCGTTGAAACCAAGTTTCTTCTTTTTTTCTTCTTTTTTTCTCTCTTGTGAAGAACAACAATTCGTTGTATCATGTACGATTGTCGGAGTGTCTTCGTTCTGTTTTCTTTTTATTATTTCAGTCATAGTCAGAATTCAATTTGTTATTGCGTAGGTTTTTCTCTTGTTCTTGAATGTTTTGTGCAAAGTTACGATTTTTTTGTGAGACGAGAATATTCGTTTGAAAGTGGTTTTTAAAGAGAGGGGATTTCTTTGAGTGGTATTATGGATTAAGTTGCAAAGGTGATAAAGTTGATTTGCAGTTATGAGAAGTGATTTAATGTATTTTTTTATTTACCGTTAAATAACAACTTATTTTTGTATTTTTCGATGATAAAAATCAAGGATTTTAAGCAAAAGGTTTGATGAAATTTTTTACCTATTTCGAGAGCGAAATGAGGCTTTTTCGGATCTATGTTTACTCTTGCTGCAACAACATAAGGGTTTTTGCTCACTAACATGAAGTCTTTTTGAAAAAAGACGAAGTGTTAGCACTCAAAAGACGAAGGATTAGTGAGCTTAAGTCTTCGTCTTTTTTCAAAAAGATGCAGTCTTATTTTACCCGCATCAACACTTGCTTTGCTTAAATCAGCACTTATTTTACAAATACTTGAAACACAAACGATTGCTAAACGCTCTGAGAATCGAAAAAATCGACCCCAAGCCCGACCGACCTCAAAAAATCGCCGGCATTCGGGCTTAAAATCGTGCGAAATGTTAAATAATTTGCTTGCGTAAAGTTAATCGGTATTGCGAAATGCAAAACAATAACGACCTTTCTCCGAACAGATAACGCATAAGAACGCTTTTGCCCTTGCAGGGCGAAAATTATTTGGTACATTAACTCGGGGCGACTCTGACGCTCTGCCCCGAGCTAAGTGCTTTTGGGCTTTCAGCCCGAGAGTAAGTAGGAGCAAAACAATGTCATTACGCTCCAAGCTATTCAGCCCGAGGGGGAGGGAGAGACAAAATCATGCCAATACCGCCCGAGAACGTAATTGCCAATACTGCCATTACATAGTCATGAAAGAATAGAGGAATGTAATGACACCACGCCCTGCAGGGGCAAGAGCGTAAAAAGATATTGTTTCAAAAAAAGAAAAATTGGTTCTTGGCAAGGTTCAGAGTTTGTAATATCGGTGTTTGAATTTTGGAAGTTGATGACTTGTTGTCATATTATTGTCTTCTGCGATATGTACTTAATGTACTAACTGACAACATTTTTGTCTTGATATTCATTAACTTTCATTTCTTTGTCGTATCTTTGCACCGCAATACAATATATATATGAGTTTTGAAAATGTTGGTTTGGTCTCGGAGCTGTTGAGGGCTGTTGAGGATTTGGGATTTGAGAACATGATGCCCGTGCAAGCCGAGGCTCTGCCGCTTTTGTTGGAAAACGAATGCGATTTGATTGCCTTGGCTCAAACAGGTACCGGAAAAACGGCGGCGTTCGGCTTGCCACTCATTCAAAAGATTGACCTGAACGACCAAAATATAGAAGGACTTGTCATTTGTCCTACTCGCGAATTGTGCATTCAGATTGCAAATGACTTGAAAAAGTATTCCAAGTATCTGTCTCGTTGTTCTGTTGTTCCGGTTTATGGAGGTGCGAGCATAGAGATGCAAATCAGAGAGCTGAAAAAAGGTTGCAAGATTGTGGTTGCAACTCCGGGCAGAATGAACGACCTTATCGGAAGAGGTAAGGTGGATATTTCTCATGTGAAATATGTCGTTTTGGACGAAGCTGACGAGATGTTGAACATGGGATTTAAGGAAGACCTTGACGCAATTTTGGACTGCACGCCTTCACAAAGGCATACATGGCTTTTTTCTGCCACAATGCCGCGTGAAGTGGAGGAAATAGCAAACAATTATCAGAAAGAGCCGCAGCGTATTCAGATAGGAAGCCGAAATCAGGGCAGCGACAACGTGCGACACTTCTATTACCTTGTTCATGCCAAAGATAGATATTTGGCACTCAAAAGAATAGCAGACTATTATCCCGACATATATGCCATAATCTTCTGTCGAACAAAGGTGGAGACCCAGGAAGTGGCAGATATGCTCATAAGGGACGGATATAATGCCGACAGCCTGCACGGAGACTTGTCTCAGGCTCAGAGAGATCATGTGATGAGCCGTTTCAGACTGAGGAATATTCAGATGTTGGTGGCAACCGATGTGGCAGCAAGGGGGTTGGACGTGAGCAATCTTACCCATGTCATCAATTATAACCTTCCCGATGAATTGGAACAGTATGTTCACCGTTCGGGACGAACAGGAAGAGCTGACAAACAGGGAATTTCTATTGCCATTCTCAACCTTAAGGAGAAATATAAGATAAAGAATATTGAAAAACTGATTAAGAAGAGTTTCGAGAAAGCCAAGATACCAACCGGAAAGGAGGTTTGTCGCAAGCAGTTGTTCAATATGATAAACAAAGTGGAGCAGGCAGAGGTCGATGAAGAGCAAATCGGAGACTTTATTCCCGAAATAGTTGCCAAACTCAGTTGGTTGGATAGAGAAGACTTGATTAAAAAGTTCGTTTCCTTGGAGTTTAACAGATTTTTGGACTATTACAAGGACGCACCCGACCTAAACGTTGATGAAAACAAGAAGGTGGAACGACCAAAGGACGAAAAGAAAAAATCACAGGGTAAATCGAAAGGTAAATTCACCCGAATGTTCATTTCGTTGGGCAGAAGAGACAGGATTGTTCCTCAAAGGATTATTGCAATGATTAACGAGGTGATGCCTACTGAGCGAGTGGAGATTGGCAGAATAGACATCTTGGATAACTTTTCTTATGTTGAGGTCGGCAGCAGTTGGGTTGATGAGCTTATCTTCGCAATGTCAGACAAGTTTGTAAAGGGTCGGCAAATTGTTTTCGAGCCTGCCGAAGCCAAAGCGAAGAAGCTTTCCGACAGAGAGAGAAGAGGCAGAAAGTCGTTGAGGGATAACAGTTTTGAAAAGAAGAAAGAAACAAATAAATCGAAGAAACGTAGAAAATAGAAAGAGAATATATTATGACACATTTGGTATCACCATCGCTTTTATCGGTAGATTTTTGCAATTTGTCATCAGGTGTGCAGATGCTTAATGCAAGTCAGGCAGATTGGTTGCACTTGGACGTTATGGACGGGGTGTTTGTGCCGAACATTTCTTTTGGTCAGCCGATTATTAAGCAGATTAAAAAGATTGCCACCAAGCCTCTTGATGTGCATTTGATGATTGTTGAACCTGACAGATACTTTGAGGATTTCAAGTCTTGCGGAGCAGATATTCTTTCGGTGCATTATGAGGCTTGTACCCACCTTCACCGCAGTCTTTCCAAAATTAGAGAACTCGGAATGCGTAGCGGGGTTGTGCTAAATCCCCATACGCCCGTCAGTTTGCTCGAAGACATCGTTCCAATGTGCGATGTGGTGATGCTAATGAGCGTAAACCCGGGCTTTGGCGGCCAAAAATTTATCGAAAATACATACGAAAAAACCTCAAAGCTCAAAGAACTGATATTAAAGAAAAACTCACAATGCTTGATTGAGATTGACGGAGGAGTAAATACCGAAAACTGCAAACGTTTGGTCGAATGCGGAGCAGATGTCTTGGTTGCAGGCAGTGCAGTCTTTGCATCACCTGACCCTCTTGCCACAATAGCTCAGTTAAAGCAAAAATAAAATATCACGCCTATGGGATTGTTTGATTTGTTCGGCAGAAAAGAAAAACGATTGAAAGAAGCGATAGATTTAAGTGTCCTTTCAACCGATATTCACTCACATTTAATTCCCGGAGTCGATGATGGTTCACCCGATATGGAGACTTCGATAGCTTTGATGAGAGAATTGGAGAGTTTGGGTTACCGAAAGATTATCACAACTCCTCACATCAAAACCGATGTGTACGACAATGAGATTGAGAGCTTGGACAAATTGGGAGATGAACTCAGACATCGTGCAAAGATGGAGGGCATCAACTTAGAAATAGAGGTCGGGGCAGAACACCTTATTGACGATGGATTTCATAGACGTTTGGAACAAAAACGACTGAAAACCTTTTCCGGTAAGCATCTTTTGATTGAGCTTCCTTTTATCATGCCTCCCATGGGGTTGAATGACTATTTGTTTGAACTGCAACTTGCAGGCTACAAACTAATCCTTGCTCACCCCGAAAGGTATCTTTATTGGCTTGGAGACTTTGACAAGTTTGAGAAATTGAAAGACCGAGGCATTCTTTTTCAACTCAATATCATGAGCCTTGGAGGCTACTTTGGCAAAGACGTTCTTTATCTGGCAAAAAAATTGATTGATAATGATATGGTAGAACTGCTCGGCAGCGATACACATCACTATCGCCACATAGAAGCAATAAGAAATAGTTTATACAGTCCTGCATTGGACAAATTGATTAAGTCAAACGCTATAATAAACAGAAAATTTTAGAAATGGAATCACTGAATGCAATCACACCGATTGACGGAAGATACCGCCGACAAGTAGAAGAATTGTCCTCATACTTCTCTGAGGCAGCACTAATCAGGTACAGAGTAAAAGTAGAGGTCGAATACTTCATAGCTCTCTGCCAACTACCGCTTCCACAGCTCAAAGACACAGACCCTGACAGCTTTGAGGCAATGCGAAACATCTATCGCAATTTCTCAACAGAAGATGCCAAAGAAGTGAAAGAGATAGAAAAGACGACCAATCACGATGTCAAGGCAGTGGAATACTTTTTGAAGAGGCACTTTGAGGCACTCGGACTTGACAAACACAAAGAGTTTATTCATTTCGGGCTTACTTCGCAAGACATAAACAACACTTCGGTGCCTTTGAGCCTCAAAGACTGCCATACAAACAGCCTTTTGCCAAAGTTGCAGGAAGTTTTGGCAATCATTGATGACAAGGCAGAGCAATGGAAGAAAATACCGATGCTTGCACATACCCACGGACAACCTGCATCACCCACTTTGCTTGGCAAAGAGATGAAAGTATTTGCCTATCGTCTCCAAGAACAACTCAAATACTTTGAGAGCATACCATTTGCAGCCAAATTTGGAGGAGCAACAGGCAACTTCAATGCTCATAACATAGCCTTTCCACAGTACAACTGGGTCGAATTTGCAAATAAGTTCTGCTCTTCGCTCGGCTTGAAGCGTTCATTGTTCACAACACAGATAGAAAACTATGACAATCTTGCCGCATACTTTGACAACCTTCGCCGATTGAATATAATACTTATTGATTTTTGTCGCGATATGTGGCAATATATTTCGATGGAATACTTCAAACAGAAGATCAAAGAGGGTGAAGTCGGTTCTTCGGCAATGCCTCACAAGGTCAATCCGATAGATTTTGAAAACGCAGAGGGTAATCTCGGAATGGCAAACGCTGTTTTGACACATCTTTCTATGAAGATGCCAATCTCGCGTTTGCAAAGAGATCTTACAGACTCCACAGTGAGCCGCAATATAGGCGTTCCGATTGCACATACCCTCATAGCACTAAACTCTATCATTAAGGGAATGAACAAAATTATCCTGAACAATGCGGCATTGGAGCAAGACCTCGAAAATAATTGGGCAGTGGTGGCAGAAGCCTTGCAGACGATATTGCGAAGTCTCGATTACCCTAACCCCTACGAAACACTCAAAGCTCTGACTCGCACAAACAGCAAGATAACCAAAGAAACGATTTCCCAATTTATCGACACACTCAATGTAGATGAAAAGACCAAGCAGAGAATGAAAGCAATAACGCCTTCAAACTATGTTGGCGTATATGCAGACCTCTTATAGATGCAGCAAAGAGAGAAAAACAGATTGACAAGGTACTATTTGAAGCCATACACAGGGAGCATAATCATTTATTTTGTGCTTATGTGTATGGCTACTGCCTTTTCGCTTGCCTCCATACTCTCAATCAGCAATTTCCTCCAAATTCTTTTTGGCTCACAACTCCAACAAAATTCCAATCCCTCCGTTTTGGAAGCTGTACTCAACGAGATTTATCTTTACTTTATTCGTTTCGGTAAAAGCAATGCACTCTGGATTTTTGCTGCAATCATCTTCGGAGTTTATTTTTTCAAAGATTTGTTTACCTATTTGTCGTCTTTTGTGGCAGTATCGACAAGAAACAAAATCATACGCAACATTCGACGAGACCTTTTTTCAAGATATACCGCTCAGAGTATAGAGTATATTTCCCGATACAAAAAAGGCGATTTGCTTACACGGATTAGTGCCGATGTCTTGGAGTATGACAAGAACGTACTCTTGGGATTGCAGACCTTGGTATCGGTTGCGATAAATGTGCTGTTGTATTTTGCCGCTTTGTTGTGCCTCAATCCCGTGCTGACACTGGTAACCCTTGTGGTTGTTCCTTTGGTTGGAGGAGTGGTTTCTTTCGTTTCAAAAAAACTAAAAGGCTCTTCGGCAAGAATGCAAAAACAATCGGCAGAACTTATCTCTCGCATAGAAGAAACAATATCGGGTCTGAGAATAATCAAATCCCATACCGCAATAGAGCTGATGAACAATCGTTTCAACAACTTCAACAATTCCTACACCCGATTGAGAACCAAAATTTACAGAAGGATAGACTTGGCATCGCCACAGAGCGAATTTTTCGGAAATTGCATGGTGATAGGCATCTTGCTTTTGGGAACAAGCTACATAGTCTCTGTTCCGCCAAAGATGAGTGCCGACATATTTATTGTCTATCTGATAATATTCACCCTGATAATCAAACCGGCAAAAGATTTCTCTACTTCGCTCTACAATATCAAGAAGGGACAGGCATCGGAACAAAGAATATCCGAAATCTTATCCTCAGAACCCGAAGTCGAAAGCAATGAACAATCCTTTGAACCTATGGAAAAAGTAAGCAGGATAGAACTTCGACACGTCGGCTTTGCCTACAACGAAACCAAGGTGCTTGATGATGTCAATCTTGTGTTCAAAAAGGGAGAACCGACAGCCATTGTAGGACCGAGCGGAGCAGGAAAGAGTACTCTTACCGACCTTTTGATGAAGATTATTACCCCTTGTGCCGGAGAGATTTATTACAACAATCGTCCTCTTTCCTGCATAGGGGCAAAGCAGATAAGACAGCACATATCTGTCGTTTCGCAAGACACCTTCCTTTTTAACGATACGGTGGAAAATAACCTCACATTTTTCGATAAATCCTATACTTCGGAGCAAATAAAGCACGCTGCCGAAGTTGCAAAAGCCGATGAATTTATCTCCAAGTTGGAAAGAGGTTACCAAACCATTGTGGGCGAGGGCGGAAGCAGCCTTTCGGGAGGACAAAAGCAACGTCTGTCGATTGCACGTGCTGTTTTGAGAGATACCGAAGTGCTTCTGCTCGACGAAGCCACCTCGGCACTTGACACAGTCAGCGAAAAACACGTACAGCAGGCAATAGACGCATTGGGAAACGACAAGATAATCATAGCCGTTGCCCACCGTCTTTCGACCATAAAGCACTTTCCGCACATTGTAGTGCTTAATCAGGGCAAAATAGTAGAGCAGGGCAATCATCAAAGCCTCATGGCACAAAACGGACTCTACGCACGCCTCTGCTCAATGCAACAGCTGACACACTGATACTTACATAGCACTTTCCAAAACGGCGTTTCAATAGAATAAAACGGCGTTTTGCTGTGCTGAAACGGCGATTTATTTTCTCGAAACGCTGATTTGTTTTCTTTACTTTTAGATTTAATTCGTACCTTTGCAACGTTTAATAAAACAGAAAGAGAAATGAAGTTCGATTACAAGAAGATTTTGCCACACATTGCAGCGGTGGTTTTGTTTTTGGCTGTTAGTTTTGCATATTTTTCGCCTGTTTTGCAAGGCAAGAAGGTATTTCAAAGCGATATGAGCCAATTTGAAGGAGGTAACAAGGACCTTGAAGATTACCACAAAGCAACCGGAGAAACTGCGGGCTGGACCGACGGAATGTTTTCGGGAATGCCCTCATATCAGCTGACCATGCCCGAAAATTACAACGTCTTCAAGACTATTGCAAAGCCCGTAACCTTGGGCAGTTACTCCCTTTCGGCAGGAATAATCTTCCTTATGATGTTGGGATTTTACGTTTTCATGATTGCAATGGGGGCAAAGCCTCTCTTGTCGTTGGTAGCCTCTCTTGCATACGCCTTGGGGTCATACAATATTATCATCATAGCTGTCGGACACATCACCAAGGCATGGGCAATGGCGATGATAGCACCCATACTTGGCGGAATGATACTCGTTTTTCGCAAAAAGTGGCTCTCGGGTGCCGCCTTGTTTACCCTATGTTTGGGATTGCAAATCAATTTCAACCACATACAGATTACTTACTACACTTTGTTGGCAGCAATCGTACTCGGAATATGCTTTTTGGTCTATTCAATCAAAGATAAACAGATAAAGGATTTCGCTTTGGGCTGTGTGTTGTTGGCTTTGTGTGCGGCAGTGTCCCTTATGCCCAATTCTTCTCACCTCAAACTCAATTCGGAATATGTAAAGCAAACCATGAGGGGAGGAAGCGAACTTACGATAAAACCAAGCAAAGATACCCAAAGCCAAAACAATGCCAAGGGGCTTTCAATAGACTATGCATACGCATGGAGCTACGGATTGGGAGAGAGTTTTAGCGTGATGATACCCGATTTCAGAGGTGGAGGAAGCTCCGACCACAGAATGGAAGACTTGGCAAAGAGAAGAATAGAGCAAGTGCAGACAACACAGCCCGCTCAAGCCCAAAACCCACAGATAAACAGCATAGTCAATAACTACATCGGCTCAACCTATTGGGGAGAACAACCTTTTACCGCAGGAACAGTCTATTTTGGAGCAATAGTTTGCTTTCTTGCCTTGGCAGGATTTATACTTATCGAAGGCAGAATGCGTTGGTGGCTCTTGGGCGCAACACTTGTTTCATTCATTCTTTCTTGGGGAAACAACGCTCTTTGGATTAACGAATTTTTGTTTGAACACCTTCCGTTCTACAATAAGTTCCGTACACCTTCCATGGCACTTGTCATAGCAAACGTTACTTTGGTCATGGCAGCATTTCTCGGCATGAAAGAAATACTCTATTCCGACAAAGACGCACGCCAAAAGAAACTCGCACTTTATATTTCGGCAGGCGTAACAGCAGGCTTTTGTCTCTTGTGTGCCGTAGTTCCGGGTCTCTTTGCCGATTTTTCATGCTCAAAAGACAGCCTCTTCCAAACAGCACTTGGAGACAGCTTTGTTCAAGCCCTTCAAGACGACCGCAAGGCAGCCTTCACAGCCGACAGTTTGCGTTCATTCCTCTTTATAGCAGTGGCATTTGTGGCATTGTGGCTGTTTGAGGCAGGCAAAATAAAGAAAGAAATCATAGTTGTCGCCATTGTCGGCATAGCCTGCACGATTGATCTTTGGGGAGTGGATAAAAGATATTTGGACAAGACCAACTTCCAAAAGCCATACGAGATGACCCCTCAGCCTACCGCAGCAATAGAACAGATAAAGCAATACACAGAAGCAGAAAAGACCCCTCACTATCGAGTATATAATATGTCACTAAGCACATTTAACGATGCCTCTACTTCATACTTCTTCCCTTCAATCGGCGGTTACCACGGAGCGAAGCTGCAACGCTATCAGGAAATCATAGACTTCTGTCTGACCAATCGCAACTATGTTCAAAAAGACCTTTCGGACACATTGCTGCTTGCAAACAATCAGTTGAGACAATTTTTCTACCAATACAGAGAGCAGATACCTTGTCCGAACTTGGGAGTTGTCAATATGCTTGACGCAAAGTTTGTGATACTTCCGCTCGGTAACGAAGGCGGAGTGCCGGTTGTAAATCCTGAGGCTTGTGGAGCCGCATGGTTTGTGCCGAACGTGATTTGGGCAGACAATGCCGACCAAGAAATCCTTGCACTTGACAACTTTGATCCGAAAAAGAGTGTGGTGTTGAACACTAAGTACAAATCACTTGTTCCAAAGAGCGACAGCTTTGACTCCGAAGCCAAGATTGTCATAGAGCCACAGGCAGTTCACAATCCGGACTACAAGAAATACACCTATACAAGCAGTCAAGACCAGATTGCAGTCTTTTCGGAGATTTATTACCCGGGCGATTGGAAAGCCTACATAGACGGAAAGCCAAGCCAAATCATGCAAGCCGATTATGTTCTCAGAGCATTGTCCCTTCCGAAAGGCACTCACAGTGTCGAATTTAAGTTTGAACCCGACAGCCTTGCCACATTTACACCCGTCAATCTTGCAGGCTCGATTATCGTAGTGTTGCTTCTTTTGGGAGCAATGGCCATGCCGATAGTCAAGCCGCTGTTGCAAGAGCGAAAGAAGAGCAAAAAATAATCGAAATAAGCTGCTTATTATCAGTGTTTTGAACAATCGATTAAAAAAACGCCGTTTTTCGTATGAGAAAACGGCGTTTTTTGACTCAAAAAGCGGCGTTTTGCAAAGAAGAAAACGCCGCTTTATTTTCGGCATATCAAAGACAGCCACTCTTTTTGAGGGTTTTGAGAGAGCGATTTGAGGATAAAGTGAAAATAATATCGTAAATTTGCAGCTCGATTAAAAAAGAGAGTTGATTTATGTACTTTGTCGGATATGCGATACTATTTGTCGCTTGCATGATAAGTGGTTTCTGTTTGTTCTTTTTTGAGAAGAAACCCAAGGTGTTGAAGTATATTTCTGTGTTTGGGGGAGCTTTCCTTTTGGCTGTTTGTTTTGTGCATTTGCTTCCCGAAGCCTTTTCGGGTGCAGGGCATGAGGTTTGTTCTCATTCTCATCTTCACTCTCATTCTGACCATGAGGGACATTCTTCTCTGCTTCCCATGGGTGCGTTTGTGCTTTTGGGATTTGTGCTTCAACTGCTTTTGGAACTCCTTTCAAAGGGTGCGGAACACGGACACCTGCATTCGGAGGAGCATTCCGAACACAAAAGCGGCTTTGTGTCGGCTTTGATGGTGTTGGTCGGAGTTTCCATTCATGCTTTCTTGGAAGGATTTGCCTTGGTTATTGACGGCAAGATGAACTATTCACTTTTGCTTGGTGTGGTTCTTCACAATATTCCGATAGCGATGGTGGTTGCAGGCAGTTTTCTTGCAGCAGGCTGCTCGAAGATTGCTTCTATGTGTTACCTTGCTGTTTTTGCCATAATGGGAGTGCTTGGCTCTCTTTTGGGGGTTCATTTGGACTTTGTGGCAGAGCATACCGGTCAGATAATGTGCTTTGTTGTGGGTATTTTGCTTCATGTTTCTGTTTCAACTCTTTTTGACAGCAGTGAGAGTCACAAATATAATTTTGCAAGGTTTGTTACCGTTGTGGCAGCCTTTGTGTTGGCTTGTCTGTTGCCTCATTAACCAAAAATGAATACTCCGATGAAGTTATCTGTTGTCATTGTAAACTACAACGTAAAGTTCTTTTTGGAACATTGTCTCTACTCGGTGCAAAGAGCTGTTGCCGACATTGATGCCGAAGTGTTCATTGTAGATAATAATTCTGTTGATGGATCGGTGCAGATGCTCAAAAGCAAGTTTCCCGACTTTACTTTGATTGAGAATAAAGAGAATGTTGGTTTTGCAAAGGCTAATAATCAGGCAATGAGGATTGCAAAGGGCGAGTATATTCTGCTTCTCAATCCGGACACTGTTGTTGAGGAGGATACCTTTTCAAAATGTATTGAATTTATGGACTCTCACCCCGACTGCGGAGGCTTGGGCGTAAAGATGATTGACGGTCATGGTAAAATTCTCAAGGAGAGTAAGCGAGGTTTTCCGACACCTTGGGCAAGTTTTTGTAAGATGAGCGGTCTCACTTCTTTGTTCCCTCATTCCAAACGTTACGCTCAATATTATATGGGGCATCTTTCGTATGAGGAAACAAATCAGGTGGATATTCTTGCGGGGGCTTACATGATGATGAGAAAGGAATGCTTGGACAAGGTAGGCTTGCTTGACGAAGATTACTTTATGTATGGAGAGGATATAGACCTTTCGTATCGTATAACTTTGGGAGGATATAAGAATTATTACTTTCCGGAAGCCGAGATAATCCACTATAAGGGTGAAAGCACCAAGAAAGCAAGCCTCAACTACGTTTATACCTTCTATAATGCCATGTCGATTTTTGCCCGAAAGCACTTGGACGGCAGGCAGACCAAGATTTATTCCCTTATCATCAAGATTGCAATATGGCTTAGGGCATCTTTGAGTTTTGTGTCGAGGATTTTCTCTCGCTGGTCGCAGGCTGCGGTGGATTTTCTTTTGATTTATGCAGGTTTCTTTTTGCTTGAACGTACTTGGGCGTTGCACTATTGGGGCAATATCGACTATTACCCGCCTCACTATATGATTTGTGCTGTGCCGGTGTATATTTCGATTTTGCTTTTCTCGGTTTATGTGTGCGGAGGTTATGTCAAACCAATCCGAATAGGGCGATTGTTTGAGGGAGTGTTCTTGGGAATGTTCGTCTTGCTTGCTTTCTATTCTCTTTTGCCTGCCGAATTGAGATATTCGAGGGCTTTGGTAGTCATGGGTTCGGTGATGAGCTTGTGTGTTTTGCTTTTGGTGAGGTTTGTTATCAATTTTGTTCGCAGAGGCAGCTTTTCGTTTGTTTCCTCCCAGCCTTCGCGTTATGCAATAGTTGCGGATAGTCCGGAGGCTGAAAGAGTTGCTGATTTGCTTTCCAAAACCGGCAATCGTCCGGAGTTCATTGCCTTGGTTGGTGCAGCCAAAGAGTATGATAATGACAAGTTTGTGGGAAATACCTCTCAGATTGAGGATATAATAAGGATATATTCTATTGATGAAGTAGTGTTTTGTTCAAAGGATTTGACACAAAGCAAAATCGGGGAACTGATGGGGCGACTTTCCAAGACGAATGTCTGCTTTACCATAGTGCCTCCGAGTGCGGACTTCATTATTGGCAGCAGCACAATCAAAACCCCGTCAGACCTTTACCTTGTAAATGTAAATAGTATCACGAGCGAAGATAACAGAAGAAAGAAACGTCTTCTTGATGTGTCGGTCAGTTTGGTCTTGCTTTTGGGTTTTGTGGGTTGTTGTTGGTTTGTCAATAAACCTTTGGGACTATTGAAGAATATCTTTCTTGTATTGATTGGTAGCAAAACATGGGTAGGATACAATAAAACGGGAAAAGAAAAAATTGATAAGTTGCCCGATTTGAAGCGTTCTGTAATCAGCATTACCGGACCGATGAATGCGGAAATTGTTGATAAAAATGCAATCCATAAACTCAATTTACTATATTGTGCAAACTATTCTTTGATGAATGATTTTGGTGCTATATGCAAATCATTCAGATATTTAGGTGATTGATTTAAGACCTTTGTTTATTGATTTGGCGACAAGAGAGTAAAAATATTTTCTTTTTGTCGCCAAAATATTTTGCGGTTTCGACATAAGTGTTTATCTTTGCTGTCGGATAAAGATAAGTTGCGGTAAAATTTTCAACCGAAAGAGCGTATTCTTTATTCAGATGATTAAACCTTAAATACATTTTGCTTTATGAACAAGTCTGAAGAATTTATCGAAATGGAACATCGCTACGGAGCTCACAACTATCACCCTTTGCCCGTGGTGTTAAACAGAGGAGAAGGTCCATTTGTTTGGGATGTCGAAGGAAAACGTTATTTTGACTTTTTGAGTGCTTACTCAGCTGTCAATCAAGGGCATTGCCACCCAAAGATAATTGCAGCTCTTTGTGAGCAGGCTCAAAAACTTACTTTGACTTCGAGAGCTTTTTACAACGATTGTTTAGCTCCTTATGAGAAGTATGTGACAGAGTACTTTGGATATGACAAAGTGCTTCCTATGAATACGGGAGCAGAAGCCGACGAGACAGCTCTCAAACTTGCAAGACGCTGGGGCTACAAGGTTAAGGGCATTCCAGAAAACGAAGCAATCATTGTTTGTTGCGAAGGAAACTTCCACGGAAGAACGATATCCATCATCTCAATGTCCACCGACCCCGACAGCTATGGCGATTTTGGTCCGTTCACTCCCGGATTTATAAAGATACCTTACAATGATGCTCAGGCACTTGAAACAGTTTTGTCGCAGTATGCAGACAAGGTTGCGGGATTTCTTTTAGAGCCTATACAAGGAGAAGCAGGCGTTTTCGTACCGGACGACGGCTATTTGAAAACTTGCTATGATATTTGCAAGAAACACAATGTACTCTTCATTGCCGACGAAGTTCAAACGGGAATTGCACGAACAGGAAAGTTGCTTGCCTGCGACCATGAGGGAGTCCGTCCCGATATATTGATATTGGGAAAGGCATTGTCGGGCGGAGTGTTGCCTATTTCGGCAGTGTTGGCAGATGATGAGATTATGCTGACAATCAAACCCGGAGAACACGGCTCTACATTCGGAGGTTTCTGTCTTGCAGGCAGGGTTGCCGTTGCAGCCTTGCAGGTTGTCAAAGACGAGCATTTGGCAGAAAAAGCTGAAAAGTTGGGACAAATCTTCCGCAGCGAGATGAAGAGCGTAAAGAGCGACATGATAGAATTGGTTCGCGGAAAAGGTTTGCTCAATGCAATCGTCATAAGACCAAAAAACGGCAAAGAAGCATGGGACGTATGTTTGAAGATGAAAGAGTTGGGAGTACTTGCAAAACCGACACATCAACACATCATTCGTTTTGCACCTCCTTTGGTCATTACCGAAGAACAACTAAGAGAAGCAATAGACCTGATAAAAGAAGCAATAACATCATTTGAGTAATTAGTTTTGTGATTTTGTTTTTTTAATTGAGAGGACGTCATGTTGTGAAACATCACGTCCTTTTCCTATTTGACTTAGACATACCTTGTCAAATGTCGATATATTTTTTTGAACTCTAATACAATATATTTCCTCTTTGTCGGTTATGCTTGTATAAACCAAACCTCTTTTCTTAGGTCTTACATTAAAACACAGTATTTTATGAGAAAAAAGTTTTGTAGTGTAATCTGCATGGTTTTATTTGCAGTATCACAAATCGGAGTCAAGGCTCAGTCAAATGGTGGTTTGGATTTCACTTTTGCAGCCGAGAAAACGGTTCACGGAGTTGTCCACATACAATGCGAGACTACCGTTCAATCTGTCTTTTATGACGATTTCTTTTCGTTCCTTCTTCCTCCTCAATCAAGGGAACGTTCTTATCAAACATCGGGTTCGGGAGTTATTATTTCCGAAGACGGATACGTCATTACAAACAACCATGTTGTTCAAGATGCAGAAACAATCAATGTGGTGTTGAACGACAAGAGAAGTTTTGTTGCCCGACTTGTAGGCAATGATCCTTCGAGTGATTTGGCTGTGATAAAGATTGAGGCCGACGGATTGGAGCCTCTCCAATTTGGAAACAGCGATGAGGTGAAAATAGGTGAGTGGGTGTTGGCTGTAGGCAACCCTTTTAATCTCACATCGACCGTTACAGCGGGTATAGTTTCGGCAAAAGCTCGCAATATCAACATTTTGGGAAATAAGATGAGTAACGCCCCTATCGAGAGCTTCATTCAGACCGATGCTGCCGTCAATCCGGGTAACAGCGGAGGGGCATTGGTAAACCTAAAAGGAGAACTTGTGGGAATAAACACAGCCATTGCTTCTTCCACAGGCTCATATACAGGCTATTCGTTTGCCATTCCCTCAAACATAGTCCGCAAGGTAACCTCAGATTTGATACAATACGGAATGACACAAAAGGCAAACATAGGCGTCCATTTTGCAGAAATGGATTCCAAACTTGCAGAAGTCAAAGGCATTAAGTCAGTTAGAGGAATATACATAGGATATGTAATCAAGGACGGAGCAGCCGACAAGGCAGGAATAAAAGACGGAGACATAATTACCTCTATCGACGGCAAGAGTGTAAACTCCAATGCCGAATTTAACGAAGTTCTTGCACAGCATTCGCCGGGTGATGTGGTCAAAGTGGCGATTGAGCGAGACGGAAAGCCGTTCTATTTTGATGTAACGCTGTTTAATTCGATGGGAAACACCGATATAATGCGCAATGACACAGAAGCAGCAGAGCAAATCTTGAACGGAAGTTTCCGAGAGGTCAATGACAAAGAAAAACAGCAATATGGAATTTCTAAGGGTATCGTTATCGAAAAAGTAGGTAAGAGTCCGTTTGCACGCCTTGGCATAAAGAACGGATTTATCATCACTTCCATCGACAAGAAAGTGAACATCTCGATTGAAGATATCAGACAATTAGAAAAGAAAAAGGGCAAATTGATTGTCGAAGGCTTCTATCCGAACGACAGCAGAACGTATTATTTTGTCCTCGTATTATAACCAAAACGCCGAAAGGCTGTTGATAAGTAGGTTATTAACTTTGTGCTATATTGCTTGCATAAGAAGAAATAAGGTAATACCTTTGCAAACTGATAGATAGTAAGATTATTTAGGTACGAACAAAAAGGGAACATGAGACAGTTAAAGATAATAAAATCTATCACCAATAGGAACATAGGCTCTTTGGACAAATTTTTGCAGGACATCAGCAAAGAAGAGCTTATCACGCCGGAGGAGGAAGTTCAGCTTGCCCAAAGGATAAAGGCAGGTGATGAGGTGGCGTTGGAAAAGTTGGTAAAATCGAATCTGAGGTTCGTTATATCGGTGGCAAAACAGTATCAAAACCAAGGGTTGAGCCTTCCCGATTTGATTAACGAGGGCAACATAGGTTTGATTAAGGCGGCGAGGCGTTTTGACGAGACAAGAGGTTTCAAATTTATTTCGTTTGCAGTTTGGTGGATAAGGCAGAGCATATTGCAAGCCTTGGCAGAGAAGTCTCGTATTGTCCGTTTGCCGCTCAATCAGGTCGGAGCAATCAACAAATTGAAGAAGGTGTCATCACGTCTCGAACAACAGTTGGAGAGAACTCCTTCGGACGAAGAGTTGGCAGAGGAAATGGATTTGAGTTTTGACAAGGTTAAAGAAACAACTCACATAGGTGCGAAAGCAGTTTCAATGGACGCACCGCTCATTCAGGACGAAGACCTCAACCTTATCGACGTTTATGTGGAAGAAGACGCAAAAACGACCGATGATTTGGTGTTGAAGGAAAGCCTTTCCAACGATATATCCGAATCTTTGTCCCTTTTGACCGAACGAGAGAGAAGTATAATCTACCAATTTTTCGGAATAGGTCTTTCGCATGGCATGACATTGGAAGAAATTGCCGTTGCTCAAAACCTGACAAGGGAAAGAGTGAGACAAATCAAGGAGAGAGCATTGAGACGTTTGCGTTCAAGCGAACAATGCAAGAAGTTGGCGGTCTATCTCAACGAATAAATATTTTTTGTTTTCATTACATATTTGTTTCGGTTTCTCGCTTTGTGCGAGGAACCGCTTTTTGTACTTACTCTGAAAGAAAAAATCAATCTGTCGGCTTGTAATTTACAAATATGCAAGCAGCTCATTTGGCAATAAGAAAAACCATTTCAAGATATGAAAGAGATACTATACGTTTTGACAGACAAGTATGCAGACCATGAAGCTGCATTCCTTTCGCAGGCAATCAACTCCGACGAGAGAGGATTGATTGAAAATCCCAAGTATATCAACAAGATAGTTGCAAAAAGTATGTGTCCGGTAAGTTCTATTGGTGGATTTAGGACGCTTCCCGACTATACTTTTGAAACGCTGCCTAAAGATTATGCGGCTGTTGTGCTTGTTGGCGGCATGGGTTGGCTGACACCCGAAGCCGATGTGGCTCTCAAATTGGTTAGCGAAGCTGTTGCAAAGGGCAAGATAGTGGGTGCGATATGTAATGCTGCCACATGGCTTGCCAAGCACGGGCTATTGAACGAAGTAAAACACACAGGTAACGGTATTGAACAGCTGAACCATTGGGGTGCAAAGAATTATACAAATCAAAAAGGCTACATCAACGCTCAGGCTGTGAGCGACAAAAACATTGTTACTGCCAATGGTTCGGGACAGTTGGAATTTGCATGCGAACTCTTGCGTCTTCTCGAAAACGACACACCTCAAAGAATAGAACAATACTACCAATACAACAAGGTGGGAATGGTGGAATTGTTTACGCCAAAGCGATTTGGCTTCAATACGGTTGGACTTTTTACGACTGACAATCGCAAAATGGTTGATTTTTATACCAAGGTATTCGGGTTTACCACTACTTGGGACGGCGTTCAACCCAACGTAGAAATGTATATGGGCAAGATGAGAATAATACTCTTTCCTCGGGCAGACTTTGAGCAAATGACATCGCAGCAATACAGCTACCCCAAAGGGTATAATGGCACAATGGAATTGGCAATCGACGTTCCTACTTTTGCCGATGTGGATAGAGAGTATTATAATGCTCTCTCATTGGGAGCAACATCGGTAATGCAGCCTATAACAGAGCCTTGGGGACAACGCACTTGCTACATTGCCGACCCCGATGGCAATCTGATAGAGATAAATTCTTTTGTCAAATAAGAAAATATAAGATTTTTTGGACAGACAAAACTCTTTTCAATGTGGTGAGAGCAAAAAAAAATCGGACGTCCGCCGACCGGCGAACGTCCGAAAGTGCTTGATTATTATGAAAAGATGTTTAGTGTTTTGGTTTTATGTCCAACTTAACAGGAGCAATCATGTTCTCCGATTTTAGTATTGTGTCCAAATCTTCTTTTGACAAGATGTCGTGTTCCAATACCAAGTCATAAACTCCCTTGCCTGTCTGCATTGCTTCTTTTGCAATCTTGGTAGAGTTCTTGTAACCAATGATAGGATTCAATGCGGTAACAATTCCTATTGAGCCTTTGACCTGACGCTCGCAGTTTGCAACGTCTGCCTTAATTCCATCGATGCAAAGTGTTCTCAATGTGTTAAATCCGTTTGTCAAAAGGTCGATTGACTCAAACAAACAGTAAACCAATACAGGCTCCATGACGTTCAACTCCAACTGAGCGTTCTCTGCTGCCAACATAACTGCGGTGTCGTTTCCTATAACTTTGTAGCAAAGTTGGTTCATTACCTCAGGTATAACAGGGTTTACCTTTCCCGGCATGATTGAAGAACCCGGTTGCATTTCAGGCAAGAACAACTCGTGGATACCACAGCGAGGACCGGAACCCATCAAACGCAAGTCGTTGCATATCTTTATCGCTTTCAAAGCTATACGTTTCAATTCAGAAGAATAACCTACCAATGTTGAAGTGTCAGAAGTTACTTCAACCAAGTCTTCTGCCAATGTTACGTTCCAACCTGTGATTTCTCTCAATGCTTCTGTGCAGAGCTTGCTGTAACCCGGCTCAGAGCAGATACCTGTTCCGATTGCGGTAGCACCCATGTTGATGCAAAGAAGGTCTTCGGCTGCTTTGTTCAAGTTTGCTATTTCTCTTCTCAAAAGGTTTGCAAATCCTTTGAAAGTTTGTCCCAATGTCATGGGAACTCCGTCTTGCAACTGAGTTCTTCCCATCTTAATTATGTGTGCAAACTCTTGGGCTTTTGCGTCCAAAGAAGCAACAATTTTCTCCAATGCCTCGACAAGTTGTTTGTTCTCTAAGTACAAACCAAAGTGGAATGCGGTAGGATAAGCGTCGTTGGTCGATTGGGAAGCATTCAAGTGGTCATTAGGAGAGCAGAACTCGTATTGACCATGCTCTTTGCCCATTATCTCCAATGCACGGTTCGCCAAAACTTCGTTAGCGTTCATATTGACGGTTGTACCTGCACCTCCCTGAATCATGTCTGACAAGAAAAATTCGTGATGCTTGCCTTCGTACAACTCATCGCAAGCCTGAGCTATTGCTTTGAATTGCTCGTCGGTGAGTTTGCCTTGCTTGTGGTTTGCAATCGCAGCACCTTTCTTTGTCAAAGCCATACCCTTGATGAAGTTAGGGTAATCGTTCATCAATCTTCCCGATATTTTGAAGTTTTCAAAACCTCTTGCAGATTGAACTCCGTACAATGCCTCTGCAGGGATTTCCTTTGTACCAATCAAGTCGCTTTCTTGACGTGTCTTTCCTGAATATTTTGTTGAATCAATCATTTTAATAATGCTTTTATGTTTGTTGTTAATTTGTTATCTTACCAAAAAGAAAGTGCAAAGGTACGAAAAAACACGATAAAATCAAGTGTTTTCGACAGATATTTCGGAATTTATTTTTTGCTTTTATGTCAGTGTTGTACGGAAGTATCGTCCAAGAAAATTAAAACGGCGATTTGTTTTTCCCAAACGCCGATTCGCTACGACAAAACGCCGTTTTATTTTGCTGAAACGGCGTTTTGTTTTCTTTTTATTTTGATACTGATTTTCTAATAGTTAGTGCTTCTTGATAAATCTCATCAAATCGGCAACTTCAATCATCTTTGTAGATTGAAGAGCCTTGGTGTCGGCATATTTGTCGCCCAAGGGAATGTGTCGTGTGCCGATTGTAACATAGTCTTTGTTGATTGTGTCGATGGCAGATATGTTGATGATAAACGATTTGTGTACTCTGCAAAAGTTTTCTGGCAGAACCTCTTCCATCAACTTCATTCTGTTTAAGCACAATATGGGAAATTTGTCTTCTTGCAGAAGATGTATCTTGACATAATCCTTTAATCCTTCAATGAAAGCAATCTCGTCAAATCTTACTTTAAGAAATCTGCCGTCTGTTTTTACAAACAAAAAGTCAGGCTTTTCGGCAGGGTGTGTTTGTTCTTCCATCGAAGCAAACAAACGACACATCGTCGAATAGAATGTCTTGAATGAGACAGGTTTTAGCAGATAGTCGAACGCTCCCACCTTATATCCGTCTATTGCATACTGCTCAAAGGCTGTTGTAAAGATGACTTTTGCTTTTCCTTCGATAGTTTTTGCAAATTCCATGCCATCTACTCCCGGCATCTGTATGTCTGTAAGCACTACATCCACACCACCCGAAAGAACAAGCTCATAACAAGACGTTGCCGAGGTAAAACTTCCCGCCAATTCGCAAAAAGAAGTTTGTCTTACGTATGATTCCAACAGCGAAAGAGCCAAAGGTTCGTCGTCAATGACGATACATCTTAGTTTCATTGCAAAATAATATCAAGGGTTACCGTATAAAATCCGTCTTTTATATAGACGTTGTACTCATATTTGTCTTTGTATTGGGCTTCCAAGCGTTTGAGCAGCAAATCAAGCCCCACACCACCCTCTTTCGTCTCATTGCTTTTTTGAGGAAAGAATGTGTTTGATATAGTGCTTGTTATACCATTATCAGTCTCCTTTATGCAAATGTCTATCCTGCTTTGCTTGTCGGGACTTACCCCATGCTTGAACGCATTTTCGATAAGGTTGATGTGAAGCATGGGAGCAATATTGAAACTCGTCATTTCGGACACCTCAAACCTTGTGTTGATTATCACATCTTTCCGTTGTCTTAATCTCATAAGGTCGATATAGTCTTTCAGAAAGGCAATCTCGTTTCTCAAAGGCACGCTCTCACAGTTGTTTACGCTAAGAGTGTATCTCAAAAGGTTGGATAGTGAAATCAGAGCTTGCTGTGCCTGCTTTTGAGAGAGACAAATCAAGGCGTAAATACTGTTTAGTGAATTTATCAAGAAGTGTGGATTGAGCTGGTTGCGAAGATTTTTCAGCTCGCACTCAGATTTTAAGTTTGAAATCTTGTTTTTCTCCCTTTCTGTGTGCAACCACTTCAACAAAAGCTTTGCACAAAGCACAAAAGCCAAGGCTGTGAGAAACGGAATGAAGTTTTGCAGCAATATGCCAAAGTCCAAAGAAATGTATTCCACACTTTGGCGGCAAGAGTCGAACAACTTGAAAAATATTTGGGTGAGTGTTGCAAACAAAGTAATTAAAAGCAGATTGGAAACGATAAATTTGGAAAACTTTTTGTTAAACAAAAACTTGTCAATCAAGACAAAGTAATTCAGATAGAAGAAACAGAACACCATTCCCATCTTTACGAAATACTTGATTGCAAAAGAAGTTTCCGAAGACGAGATGTTGTTAGGAGGAAAGAAAGGTCCGCAAAAGACAATCCCCCAACAGAGAATGTGAAGCAGGAAAAAAGTGTGCTTCTTTCTATTGAACAAATCCTTCATTTACAGAAATGAAACGCTAAAAAATTCAATTTATTATCACGCAACCCCACAAGGTAGGTCAAATTGGTCGCAGTAGAAATAAAAAACAGCCCTCCAAAGAAAGTAATTATGCTAACAATCAAGATAACTCCTCAGGGGCTGTCTGCAAAACTAAAATAAAACCAATTTAAAAACAAAACAAAATGAAACTCATGCGTCATCTTGATGTTTCTGTTTGCAAAGGTAAGACCATTTTATTAAATTGTAAAAAGTTATTCTGCCAAACCGGAACCTTTATCGACAAAAATGAAAATGGTATCGATAAGAATTGATTTTTCAAAATCAAAACAAGGACATTTGACCTATGCAGTTAAAACTTTTTCTGTGCAGAGGAGTAAAACCGTGTTGTACGATTGCTGCACGATGTTTTGCAGTAGGGTAGCCCATATTTTTGTTCCAATCATACAAAGGGTAAGACTGGTGAGCTTCAATCATGAAATCATCACGATAAGTTTTGGCAAGAATTGAAGCAGCGGCTATGCTCTGAAATTTTCCGTCTCCTTTGACAATACATTCAAAAGGAATATTCAGGTCTGAGTAAAACCTATTGCCGTCAATGAGCAGAAGGTCGGGACGAAGCGACAATTTGCGGACGGCATTGCTCATTGCAAGAAAGGCAGCTTGGAGAATGTTTATTTTGTCTATGGTATTGTTATCCACAAATGCCACTGCATAGCTCAGTGCATTGCTTTCGATAATAGGACGCAGCCGTCGGCGAGCTTTGTCGCTCAACTTCTTCGAGTCGTTCAGCTCCTTGCAGGCAAAATCTCTTGGCAAAACAACAGCGGCAGCAACAACAGGACCTGCCAAACAGCCTCGTCCTGCCTCGTCGCAGCCGCATTCCACAATATTTTCTTGAGAAAAATAACTTCGGAGCAAAATCTCTACTTACCGATTGACGCTATGAGACTTTCAAACAAAATTCTGCCGTCGGTATTTCCCAATTCCTCATCGGAACACCTCTCGGGGTGAGGCATCATTCCAAAGACGTTCCTTGTAGAGTTGGTGATACCCGCAATATTCTCCACACTGCCGTTAGGATTGTACTTTGTGTCAATCTCTCCTGCCTGATTGCAGTAGCGGAAAAGCACTCTGTCTTCATCGTTTAGACGTTTTATCGTTTCACTGTCGGCAAAATAACGACCCTCTCCGTGAGCTATAGGAACATTGAGGGCTTTGCCTTTTGTGGCTTTTTGTGTGAAAGCGGTGGAAGTTGTTTGAGTTGCAATATACTGGTTCTTGCAAACAAATTTCTGGTTATCATTTGCAAGCAAAGCTCCTTCCAACAAGCCGGATTCGCATAAGATTTGAAAACCATTGCACACTCCCAAAACGTAACCGCCGTTTTTTGCAAAAGTCTTGACGCTTTCCATAATGGGAGAAAGACTTGCAATCGCTCCCGAGCGAAGATAGTCGCCGTAAGAGAAGCCTCCGGGAAGTATAATCATATCACAATTTTGCAAATCGGTATCCTTATGCCATAGTTCCACAACTTCCTGATGCAGTATATCTTTCAAAAGATATATCATGTCGTGGTCGCAATTAGAACCCGGGAAAATAACTACTCCAAATTTCATATTTGTCAGATTTTTTTGAGTTTTCAACCCTGCAAAGTTACGAAAAAATCACTCAACTGAGCCGCTTGATATTCTCTTTTGCCAAAATAAGACAAAAAAACGCCGTTTCAGACCTTTATTACAAAGACATATAAATCTTGGCAATGCAACAAAAAACAAAAATCAGCAAGAAAGTGTTTGCGTATCTCTCTTTGTTTTGGTTCATGAACATATTGCAAAAGAAAAACGACAAAGGAATGGCAAAAATGAACGACATATTAGGATAAGTCTTGCTCAAAAAGAAAGGAAAAAGCGAAACAACGAACATACTCACCATTACACCGCTTTTCTTTCTATATTCTATAATCCTGTTTGAGCGAGAGCTGAGAGTATTTCCGAGTGCCGGAATCATAAACATTACAAGCAATACTATATATACCACTTGCAGAGGAATATCAAGGAAATCCAAGTTGATGTCTATCCATTTTTCTACATTGGAAAACATCTTTGCTTCGATAGGTATATCTTTCAGATAGTAAAACACAGCCAAAAGCAAAAACGGAGTGAGCAATCCGAGAATGCTCATGCCCCAACTTCTCCACTTGTAGAGCTTATAGACAATCAATCCTGCCCACATCCAAAATATAAACAAAACGTATGGAGCATAAAACAGACTTGCAAGTGCCAAAAAGAAACTCGACTGAAAAATTTCGTCAATTCCCTCGTTCTTGTCGTGGCATTTGAAAAAGAAATGCAAAGCAATAATCAAACATAAGTTGGCAAACAAAACCGCACTGAACGTCATAGTCTGCACATTGCAACTCATGAGAATGATATACAAGAAAGCAGGAAAAAAAGTCGTTTTTTGACACAAATGGTTTCTCGTCATCATATAGTTGAGAAAAAGAGCCTGCAAAACAACAATCACAAATGCACAAATCGAAGCTATTGTGTTAAATCCGTATGCCCAAGAGTAAACAACATCATAAAGAGGCATATCGAAAATTGTGCGAAACAACTCCGGCGGATTGATAAAAGCCGGAATCCACAACACCAAAGGAACCAACACCAACAAGAGCAGTTGGAGAGGATAGTTTTTTTTGAAGATATTTATCAGCATGATACTTTCCAATGTTTTTGATTTACTCTAAGCATTTACGGAAACAATTTGAAAAAGATACATTTTTGCTCGTCAAAACAAACAAAAACAACATTTCTTCTTCGGTTTGGGAGCTTCTGTATGCCAAAAGGCAAAAATAAAACGGCGTTTCACCAAAATAAAACGCCGTTTCATTTTGTCAAAACGGCGTTTTGTTTTTCTGAATATCTGAACTATAATTTTGAAGCTAAATCTGAGGTGATTTCTTTCAACTTTTCTTCGGTAGGAACGAAGTTTACGTTGTAGCTTGCAACGGTTTCGATACCCGATTCGTCAAAGTAGCGTTGCATAACCTTCATATTCAAAGGCGCCCAGCCGTAAGAGCCGAACAACACACCCTTCTTACCCTTGCAAATAAGACCTTGGATATACGTCATCATAGCTGCCACGCTCGGCATGATGTTTTTGTTCAACGTAGGGCTGCCGACGCAGATATATTCGGCGTCCAAGCAGTCTGTTATCACGTCTGAAACGTGGTTTGACTTCAAATCGTAGAACTTAAACGAATAATCCTTTTGTTCAAAAGCGTTTCTGATAGCGTAAGCAATCTTTTCGGTGCTGTGCCACATACTGTCAAACACAATAACCGCCTTTTTCTCTTTCTCTTGGTTGCTCCACTTGGTGTAACACTCCAATATAGCAGGAAGATTTGTTCTCCAAATCAAACCATGAGCAGGAGCTATCATCTTGATATCCAAAGCCGATGCAGCCTTTAGGGCAGTTACCACCTGAGAAGAGTAAGGCATCACGATGTTTGCGTAATACTTCTTTGCCTCTGCAAGAATTAAATCCAAACTTAGCTCATCGTCAAAATTCTCTGAGCTTGCCAAGTGTTGTCCGAAGGCGTCGTTGGAGAACAAAATCTTATCCTCGGGGCAGTAAGTGAGCATATTGTCGGGCCAATGCACCATCGGTGTTGTCAAGAAGGTAAGAGTACGTTTTCCTATAGAGACGCTGTCTCCCGTCTTGACGGTTTGTATCTTCCAGTTGGTAGTGTCGTAGTGCAACTTGTGTTCTTTTTCTGCTGCAGCGTTGGTAAGAACGGTTGCATTTGGGAGACGCTTCATCACCTCGGGCATAGAACCTGAGTGATCCATCTCTACGTGGTTTGAAACGACGTACTCAATCTTTGAAAGGTCCACAACTTGAGAAATTCTCTCCAAAAATTCTTCACAAAACGGTGCTTTCACCGTGTCAATCAACGTAATCTTTTCGTCTATTATCAAATAGGCATTGTAGGTAGAGCCTTTTTGGGTAAGATAACCATGAAAGTTTCTTACATTCCAGTCTTTGACACCGACAGAATAGATGTCTTTTGCAATTTCCAATGGTTTCATTGTGATGATATTTTAATTGTTATTGTCTAAATCTGTTTTGCATAAGTTGAGTCTGTGCTTCGTCATATTGGTCTGCCAATTCATCTTCGCCAATAGAACGATAGTAGTCTTCAAGCAACGAATAGAGCTTTGAATATGCCCCTGCCTCGTCCAAGCCTTGGTAACGGAATACCGTCAAAAGGCTCTTTACCAAATTGTCGCTAAGTCTTCCCGTGTTGAGAAGGCGTACCAAGTAGCTTTCTGCCCCTGCCACATCTTTTGAAGCAAGTTTTATTTGAGCTGCAAGGTTGTATGAATTTTCGTATTTGTAGTTTGTGTTTATTGTCTGCTCGCAAAGTTTCAACGCCTCGTCGGCTTGTCCCGACATAAGCAAACAATTAGCCTTCATAATGTTCGCATTTTCGTTCAGAGGGTTGCATTTGAGGAAATTATCCAAGATGCCGGTAACCTTTGGCAGCAATTCGCTTCTCAGAGTGTCCCTCATAGCTTGCTTTAAGTAGATTTCGGAAAGTGAAATCACCGCTGTTTCATTGTCCGGTTCGGCTTCCACCGCCTTGTTAAGGTAGGTTACCGCTTGTTCAAGGTCGCCTTTTTTCATTGCTTCGGAGCCTTGCAAGTCGTATTTTTGCTTTCGTTTCAATACAATGCACACCGGAACATCATCTACCTTGACTTGATAGACCGTATTGGCAGGAGGGTATGCTCCTGCGGCAATCATGTCCGGTCCTATGCCGGTTGTGCAAACTATAAGGTAATCCCAATCAGATGCACCCCTTTCTGCCCAGCGTACAAAGGCAGTTTCAAAGTGGGCAGTGTCGTCTTTGAAGTAATAATTGAGCGGATGAATATGCCAACAACCCACCTTGATTTTCTCTCCGCTTGTAAGGCTGTCTTTTTTCGCATTATCCCTAACCCATTCTGAGGCTTCACGCAAAGAATGGTAGTAATAATCCAACTCATATTTGCCGTAAGCATTATCGACATTGCCGACAAACTGATTGAAATAGACATATTCGTAAGGGTGATTGCGAATGCAGTGTGCCACAGGGTGAACACATAACAAGCACATTGCAAGAGCAACAGCCCATTTGGCATAACGATTTCTCACAAGTTCAATCAGACTGTTCCAACCCAAGGCTGCGAGTATTACAATCGAAGGATAGGTAAACAAAAGGTGTCTCCAACCTCCGTAAACGTTGGAACGGTCAATCACAATCCAAAAAATAGGGAACAAAGCAGTGAAAAATAACACCAAATAGTAGAACCACTTCTTTCGATTGTTAAAAGCCAACACCATACTCAACAAAAATCCCAATAAAACGACCAAAGGAATGGTCATAAGCATGTATTTTGGAGAGTAATACCAAGGAAGATTGTCCGACCACTGCATTTTACCCTCAAAAACCTGCCTTATGGCAATTTGAAACTTGCTCATGTTGGTGAAAGCATCGTAAACGTTGCTCACAGGTCCCTCTAAGGCGTATGGCCATACAAGAACTGCCAAGATATATCCTGCAATACAAATACCCAAAGACCAGATGAGCGTCTTAAAAAAGACAGGTTTCAAACTCTTTCGCTTGTAAATGTAGTACACAATGGCAAAAAGCCCGAAGTAAGCGACCATCAGCAAACCTCCAACGCGGATTGATGTTGCAAAAGCGATGGAAAGAGCCAACATTATGGCAGTCGAGATTTTTATCTTCGGCAAACCGTCCAAAAACTTCACAATATAATATATGGACATTATGCAAGCGGAGGCAAAAGGTATGTCTTTGAGATTGTTGAACGAGTGTCCCAAAAATCTCGGAGAAAGAAACAGCAGCACACAAGTGAGAACTGCCGCCCTCCAACCGCCAATTCTGCGAGCCAAAAGCCCTGCATAAAGTATTCCTATCCACGCCAAGATATTGCAAAGAGCGTGTCGCCACGGCATATAGTCTTCTATGCCGAATGTATTGATGAGTAAGTGAATGAAAGTGTCGGGAGACTGACTGTAATAAGGCAGGTTGTTGCTCTCGGTGGGCGTTGCGGCAGTTTTATCTTCGCCAAAAGTCTTATAATAGTTGAATACATCTTGAGAATGATGCACATGGAAGAACTCATCACCCGATATACCGGCATCTTTTGCCAAAAAAAGCAATCCAAACAACGAAAGAGCCAAAACAAACAAAAACAGGGGACGCCAAATCTTGTTTTCGCCCTCATGTTGCTTCGATTTCAATTCCGCAAAAGGCTCTTTGAAGAAATAGGTTACAAATCTGCCTATACAACTACTCATATTACTATTATTTATTGATTGAAACGCTTTGCAAAGATAACACAAAAAATTCACAAACTCGGAGTTTCATCTATTTATTCTCTTTTGTGGATAAATTGACTGATAAGTCGGACGGCTTGAACAAAGCGTAAGGTTTGGCAGTCTGTGAGTGTGCTTTCTATTGCGAGAACTCTGTCCTCTTGTACGGCAGATAGTTTGTCGTATGGTGCGGTATGTTTGAATGTTTCGGCATCTTCTTTCCGTATTATTATGTATTCGGGTTGTCTAAAAAAGATTTCTTCTTTGCCGATTGACCAGCCGTCAATTTGTTTTGCAAGGTTCTCGCCTCCCGACAGCTCTATGATATCGTTAATGAAGGTATTGCCTCCTGCGGTGAAGTCTCCACCTGCTCCAAAGCCCGCAACATAATATACGAGAGGCTTTTTGCCTTGCGGAATGTTCGTTGTGATTTGTTCCAACTTCGCTTTACAATCGGCAATCAGGCTGTCGGCAATGTCTTTTTTGCCAACAATCTCTCCCAAGACCGAAAGGGTGGAATAAACGTCTGCGGCTTTCTTCTGTTCCGGCAGGCAGATAACCTTCAAGCCCGATTTCTCCATTGCTTCAATCATTTGCTTCGATACCATCGAGGCAGTTATCACAAGATCGGGCCGAAGTGAGCAGATAAGTTCCAAACTTGCATCGCTTATTCCTCCGACAGAAGGAATGTTTTTTGCTTCGGCAGGATAGAGACAAAAATCTGTTCGTCCCACGAGCCTTTGCTGTTCTTTCAAATCAAACAGCAATTCAGTAATTCCCGGCGAGAGCGAGACAATACGCCGAGGATTGAGAGCGATAGTAACATCTCTTCCGTAATAGTCTCGTATTGTTATGCTGTTTTGGGTTTGAGCAGGCTTGTCCTGCTGCTTTGAGCAGGCAAAAGCAAGCATCACAAAAGCCGTAAGGCACAAGAGTTTGAATATTCTTTGTTTCATTGTTGCAGATGTTTGAAAAAACGACTTTATTTCAAATGGACTGCAAAGTTAATCAAAAAAAAGGTTCGGCAGCTTCAAAAAGCAACCGAACCTTTGGTGAAGAAATTATTTTAATTGCTTGAAGTGTTTCTACAAACCGAGCATTATTCCGAACGAGAATGGCTTCAAGTCTTTTTCATACGAGTTGCTGAACATATTTGTCAAGCTGTGGTTCACATAGAATGTCCAACCGCCCAACTCAATGCCTGCAAAAGCATCTGCCTTAAAGGTATTGAACTTGTTGAAGCTGCTTCCGGTGCTTTGTTCGGTCGTTATTCCGTCCTTGGTATAGGAACATTTGAAACCGGTGTGAGAGTTGCGATAGTTCAATCCTCCTATTGCTCCGATGTGCAGCTTGATATTCTTTGCCAAACGGAAGTCAAGGATAAGCGGAACGGTAATATAGCGTGCCACCAACTTACATTCGTCGTTGCTTATGTCGCTCGGTTCATCCTCTGAGCCGAATGGGTAGAGAGAAATACCATTTTCAAATCTGAACACATTGCTTTGGTAACCCAAACCCGTGGTAAGAGACACCACATTGTCTGGACAGAAAGTAAAACGGAACATTATATCCCATTTGTTTGACCATTTGAGGTTGTAAGGGCTTGAAGAAGCAGGCACGGTGAAAGGATTGCCGCTTGCATAGTTCAAATAGCCATAACCCCATACCAATCCTGTCGAAAGAGTACGCCTTCTGTTCTTTTTGATGTCTCTGTTCATTTCCATGGCTTCGGACAAATCTTCAATCTCAGGACCTAACAAATCGAAAAATTCTGTAATGAGTTCACCCATACGCTCTTCCCTCTCTTTCGGACCCCAAGATCTTGACAGACTTGTTTGAAATTGACCTTTGAATATTTTAACGACTACTCCATCTACAAATTTCGGGGTATCTACAATTTCGGATTTGATGTTCATAATCCGGATTGAATCTGCCTGAATGAAGATTGTATCATTCGGGGTGATGATTTGTTGCGGCTTTCCATGGGTTGTTTCCATTACTTTGATAAACAAGTCCAAGTCTGCACCCATTATTTTCAATACATCTTCTTGGTCGGTGTCTGCATACTTGACATATTGTTTTGTTTTGGCATCTTGTTCCGAGACAACGCAGATTGGTCTGTACAGTTTTTTTGTTTCACCTTGTCGAATGGTGAGGACGTCTTTTCCGTTGAAGAAAGAGCCGGCGTCATCTTTCAAAACACTTTGTTCTTCTTGTGCGTTTGCACTGCCGAAAGCAAGTCCCAAGCCGAGAATTGCTCCCAAAAATTTGACATTTCTTTTCATCATTTATTTGGTTTTTGTTGTTAATTATTTCTTTTGCTATGATTTGATTTTCTTTACTTGAACTATTTCCACATATTCGTATTCCTTTCTGCGGTTCTGCACTTTCGAGATTATGTTTGTGAGCTTTTCTATGCCTTCTATGCTCTTTTGCGAAATTGCATCGACCGCTTTGGCAACTTTCTGCTCCAACGACAAACGCTCGTTCAGCCATGCAAACAACAGACTTTGCGGACTGAATTTTTTGTCCGAACTCTCGTCAAGTATTATGTGGTTGATAATCTTTGGTTGCTCTGTTTTGCTCTCCTCTTTTGGGCTTTGCTCTGCCAAAAGTGGCTCTTGGGGTTGAGCCTCAGGCTCTTGTATTTCGGTTTGCTCTTGCGTTTGCAAAGCTGTGTCGGTGCTTTCTTCTTGATAGTTTTCCTCCTGAGAAACAGGCTCTTGAACCTGCTCGGAGCAAAACGCCGTTTCAGCAGAACGAAACGCCGTTTTGTCCGACTGAATCGCCGTTTTATTTTCTTGAAACGGCGTTTTATTTTTGTCGATTGCAGAGTGTTTGTTCTCAGATAGTTGAGTTGCCGAATCGTTTGGGGAAACTATGTAATTTATCGCAACAACCGATACAATCAAAAGAAGCAAGACGGCGGCGGCAGAGTAAATCCATGTTCGCTTTCGCCTTGCAGGGAAAACAACTGCTTTGTTCTCTTTGCAGATTGTGCCGAACAAAGCCTCCTTGTCCTCAAACAACACATTGCAAGGGCATTCCACGCTCTCGTTCTTGTCGTATGCCTGCAACAAAGCAGCATATTCGGGATTGCTTTCGATAAGTCGCTCTACGCTCTGCCTCTCTTTTGGCGAGAGATTGCCCTCTGCATAGTCAAAAAGCAGGGCTTCGATGTTTGCATTCTTTGTTTTCTTATTCTCTTTCATAACTTCGCTTTCAATTCTTTGAGCTTTATCCTTGCTCTGAAAAGGTTTATCTTGACGTTTTCTTCGCTCATTTGCATGATTTGTGCTATTTCCTTGATTGAAAAGCCCTGCCAGTCTTTTAAGATGAGACATTGACGCATCTTTTCGCCAAGGCTTTGCAACAGATAGTCGATAAGCTGAGTGTTTTCCAAGTCCGGCTGTACGCATCGGGTTTCAAAGCTTGCCGACTGCACCACCTTGTCGTGTCTTATGGCTTTGAGCATGGAGTTGTGAGCCGTTGCAAAGAGATAACTCTTGACCTTGTTGCTATCGACCGCCTCTCTGTTGTTCCAAAGCGAGAGAAAGCACTCCTGCAAGAGGTCTTTTGCCGCCTCACCATCGCCCATACTCTTTGCAAGATAACGGAACAAGCCGTCCGAATGCAGTTCTATAAGTCGTTTGAAGTCCTTTTCGTTCACCGTTTTTTTACTTTCTTTTTTACAATAAGACCCCTTGACCGACTGAAAAGTTACACCAAAAGAGCAAAAAAGTGAAAAAATTGCTTGCTGTTTGAAAAAATATATCTATATTTGCAGTGTGGAATTGCAAAATGGTACGATACAATCACCAACTGATATTTTGCCACTCAGACTTCTCGAACACCGATTTGCATAGTGCGGAAGAGAAAAATAAACCCTTAAAATCATAAAGTTATGAACAAGTTAGCAAAATCATTGTTGGTCGTAGCATTGCTGTCGGGCGGTGCGGTATCGGCACAGAAGGTGCAAACAGCCTCACAGAGGCAAGTGGAAATTGCAGCAACAGTCGAACAATCGCCTTCATTCCCGGGAGGGTATCAGGCAATGAACGATTTCATTGGGAAAAATCTGAAATACCCCGAACAAGCTACCAAAAACGGAGTTCAAGGCAAGGTATTAGTTTCCTTTGTTGTTGAAACCGATGGTTCAATTACCGATGTCAAGGTGATAAGAGGCATAGGCAGCGGTTGCGATGAGGAAGCTGTCAGAGTGGTTAAGGCAATGCCGAAGTGGCAACCTGCAATGAAAGAAGGCAAAGCAGTTGCAATGCAATTCTATATTCCGTTTTCGTTTGTCTTGCCGAAGAAATAAAACACAAGGTGGCGTTTTGAGCCAAAGAGAACCTCAATTCGCAAAATCCAAAATAGAATAGAGAACCCTTTCGTGGCGAAAAACACCAACAAACCAAGACATCAAGAGAATGTCATTTCAAAAAACTATCATAAATGACACTTTTTTGAAATGACATTCTCATTTTACAACAAAATTCTTGCCTTTGCATTTCACAAAACTGTCATAAATGACATTTTTTTGAAATGAATATGATTATAAAAAGAGATAAATACCTCGATGAATTGATAGGTTGGAAGCACACCGACTTGATAAAAATTGTTACGGGACTGAGACGTTGAGGTAAATCTTTCTTGTTGTTCAATCTTTTTCACCAACATTTGTTATCAAGTGGCACAGACGAAAGCCACATTATTGAGATTGCTTTGGACGACATTAGCAATGAAGTACTGAGAGAGCCTTTTCGTATGCTTGAATATGTCAAAAGCAAAATCAAAGACGACAATCAATACTATCTTATCATTGATGAAGTACAACTATTGGGGCGGTTTGTAGATGTGCTTAACAGCTTTATGCACATGGATAACGTAGATATATATGTAACAGGAAGCAATTCCCGATTTCTTTCAAAAGATGTGGCAACGGAATTTAGAGGTCGCGGAATAGAAATCCATATTTATCCGCTGTCATTTGCCGAGTTGTACCAAGCCCGAGGAGGAGATAAATATGCCCTTTGGAAGAGTTATTATACATACGGGGGACTTCCTTATTTGGCAAGCCTGAATGACAATGCCCGAAAAGCCGAATATCTGTCTTCGCTTAACCAAACCCTTTATCTGAAAGACATTGTCGAAAGAAATAAAATCGCAAATGAAGATGAGTTTTCCGAGCTTATGAACGTAATGGCATCGTCAATCGGTTCGCCATGTAATCCAAATAAGATAGCCAATACATTCAAGAGCGTTAAAAAAGTCTCTCTTGCACCTCAGACAATAGCTAAATATCTTTCCTTTATGGAAGATGCGTTCATTGTAGAGAAGTCTGTGAGATATGACATCAAAGGACGAAAGTATATAAGCACGTTGTCAAAATACTACTTTCAAGACGTGGGATTGCGAAACGCTCTGCTCAATTTTCGACAAGTCGAAGAAACCCACCTTATGGAGAATGTAATTTACAATGAGTTGAGAAGATGCGGCTACTCTGTCGATGTGGGCATGATAGAGGTGCGTTCGGCAACTCAAAGAAAGCAGTTGGAAGTTGATTTTGTTGCAAACAAAGGGGATAAACGCTACTACATTCAGTCGGCTTTTGCATTACCCGACGAGCAGAAGCTGGAACAAGAACTTGCATCGCTCAAAAAAATCAATGACTCGTTCAAAAAAATCATCATTACAAGAGATGACATAGCTCCATACCACGATGACAACGGCGTTTTGATAATAGGACTTATGGATTTCCTACTAAGAGACTACAAAGACCAACTTATATAAGAGCCGTTCAGCAGAAGAGCTTATCAGACCGACAAGATAGAAATAACAAAAGAGGAACCATCGAAAGTTGTCGGGGCAATCTCTCCGGCGGTTCACAGCACCATAGCAACCTTTCTTACGTTTTCACGCCTCTCAATAAAGGATTTGTCTTACTTTGTTGCCTATATATTATAATCAATCTGTATTCGCATAAGCACTTCTGCACTTCTGCCCAAAGCAACTTCAAACAACATTGCTTTCGGGCGGTGAGTGGTCGGCGGCAATTCAAGATGTCGTTCAGCATTTTGTAAGAAATGCCCATTTGTTCTGCAAGTTTGGGTTGCTTAATGTTTCGATATTCCACTTCTTCTTGATGATTTCACCCGGGTGAATTGGGCAAAGCTGAAAACAAATAAAGCCTGCCGAATAGCGACAGGCTTGCGGAGAGAAAGGGATTCGAACCCTTGATACCCTTTTGGAGTATACACACTTTCCAGGCGTGCCTCTTCAACCACTCGAGCACCTCTCCATTTTAGCGTTTGCAAAGATAGGGCTTTTTACCATACTGACAAAGATTTTTGTTATCTTTTTGCAATTTTTGCTTTGCCCGAAAGGCTTTGCACTTTCAGCCGCATGACTTTTGTGCGGTGCAGGGCTGCGGGATTAAACTCAAAATGTGTCTTGTGATAATGGTCGGTTATCAGTTGCAAGGCACGGAGTTTGTCGTCCGCTTTGTCGATTAGTTCTATCTTTCCGCTGCCAATAATGCTGCGATAGTTCATTGTGCAGTAGCCTTTTTCGCTGTCGGAGAAAAGGTTGTGCGAACAATCTGCCTCAAAACTTGCCATGGGATTTTGTGCAATGAGTTCATATTTTCGTCCTTCGGCCGCTCCGTGAAAGTAAAGGAACAATCCTTCGTCCGTTTGCTCAAATCCAAAGTTCAACGGTAGCAGGTAGGGAACGCCTCTTTCGCTGTCGTTCAAGCCCAAGACGCATACATCGCATTCAGATAGTATGTCGATTATTTCATCTGTGTCTTTTATCTCTCTGTCGGAGCGTCTCATTTTGTTTTTGTGGTGTTTTACTCGTGATAATATACTCTTTTTATTCTTTCGGATACCGATGTGAAGATTTCATAGCTGATTGTATCTAAGGCTTTTGCCATATTATCGACGGGATTTTCTTCTCCGAAGATGACAACTCGGTCGCCCACTTTGGCATCTATGCCGCTCAGATTTATCATGCACATATCCATGCAGATATTTCCCACAATCGGTGCTTTGTGAGAGTTAATCCATACTTTGAAACCTCGTTCGGACAGGTGTCTGTTCACTCCGTCGGCATATCCTACGGGGATTACGCCTATGGTGGTGGTGTCTTTGGCTATGAAGTTCCTCATGTAGCTTACGCTTTCGCCTTTTGCAATCGTTCTTATCTCGGTCAGGCAGGTTTCGAGGCTGTGTACATATCTCAGGTGTTGCTCTGTGGCTTTGTCCCAACCTATTCCGTACATTCCGACTCCTAATCTGACCATGTCGAAGTGGGCTTGCGGAAAACGGATTATGCCGGCAGAGTTGCAGATGTGCCGTAGAATTTTGTAGTCGAAGGCTTGGGTGAGTGCGTCTGCAAAGTATGTGAATTTATTTATTTGAAGTGCTGTAAAATTGTCTTGTTCCGGACTGTCGGCACAGGCAAAGTGCGAAAAGACAGAGGCAATGTGAAGGTTGGGATGTTGTTTCAGTGTGTCAATCAGCCTTGGCAGGTCGGCTTGTTCAAATCCCAAACGGTGCATTCCGGTATCTGCTTTGATGTGTACTTTGAGTGGCAGGTCTTTTACCAAGTTTAGGCTTGCAAAGTTGTGAACAACAGGTTCTAAGTTGTACTCTTGCATCTTTTCTAAGGCGTCTGCTTCAAGCGTTACGACCATTATCGGTAGTGTGATGCCGTTGTTTCTCAGTGTGATGCCTTCGTCGGCAAATGCAACGGTGAGATAGTCCGCCAAGGACTGCTGCAACTGTCTTGCAACTTCGCTTCCGCCACATCCGTAGCTTGATGCTTTGACCATTCCCATAAGAAGGGTGTCGGGTTTGAGCTGAGATTTGAAGTATCTTACGTTTTCGTCCAAGGCACTGAGGTTTACTTTTAGAACGCTTTGATGACTCAGGGTTTCCAATCGCTTGGATATTCGTTCGAGTTCGGCTTTGCGTGAGCCTTTGAGCAGTATGGCTTTGCCGGCAAAGTCGCTTGCCGATGTTTTGAGCAGAAATTCGTCTGCCGAAGAAAAGAAGTGGTGTGGCAAATCAAAGACTTTGTCGTTGTTTACAAAGTCTGTGCCTATTCCGTAGAGAAATGAGACGCCTTTGTTTTTGAGAAGGGTGTTTATTCTGCCGAGTGTGAGTGTTGTATCGCGGTCCTTTTCTTGCAGGTCGGAGAGTATGGCAATTCTTTGCAGTTTGGGATTTTGGGTATTGAGGAAGTCGAGTGCGGCTTCGAGCGATGTAAAGTCAAGACAATAGCAGTCGTTTACCAAAACAGAGCCTCCGATTGATTGTTTTATCTGCATTCTCATGTCCAAGGCTGTGAGTTGTCTCATTCTCTGCTTGATTTTCTCAGGTTTTATGCCGAGTTGTTTGCTCAAAACGAATGCTGAGGCTGCGTTTTCGCAGCTTACCTTGTCCGAAAAGGGAAGGGGCAGGTCTTTTATTACCTCTTTGCTAAGATAGGATAGCAATTCTATGTTGTGTTGTTGGCAGAAGGTTTTGACTCTTTCAAACAACACAGAATTGTCTTGGCTGCATATCAGCGTCTTGCAGCCTTTGAAGAGTTGCAGTTTCTCGTTTATTTTTTCTTCTTCCGATGAAAAATTTACTCCGTGTGCTTCTCCGATATTGGTAATAAGACCTGTATCGGGCAAAATCATCTCTTGCAGTGCCTGCATTTGGTTTGGTGCCGATATTCCTGCCTCAAACACAGCTGCTTCGTGGCTTTGGTCAAGCTGCCAGAGCGAAATGGGGACACCAATTTGGGAGTTGTAGCTACGAGGAGTGAAACATATCTTTTTGTCTTCGCCAACAAGTATTTTGGTCCACTCTTTCACTATTGTTTTTCCGTTGCTTCCTGTAATTGCAACAACCTTTCCCGAAAAACGTTTGCGGATATATTTTGCCACATCTTGCAGTGCTTTGAGACTATCTTCGACAATGAAAAATGTGGCATCTTTTCCTTTTGCACAATCTTCGTTTTGACAGACAAAAATCCGTATTCCTTTGTCGTATAGTTCGTTTATATATCGATGTCCATCGTTGTTTGCTGTTTTTATTGCAAAAAAAACGGTGTCTTCGGTCGTATTGAGCCGGCGAGAGTCAAAAAGCAGATTGGCAACCGAAGGTGCTGCAGATTTGTTCTCGTCAGTTGCTGCTTTGCCACAGACTTTTATGGCATTGCAAGCCTCTGCAAATTCTTTCAGACTTAAAATCATGACAAAATTTTTTGCAAAGGTAGCAAAAAGCACTAACAATCGTCATGGCTTTTTGCACCAAGAATAAGCACGGAAACCATTCTGCGAAAATAAAGCGGCGTATCAGAAAAATAAAACGCCGTTTCGCGAAAATAAAACGGCGTTTTAATCATCATAAAACGGCGTTTTATTGTTTGCAAAACGCCGTTTTATTTTGTCAAAACTTAAAGCTCTGATTATTTGACGATTGCTTTGAGTTTTTCAGTAAGTATAGGAATGATTTTGTTTGCATCTCCAACAATGCCCAAATCGGCAACCGACATGATTGGTGCGTATTTGTCTTTGTTGATTGCAACTATAAATTCACTCTCTTCCATACCTGCCAAGTGTTGAATGGCTCCCGAAATTCCGCAAGCCATATATAGTTGTGGTCTTACGGTCTTTCCGGTTTGTCCTACTTGTCTTTCGTGTCCGATTATGCCTGCATCGACGCAAGCTCTTGACGAAGAAACTTCTCCTTTCAACACTTTTGCCAATTCTCCGAGCATTTCAAAGCCTTCTTTTGAGCCGACACCTCGTCCTCCGGAAATCAAAATTTTTGCTTCCGATATATCGACCATGTTGTCGGTTGCTTTTATTGTTTCGAGAACCTTGACTTTGAATTTGCTCTTGTCGAAATTAACTTTGTAGTCGATGACTTCGCCCTTGCGTGCGGCATCTGCCTCCATTGCCTTCATAACTCCGGGACGTACCGTACTCATTTGAGGACGGTGGTCGGGACATACGATTGTTGCCATGAGGTTTCCGCCAAATGCGGGACGAGTTGACCAAAGCTCTTTCTCTTCGGAGATTTCCAATTTGGTACAATCGGCTGTCAAACCGGTGGTTACCCTTGCCGAAAGACGAGGACCGAGGTCTCTTCCGATGGTTGTTGCTCCTATGAGGACGATTGAGGGTTTTTGTTCGCAGATTATCTGATATATTGCTTGAGCGTAAGGCTCTGTTGTGTAGGTTGCAAGACACTCATCATCGACAACCAAAACTTTGTCGGCTCCGTGAGCAATCAAATCGCCTGCAAGCTCTTTCACATTGTGTCCCAAAAGCATTGCATACACCTCTTGGTTCAAATCTTGTGCCAAATCGTGGGCTTTTCCCAACAATTCCAAAGCCACGTTTTGCAATTTGCCTTCTCTTTGTTCGCAGAAGACAAATACATTCTTATATTGTGATTTATCCATTACGTCGTTTCTTTTTTAGATGATGAACTTTTCTTTCAATTTGCTGATGATTAGGTCGGCTGCTTCTTCGGGTGAAAGTCCGTCATGGACCATTCCTGCCGGTTTCATCTCTTTTGCACCTGCTTTCTTGACCTTTGTAGGAGAGCCTTTCAAGCCTAATTTCTCTTCTTCGACATCAATTTTGTCTGTGTCCCATATTTCAACTTCCTTATCCCAAGCCTCAACAATTCCTTTGACGCTCATGTAACGAGGTTTTACCGCAGAAGCAAGGCAGGTTAGCAAACAAGGGCTTTCAACCTCCACAATTTGATAGCCGTCTTCCAATTGCTTTTTGATTTTGAACGTTTTGTTGCCGTCAAACTCCAATCCTTCCAAATAACTTACCTGAGGAATGCCCAAATGCTCCGCAATCTGAGGTCCTACCTGCGCAGTATCGCCGTCAATCGCCTGTCTGCCCGCCAAAACCAAGTCAAAATCCAAAACTTTCAACGCTCCGGCCAACGCATTTGAGGTTGCAAGAGTGTCAGCTCCCGCAAACTTGCGGCTTGTCAGCAATATGGCACGGTCAGCACCCATTGCAAATGCCTCTCTCAAAATTGCTTCTGCCTGAGGTGGTCCCATGGTTATTACGGTTACCTCTGCACCATATTGTTCTTTCAATTGGAGAGCGTATTCCAAGCCTCCCTTGTCGTCAGGGTTGATGATTGAAGGAATACCGTCTCTTATTAGAGTTCCCGTCTTTGGATCGAGCTTAACCTCTGTTGTATCGGGAACCTGCTTGATACAAACTACTATTTTCATTCTATAATTCGATTTATTTTCTCACTACTCTAATTATTTCAACAAAGAAGCTGCAATCACCATACGTTGAACCTCGCTTGTGCCTTCGTAAATCTCTGTGATTTTTGCATCTCTCATCATTCTCTCAACAGGATATTCTCTTGTGTATCCGTATCCTCCGTGAAGCTGAACGGCTTTGGTTGTAACCTCCATTGCAGTTTGTGCAGCAAAGAGCTTTGCCATTGCAGCGTCCTTTGAATAAGGGATACCGTGGTCCTTTTTGTATGCAGCCGAACGAACAAGAAATCTTGCAGCATTCACATTTGTTTCCATCTCTGCAAGTTGGAATTGAGTGTTTTGGAATTGTGCTATACTCCTTCCAAATTGCTTTCTTTCCTTGGTGTATTTTACAGTTTCGTCCATGGCACCTTGTGCAATTCCCAAGGCTTGTGATGCAATTCCTATACGACCTCCGTCCAATGTTTTCATTGCAATGACAAATCCTTTTCCGACTTTACCCAAAAGGTTCTCCTTTGGAATGCGGCAGTTTTCGAATATAAGCTCACAAGTTGCCGAACCGCGAATACCGAGTTTCTTTTCCTTCTTTCCGATTGAGAAGCCGGGAGTTCCTTTCTCGACAATGAAAGCTGAAATACCCTTGTTGCCGAGGCTCTTGTCGGTCATTGCAAAGATGACATACACGTGTGCATAGCCGGCATTTGTGATGAATATTTTGCTACCATTTAATATATAGCTGTCTCCGTCTTCAACTGCGGTAGTTTGTTGCATTGCTGCATCGGTACCTGCATTAGGTTCGGTCAAACCAAAAGCTCCAATCCATTCTCCGCTTGCCAAGCGAGGGACATACTTTTGTTTTTGTTCCTCTGTTCCGTTTTCCATAATGGGAGCAATACACAAAGAAGTGTGAGCCGAAAGCACTACTCCGGTTGTTGCACAAACTCTCGAAAGTTCCTCAACCGCCATGGTGTACATTTGATTTGTGCCGCCCTGTCCGCCATATTCTTTTGGCACAGGGATACCCATCAAACCAATCTTGCTCATTTTCTCGACTGTTTCAAGCGGAAAACGCTCCTGGTCGTCAATTTCCGCAGCCAAAGGCTTAACTTCGTTCTCTGCAAACTCTCTTATCATCTGCAAGAACAACTCTTCTTGTTTTGTTAGACTGAAATCCATATTTTGCTTAGTGTTTATTTATTTCAAAAATGTTGTTTCAAAACTGCAAATATACGAAAAAAACACAATCGAACGCCTTTTTGCACTAAAATCCTTGCCGAAAAGCTCTCAAACAACCTTCTTGTACTACAAATAAATCGAACTCTGTCCGACACAAAATCATCTATGGTTATTCTTCTTTGCTGCTCCAAGTGCCTTTTTCAAAGTCGGGGACGAGGTTGTTTTGCGATTGGAGTGATTGAAAGAAGCCTTTGTGAAGTCCGATAGAGAAAAAATAGTCGGTAATCAGGTCGTATTCTTCTTTTTCCAACGGTCGGTTGAGGTAGTCTTGCTTCATGTGTTCTATGGGTGCGTATTGGCTCATCAGACTGACTGTCAGGTTTGGCGATATGTCGCAAAGAGCGTCCAATACTCCCTTGCTGTTTTTTTCTTGTACGGGAAGAACAAGATGTCGCACAATAAGACCGCTTTCAATCTTGTCATTGCTGTCGGTAAGTATGCTGTTGCCTTTCTGGCGATACATTTCGCTTATTGCTTCTGCCGCTTTTTGCGGGTAGTCTTCGGCAAGTGATAGTTCTTTTGCCAAATTCGGGTCGGAGTATTTGAAATCGGGAAGATATACATCTACAATTCCTTCCAAGCGTTTGAGGATTTGGGGATTGTCATAGCCGTTGCTGTTATATACCACTTTGGGATAGATGTTTTCTTGGTGCAGGCGGCGGATTATGGCACACATCAGAGGCACTTGATGGGTCGGAGAAACAAATCCTATCGTGTTTTCACTCTCGCTCAATACCTGCTTGATTTTGCTTATAATCATTTCAAATTTTTGAAACGCCGTGTTGTCAGAATAAAACGCCGTTTTATTCTGCTGAAACGGCGTTTCGTCGGAGTAAAACGGCGTTTTGGTAACTGATTTATTGTCAGATATTTGCTTGTTTTGGCAATATACACATTGCAGATTGCAGTGAGAGAAAAATACATTGCATATTCCTCTTTTGGATACCAAGATTGGTTCTTCTCCTTTGTGGTTGCATATTGCCGAAATCTCAATTCCGCTTCCGCATCGGCAAAATCCTTTTTCGCCTTTTGTGCGATTGACACCGCATTTGCGTGGACAGAGTTCGCAATGGCTCAAAAGGGCAATTTCTTCTTCGGTGTAAGGTACTTCAAGTTTCATGTTGTCGATAGTTTTTTCGCCTTGCAAAGGTACGAATTGCGATGCGATAGTTTTGCAAGGGCAGAAAATAAAATCAATGTATGGAGTTTGCAATTTTGTTTGAAATGATTACTTTTGCAAAAAACGATTACACACAAATAAAATAGAATTATGCCTTACGGATTGACAGACAGAGAGTTCGCAAAGCTCATAGAGCTGTTCTCGCAAGATGAAAAGATTGAGTATGTTCTTCTCAGGGGTTCGAGGGCAAGGGGAGATTATCGTTCTGATTCGGATATGGATATCACGATTTTGGGAAGATATATCGACCAAACGAGCATAGAAGAGTTGTACAAGAAGATAGAAAGCAGCGATATATCATGTCCTGTGGAAATATATACTGCAAGGCTTTCGGAAAACGAAGAATACATAGAAGGAGTGAGCCACAAGGGGTTACTGATATACCAAAAGATGCAATCAAAATAATGAAAACAAAAAATAATATGTATTACAATGCTTTGGTTTTTAGCCTTTTGAAATTGCGGAGCGAAAGAAAAGAACGAAAAATTTTGCAGAGACCAAAATAAGTTGTACCTTTGCAAACGCAAATTGAGGGGCGCATTCGTCTAACGGCTAGGACGGCAGATTCTCATTCTGCAAATAAGAGTTCGATTCTCTTATGCGCTACAAAGGATATTTCATAATCTTCCCGGCTTCTCGTAGGTCGGGTTTTCTTTTATCTGAAAGAATACATTTGAACGATGAGGTATTTTTTGCATTTGGCATATAACGGAGCGAGTTTCCACGGTTGGCAAATTCAAGACGGACAGACAAGCGTGCAACAAGCCTTGCAGGAGGCTTTGATGCACCTTTGCCGAGAGCCGATAGTGCTTACAGGTTGCGGACGTACCGACCGAGGCGTTCATGCAAGCGATTTTTATGCCCATTTTGACTATATTCCCCTCACAAAGAAAGAAAGAAACCACCTTGTAGGCAAGCTAAACCGCTATTTTGACCACAATATACTCATTTATGGGCTTTACCCCATGCAGGACGAAGCCCATGCACGCTTCAATGCACAAGGCAGAACGTACCAATACCATGTCAGTCAAACCAAGCAGCCGTTCAAAGACGCATTTTGCTATTACTATCCGTGGAGACTTGACATCAACAAGATGAACCAAGCAGCCGCATTGTTGATTGGTCGCAAAGACTTCACCTCTTTCAGCAAACTGCACACCCAAGTCAATAATAATATATGTACACTGACCGATGCTCTTTGGGAAGAGAAAGACGGAGAACTTGTATTCACAATCAGGGCAAACAGATTTTTGAGAAATATGGTCAGAGCGGTGGTCGGCACATTGCTTGCAGTGGGAAGGGGTAAGATAACAATGGAAGAATTTATTCAGATAATGGAATGCAAAGACCGCTGCAAGGCAGGGACGAGCGTTCCGGCAAAAGCTCTTTTTCTTTGTAAGGTAGAATATCCCGAAGAACTCTTTTTGAAAGAATAGAACTGATTGTATAAGTATCAGTTTGCCAAAGTGTTGCGATAAAGCCGTGTTTAGAGTGGGTAAAAACCGTGTATTTTTTTGCAATAGGGGCGTCTTTTTGCCAAAATGTACTATCTTTGCAACTGTGTTACCAATTGGATATTTTGCAGCGGCAAATATTCAAAACGGAAGCAATTGTTGTCGATACGAATAGAGAAGATAAAAAGTTAAATTTATACATCATCATGGAAAATATAGAGATGCTTGCCATTGTGGCAATGATTTTGGCATCCGGAATAGTCGCAAGGGTGTCGTCAAAAAGAAGTTTCAAGAAACTAAGCAGCGATGAAACAATCAATCGAACCGAGCTTTTGAAAATTCTGAAAGGGCGAATGTATGGGTCTTTGGCGCTTTTTGTAATTCTACTTGTGCCGGTAGTGGTTTTGAAAATGCAATTTGGTATCAGCATTTTTGCAGCCCCTGAAACATCTTTGGCTTTCTGGTTTATAGCTTGTACTATTACAGGATTTATGTCCTATAACGAAATATTGATAACAAAATTCCGATTGTTGAAATAGAGTGATTTCGGCTCAAAAGCAAGATTTATTTTGAGTAAAGGTAAGATTTAAGAAATAAATCCGTATCTTTGCCCCGAAAAAACGAAACATTCTAAAAACACATTCAGATATGAACAACATAGATTGGAAGAGCCTGCCATTTGGCTACTTTAAGACAGATTGCAACGTGCGTTGCTATTATAGAAATGGCAAATGGGGAGAATTGGAATATACCGATTCTGAGGAAATAACAATGCACATGGCTGCAACATGCTTGCATTATGGTCAAGAGGCTTTTGAAGGCATGAAAGCATTCAGAGGTGTCGATGGAAAGATACGTTTGTTCCGTCCATATGAAAACGCAAAACGTTTGATACGTTCGGCAGAAGGCGTCATGATGGCACCGGTTCCCGAAGAAATGTTCGTGAAGGCTTGCGTTGAAGTGGTAAAACGTAACGAGCGTTTTGTACCTCCTGCAGGCAGTGGGGCATCTTTGTATTTGCGTCCGCTACTTATCGGTACGGGAGCGCAAGTCGGAGTTAAGCCTGCGAACGAATATTTGTTCGTTGTCTTTGCCGGACCTGTCGGACCTTACTTTAAGGAAGGCTTCAAGCCGGTTCAAATCCAAATTGTGGAAGATGCAGACCGTGCAGCACCGCTTGGAACAGGTACATTGAAGGTAGGAGGAAACTATGCAGCATCTTTGCGTTCGGGACAGAGAGCTCACGATGAGGGATTCTCAAACGTGCTTTATCTTGATGCAAAAGAAAAGAAATACATTGACGAAGCAGGAGCTGCAAACTTCTTCGGAATAAAGAATAACACCTATTGCACACCAAAATCTACCTCAATACTTCCTTCAATTACCAATATGTCGTTGCGTCAGTTGGCAGAAGATATGGGAATGAAAGTAGAACAACGTCAAATCCCTGTTACCGAGTTGCCGGAGTTTGAAGAAGTGGCAGCTTGTGGTACAGCAGCAGTCGTTTCTCCTATCGGAAAGATAGTAGATAGAGGAACAGGCAAGGTGTATGACTATGGTACAGAACCGGGACCTGTATGTACAAAATTGTACAAGCAGTTGAAGGGCATTCAAGAGGGAGAACTCGAAGATGTTCACAACTGGAATTTGATTGTTGAGTAATTTTGATAAACAACAAGCGTACAACGCCGCTTCAAAGGCTCAGCCGACGAAAGCGGCGTTTTTGTTTTGATATGGAAAAAATCCTTCTCATTCAGACAGCTTCGATTGGCGATGTGATACTTCTTACATCTCTTGCAGAGAAACTGCATCATAAGTTTCCCGATGCCCGATTGGATTTGGTGGTGAAAGCACCCAATCATGCACTCTTTGCCAATCACCCTTTTATCAACTCGCTTTGGGTGTGGGATAAGAGCAAAGACAAGTATCTCAACCTGTTTCGCATTATCAAAGGAGTGAGAGAACAACACTATGATGTCGTTCTATGTGTGCAACGCTTCTTTTCGGCAGGCTTGATGTGCGTACTTTCGGGAGCAAAACACAAAATAGGCTTTGATAAAAGCCCCTTGTCGTTTCTTTTTACCAAATCTAAGCCTCACCGAATTGAAAAAGGTGTTCACGAAATAGACAGAAACATATCTCTTTTGGACGATATATGGTGCGAAAAAGCCCCTAAGCCACAGCTGTATCCGAGTAGCAGGGATTATGAAAAGGTATCTCGTTACAAAAGAGAGACGTTTTATACCCTTTCACCTTGCTCTTTGTGGGAAACAAAGACGATGCAGAGCGATAAATGGGTGGAACTGCTCTCTTATATGGCAGAACATACGCCCGAAGCGAGAGTATATCTTCTCGGAAGCAAAGATAACAAAGCCGAATGTGAGCAGATGATTGAGTTATCAGGCAACAAAAACGTCGAAAATCTTTGTGGCAGTTTGTCTCTTTTGGAGAGTGCGGCATTGATGAAGGACGCAAAGATGAACTATGTATGCGATTCGGCACCACTACACCTCTGTTCGGCAGTCGATGCTCCCGTTACAGCAATTTTTTGCTCCACAACGCCCGACTTCGGCTTCGGACCGTTGAGCAGCAACAGCCTTGTAGTGGAAGCAGAACCTGCTCCCGAATGCAAGCCCTGCGGACTTCACGGAGCAAAGCAATGCAAAACCAAAACTTTTGCTTGCAGCAGCAACATAAATATGCAAAAACTCTTCGAGAGATTGTAGATCAGCATTTATTCTTCTCGAATTACTCGTTTTATCACCTTTTGCGGAGATTTTTCTTGCAAATTTTGATTGGCTCTTTGGTCAAAAGAGAAAATTATCGTATCTTTGCAAAAATTAAAACGCAAGATACGCTATGATGAAGTGGATACCCGACGGAAGTGATTGTTGTAAGAGCAATGCTCTTTTGTCGGATATTTTGTTTGAGAAACCAAAGCGGCGACTTTTCTTTTGTGAAGGGTCGCCGTTTTTGTTGCTCTTGTTTGTCGGCGTACTTATATTAAAGGTATAAATTATCAGATTATGGCAAACTTAAAAGGTAAGAATCTTATTTCGATTACGGATTACACCAAGCAGGAGTACATTCAAATCCTTGACTTGGCGGCAGAATTTGAGAAAAATCCAAAACAACCTATTTTGAGCGACAAGGTGGTTGCGTCAATCTTCTTTGAACCTTCGACCAGAACTCGTTTGAGCTTCGAGAGTGCGGCAAATATGCTCGGGGCAAGGGTCATCGGTTTTAGCAATCCTTCGGCAACGAGCTTGCAAAAGGGTGAGAGTTTGCACGATACGATACAAATGGTCAGCAGTTACTCTGATTTGATTGTTATGAGGCACCCTCGCGATGGTGCATCGCGTTATGCTTCGGAGGTTGCAAGCGTTCCGGTTATCAATGCGGGAGACGGTGCAAATCAACATCCCACTCAGTGTATGCTCGACCTCTATTCCATTCGCAAAACACAGGGAACGTTGGACAATCTTCAAATAACGATGGTGGGAGATTTGAAATACGGAAGAACTGTTCACTCTTTGGTGCAGGCAATGTGCAATTTTAATGCCACATTTCACTTTGTGTCGCCCGTAGAGTTGCAGATGCCTTCGTCGGTTAAGATGCACATTCAAAAGATGGGCTTGAAATATTACGAATATACCAACTTGGAAGACATAGTTCCGTTTTCGGATATAATATATATGACAAGAATACAACGCGAACGTTTTTCTGATCCTTTGGAATACGAGAAGGTGAAGGATTGTTATATTTTGGATGCTGCCACTTTGCAGGGTTGCAAGCCTACGATGAAGGTTTTGCATCCGCTTCCGAGAGTGAACGAGATTGCAATGGACGTTGATAAAACTCCATACGCTTATTACTTCCAACAAGCTCGCAACGGAGTGTATGTGCGTCAGGCTTTGATGGCTGCAATACTCGGAGTAAAATAATTGTAAATCAATATAATAGAATAGTTTAAGATATTGCTCGGATAGAACGCCGTTTCAGAAAAATAAAACGCCGTTTTGTCGCAGCAAAACGCCGAAAGAGTAAGGTCGAAAGGGCGTTTTGAAAAAGTCAAACAAAAAAGCAAAAGAAAGGAAAAGAAATGTCAGACAAAAATAAAAGAGAATTGGTTGTGTCGGCAATAGAGAACGGAACGGTAATTGACCATATTCCTGCCGGCGAAGTGTACAAAGTGGTAAAGATTTTGAGCCTTGATATGTATGAAGATGAGGTTCTTATCGGTACAAACCTTTCGAGCAAAAAGTATGGCAAGAAAGGCATCATCAAAGTGAAAAATAAGTTCTTTGAAGAGAACGATGTAAACAAAATTGCTTTGATTGCACCGAATGCAACTCTCATTGTGATAAAAGATTATGAAGTGGTGGAAAAGAGAAAACTCGAAATTCCTTCCACAATCAAACAGATCGTTAAGTGTATCAATCCAAACTGCATAACCAACATTGAAGACAACATAGAGACTAACTTTACTGTTGTCGATAAAGATCCGTTGAAATTGCAATGTCACTATTGCGAAAAAACGATGACCAACATCCGTTTTAACGAATAGACAAGGTTTATTAACCATAGCTTGTTTGCAATTTTTTGCTCTTTTTTTGTCCAAATCAAAGAAAAGATGTACCTTTGCAAACTCGTAAGAGCGGATAAAAGGATAGGAAAGTCATGAGCAGAGAGTATGTTGTTAATTTTGCTCCATTGTCCTGCGGAGTTCACAAATTTGAGTTCAAGATAGATAAAGACTTCTTGGAACAATTTGAGATTGAGGATATTTGCGATGCAAACTTAGATTTGAAACTTACTCTCGACAAAACAGATGAATTGATGACTTTTTTGTTCGAAATAAGCGGTGATATGGTCGTTTTGTGCGACAGATGTTTGGAACCGATGAGCGTTCCGACAAGCATAAAGCAGACCTGCCGAGTGAAGTTGGGGGAGAAGTTTGGGGAAATTGACGATGATTTCTTTGAAATTCCGCAGACGGAGCGAACGTTCGACTTTGGTCAGTTGATATATGAGGCTGTTGTGCTTTCAAGACCGATAAGATGTGTTCACCCCGAGGGAGAAGAGGGCAGCGAGGCTTGCAACAGCCGTATGGCAGAGTTGATTGACAGTTGCCGGGAAGAGCAAACAACAGAGACTGACCCGCGATGGGACATTCTCAAACAGATAAAATTTGATTAAAAACTAAAAACAGAGTAATAAAATGCCAAATCCAAAACACAGATTCTCGCAAACGAGAACAGCAAAGAGAAGAACTCACGATAAAGTGGAAGGAGTGCAACTTACAACTTGCAGCAACTGCGGTGCAATGATACAAACTCACAGAGTATGCCCCGAGTGCGGATATTACAGAGGTAAAGAAGCAATCAAGAAAGAGGCAGAAGCATAATCGTACTGCCATGAGAATAGGATTGGACGCAATGGGGGGCGATTTTGCTCCCGAGGCGGTTGTGTGTGGTGCAATAATGGCTCAAGAAGAGTTGTCCTCCGATGATAGGATAGTTCTTTTCGGGCGGCAAGATGAAATTTTGCGGATAATTTCTGAGCAAGGAGCTGATGCAAGTGCGTTTGACATTGTGCATACCGAGCAGGTGATTGATATGCATGACAAGCCGATAAAGGCGTTCTCCCAAAAACCGGATTCAAGCCTTGCGGTAGGATTTCGTTATCTTAAGGCGAAGAAGATAGACAGCTTTGCAAGTGCAGGCAGCACGGGAGCAATGTTGGTCGGAACAATGTATTCGGTCGGAGTGATGGAGAAAGTTTTGCGTCCTTGCCTTGCAGCCCTTATTCCCAAGGAGAAAGGGGGCGTGTCTTTGTTGGTCGATGTGGGTGTGAACCCCGATGCCAAGCCCGAATTGCTCTATCAGTTCGGATTGTTGGGAAGCATATATGCCAAGTGTGCTTTGGGAATAGAGAATCCCAAGGTTGCACTTGCCAACATTGGCGAAGAAGAAGAGAAAGGCAACGCACAAACTCAGGCAGCTCACAAACTGATGAAGCAAAGTAAACAATACAACTTTATTGGCAATGCAGAGCCGATAGAAATCTTCAAAAGCAATGCAGATGTCATTGTTTGCGATGGTTTTGTGGGCAATATGCTTATGAAACATACCGAAGCCTTTGCACGAGTGATTGTAAAAAGAGGCTTGGTTGATGAGTACATAGCACGATTTAATTACGAAATTTACGGAGGACTTCCGCTGCTTGGTGCCAACGGCGTTGTAATCATCGGACACGGTGTTTCCAACAAGAAAGCAATAAAGAGTATGATTTTGCAGTCCAAAAAGATATATACATCGGGTATAACAGAGAAGTTGCACGAGTCTTTGTTGGACGAAGAATAAAGAAAAAGAGATTGAATATATGTCAAAGATAAGTGCTGCCATAACTGCAGTTGAGGGATATGTTCCCGATTATATTCTGACAAACGACGAACTCAGCCGAATGGTCGATACTTCCGACGAATGGATAATGACTCGTATCGGCATAAAGGAGCGTCACATATTGAAAGGTGAGAAAGGACCGTCAGATATGGCGGAAATCGTCATCAAACGAATGTTGGAGAAAAAGAGTATTTCTCCCGATTCAATAGAACTTATAATCTGTTGTACGGTTACTCCCGACATGGTATTCCCTGCAACAGCCAATGTCATAGCACACAAATGTGGCATCAAACATGGCTTTGGTTTTGACATCAATGCAGGCTGCTCGGGATTTTTGTATGGCTTGACCACTGCTGCAAAGTACGTTGAAGCAGGTTTTGTCAAAAGAGCCATAGTTGTGGGAGCAGAGAAGATGTCGGCAATCACCAATTACGAAGACAGAGCAACTTGTCCCATTTTCGGAGACGGAGCAGCAGCAGTGTTGCTTGAAGCTACCGAAGAACCATACGGACTAATGGACGAAGTTCTCTATTCGGACGGCGAGGGTGTAAAGCACCTTCACCAAGTTGCAGGAGGCTCGGTAAAACCTGCAAGCCACGAAACAGTTGATGCACGCGAACACTTCATCTATCAAGAAGGACAAGCCGTCTTCAAATGGGCTGTTGTCAAAATGGCAGAAGCAACAGAAGAGATAATGCGTCGCAACAATTTGACACCAAACGATATTGCCTTTTTGTTGCCACATCAGGCAAACCTCCGAATTATCAAAGCTACAGGTAGCCGACTTGAACTCGACCCCGAAAAAGTTTTGATAAACATAGAGAAGTATGGCAATACCACCTCGGCAACAATACCTATGTTGATGTACGAAAACCAACACAAGTTCAAAAAGGGCGACAACCTTATTTTGACATCGTTTGGAGCAGGCTTCACATGGGGAGCCATCTGGTTGAAATGGGCTATTTAGACATAACGTTCTTAGGAACAGGAACCTCACAGGGCGTACCCGTCATCGGGTGCCGCTGTGAGGTTTGTCGTTCTACACACAAGAAAGACCGGCGACTACGTTCCTCGGTCTTGCTGACAAGCGATAAAGGCACGAGGATTTGCATAGATGCAGGACCGGACTTTCGCTATCAGATGCTTAGAGAGGACATAGACCGCATAGATGCAATCCTTGTAACCCACTCACATCGCGACCATGTCGGAGGATTGGACGAAGTGCGTTCGTTCAACTACCTGCAACAAAAACCCATGCCCATTTACGCAAACAAAGAAGCAGCCCAAGGCATAAAACACGAATACTCATACGCCTTTGAACAGAACCAATACCCCGGACTGCCTCAATTTGACCTCAGAACAATCACACCTTACGACACCATCACGGTAAACGAGCTGACAATTCAACCAATCGAAGTGATGCACTACCGCCTGCCGACACTTGCCTATCGCCTTGGTAACTTTGCTTACATCACCGATGCCAAAACCATATCAGAACAAGAAAAAGCGAAGCTGTACGATTTGGATATTCTGGTAGTCAATGCACTGAGAGAAGAGGAACACTTCTCACATTTCAACCTGCAAGAAGCACTACAACTCATCGAGCAAGTGCAGCCACGCAAAGCATACCTTACTCACATCAGCCACTTTATGGGCTTTCATGACCAAGTAAACCAACGTCTGCCCGACAATGTGCAACTCGCCTTCGACACCCTGCAACTGAGAACAGAACTCTGATAGCAATACCACGCTCCTTTTGGCAAAGAGTATATATTAACCCCCAAATAAATACAAACATGAAAACAACAACAATGACAGTCATCTTGGCAGGCTGCGGCAACAGAGACGGAAGCGAAACCCATGAAACACTCTCGGCACTGTTAGCAATGGACAGAAGAGGAATAAGCTACAAATGCTTTGCACCGCAAGGCGACTTTGTGGTTTATGACCATAGCACCATGCAACCGACCGATCAAAAACGTAACATACTCATCGAAGCAGCCCGCCTATGCAGAGGAGATATACAACCTCTTGAAAACTACAACCCTTCGGACTTCGATGCACTCGTGTTGCCGGGCGGAATGGGAGCAGCACAAAATTGGAGCACCTACGCTTTTGAAGGCAAAGACATGAGTGTACTGCCCGAAATAGAGAAAGCCCTCATTGACACCCACAATGCAGGCAAACCCATAGGAGCAATGTGCATATCACCAATGATATTGGCAAAAGTCTTCGGTTCAGAACATATCCTGCTCACGCTCGGAAGCCGATGCGAAGCCGCAGAAGCAGCCATGGCAATGGGCTGTCGCCACAAGGAATGCCCTGCTACCGATGCAGTAACCGACCACGAACACAAGATAGTAACAACTCCTGCATACATGGTGGCAACACACATCAGTCAAATCTTTGACGGAGCCGACAAGATGATAGAACAAGTCCAATCCCTTATACGATAGACTAAAGCAACAAAGGAGTCTGTTAATACCAATCCACCATACAGCCTCCTTTGTTTTGGTGTTTCTATGATAAGTCTGCTTTTTGCTTAAATAATAACTTCTTTCCATATTTTTTGACGATAAAAATCAAGGATTTTAAGCGAAGATTTTGAGGAATTTTTTCACCTGTTTTGAGAGCAAAATGAGGGTTTTTCGGAGCAAGGTTTTGTCTTGCTTCAACAACATAAGGGTTTTTGCTCACTAATCCTTCGTCTTTTTTCAAAAAGAAGCCGTCTTATTTTACCCAAATCAAGACTTACTCACCTAAATTAGCACTTATTTTGCAAACACTTGAAACACATTGCTAAATGCTCAAATACTCGCAAAAATCGACCCCAAGCCCGACCAACCTCAAAAAATCGCCGGCATTTCGGCTTAAGAGACCGCCAAATGTTAAATAATTTGCTTGCGGAAAGTTAATCAGTATTGCGAAATGCAAAACGATAACAACCTTTCTCCAAATAGATGACAAACAGAAAGAGTTGCAAAGCATACTGCCTTGCAACTCTTTCAATCAAACAATGTTTAATCAGTTTATCGTCTTACTCGACGATTAGTTTCTTTGTGGTGTTTCCAATCATGAGAGTATAAACTCCGCTCGGAAGGTCTCTAAGGTCGAGCCTTACGCTCTCTGTGTCAAACTCTCTTAGCTTGCGACCTCTTATGTATCGCAAAATATTCGCTTATCCCTACTAATTTTCTACTGAAACGAAAAATCGGCTTAATCATGGTGATGTATTAGCAGATACATTCCGATTACCATAAACAAAAGGGTTGCTCTCGACGAGAGCAACCCTTTTGTCATATTATAATTTATGCAGAACTATTTCTTAAAAGATATTTTCATCATTTTGGAACGAATGCCAACTTGAAGCCTACTCCGTGCTGGTTTACTATATCGACGTATGGGTCTCTTCTTAGGTATTTCCTCAATTTGGTAATATAAACGTCCATGCTCCTTGCGTTGAAGTAGGTGTCATTCTTCCATACTTTTTGAAGAACTTTGCGGAATATGGGAATACTATGAAAAATGTTTGACAATAATAATAAGAAGAAGAAATAGTTTACTTTGTTCTGCAATATGCTTGTATTTGTTGTACAAAAAGTAACAACAAATCTTGTTTCTTGATAAAAATTACTACTTTTGCAAACTGAAATTTAGTATTCACACAAGAAAAGATAAAAAGTAGTATGAAAAATAAAACAAGTTTGTTTTTGTTGTCAATGATAGTTCTCCTGTTTTTGTCGAGTGGTAAAAGTCAGGGGCAAAATTGTATAGATTTTACTAATTTTCATTCACCCGGCTGTACAAGGACGATTGGGACGTTTTCCAATCCATACGCTACTGTTGTTTCCTCTTACTATAATAGTGACAGACATGTTGTGAATACTGCCTCGGCAGGTTATGACCCGAGAACAGGTAACCGGTTGCGAATTGTTCCCGTCGGAGAAAGTGCTTCGGTGCGTCTTGGTAATCCCTCTACCGGTTCTCAAGCCGAGAGTATATCCTATACATATACTGTTGATACAAATAATTATGATTTGTTGTTCCTGAAATATGCTGCTGTACTGCAAGACCCTGGTCATCCTCAAAGTCAGCAACCTCGTCTTACATTGGAGATACTTAATACCAACAATCAGCAAATAAATCCGTCTTGTACATACGCTAATTTTTATGCGAGTCAATCGTTGGGGTGGAATACCTACGGGAATGTGGTGTGGAAAGATTGGACTACTGTCGGAGTTGATTTGTCTCAATATCACGGACAGACAATAAAGGTCAGAATGACGACATACGATTGCAACTATAGCGGACACTATGGTTATGCTTATATTATTCTTTCTTGTGGCAAGAAATCTGTATCGCTGTTAAATCCTTGTAACTCTGTTGAGACGGTACACTTCAGTGCCCCTGCGGGATTTAATTACACATGGTACAATTCTTCCAATTCAGTCATTTCACATAGTCAAGATATTGTTGTTCCTGCTGACAATAGTTCTTACAGATGTGTGTGTTCATTTGTGGGAAACAGCAGTTGTTCATTTGAAGTGTATGCTAATTCAATCGCTGTCGGAAACAATCAAACAACAACCATAAATCAAACTCTATGTAAAGGAGAGACGACCGATTTTGGATTTATTGCACCGAATCAGGGCAGCATACAAGGCAGTTGCAGAGTATGCATGGCTGCGATAGTACTGTTATACTTAATTTGACTGTCCACCCGACTTACAATGATACAATAACGGCGGAGATATGCGACAACGAAACCTACACACAATTTGGTTTCAACACATCAGAGACAGGGTTTCACACTCAATATCTTCAAAGCATACATGGTTGCGATAGTATCGTTACACTTAATTTGCTTGTCCACCCGACCTACAATGACACGATAACGGCGGAGATATGCGACAACGAAGTTTACACTCAGTTTGGTTTTAATACATCAGAGGCAGGGTTTCACACTCAATATCTTCAAAGCACACATGGTTGCGACAGCCTTGTTACTTTGAACCTTATTGTCCACCCGACTTACAATGATACTATAACGGCAGAGATATGCGACAACGAAGTTTATACTCAATTTGGTTTCAATGTTTCGGAGCAGGGGGTATATACTCAACATCTTCAAAGCATACATGGTTGCGACAGTATCGTTACACTTAATTTGCTTGTCCACCCGACTTACAATGACACGATAACGGCGGAGATATGCGACAATGAAGTTTATACTCAATTTGGTTTTAATACTGCAATTCCCGGTACACATACGCAGTATTTGAGAAGCATACATGGTTGCGATAGTATTGTTACACTTAATTTGCTTGTCCACCCGACCTATAATGACACTATAACGGCAGAGATATGCGATAATGAAGTTTATACTCAGTTTGGTTTTAATGTTTCGGAGCAGGGGGTATATACTCAACATCTTCAAAGCATATATGGTTGCGATAGCCTTGTTACTCTGAACCTTATTGTTCACCCGACATTCATAGATACCATAATGGCAGAGATATGTTATAATGAAGTTTATACTCAGAATGGATTCGATACATACGTTGCAGGGTATCATACACAACATCTTCAAAGCATACATGGTTGCGATAGTATTATAGTACTGAATCTCTCAGTAAGACCACTATTCAGAGATTCTATTACGGCAGAGATATGCGACAATGAAGTGTATAATCAATATGGCTTTACAACATCTGTTGCGGGGATACATACGCAGTATTTGAGGAGCATACATGGTTGCGATAGTATTGTTACTTTGAACCTTGTTGTTCATCCGACTTACAATGATACAATAGCTGCGGAGATATGCGACAACGAAACCTACACTCAGTTTGGTTTTAATACATCAGAGGCAGGGTATCACACTCAACATCTTCAAAGCATACATGGTTGCGACAGCCTTGTTACTCTGAACCTTATTGTCCACCCGACATTCAATGATACAATAGCTACGGAGATATGCGACAACGAAGTTTATACTCAGTTTGGTTTTAATACATCAGAGGCAGGGTATCACACTCAATATCTTCAAAGCATACACGGTTGCGACAGCCTTGTTACACTTAATTTGCTTGTCCACCCGACTTACAATGACACGATAACGGCAGAAATATGCGATAATGAAGTTTACACTCAGTTTGGTTTTAATACATCAGAGGCAGGGTATCATACACAAACTCTTCAAAGTATATATGGTTGCGATAGCCTTGTTACACTTAACTTGCTTGTTCACCCGACTTATAATGACACGATAACGGCGGAGATATGCGATAATGAAGTTTACACTCAGTTTGGTTTTAATGTTTCGGAGCAGGGGGGTATATACTCAACATCTTCAAAGCATACACGGATGCGATAGTATCGTTACACTTAACTTGCTTGTCCACCCGACCTACAATGACACGATAACGGCGGAGATATGCGATAATGAAACCTACACACAATTTGGTTTCAACACATCAGAGGCAGGGTATCATACACAAACTCTTCAAAGCATACACGGTTGCGATAGCCTTGTTACTCTTAATTTGCTTGTTCACCCGACATTCAATGACACGATAATGGCAGAGATATGCGATAATGAAACTTATACTCAGTTTGGTTTTAATACATCAGAGGCAGGGTATCATACGCTGAACTTGCAAAGTATCAATGGTTGTGATAGTCTTGTTACACTTAATTTGCTTGTCCACCCGACTTACAATGATACAATAGCTGCGGAAATATGCGATAACGAAACCTATACTCAATTTGGTTTCAATGTTTCGGAGCAGGGGGTATATACTCAACATCTTCAAAGCATACATGGTTGCGATAGCCTTGTTACACTTAACTTGCTTGTCCACCCGACCTACAATGACACGATAACGGCGGAGATATGCGATAATGAAACCTACACACAATTTGGTTTCAACACATCAGAGGCAGGGTATCATACACAAACTCTTCAAAGTATCAATGGTTGCGATAGCCTTATTACACTTAACTTGCTTGTTCACCCGACTTACAATGACACGATAACTGCGGAGATATGCGATAACGAAACCTATACTCAGTTTGGTTTCAATGTTTCGGAGCAGGGGGTATATACTCAGCATCTTCAAAGCATACACGGCTGCGACAGCCTTGTTACACTTGATTTGACTATTCTGCCAACATATAGGGATACGATAACAGCGGAGATATGTGATGATGAAGTCTATGCTCAATTTGGTTTTAATACATCAGAGGCAGGGTATCATACCCAAACTCTTCAGAGAGAGAATGGTTGTGATAGTGTCATAGTGTTAAACTTGCTTGTCCACCCGACTTACAATGATACAATAACGGCGGAGATATGCGATAACGAAACCTACACTCAGTTTGGTTTTAATGTTTCGGAGCAGGGGGTATATACTCAATATCTTCAAAGCATACATGGTTGCGATAGTATCGTTACACTTAATTTGCTTGTTCACCCGACATTCAAAGATACAATAACAGCGGAGATATGCGACAATGAAGTTTACACTCAATTTGGTTTCAATGTTTCGGAGCAGGGGGTATATACACAACATCTTCAAAGCATACATGGTTGCGACAGCCTTGTTACACTTGATTTGACTATTCTGCCAACATATAGGGATACGATAACAGCGGAGATATGTGATGATGAAGTCTATGCTCAATTTGGTTTTAATACATCAGAGGCAGGGTATCATACCCAAACTCTTCAGAGAGAGAATGGTTGTGATAGTGTCATAGTGTTACACTTGCTTGTTCACCCGACCTATAATGATACAATAGTTGCAGGGATATGCGATAATGAAACCTATACTCAGTTTGGTTTTAATGTTTCGGAGCAGGGGGTATATACTCAACATCTTCAAAGCATACATGGTTGCGACAGCCTTGTTACACTCAATTTGCTTGTTCACCCGACTTATAATGATACTATAACGGCAGAGATATGCGACAATGAAGTCTATACTCAGTTTGGTTTTAATACATCAGAGGCAGGGTATCATACGCTGAACTTGCAAAGTATCAATGGTTGTGATAGTATCGTTACTTTGAACCTTACTGTTTACCCAACATTCACAGATACCACACATGTGGAAATTTGTCAAGGAGATAGGTATCAAAGAGACGGATTTTCGGCAGAAACGACAGGAATATATGTCCAAAATCTTCAAACCACACATGGCTGTGATAGTGTATTGGTACTTGATTTGGTTGTCTTCCCAACTTATTTGGATACAATAATTGCAGAGACTTGTGAGGGTATTCCGTACGAGCAGAACGGATTTTATGCAGACAGAACCGGAATTTACAAACAGTTCCTTCAAACCATAAATGGTTGCGATAGTACTGTAGTCTTGAATTTGAGAGTAAATCCTATATACAACCAAGATATAGAAGCGGATATTTGTGAAGATGAGACTTATTCATTTGCAGGAGGGACTTATTCGACACAAGGAGTTTATGAAATTCGTTTACAAACCGAAAAAGGTTGCGACAGCTTGATAAATCTTCATTTGAATGTACACTCCAAATACGAACAAGAGACAGACCGCCGAATATGTCAGGGAGAAACCTATATCGACAGGAATTTCCATGAATCAGAATCGGGAACGTATAAAGCATACTATCAATCTATATGGGGTTGTGATAGTGTGATAGTACTGAATCTTGAAGTAGCTCCTGTATATATTGATACCATAAAGGCAGAAATAGAATATGGTCAATTCTACAATGACAATGGCTTTTTTGAAAATGAGCGAGGTTCTTATGTACAATATCTCACAACAGAGTATGGTTGCGACAGCATTGTTGTGCTTTGGTTAGAGTATCTGGACAGAGAACGCAAAGATATATTTGCTCCTAATGCCATTACACCGCAAGATGAAATAAATAATCGTTTTTGCGTCTATCCGGAAGACGAAGAAGTGATAATGGAAGAATTGGTGATACTCAACAGAAATGGAGCCGTTATCTTCTCGACAAAGAACTTTGATGAGTGTTGGAATGGCAAATACAAAGGAGAGTATGTACCTCAGGGTGTTTACAAATATATGGTTGTTTATCACAGAGTTCGTACTCCGGATATGAAACAACGAAAAATCGGCTCAATCATGGTGATGTATTAGCAGATACATTCCGATTACGATAAACAAAGGGTTGCTCTCGTCGAGAGCAACCCTTTTGTCATATCATAATTTATGCAGAACTATTTCTTAAAAAGGTGGTTTTATCATTTCGGAACGAATGCCAACTTGAAGCCTACTCCGTGTTGGTTCACTATATCGACGTATGGGTCTCTTCTTAGGTATTTCCTCAATTTGGTAATATAAACGTCCATGCTCCGTGCGTTGAAGTAGGTGTCATTCTTCCATACTTTTTGAAGAATTGTGCTTCTGTCAACAACTTGGTTTGGAGCTTGGCAGAATATTTTCAAAATCTCGGACTCTTTTGAAGTGAGCTTCATGTTTTCTTTGTCTCCTGTTTCCGGTACAGTGTAAGTTATTACTTGGCGATTGTAGTCGAAAACGAAGTTTGAAAATTCAAAGATGCTTTCTTCACCTTGTCCCAATCTCAATCGTCTTGTAACTGCACTTATTCTCATCAAAAGCTCGTCCATTGAGAACGGCTTTGTAAGGTAGTCGTCTGCTCCCAAAGAGAAGGCTTTCAATTTGTCTTCTTCCTGAGTGTGTCCTGTTAAAAAGATTATAGGAATATTTTTCTTGATTTCACGTATCTCTATTGCTGTTTCAAAGCCGTCTTTCACCGGCATTGTAATATCTAAGATACATAGAGTGAAATCGTATTTGGTAAATACATCAACGGCAGCTCCTCCGTCCTTTGCCAAAACGCAAGCATATCCTTTTTGTTCCAAGTAGGACTTGAGGATTGGACCGAGGTTAATATCATCTTCTGCCAATAAAATTCTAATCTGTACCATCTTATTTTGTTTTTACTATTTAACAATCTAACTTATTAAAGGTTTAGTTTATTGTGCTGATTTATGATTATTCGACAAAACGGAATAGTTTGTTCCATCTTATTTTGTTCAATCCGCTTCTGTCTTTGTTTACAGACCACCAAACGAAAGATGCTTTTCCGACTATGTGGTCTTCGGGTACGAAGCCCCAGTAGCGGCTGTCTGCAGAGTTGTGGCGATTGTCGCCTTGCATCCAGTAGTAGTCCATCTTGAAGGTGTACTCTCTCGCAAGTTTGCCATTGATGTAGTAGTTGATGCCTCGTCTTTCTATTTTGTTGCCCTCAAATACTGTGATTGCCCGCTCATAGAACGCAAGGTTCTCTTCGTTAAGGGTGATTGTCATGCCTTTTTGTGGTATCCTGACAGGTCCGTAGAAGTCAACATTCCAATCATAGTCGGCTTTGTATGGGAAGAGGTTGTTGTCGGCAAAGCCTTGCATCGTTGTAACGAGTTCAATCTTCTCGACGTATGGCAGGTCTTTCAGCTTCTCGATTATTTCTTTTGACAATGGCAGGGTGGCGTATGTAGCTGCTTTGGCAACGCTTGCACTGTCTATGCCCATTTTGAGGAAAAATTCATTCTTGTCATACATCTGTAAGTCGGGGTGAAAGAACACTTTGCAGTGTAGCTTTGTGGTGTTGTCTGTAATTGCAGAGTATTTGTAACCTTCTTTGTGCAATGGTGTTGCTTCTATGCCGTATGGGTTGTCGTTGAGGGCTTTTATCTGTTGTGTGTTCAAGTCTATGTAACAATAGGCATACATTGTAGCCATGTCTTCTTTTGATATTCCTATGTTGAGCAACTCTTTTTCATTGAGTGCATTGTTGTTTGTGGTGATTATTCGGTGGGTGAGTTGAAGGTTTTCGGGGTCTTCAATCCTTTGAGCGTTGATATACACCGCTCCGTTCTCAATTTTGAGAGTTTCTCCCGGCAGTCCGACACATCTTTTGATGAAGTTTTCTCTCTTATCGACAGGTCTTGCGATTATGTCGCCAAAGTGGTTCTTGTCGGAGTTTACCGTCTCCCAGCCAAACTGTCTGACAAGTGAATAGTAGCTTACATTGCTTTGATAGGCTGTCGAAACCGTATCGCCGTCGGGATAGTTGAACACAACGGCATCTCCTCTTTTGACCTTGCCAAAGCCGGGCAGTCTGTGGTATCCGAGTTGTATCCAATCGACGTAGGCTTTTGTTCCGATTAAAGGTATGCTGTGGTGCATAAGAGGTAGTGCCAATGGTGTGTTTGGTATTCTCGGACCATACGACATTTGCGAAACAAAGAGGTAATCGCCAACCAAAAGTGATTTTTCCATTGATGAGGTCGGTATGTTGTACGATTGAAAACAGAAAGTCTTGATTACTGTTGCTGCAACAATCGCAAACAAAATTGCATCTGCCCAGTCTCTTGCCGTCGAAATCTTATAAGGCGGCAAATCTTTCGGATTGGTGTATGTGTCCTGCTTTCTGAAACCGAGAAGCGGCAGAAAGACAAACGGAAACATGATTGAGAGCAATTGATACCAAAGAGAGTTTTTCCTGAAACACTTGTCTGTTTCGACAATCATCAGCATCACAACGAATATGTTGATAAAAGGTATGAGGCAGTAGATGAACCACCAGAATTTTTTGCCGATAATCTTTACCCACACCCACAAGCTGTAGAACGGAACAACAGCATACCAAGGTCTCACGCCTGCTTTTTCAAATATTTTCCACAACCCCACTATACAGGCTGCAAGAGAGAGTAAAATCAACAAGAAGTAAATATCCATAATGCAGTAATTTTTCCTTTTTAATAATATCTCGAATTTTCAAACGTTTTATCGTCGTATTTATTGTTTTGTTATGAAAGCATTTATTGTTTTGTTATGAAGAAGGTAATATTGTTTCTGCTTGCGATACAGGCGTTTTCGCTGTTCGCACAAAAGGGTAACGAAGATGTTTTGAAGATGTCGAATATCAAGGCGACACAAACTCTCGGCATGATTGACTATTTTTACGTCGATACGACTGATTTGAACAAGATTTGCGAGAAAGGCATAGAGGCAATGCTCAAAGAGCTTGACCCTCATAGTGTTTTTATTGACAAAGATGAGGTGGCAAAGATGAACGAGCCTTTGGTGGGAAACTTTGACGGCATTGGGGTGAGCTTCCAACTGCTTGACGATACAATCCATGTTGTAGATGTGATAAGCGGAGGCCCTTCCGAAAAGGTTGGTGTGCTTGCCGGCGACAAGATTGTAAAGGTTGATGATATGCCTGCAACAGGCGACACAATAAAAAACGACTGGGTGTTCAAGCATCTTCGAGGCAAGAAAGGAACAAAGGTAAGTGTGAGCGTGATAAGGGGCAAGAGCAAAACTCCCATAGTTTTTGAGATTAAGAGAGACAAAATCCCGATTAACAGCATCGACACTTGGTTTATGATAGACAAAGAAATAGGCTACATACGCCTCAATCGTTTTGCTCAAAGCTCAAATGAAGAAATGGTACAGGCAATAACAGAATTGCAATCTGAGGGAATGCAGAGCCTTATTCTCGATTTGAGAGGCAATGGTGGCGGATACCTCAATGTGGCTGTTGATATTTGCGACCAGTTTCTCAGTGGCGACAAGTTGATTGTCTATACCAAGGGAGCAAAGTCTCCTCGTCAGGAGTTGAAAGCTCAAAAGAAGGGATTGTTCGAGCAAGGCAGACTTGTGATAATGGTAGATGAGAGTTCGGCTTCGGCGTCTGAAATCCTTTCGGGGGCTGTTCAAGATTGGGACAGGGGAGTTATTGTCGGCAGAAGGACGTTCGGAAAGGGTTTGGTGCAGAGACCGTTCGATATGTATGACGGTTCGCAAATCAGATTGACCACTTCCCGCTACTATACTCCGAGCGGTCGTTGCATACAGAAGCCTTACGATGCAGGAGTGGAGGAATATCAGATGGATTACTACAATCGTCTCTCTCATGGTGAACTTTTGAGTGCCGATTCTGTTCATTTTGCCGACTCTCTTCGTTGTTTCACATCAGGAAACAGACTTGTGTATGGCGGAGGCGGCATTATGCCCGATGTGTTTGTGCCGATTGATACAATGAGAGCCTCAGACTACATGATTAACCTGCGTTCAAAGGGCTTGTTTAACAGCTTTGCACTCAATTGGACAGAAGAGAACCGCGAACAATTTTTGAAAAAAGCACCCACATACGACAAGTTCTCGAAAGAATATGAGAAGATGAATGTTTTGAGCGAGTTTGAAAAGTATGCAGAGCAAGAGGGAGTGAGCCGCAATGCCATAAAGAAAGAATGGGTGAACATTATGGTGAGCGACTATCTCAAAAAGGAAATGTCAGATTCAACTGCAAGAAGCTACGAAAGCTATTCGGACTATGCCGAAAGCCTCATTTCGGACGACAAGATGCTCAAAGAGATAATGCAAAAGGCAAAAGAGGAGGACAAAAAGAACGACTTAATCAACAAAGAGTCCGACAAATACATTGCTTCGACCATAAAAGCACTCATTGCCCGCAATCTGTACGGAGTGAAGTACTATTATATGACGACCTTTGAAAATGACAGAGAACTGAAAGAGGCAATCGATGTGTTGAAAGACAATAAGAAATACAACTCAATTCTCAAAGCACAAAAATAAAACGGCGAATTGGCCAAATGAAACGCCGTTTCACAAAAATAAAACGCCGTTTTAGTCGAACCGAAACGGCGTTTTGTTACAGGCATTATAGCAGTTGATGATAAAACACTGAAAATTAAATCATTAAAAACAAAATTATCATGGAGCAAAATTGTAAGAAATCAGGAAAGGTTTGGATTGTGGCGGCTGCACTTGTGGTTGCGGCGTTTGCAATCGGTATTTCGGTCTATCAGGGATTGAAAAAGGTCTCTATGGGCGAAAGAGTTGTAACGGTCAAAGGCAAAGCCGAAATGGATGTAAAGGCTGATGTTGCCCGTATGTCAATTAGTTTCTCGGTCAAAAAGAACACTCTGAACGAGCTTTTGGCAGATGCAAAGGCAAAAAAGGTGATTGTGGTCGATTATCTCAAAGAGTTGGGCTTTAAGGACAACGAGATATTTGTGGGAAATATATCCATAGACGAGCATGACTACAAGGACGCTACCTATAAGTTCTTCGGAAGTCAGAATATCAACGTGATAAGCCGCGACATCGACAAGGTAACAAAGCTGCAAGAGGGGCTTGGTGCTTTGTATGACAAAGGTATCATACTCAATCAAGGTTATTGGAATAACGGAGCAAGTTATGATATTACCAACATTGACTCTTTCAAACCGCAACTTATTACCGAAAGCATGAAGAGTGCAAAGAAGGCAGGCGAACAGTTTGCCAAAGATGCAGATAGCAAACTCGGCAAGATGAAAACGGCATGGCAGGGTCAGATAACGATAGAAGACGTTGATGAAACTACGCCTCAAATCAAGCGTTGCAGGGTTGTCAGTACCATAACCTACTATTTGGAAGACTAAGTCAGAGCATTAGTTCGACGGCAGCACGGTCTATTGTGTGCCAAGGCTGTAATAGATATTTGGACGCTTTTTCCATTTGCTTGTCAAAGTGAGACAAGAATTGGGGAAAGCGTTCTTCTATTTGCCTGCGGTCAATCCCTTCTTTGCAACGAAGAGAGAGCATAATATATTCGTTGTATCGGTCTTTGGGAGAGAGAAACTCTTTTTGGGGAGCAAGACCTTGATCAATCATATCTATGTATTGTTGTATGTTTGCGGGATTGTGTGAACGGCTTTCTAAGTCAAAGGAGTGTGCCGAAGCTCCCAAGCCCAAGTATTCGACCCCTTGCCAATAGGAAGTGTTGTGCAGGGAGCGAAAACCGCCTTTGCAATAGTTTGATACCTCATAGTGGTCATATCCTGCGGCGGATAGTTTGTTCATTGTCAGGTCAAACTGAGCCAAACTCTCTTCTTCGTCGGGCAGAGTGAGCTTTCCTTTTGCCACCAACTTGTCCAACATTGTGTTCTGCTCCACAGTCAGGCTGTAACAGGAGAGATGTTCGCAGTTTAGTTCGATTGCTTTGTCTATGTTGGTTTCCCATTTTTTCAAAGTCTGGTTTGGCAGGTTGAACATAAGGTCTATGGATATGTTGTTGAAGCCTCGAAGCCTTGCAATCCTTATTGCCTCTGTGGCTTTGAGGTTGTCGTGCCTTCGTCCGAGAAGTCGTAGGTCTGAGTTGTCGAAACTTTGAACACCCATGCTCAAACGATTAAATCCCAATCGCAGTAAACAATCTGCATATTCCTCATTTATATTTTCGGGATTGGCTTCAATCGTCAGCTCTCTGCAAGCAGACAAATCGAAGTTGGCATTTATGTTTTTTACAACAAACTCTACTTGTTCACAATCGAGACTGCTCGGAGTTCCTCCGCCAATGTAGAGCGTTTGAACAGGACTTTTGATATAGTCTTTTCGTAGATGCATTTCTTTTGCAAGTGCTTTGAGATACTCGTCCTTGCTTTTGCGGGTGGCAACCGAGAAAAAATCGCAATAGATGCACTTTTGCGAGCAGTAAGGTATGTGAATGTACAATCCGGACATCTATTCTTCCTTTTTTAATACTATTCGGAAAGTCGTTCCTCGGTTTATGGTCGATTGTTTGACGAAAATCTTGCCGTGATGATACTCTTCTATTATTCTCTTTGCAAGAGACAATCCCATACCCCAGCCTCTTTCTTTGGTTGTAAAGCCGGCTTCAAAAACCTTTTTGAATTGTTTTTTCGGCATTCCTTTACCTGTGTCGCTCACATCAATGAACACACGTTTTGAATCTTGGGTCAAATCGAGCGTCAGAGTGCCTATGCCGCCCATTGCGTCGATTGCGTTCTTTGAAAGGTTCTCGAGCGTCCACTCTATGAGACATTGATTTATCGGAAGAATAATCTCTGTATCTTGTGGCAGATTTAGCACAAAGTTTACCTTCTTTGAACTTCTCGAAGACAGATATGCCATTGCGTTCTGCACAACAGGAATGATGTTCTGCGGCAATAGTTCGGGATTGGTGCCTATTTGGGAAAAACGTTGGGTAATCATGTTGAGACGGTTGATGTCTTTGGTTATTTCGTTGCACACTTCTTTGTTTTCAGGCTTTAAGCGAAGGTATTCGACCCATGCAACAAGAGCCGAAATCGGCGTTCCGAGCTGATGAGCAGTCTCTTTGTTCATACCAATCCACAGAGCGGTTTCCTCAGTCTTCTTCATGGCTTTGAAAAGTCTGAAAATAAGAAAGACAAAGAAGATGCTAATCAAAATAAATATCATAGGATAGTATTGCAGTGCAGTTATGAAGTGAGAGTGTTTGTAGAAAATCCTTGCATTGGGGAACTCTGGCAGGTTGATTGTCCAAACACCATTCTCGTTCTTCATTTCGTTTATGGTATTTTTTAGTTTGTCTCCCCGAATGTCCTTTTTGGCAATGTTTCCCGAGGCAATGACGATGCTTTCGGTGCTGTCGGTTATCACAACAGGTATTAAAACAGAATTGTTTACCAAATCGTCGAGAAAGGTTGTAGTAAAATATTTTAAAGTCTCCTTCAAATTGGTATAAACAGAGCTTTCGCTGTAATACAATTTGAATTTCATACCGCTTACGTTGTATTCAAAAGGAGGGTTTTGGCTGAAACGTTTGAGAAGACTTCCTACCAATACTTTTTGACCCTCGGGTATGTCCACGTTTTGGGAAAGCTGAATGTTGTTGAACTCATCTGTGATAATCACAGGAATGTTTTTGTTGTTCACAATGAAGTCATAGTAAAAATTCAGCTCTGCATCTAATGGCTGGGAGAGGATTATTTGATGTGCTTTGACGAATTGTTGAAGTCGTAGTTGCTCTTCCTGTGCTGCTTTGTTGAAAAATGCCGTTGTATGTTCGACAAAGCGGGCTTTTCGGCTGACAGCATTTGCCCATAGTTCAATTTTCTTTTGCTCTTCTTGTTGCAGTTGGACTATAATCTGGTTTATTTCGACAAAAAAGACGAAAATAATTACGAAACCGACTATTAAAAACACCCATTTGAGTTTGGGATTTTTCAAAGAGTACTTCATGTTGTATGTTTTTCAAAAAAAATCAACTGCAAAAGTACATAGGATTTGACAATGAGACAAATTTTTGCCGCTCCTATTTGGCACTATGATATTTTTTTGTAATTTTGAAAACTGATTAAGCGGTGTAAAATGTCTATAAAAAGCACTATACAAAACCTAACTTTGAAAGCTAAGGTGCGGAAAGCCAACAGATTTAGAAGAGTTTGCGGAATGAGTGAAGCAAAGTCTGTGGGTATGGTATGCTTTTTTGAAGAGGAGCAACAATGGAAAGAACTTCAAAAAGCAGTGCAGCAATTCCAATCATTGGGAGCAAAAGTCATGGTTTTGGGATTTTATTCCGGAAAAGTCAAACCCCTTTGGTATGTGGAGACAATGAATATGGTTATGTGCAGTCTTCATGAATTTGGTCTGACAGGCATACCCAAAGGTCAGAAAACAGAAGATTTTTTGAGCGAAAGGTTTGATATTCTCATAAATTGTGATTTGGAAAGTCATTTTACGACAGATTATGTGTGCAAACTTTCGCCTTCGGGTTTCAAAGTTGCAATCGATACAGAAGAGAACAGAAAGCATTTTGATTTGTTGATTAAAATGGAAGATAGAAATCTTAACTTGTTTGTAGAACATGTCCTTTTCTATCTTTCAAGTTTTAAGAGTGGGAGATAAAACGATGAAAAAATTTGATTTACAGGGAACGGGAGTGGCACTTGTTACCCCTTTCCACAAACAAGGCAACATTGATTTTACAGCATTCGGCAATTTGATAGACCATACTATCGAAGGAGGGGTAGATTATCTTGTTTGCTTGGGAACAACAAGCGAATACCCTACGCTAAGTGAGCAGGAAAAGCTGGCGATATTGGCTTTCACCATAGAAAAAGTTGAAGGCAGAGTACCAATCGTGCTTGGAATGGGAGGTAATGACACTCGTTGCTTGGTCGAAAAGATAAGAAAGACAGATTTGAGTGCAATTTCGGCAATTTTGTCGGTGGCTCCATACTACAACAAGCCAAATCAAAAAGGTCTTTACTCACATTTCAAAGCTGTTGCGGAGGCTGCGGACGTTCCGGTGGTGCTTTACAACGTTCCCGGCAGATGCGGAGTAAATATAAGTGCCGATACAACCATTCAGTTGGCAAAAGATTTTCCAAATATCATAGGAATAAAAGAAGCATCGGGCAATATGGCTCAGTGTATGGACATTTTACTCAACCGTCCTCAAGGATTTACGGTCGTAAGTGGCGAAGACGCACTTGTTTTGCCCCTTATGGCGTTGGGAATGCAGGGAGTAATATCGGTAACTGCCAATGCGTTTCCGCGTCTTATGAGTGAAATGGTTGCTCACAGCCTCAAATCAAATTTGAAAAAGGCAAGAGCAATTCACGAAACCCTTTTGCCTTTTTCCAATGCCATATTTGAAGAAGGCAATCCTGTAGGAATAAAGGCTGCATTGGAGATTTTGGGCATTACTTCGCCATACGTCAGACAGCCTCTTGTCAAAGCGTCAAAACAGTTGCAAACAAAATTGCAAACAATAGTAAACAACATCATTTAACACAAAAAATCTATGGTTAATTATAAAGATTTGGGCTTGGTAAACTCGAGAGAGATTTTTGCCAAAGCCATGAAGGGCGGATATGCTATCCCCGCATTCAACTTTAACAACATGGAGCAAATGCAAGCTATCATTCAAGCGTGCGTAGCTCAAAAAAGCCCTGTTATACTTCAAGTATCTGCAGGAGCGAGAAAGTATGCCAATCAGACCTTGTTGCGTTATATGGCACAGGGAGCTGTAGAGTATGCAAAGGAATTGGGATACAATATTCCGATTGTGCTTCACCTCGACCACGGCGACAGCTTTGAAATATGCAAATCTTGCATAGAGTATGGTTTTTCTTCTGTTATGATTGACGGTTCGTCTCTTCCATACGAAGAAAATGTGGCTTTGACCAAAAAGGTTGTCGATTACGCACACCAATATGATGTAACAGTCGAAGGAGAACTCGGAGTATTGGCAGGAGTTGAGGACGAAGTGAGTGCAGAACATAGTTCTTATACAAGGGCAGAGGATGTGGAAGACTTTGTAAAGAAGACAGGAGTGGATTCTTTGGCAATTTCGATAGGCACATCGCACGGAGCAAACAAGTTCCGTCCTGAACAATGTACTCGAAATGCAGATGGTATTCTCATTCCGCCACCATTGCGTTTTGACATCTTGGCAGAGATAGAAAAGAGGATACCCGGATTTCCTATTGTGTTGCACGGCTCTTCTTCTGTACCGCAAGACCAAGTCAAAATCATAAATACATACGGTGGAGCATTGAAAGACGCAATCGGAATACCCGAAGAGCAGTTGCGTCAGGCTGCAAAATCTGCTGTTTGCAAGATTAACATCGACTCGGATGGTCGTTTGGTGATGACGGCAACAATAAGAAAGATAATGCATGACAAACCTGCCGAATTTGATCCTCGTAAATATCTTGGACCTGCAAGAGACAATTTGAAACTTATGTATGAACACAAAATCATTGACGTTTTGGGTTCTGCAAACAAGGCTTAATAAGTTTGCAATTAGCTTAATTGCATAAAGTAATTCCTTTTCAACATTTTAATGAAACGCTGTTTTGTTTTTTCAAGACGGCGTTTTATTTTTGTGAAACGGCGAATTGACTAAATCAAAACGGCGTTCTGCTCCAAGCAAAACGCCGTTTCCATTTTGTCAATTTTTATGTTTGAATGCTTAAATGCAGTCTTTGCGATTATCTGAACAACATTATGTTGCCCGTAAAGTCATATACCTTTGTGTTTCCTGAGCGACGATAAGACAATCGGTAAACATAAGTACCTTGCGGACACTCTTTACCTTTGTAAGTTCCGTCCCAGCCGAGCAAAGTTGCCAAATCGGGTATCACACCGCAAGTAAGATGAGCTTCATGAAGCTGATATAATCTCAAACCTTGGCGGTTGAATATCTCAAAATGAACATCTTCCAAATTATTTAGCGAAGAGAAGAAAATTTTGTCGTTCATTCCGTCTCCGTTAGGGGTAAACGAATTTGGCATCCACACTCCGAACAACTCAATAGGAACATATACCGAAGCGGTGTCCGAACAGCCGAGTTGATTGTAGGTTGTCAGATAAATGGAAACAAAATCGTTGCTAAGGTCATTGAAAGAATGTGTAACCGTTCTGGCGGTTGAGGTAGCTCCGTCGGAGAATGTCCATGAAGAAGAGGTAGCATTTGGCGACACATCGGAGATTGACAATATCGGATTATCTACATCGACGTATGAAGGGGTGAAAGTGATTGTTGCCTCAGGATAAGGATAAACCTTAATCTTGATTTCCTTGTCTGTATGGCAGCCTGTCTCTCCATAACCGCTCATTGTGTAGGTCGTTGTTACCTGTGGTGACACATCAATAGGACCGGTTACTCTCTCTGTTGTGAGGCTTTCGTCAGGCGGATTGGCAGTCCAAGAATACTCCACTGCATTTTCTCCCCACAAACTAACCACATCACCCGGGCAAATCTCGGTTACAGAAGAGAAAACTTGAGGGTCAATCACCGAAATCACAATACTGTCGTAAGCGATGCAACCCACGTTTGTGCGAGCAATCAAATAAACCGTCGTATCCTTGGTAGGAGTGAAGCTCAACACTGCATTGGCAGAAGGATTGTTCATCACAGGAGGATTGGAAGGACGAGTGAAAGTCCACTCAAAGGCAACTGCATTACCTGTTGCGTCCGAAGCAGTTATCTCTGCCCTGTCTCCCATGCACAACTTGGTTGCTCCCGTCAATGTAACCTCAGGGAAAGCCTGCACATTGACCGTTATGCTTCCTGTTCTGTAATATCCGCTCTCGTTATCCACCACCTTGACGATATAAGTGGTGTTTTCGGTTATTTGTTCGTTGAATACAGCACCTTCAAATATAGGGTCTTCGCCTGCAATCATCGCTTCATTCGAGTGCCACCAATAGTAGGTCAAGTCAGCTCCCTCATCGTCGGGTGAAGTCGCCGTAACAACGGCATTTTCTCCCACACAAATCTCTTCTTCCGCACTGAGCGACAAAGAAGGTACTTTCGGAATTGTTATGTTCTTCGTATCGAACTTCTCACAATAAACAAGCTCTTCAGCCTCAGGGTCTTCCGAGCTTCTGACAGTACGAGTATAGAGATATGTTCCCTCACTTGCATAAACGTGAATAAGCCTTTCCAAAGAGTTATTGTCATCATATTCGTATGTTGTGGCAGGATTGTCAGCCTCATTGAGAACAACCCATTGCGTTCCTTGCTTTTCGATTTGTACAGGGGTAGTTCCGTCTCCAAAGTCGTATTGTTGCCAATACAAAGGAGCGCCTGACGCTGCCACATCGCTCACAAAGAAAATCGTTCTGCCGGCAGGGTCGTCTGCCCCGGGTTCTGTAGCTTGCAAATTGAAGATAGGACGAATGTCATTCACCTGAGTAGTGATATAAGCCGCACATTGAGGACGAGCAGTTCCCCACGAAGGATACATGGCAGCAGCCTTTATTTTGCAGGCATAATATCTTACCGGCTCGGTTCCCATCATTGCATTGGTTACAACCAACTCTTGTGAGGTCGAAAGGGAAGGAGCCGCAGCGTCAGCAGCCGCCAAGTCGTCCTGAGACATATATATATTATCTACTTCAAACCATTTGTATTCTTGAAATCCCGCAGGAGCGTATGCAACCGTTACGGTATCGCCGTTACCTGCACAACCCGGAACATCAATCTTTGCAGGCTCTGCCTTGGCTGCAATATATCCGTAACCACCATGGGCAGAGTAAGAACAATCACTAAGTCTTATTCGGAGGGTAATACGGTTTCCTTCATGTTTTTTGAGATTTATCTTTACCTGTTGCCAATCACAGTAAGCCCAACCATACTGTCCGGCGTGCCAACCGGTAGGCAGGCTGGATGTATTGAGGTCTCCCGATTGCTCAAAGAAGGCACACGGTTCTACAAGATCGTTTGTCATTTGGTTTGTGGCAGGGTCGTGAGCCATAACATCAATTTGGAAAGTCGGATTGATATAATGCTGTCCACTATGCGGGAGTTCCAATACCATTGCATAGTATATCGTGAGTAATGAATTGTTTGAAGAAACTTCCATTGTGTATTCCAACTGAGAACAACTCGCTCCACCATAGTAATTATTGATTTGGGACGAGTATTGACAGCCAAATTGCGTCGGTACTTTGTGAAGTTGGTTATTTGAATAACTGTCCAAGGCGTTCGCATCGCTGAAAATCTGGAAGAACTTGCCTCCGGCATCTTGCGGAACTGTCGGGTCGGTATGTGTTTGCGTCCAACCCCAGCTCGGAGAAGAAGAACTGCTGTTGGAATAACTTCCTGTTTTTGCAACCCAGCCCGAATATCCGTGAGAGAAATCGAGACCGTCTCCGTTCAATGCATCAAATTGTGCCGACAAAACAAACGGACACAAACTCAAAACAAGGAAAGCAACCACTGCTTTCAGCTTTCGTTTATTCATATCTATATTCATAACTCTGTAATTTCTAAATTTGTCGTTATCAATCATGACACTTTCGATTTGTCTTTTGTTTTTGCTATTTTAGTTTTATGATTGTAATCCCTTCACCTCCAAATTCTACTCTTTCGGCTCTGAAACTTTCCACTTCGGGATTGGTTTTCAGATAATCCCTAAGCACAGTTTTCAAAATGCCGTCCCCTTTGCCGTGAAGAACCGACACTTCGCTTTCGCCCAAAAGGCGTGCTGTGTCGATATATTTGGCAAGTTGAGCCAAGGCTTCGTCGGCTCGGCTGCCCCTCAGGTCCAATCGGTATTCAAACTTGGCTCTCAAATCGTTCACCTTGTCCATCAAACCTCCGAAAGAGGGCTTTCGAGATGCCGAAGCTGCCTTTTGTTGTTTCAGATAGCTTGTTTTGTTTACCTTTTTCAGATTTGAGAGCGGCAGGGTCATGTTCAGCTGTCCGCAAACGACCTCCGCCTTGTTCCTTTTGAGCTTCTGCACTGTGGCATAGCTGTTTTGTCCGCTCACAAGGACGATGTCGCCCTCCTCAATCGGCGAAGGGTCAAACGGAATGTGGGTCTTGGTGTTTTCCGGCGGCTTTTGCTCTTGCTTTACCTCGCTTTCCAATTGTCTGACAGCCTCGGCGTGAGTTTCTATCGAGTGTTGAATGTCCTTTCTTGCAGACATGGTTGTTTGTTTGTCAGCCTTTGAGGTTTTTATTCGGTGAATTGTTTGCTCGATTTGCTTGTTGGCACTTTTGAGTATTTCGTTTGCCTGTCGCTTTGCCTCCAAAATGATTTGTTTCTCTCTGTTTGAGATGTCTTTGATTTTGTCTTGATATTCCCTAACCAAGTTGTCGAGCAGTTCGTCGGTCAGTTGCAACTGCGATTGCTTGTTTCTAATCTCCATTTTTTCGACAGCCATCGATTGCAAGCTTTGTTCAAAATCGACAAATCCGCTGCCGACCTTTTCTTCTGCCGACTTTATTATCTTGTCGGGCAGACCTATGGTGCGTGCAATCTCAAAAGCAAAGCTGCTTCCTGCCGTTCCGATTGATAGTTTGTACAATGGTCGGAGTGCCTTGGTGTCAAACAACATTGCAGCGTTGCTTATCGTGTCGCATCTCTCGCTCAGCAGTTTCAAATTGGAGTAGTGGGTTGTTACAATACCGAATGCCTGCTTGGAGTTGAGGTGTTCCAACACCGCTTCGGCTATTGCACCTCCCACATTGGGGTCTGTTCCGCTTCCGCATTCGTCAATCAGAAAGAGAGTTCGCCGGTCGGCAAGCTCACAAAGGTGCTTCATCGACATAAGGTGCGAACTATATGTACTCAAATCGCTTTCTATGCTCTGCTGGTCGCCAATGTCGATGAATATTCGCTCAAAAATGCAAAATTCACTCGTTTGTTTTGCAGGTACAAGCAGACCGCACTGCAACATATATTGCAAAAGTCCGACTGTTTTCAGACATACTGACTTGCCGCCTGCGTTCGGACCTGAGATTATCAAAATTCGTTTCTTGTCGCTCAGCTTTATTTTTAAGGGAACTATGCTTTTGCCGTGGCGTTTGAGGCTTTCTTCCAACAGAGGGTGGCGTGCTTCATACCACACAAAGCCTTCGTCTTGTCTCAAAACGGGTTTTCCCGCATTTATTGAGAGAGCATACTTTGCCTTTGCCCTCAAAAAATCTATCCTTGCGAGAAAATCGTATGCACCCAAAAGCGTGGGAATGTATGGACGCACAAAGTCGGTGAACTCTGTGAGTATGCGGACAATTTCTCTCTTTTCTTCAAATTCGAGTTCTCTCAAACGGTTGTGCAGTTCGACCACTTCGGCAGGTTCAATGAATGAAGTCTGTCCGCTCGAAGACTCATCTACCACAAAGCCTTGCAGTCTCCGCTTGTTGGAAGAAGCAATTGGAATGACACCTCTTCCGTCTCTTATTGTCAGCTCGGCTTCCGGCGGTGTCCAACCTTCTTTTTTGGAAACTTCGAGCAGCTTTCGCAATCGTTTGCCTGCCTCAAATTCTGCCCGATGTTTGTTTTGTCGTATCGAAAAGAGAGTTTCGGAGGCATTGTCAGCCATTGTGCCGTCGCTTGCAAGAAGGCGGTTGCTGCTTTTGACAATCTGCTCTTCTACAAAGACTTGTGAACATATTTCTTTGAGCAGGGGATAGGCATTTTGTTCGTCATGCTCAAAAAATTCGACGCACGAACAAATCGTTTTGAGGCTTCGATTGAGTTGTACAAGATTTTCGAGAGAAATAAAGGTTCCTTTGAGTTTCAGACGCTTCAATTCGCCGCTCATGTCGAAGAAATCTTCGCATGGAAACGCCTTTGCAGACAACAAAATCGACAAAAATTCGTCGGTCAATCCTATTTCATGCTCCACAACCTTTTTGTCGCTCGAAAAACTCATGGCATTGGCAAGTCTCTCTCCCGCAGGCGAAAGACACCTTTTGACCACAGATTGAACAATCTGCCCGAAAGCCAACTTTTGTTTTATTTTGTTGTCGTGTTCCATTTCTTTTACTCGGACAAAAGCCCCAAAATCAAGTGGCAAAGGTACAAAAAATGTTGTAAAAACAGCCTTTGAAAGCAGGAAAATGTGAGTTTGGTTTCTTATTGATAATGAATAGTTTGCCAAAACGCCGTTTTATCGTGCCAAAACGCCGTTTCACTGCGACAAAACGGCGTTTTATTTTGCTGAAACGGCGTTTTGGAAAGCACACAAAAAAGATATATTTGTCGCAATGTCGAAAATAAACCGAAATAATTTCATACCTTTGCACTTTGATTTAGAAAAACCAACAAATTATTGAAGTTATGACAAGAGATACGCAAATCTTTGACCTTATACAAAAGGAAAGAGAAAGACAAACAAAAGGTATTGAGTTGATTGCTTCCGAGAACTTTGTTTCAGATCAAGTGATGGAGGCAATGGGTAGCGTAATGACAAACAAATATGCAGAAGGCTATCCCGGAAAGAGATACTATGGCGGTTGCCAAATAGTCGATCAATCCGAGCAACTCGCAATCGACAGAGCTAAACAACTCTTTGGTGCTTGCTGGGCAAACGTTCAGCCTCACTCCGGCGCACAAGCCAACATGGCAGTGTTCTTTGCTTGTCTCAATCCGGGAGATACATTCATGGGATTGGACTTGAATCATGGCGGACACCTTTCTCACGGTTCTCCTGTGAACATTTCGGGAACTTACTTCAAGCAAGTTTCTTACGCTGTGAAGGAAGAGACAGGTACTATCGACTATGAGATGATGGAAAAGGTGGCAAGAGAACACAAACCTAAACTTATCATCGGCGGAGCGAGTGCATATTCGAGAGATTTCGACTGGAAGAGGATGAGAGCTTTGGCTGACGAAATCGGAGCGATACTTATGGGAGATATTTCGCACCCTGCAGGTCTTATTGCCAAGGGAGAGTTGAACAATGCGGTAGAATACTGCCACATAGTTACCACCACGACTCACAAAACCCTTCGCGGACCAAGAGGCGGTATGATTTTGATGGGCAAAGACTTCCCTAACCCAATGGGCAAGAAGACTCCAAAGGGAGAAATTAAGATGATGAGTGCCGTTTTGGACTCTGCAGTATTCCCCGGCTGCCAAGGTGGTCCGTTGGAACACGTGATTGCAGCAAAGGCAGTTGCATTTGGCGAAGCATTGTCTGATGACTATGCAAGATATATCAAACAAGTAAGAAAGAATGCCTCAGCCATGGCAGCAGCATTTGTAAAGAGAGGATACAAAGTAATATCGGGCGGTACAGACAATCACTTGATGTTGATAGACCTTAGAACCAAGTTCCCTGAACTTACAGGTAAGGTTGCAGAAAACACATTGGTTAAGGCAGATATTACAATCAACAAAAACATGGTGCCTTTCGACACACGTTCTGCCTTCCAAACTTCAGGTATTCGTATAGGTACTCCAGCTATTACAACAAGAGGTTTGAAAGAAGACGAAATGGAAACAATAGTCGAAATGATTGATGCAGTTCTTTCGGACGTAAACAACGAGGCATTGATAGAAGAAACTCGCAAGAAAGTAAATGCAATGATGGAAAACAGACCATTGTTTGCTTGGTAGGAAATTTTCATAAGACTAAATACCAAAGCGGAACTTGCAAATGCAGTTCCGCTTTTTTGTTTTTTATCAATTACTTGTTTTGATTTTTACAATCGTAAAGATTAAAACAAATGTTTTGTCGCTCAGTCTTTACGAATGTTTACAATGGGAGAGACTTTCCCTATCGAGCGTGCAGGGATAAGTAGAGCGGTCATTGAAATCACCACAACTGCAAGGTTTACCGCCAAAATGTTTGCCACGTTCAACTCCATGGGAACACTATCCAAATAATAATCTTCCTGATTTAGTTTGATGAGATGATATTTGCTTTGAATAGAGACAACTCCCACTGCAACCACATTGCCTATAATCATTGCCTTACAAACAATGTATGCAGCCTTGTAAAGGTATATTTTGACAATGCTTGCAGTCTTTGTTCCGAAACTTTTGAGCAGTCCGATAAAGCTGCTTTGTTCAAAAACCATTATCAGAAGTGTGGAGGAGGCTGTGATGATTGTAACGAGTGTCATTACGATTATTATGAGTATGACGTTGGTATCCAACAATCCTAGCCACGAAAACAATCCCGGTTCGAGTTCTTCAATTGTCGAAATGGTCTTGTCTTGCGGCAAGGCGTTGTAAATCTCTGTTGAAGCGGTTTGCAAAAGAGAGAAATCGTCCAAACAGACTTCATATCCGCTGTATTGGTCGGAGGACATCCCATAGAGTTTTTGGAAAACGCCCGCATTGGAAATTACAAACTTGTTGTCGTAGTCTCCAAGTCCTGTTTCGTAAATTCCAACCACCTTGAACGGACGCACTCTGTAGCTCATGTCGATGTAGAAATAGACTTTGAGTTTGTCGTCGGTCTTTATGTTAAGTTTGTTTGCCAAGGTCTTGGAGATTAACGCCTCGTTGGAAGAGTGATTAGAAAAGTCGGGCAGGCGACCGCTGCAAAGGTTATGTTTGAAGAAAGATGTGTCAAAGCCTTTCTCCACGCCCTTGATTACAATGCCGTGAAAACCCTCGTCGCTCTTGACAACGCCTGCCTGCATTATGTAGGGGCTGAGGCTTTTTACCCCCTTGCATGAAAGAATGGCTTTTTTCTCTTCTTCGGTGAGCGAAAAGGTGTCGGCTTGTGAAGAGTTATTCAACGAAAACGGACTGATGTGAATGTGGGAGGTAAATCCTGTGATTTTTTCTCTGATTTGCTTTTTGAAACCTCCCAACACAGCAACAGAAACTATCATTACGGCAATCGAAAGGGCTATGCTGAGAGTTGCAATCCTCACAATGGGTTTGGAAAACGAACTATTCTCCTCTTTGAGCAATCTTTTGGCTATGAAAAATTCAAAATTCATCGCTGCAAAGGTACGGCTTTTTTATCTCTTTCTGCCTTGTGGCAGATTAAAAAGGTGTTCACGATACTGAAAAGCATAATTCCCTGCTGGTTATCCAAAGTATCTTCACTCAACATCGAGATTGCAATAACGCCAAAGAACCAAAGATAATAAGCACTCTTGTTAAGCTTTGTTGCAAAGGCAGGATAAAGCAACCAAATGCCGAAAACCGCAAGTCCGATAAGCCCCCAAGAAGCATAAACCGACAAAAACTGATTGTGGGGCATCAAATTGCTGTCCGAAAGGGGTGAAGAATGTTTGACAAGCTCTCTGTTTAGTTCGCCTTTCAGTTCTCCCGTTCCCACGCCATGCAACCAATTACAATCCTTTTGGCATATCATTGCGGTCTTTTGCCACAATTCTGTCTTTTGAATGAGTGAAGAACCTTTGATTTTGCCCCATTTTCGGTATGATTCGAACTCAAAAAATGTTTTGTAGAGCCTTACTTTGAGCGGATTGCCGCAAGCATAGACGTAATTGGGAATGCCTTTTTGTATGTTTGCCAAATCTTCTTTGGAGAGCTTGTTCCAACTCTCCAAAGTGCGACTAAGTCCCTTGGAATTGAAGTATCGGCAGGCTATATCTGTGTAGGAATATCTGTATTCGCCATCTTGAAACAAGCTGTCGGCACTAATTGAGAGGTATTTCTCCAATCCTTTTTCCATTTGAGCCTTTTGTTGTTGCATTTCGTCAGTATTGTCGGAGTAACAATAGTATCCGTTTTCGATAAATCCGTTTTCAACTCTTTCTTGTTTGGGAACGAAATAGTCTCTTGCACAATCGACCACATACCAAGCCAGAGTACATACCCCTGCTGCCACAAGCAAAGCATAAATGGCAAAGACCTTGTGCGAAGTCTTTTTCCGACAGTGCCACAAACTAACGGGAACAAAAAGAACAAGCAGTATCACAACACCGGTGAGCGAACTTGATGCAACAAGATAGCCGGTCAAATACACAATCAGACCAATAGTGGCAATCAATCTGCGTTTGGAAAGGGTATTAGCTTTTTGTAACAAATAGATACAAGCAAATCCTATGATTAAACACACAAAAAGAGCAAACCTTATGTGAGAAGAAAAATTCAAAGCGATGCGAATGTCTGCATATTCGAAGAAAAACAGCCTCACCAAGCCAATCAGGCTTCCTGCAACCACAGACAAAACAAACAAAGCTGCGATATATCGAGTTTTTTTCTTGTCAAAAGGCGGAATGGTGAAGAAATAAAGCGGTACTATGAGAAATGGAAGATTTTTGTTCAACTGTCTCAAAGCCTCATCAAGGTCTTTGCTCCACAGACAACCCACAAGCATCAAAGCAAAGAAAGAAAGCATTATGGCAAGAAGTGTTTTGGGAGCAGTTTTGAGCCTTTGGTGATTGCAAAACAGCACTCTGAGCAACATAAACACCAAAGAAAACGACATCAGAGCGTGAGAAAAAACCAATCCCACGGCGGCAAGAGCCAATATGAGAGCATCTGAATATTCGTCAATCAGTCGTTTAATCATATTTTATAAACTTCAAAAAAGACGTTTTATTGCAAGAGAATACTAACTCCCATGCTCAAAAAAGCAATGCAGCGATTTGAAATTCTACTTTCGGCTTGCGAGTATTCGGTTCTCTATTGCAGTTGTGGAATATCCCTCAACGAACTCTATCGTTTTGACCTCTCCTCCTTTCAAAGAGACTATATCATAGCCCACAATGTCTTGCGGCTTGTAGTCAGCTCCCTTTACAAGTATATCGGGTTGCACTTTCTTTATCAGTTCGTAGGGAGTATCTTCGTCAAACAAGATAACGGCATCGACCGATTCCAAAGCTGCAATGATGTGAAGACGACTGTTTTCGTCCTGAAGGGGTCTGTGAGAACCTTTGAGCCGCCTTACCGAACTGTCGCTGTTAATGCCGACAATCAATCGGTCGCCAAGGTCCTTTGCTTTTGCAAGATAATCGACGTGTCCCAAGTGTAACAAATCGAAACAGCCGTTTGTGAACACTATCTTTTGATTTGCTTTTCTCCAAAGAGAGAGCCTTTGTTCCAAGTTGTCTTTTTGCAATATCTTGTCTTGCAGTTGTTCACTCTGTGTCATAAATCTTTGCTTTTCTTTTTGAAAGAAAAATATACAAACGCAAAAAGTCCGACAAGGATTGTTCCTGATTGTGAAGCAATCCAGCTCAACCAACCGCAGGCATAGCCGACCGCTCTGTCGATTGCAAAACTCTGTAAGACCTCTGCATATATTGCCGGTTGCAAACCTATTCCTCCGGGAGTAATCATTGGTCCGAATGCCCCCAAAACGGTGGTTGTAAGAGCGTGAACAAGGTTTAGTTGAGACGTTTGGTCGATAGCCATGAAGCAGCATAGTGTTCCTACAATCCACAAAGCCCAAATGGCAAAAGAATAGAAGACAAAAAGCCACGGACGACGGAGTTTGATTATGCTTTTTATGCCTTGAAGCAAGCCTTTTGCAAAGTTGGCAATCTTTTTGAACAATATAGTTTGCCTAAGGCGTCTTCCAAAGATGCAAAATACCGCAACAATCACTGCAAACACTATTGCACAAACTGCAAGTGGCATTATGTAGCTGCCAAAGTCGGCATTGAAGTTGCGTTGTGTGTAGCTTGTCAATACATCAGTGCTTATAACAAGGGTGATAAGTAGAAAGAGAAGAAATAAAACCATGTCGGAGGCTCTTTCGGTGAGAACTGAGCCTATGGATTTGTCAATAGGGACATTGTCGCTCTTGTGTAACATGGTGCAACGTACCACTTCGCCAAGCCGAGGTACTGCAAGGTTGGTCAGATAGCCGCTCATGACCGCAAGAAAGCTGCTTAGCTTGGAAACATTGCAACCAAAAGTCTCGCCAAGCAGCCTCCAACGCAACCCTCTCACATAATGGGACAAAAGACTTACCACTATGGCAAGAGCAAACCAAAACACATTGGTGTCGGAAAGCGATTGCCACATCAGCATTCTCTCATTTGGCGTGAGTTTTGACCAAAACCAAAACACAAAAGCAACACCCAAGAGAATAAAAAACGTGGTAACTATTGCGTTTTTTGCTTTAGAGTTCAAAGCAATCAGACTAATTTGTTATCTTTCGGGAATATGACGGTAGGACGGAACGTTTTGGCTTGCTCAAAGTCCATAAGAGCATAAGAAACAATGATTACCAAGTCGCCAACCTGAGCCAAGCGTGCAGCAGCTCCGTTAAGGCAAATCTTGCCCGAGCCTCTCTCTCCTTTGATTGCGTAAGTGTCAAAACGCTCTCCGTTGTTTATGTTGTAAATATAAACTCTTTCGTTCTCAATTATGCCGGCTGCGTCCATCAAGTCCTCATCAATGGTAATCGAACCGATGTAATTCAAATCTGCCTGAGTAACTGCAACCCTGTGTATCTTCGATTTTAATACTTCTATCTGCATCAGCGTGAAATATTTTCTTCTTTCGGCGTGCAAAGGTACGAATTTATATCGACACTACCTTATTTTGCCTCAAAAACATGGTGAGAATACAAAAACAAGGCAGCAGAATATGCCGACAAAGAGGCGTGTATTCATTGAAAAAATCTGCAATAATTCCATCATTTCACCTTTAAGTGAAATTTTCTTCGTGCTTTTGTGTTGTGAAGGTGGAAACGAATATGAGCGAAGCCGAATTGAGATTGATTACAGACGAAAGAAATTGTTAAATGTTATTGGAAAGATTGCCGATTATGGGGCTTTTGAACGTTTCTTTCGTCCGGAAGGCAAGATGAATGACAGAGTTTGTGCGTTGCCTGTGTTGCGTTCAAAACTCCGTTTGTATTGTTTGCGATTGTCCGACAGCATATTGATACTTGCTAACGGAGGAGTGAAAAAGACCAAAACTTACAATGAAGATGATGCTTTGAAAGGTTACGTTATTACTTTGCAGAGGTTCGACACCCTTCTGAAAGAAGGAGTGAAAGAAGGCTCGATAGCGGTGAGCGAAAATACAATAGAAACAGACAAAACGTTCGACTTATGAAAAAGATAGATGCTTCTTTTGATGAAATGTTGGCAAATACTTCTGCTGTTGTGCGGCAAGAAGTGGAAATGGAGTTCGCTTTGTCAAATCGAATATATGAATTGATGACCGCAAGAGGCTTGACAAAGCTCCAATTTGCCAAAGCACTTGGCAAAAAGCCAAGTGAGATTACAAAATGGTTGAGCGGACAACACAACTTTACGCTCAAAACTATTTCCATGTTATCGGTTTTCTTCGGAGAACCGCTCATTAAGATTGATTAGTTCTTCGGTACAGGGGGTCGATTTAGGCTCTTTGTCGTCTCTTTTCAAGATTGGCAAAGCAAAAACTCTTTGTTTTCTTTTTGGTTCGGATTGTAAAAAATGCTTACTTTTGCAGCGTGTTTTTTGTCTTTCGGGCTTTTGAGAAAGGCAAAGAGAAGTTTTTTGATAGCAAAACACCAATTAAATAAGTACATAATCAACATTTGACATCATGGAAAACCAGATAGAAATTTCAAAAGAGGAATTGAAGTTCCTCAATCAGCTCTCAAAGCAGTTCCCTTCTTTGCAGGCTGCAAGCACAGAGATAATAAAATTGCAGGCAATCCTCCTTCTGCCAAAGGGAACGGAGCATTTTGTTACCGACATTCACGGAGAGTTTGATACTTTTAACCACATTCTTTCAAACGCTTCGGGAGCCGTAAAAAGAAAGATTGATGATGTTTTCGGGCATTCAATTTCTGTTGCAGAGAAGAACCAACTTGCAACAATAATATACTATCCTGCCGACAAGCTCAGCCAGTTGAAGGCGGCAGGAGTTGTAAATGATGAATGGTATCGCCTTACGCTCAACAAATTGGTCAAGGTTGCAAGGCAGGTTGCAAAGAAATATACTCGTTCAAAGGTACGAAAGGCAATGTCGAGCGAGTATGCGTTTATCATAGACGAACTGTTGAACGAGACAACCTCCGACAAACTTGCCTACTATGAAAGTATTATCGATAGCATTGTGGCTTTGAAACGTTCCGATCAGTTTATCGAATCGATATGTTCCTTTATCAAGCAGATGTTGATTGACAGGCTTCATGTGATTGGAGATATTTTTGACCGAGGACCAAAAGCTGCCGAAGTCATGGAACTTTTGAAATCACATCATGCGGCAGACATTCAATGGGGAAACCACGATATTATATGGATGGGGGCAGCCTGCGGAAACAAGTTTGATGTTGCCGAGGTGATACGTCTTACTGCCCGATACGGAAGCCTCGATACTATAGAGGACGACTATGGTATCAACCTTATGCCTCTTATAACCTTTGCCATAACGACATACGAGAACGACCCTGCTGTGCCTTTCATTCCGAAAGGGACTAAACCGGAAAACTATTCTGATGCAAACGTGCGTCTGATGACCATGATACACAAGGCAATAGCCGTCATTAGTTTCAAACTCGAAGGACAGCTTGTGATGAGAAACCCTGACTTCGATATGTCTCACCGTTTGCTCTTGGACAAGATAGACTATGAGAAAGGTACAATCTTTATTGACGGAGCCGATTATCCTTTGAAAGACTATTATTTCCCTACCATAGACCCCAAAAATCCGTATGCACTCACACCGGAAGAAGAATTGGTGATGAATAAACTCACAAGTTCATTCCTCAACTCTGCCAAGTTGCAAGACGATGTGTCTTTCTTGTTTGCCAAAGGAAGTGTATATTTGGTCTATAACAACAATCTCATGCTCCACGGCTGCATTCCGATGAAGAGCGAGACCGAGTTTAAGGAGTTTAACCACAAAGGACGCATGGTAAAAGGCAAGGAGTTGCTCGATGCTTTGGAGCAGACAATCCGAAACGTGTGGGTGAACAGATTTAATCAGACCAACAACGACGGAGACTACTTCTGGTATTTGTGGTGTGGTGCTTGCTCTCCGATTTTTGGTAAACACCGCATGGCAACCTTTGAACGCTACCTGATAGAAGACAAAGGTCCTCAATCTGAACGCTTGGATTTGTATTACTCTCTCAGAAATAATGTGGAGGTATGTGAGAGAATTTTGGCAGAGTTCGGACTTACAAATGACAAAGCCCGCATAATTAATGGTCATGTGCCTGTCAAGGTGAAGAAAGGCGAAAGTCCGATTATGGCAAATGGCAGATTGCTCGTCATTGACGGCGGAATGTCGAAGGCATACCAGAAAGAAACAGGCATTGGCGGCTATACACTCGTCTCAGGCTCTTCAAGGTTGTTCCTTGTCGAGCATGAACCATTCTGTTCTCGCCAAGAATCTATCGAAAACGAAAGCGACATCATCTCGAAGAACTACCTCATTGAACAGAGAACAGAACAAATCGTGATAGGAGACACAGAGATAGGGGCAGAGTTGAGAGAACAAATTGACAATCTTAAACGTCTCATCTATGCCTACAACGAAGGTTTAGTCAAAGAGAAATAGCAGTTTACCAAAACGCCGAAAGGCTGAAATAAAATCAAGAGTCAGCAAAATAAAACGCCGAGTTGTTTTGTCAATTCGGCGTTTTATTTTTGTCAAACGAGAAGAATAATCAATATATTGGTTTTCTGATATTTATAAAGGTGGATTTGCGGCTTTGTCAGTCGTTAAATTCTGAGTTGAGATACTGTTGCAGTTCGTTGAGGCTCAGTCCTTGTCTTACCACACCTTGTTTGGCAACAGATATTTTCCCTGTTTGTTCGCTCACAATCACCGATATGGCATCTGTTTGTTCGGTAATGCCGATTGCAGAGCGGTGTCTTAGACCCATAGATACGGGAATGGATTGATTTTTGCTTACAGGCAGAATGCAGCGTGCAGCCTTTATTTCTCCATTTGAAATAATCACCGCACCATCGTGAAGAGGTGTATTCTTAAAAAAGATGGTCTCCAAAAGCTGTGAACTTATCTGTGAGGTGAAAGCATCTCCGGTTTGAATGATTTGTTCCAATGGATTATCCTTGCAAATAACTATCAAAGCACCTGTGAGTGTTTGAGACATGTGTCCGCAAGCCTGCACAATGGAAGTAACATCTAAGTTTTGTTCTCCTTCTTTCGTTTTGGAAAAGAGCCTGCTGAGCCATCTGCTACTCCACGAATTTGAACCAAGTCGAAGAAGAAACTGCCTGATTTCGGCTTGGAAAATAACAACTATCGCAAGCACACCGACCGAAATAAACTGTCCGATAATTTCGCTGAGCAGCTTCATATCGCAAAAGCTGACTATTTTCCATGAAAAGAAAATCAGCATAAACCCGATGAAGATACTTACTGCGTTTGTCCCCTTCAGCAGTCGGTAAAGGTAGTAAAAAAAAACTGCAACCAAGACAATGTCAATCAAATCAACCAATCTGAAAGGTGGTAAGCCTTGTATAGAAGATAAAATCATTGTTGTGAAGCGTTGTTATAAAGTTTGAACAATTCCACACACTCTTTTGCCTCAGGCACATCGTGAACTCTCAAAATGTCTGCCCCGTTTTCAAGAGCAAAGGCATGAAGAAAAGTAGTACCGTTGAGAGCTTGCTTAGGACAAGAGCCGAGTGGACGATAAATCATGCTCTTTCGAGAAATGCCGGTGAGGATAGGAAGAGAGAAAACCTCAAATTCCTTTTGTCTTCGGAGTAGTTCGTAGTTGTGTTGCAGCGTTTTGCCAAACCCGAATCCCAAATCCAATATAATATCCTTTACTCCGAGTTGTCTCAAACGCTCCAATCTTGTTGCAAAATAGTCGCACATTTCCAAGAAAAGGTTGTCGTAATGTGGGTTTTGTTGCATCTTGTCGGGTGTTGTGGGAGTGTGCATGAGTATGTAAGGCACATCGAGCTTGGCAATGGTCTCAAAAAGATTTGAATCGAAACTTCCGCCCGAAATATCGTTGATAATGTCTGCTCCCTCGCCAACACAAGCCCTGCTGACTTCGCTCCACACGGTGTCAATCGACACAATGCTGTCGGGATAGGTCTTTTTGGTGTAGCGAATAACAGGAACAAGCCTTTCAATCTCTTCTTTTGCAGAAACCAATTTTGCTCCCGGACGAGTGGAACAAGCTCCAATGTCAATAATGTCGGCTTTTTGTTGTACAAGTTCGTCAATCCTTGCTTTTGCTCTCTCAAAATCGTTGTAACAGCCGCCGTCATAGAACGAGTCATCGGTGAGATTTGCAATTCCCATCACAAGAGGAGAAGACAAATCTACTATTTTTTTGTTGCAAACAATAGTCTTGTTTAGGGAATTGTTTGTAATTTTGCCTTGTTGTATCATTTTACTTTGGTGTTTTACCAAGCAAAAGTAACAATTTTATGAGAAATACGAGCTTAGAATACGATAATATTATCAAAACCTGCCGCAACCTGTTTGAAAACAAGCTGTCGGATTATGGTGCATCGTGGAGAATTTTGAGGCTTTCGTCGCTTACAGACCAAATATTCATCAAAGCCAACCGCATAAGAAGCATTCAAGAAAGTGGAGTGAGCCTTGTAGATGAGGGCATTTTGTCAGAATTTATCGGAATGATAAACTACGGAATTATTGCACTTATTCAGATTGAGCTTTCCTCCGAACCTGTCGATAAAGAGCTGACAAAAGAAAGAGCATTGGAGCTTTACGACAAATATGTGGCACAAACAAAATCGCTGATGGAGAGAAAAAATCACGACTATTCGGAAGCATGGCGACAGATGAGAGTAAGCTCAATCACAGACCTTATATTGATGAAAATATTACGTCTGAAACAAATTGAAGACAACCATGGCAAGACCTTGGTTAGCGAAGGCATAGAAGCAAACTATGCAGACATTGTGAACTATTCGGTATTTGCGAGCATAAAACTAACGTTTGACAAATAAAAAACAAATTACAATGAAAGTAATCAATCTTTTGGCAAGAGCTGTTTTTGGAGCAGTATTCATTTTTTCAGGATTTGTAAAAGCAGTTGACCCTTGGGGAACAGCATATAAAATAGAAGAATATCTGTCTGCCTTTTCGATGAGCGGACTTGTTGAAGCCATGTCGTGGCTTCCTATTACGGCATCGGTCGTTCTTTGTTGCTTGGAATTTATGACGGGAGTGCTGATGTTTTTCGGCTTTTACAGAAAAACGGGAAGACTTGTCTCTGCGGTGTTTATGGCGTTTTTTACCATATTGACCTTTGTTGATGCACTGACCAACCGTGTCAGCGATTGCGGTTGCTTTGGCGATGCAGTAACTCTTACAAATTGGCAGACATTTTGGAAAAATATCGTACTCGATGTAATTTTGGTTGTAATCTTCCTTTGTGAGAGAAAGGCAGATTTTGCCAAATCTAAAGTCAATGCACATTTGCTCACATCAATATTCTCTGTTTTCATATTGTCATTTGCAATCTACAACTCGGTTTATGAACCTGTGATTGATTTTCGCCCTTGGAAGATAGGCAACAGAATGATTGCAGTGGGAGATGATGCAACTCCTCCCGAGAGCTTTGCAACCTACAAAAACAACAAGAGCGGTAAAGAAAGAGAGTTCAACACCGAAGACCTTATGGCGGAGTATCAGCAAAACCCTAACTTCGCTTCAGAGTGGACATTTGTCGATTCGAGAGTGGTAAACACCAATACCATTGCGGCAGACGGCTTCTCATTACAGGCAATAGGCTTTGACGAAGACGAAACAATAGACATTCTTTCCGATACATCGAGCGATTTGTATATGATAACGGCTTTTGACTTGACCAAAACTTCCGATAAAGGAATGAAAGTCATAATCCCATTTGCCAATAAAGCAATCGGCAGCGGTGCAAGAGTGATTTTTGTTACCGCATCATCGGCAGAAAATTGTGCAACCTTCATTGAGAAGTACCACTTGACCAACATAACTTTCTACAATGCCGATGACAAGGCGATAAAGACCATATTGCGTTCCAATCCGGGAGTGATTAAAATCACAAACGGCAAGGTGGCAGACAAGTGGTCGTGGAGAAATTTGCCCGACAAGGACGAATACTTTGCCAAGTGAACCTTTTACAATCTGTATCCGAGCAATCATAGTCCCGAAATCAAACACCGACAAAGATGTTTAACTATATTGTCAAAAAGGTTGCCTACGGACTATTGGTAATGTTGGGAGTCATCACTCTAATTTTTGTACTCTTTAACCTGCTTCCGGGAGATCCTGCACGCATGATGCTTGGTCAGAATGCCGACAGAGAGAGTATAGAAATTCTTCACAAAGAACTCGGCTTGGACAAGCCGGTTTACGTTCAGTACTTCAACTATCTCAACGACCTAAGCCCGATAGGCTTTGACAAAGATGGTTCTTTCGGTTTCAAGACGCCGGACCTTCGTCGCAGTTACCAGAGCGGACGAAGTGTAAGCTCAATTCTTGCCGACAGTTTCCCAAATACAATACTCCTTGCAGTGGTCAGCATAGCTTTTGCCTTTGTTGTGGGAGTGTCGTTGGGGGCTTTGGCTGCAATATACAGCGACACATGGTTTGAGAAGTTTGTTTTGGTAATTACATCGCTCGGAATGAGCCTGCCGTCTTTCTTTGCCGCCATATTGATAGCATGGTTCTTTGCCTTCATACTTGCAGACTACACAGGATTGTCAATGTTTGGCAGTCTGTATAGCGTAGATGACTTTGGAAACGGAGAATATATCGACCTGAAAAACCTCATACTTCCTGCTCTCACGCTCGGTATTCGTCCCCTTGCGGTGATTTGTGAACTCACAAAAAGCACTATGAAAGAGGTATTGCAGCAAGACTATATCCGAACAGCCAAAGCCAAAGGATTGTCAAAGTTTCAAATCATCACCAAGCACGCTCTGAGAAATACTCTCAACCCCGTAGTAAGCTCAATCAGCGGTTGGTTTGCCTCACTCATTGCAGGAGCCGTTTTTGTCGAATATATCTTCGACTGGAAAGGCGTCGGAGTTGTGATTGTCGATAGTTTGGAAAAGTACGACTTCCCTGTGCTGATGGGAAGCCTGATAGTGATTTGCGTAATGCTTATAATTATCAACATTCTCACCGATATAACATACGCCGCCCTCGATCCGAGAATAAAAAACGAATAAACCTTATCTCAAAACTTCGTGCCAAATCGCCTCAAAGGGCATTTTTTTTGCTGATAATAGAATTATCAAAATTTTTTCGGCTTGATAATCGGATTATCACGGCGTGATAATGGTATTATCTTGGCGTGATAATGGTATTATCTTCCCAAGATAATCGGATTATCAAGGCGTGGAGTGAATTGATAATCCTTTTTCATGGTTCTAAAACTTGGAAATTTTATCCGCAAAAGCCGAGACAATGTACCGCTTGTTTGGAGTTACATCTTCCCCATGCCGCAATTTTGTTGTAAGTTTTGATTTGAAATTCTTTTATCCCCGATAGTTTTCTGTCGAACCCTGATATATCCTCTTACTTTTTTCAATCTACCTGCTCTTTTTGAGAGATTGTGCTTTGTGATTGGCGGATTATGGAGACAGATTGAGGTGCTGAGAAGAGATTGTTTGCTTTCTCGAAGTCGAGCAGGGCTTTCTTGATATCGCTTCCGTAAGCGTACTGCCCGATTTGCCCCGAAGAGGTGATTATTCTGTGGCATGGCAGCAGCAAAGAGATAGGATTTTTACCCACGGCAGTGCCTGAGGCTCTTACGGCTTTGTTTCTGCCTATCTTTTCTGCCAACGATTTGTAGCTTATTGGATAAGAGACACTTGAAAGCCCGATAAGTACTTGCGAAAAGAAACCTTCGGCTTTCAAAAGCAAGTTAAACTTGCCGTTTCTGGTCAAAATCCTTTCTGCCATACCTTTATATTGAGAGCAATCTTCAATCACATATTCTGAGAGCCACGTTTGTTTTATTCTGTTCAACAATAGCGGCAGGTTATCTTGCTCAAAGCCAATAAAAACAAGACTTTCGGCATTTCCTGCCAAGAGCAGATTGCCGAAAGTCGTGTGTTCTACTGCGTAATGCAGCTGTTGTATTTTTGTATGCTTGTCTCGGAAAGATAAAGTCAAATCGAGCATGAACAATCTATGCGTCTATGTTGGCGTATGTTGCGTTTGCCTCAATGAACTCTCTTCTTGGCGGAACATCATCACCCATCAACATAGAGAACACTCTGTCTGCCTCCGATGCGTTCTCGATTGTAACTTGTCGAAGGATACGATTTTGAGGGTCCATGGTCGTTGTCCAGAGCTGTTCTTCGCTCATCTCACCAAGACCTTTGTATCTCTGAACCTCAATCTTCGCATTCTTGGCTGCAAGCTCCGCCGTGGCAGCCGCTCTCTCTTCTTCGGTCCAGCAATACACTCCGTTCTTGCTCGTTCCCTGCGATACCTTATATAGAGGCGGTGTTGCGATATAGACGTGTCCCCCTTCAATCAACTCTCTCATGTATCTAAAGAAGAAAGTGAGGATAAGAGTTGCGATGTGAGCTCCGTCCACATCGGCATCTGTCATTATTATTACCTTATGATACCGCAATTTTTCCATATTGAGAGCTTTGGAGTCTTCTGCCGTGCCGATTGATACTCCCAAGGCTGTGTATATGTTCTTTATTTCGGCAGAGTCAAGCACTCTGTGTTGCATTGCTTTCTCTACATTGAGGATTTTACCTCTTAGGGGCAGGATTGCCTGATGCTCTCTGTCTCTTCCTTGTTTTGCAGTGCCGCCTGCCGAGTCTCCCTCGACCAAAAACAATTCGCAAACACTCGGATCGTTGCTCGAACAGTCTGCTAATTTTCCCGGAAGTCCCGCAACTCCCAAAATGGTTTGGCGTTGCACAAGGTCTCTTGCTTTTCTTGCCGCATGGCGTGCAGTTGCTGCGAGAATGACTTTATCAACTATTTGTTTGGCTTCCTTAGGGTGTTCTTCAAGATAGTTGGTCAGTATTTCGGAAACGGCTGCCGATACAGCGGGAGCAACTTCGCTGTTGCCGAGTTTTGTTTTTGTCTGTCCCTCAAACTGTGGCTCTTGAACCTTCACCGAGATTACTGCCGTCAAACCTTCTCTGAAATCATCGCCTGCAATATCAAATTTAAGTTTGTCGAGCATTCCTTCTTTTTGAGCATAGTTTTTGAGAGTTCTTGTCATACCTGAGCGAAATCCCGTCAGGTGTGTACCGCCCTCATGCGTGTTTATATTGTTCACATACGAGTGAAGATTTTCGGTAAAGCCCGTATTATATTGCATTGCTATCTCAATAGGAATGCCTTGCTTCTCTCCCTCAACATAAATCGGCTCGGGAATAAGATGTTCTCTCGCTCCGTCAAGGTATGCTATGAAGTCCTTCAATCCGTTTTCGGAATAAAACTCCTCAGAGGTATATTCGCCTTGTTCGTTCGGCGTTCTTTCGTCGGTAATGCGAAGTCTTATTCCCTTGTTGAGGTATGCAAGTTCTCTCAAACGGGAACACAAAGTATCATAATTGTATTCTGTTACTGTAAATATCTCATCGTCGGGAGTAAATTCGACAATCGTTCCCCTCTTGTCAGTCGTTCCGACTTGTCTTACATCGTATTGAGGGTGGCCCTTGACGTATTCTTGTTCGTAAACCTTACCTTCTTTATATACGGTTACCTTTGTGTGTTTTGACAAAGCGTTTACACAGCTCACACCCACGCCGTGCAATCCTCCCGAGACCTTATAAGAACCCTTGTCGAACTTTCCGCCGGCGTGCAATACCGTCATAACAACTTCCAATGCCGAACGATGTTCCTTAGGGTGCATATCTACCGGAATACCTCGCCCGTTGTCTTCCACTCTTATCGAATTGTCGGGCAAAATTCTCACATCAATATTATCACAAAAGCCTGCCAACGCCTCATCTATTGAGTTGTCCACCACTTCATAGACCAAATGGTGTAATCCTCTCACGTTTACATCTCCTATGTACATTGCCGGACGCTTCCTGACGGCTTCCAAACCCTCCAAAACACTGATGTTCGCCGCCGTATATTCGCCTTGTTTTATCTCTTCGCTCATTTTCGTTTTAATTTTTTCAAGCTACAAAGATAGGCATTTTCTTTCAAACAACATGACTTAAAAAGGCGTTTTTTCTTTTGTTCAATTCAAAATCAAATTTGTACTTTTGCAAAAAACAAATCGGGAAATGGTAGAAAATGTTTTGGTAAGTGCCGCAGGGTTGTGCCTTGCAACAATCATCGGTTCGTTAATCGGGTTTTGTTTCAAGAGTGTTTCTCACAAATGGAACGACATAATACTCGGCTTTTGTGCCGGAATAATGCTTTCGGCTGCCGTTTTGGGTCTTATATTGCCTGCAAGTCAATCGGTATCTTCGCTTGGTGTTGTGATAGTTGTTGCAGGCGTAATCACGGGAGCTGTATTCCTTACGCTCATAGACCGATTGACGCCACATCTTCACAATATTACGGGACTTGAAAGCGAAAGTCATAAAAACAATTCAAAGATAAATCATGTGTTGTTGTTCGTTTTGGCAATAGCAATTCACAAGTTGCCGGAAGGAATGGCGGCAGGGGTAGGCTTTAACGAAGAAAATATTTCCAATGCTTGGAATGTAACTCTTGCAATCGCCATTCAGAACATACCCGAGGGCATGGTGGTCATCTCTCCTCTGATTTTGGCAGGGGTAAGCAAACTAAGAACGTTTCTGATTGCAATTGCAATAGGAATTTTGGAGATATTGGGAGTGTTTATCGGCTATTTTGCAGGAGGAGTGTCCCAAATGTTGCTGCCATTCATGCTCAGCTTTGCAGGAGGTGCGATGTTGTATGTGGTAAGCGACGAAATGATTCCCGAAACTCACGCTCACGGCTACCAAAAGCAGGCAACCTTTGCTTTGCTTGTAGGCTTTATGACCATAATTGTCTTTGATAAAATATTCACCTTTTGAGCCGATAAACCAAAATCTGATAATAATTCAACCGAATGCGGACAATAATCCGCTGTATTCAAAGCACAAAAAAAGCCTTTCCCTGTTTCGGAAACCAAAATAAGGAAAGGCAAGAAATGAAAAATACTATTTTTTCTCTTTCAAAAGGTCTCTGATTTCAGCCAAAAGCTCTTCTTCTCTGCTCGGAGCAGGAGCCGGTGCGGCAGGAGCTTCTTCTTTCTTTCTTTTGAGCTTTGCGAGCAAACGCACAAAGCAGAAGATTGCGAAGGCAACAATCAAAAAGTCAAACACAACTTGCAAAAAGTTACCATAATTGAGAGTTACGGCAGGTGCAACCTCAACTCCTGCCTCAATCACGGCTTCTTTGAGGGTGAGCTTCAAGTCTGTGAAATTCACTCCGCCAATCAACACTCCCAAAGGAGGCATAATCACATCATTGACAAGCGATGTGATGATTTTTCCGAACGCACCGCCGATAATGATACCGACAGCCATATCAATCATATTGCCTTTTATCGCAAAGGCTTTGAAATCTTCCAATACTTTCTTTACTCCCATAGCTTTACAACTTTATTACAATTTTCTGCAAAGGTAATACAAAATATCAACTCAAACACAAATCTTGACAATGATAAATAATATCAACCTAAATCAATATTGTAATTTTGCTCAAATCAACAATCTGAAAACCAATCTATTGAAAGTGCAGAAATAAAACGCCGTTTTGCCAAAATAAAACGCCGTTTTATTCCGACGAAACGGCGTTTCATCAGGACAGAACGGCGTTTTGAAAAGTCTGAAACAGAACTTGAAAAAACTCTTTTGTCGAAAGGGTAATCAAACACGAGAATTTTTCATACCTTTGCAGGGTTTAAGATTTTTAATTGATATGGAAGCTATAACAAGTACTCACTTTAATTTTGAGAATCAGAAGAGTCTCTATGTGGGAAAGGTAAGAGATGTGTATAACATTGCTGATGAGCATTTGGTAATGGTGGTAAGCGACAGAATATCGGCTTTTGATGTTGTCCTTCCCAAGGGAATTCCTTACAAGGGACAGATTTTGAACACTATTGCGGCAAAGTTCCTTGACGCAACGGCGGATATCGTTCCTAATTGGAAGATTTGTACTCCCGACCCTATGGTTACTTTGGGCAAGAAGTGCAATCCTTTGAAGTTGGAGGTGATTGTCAGAGGCTATTTGGCGGGAAGTGCATGGCGAGAGTACAAAAATGGAGCCAGAGAGCTGTGCGGAGTGAAACTTCCCGAAGGAATGAGAGAAAATGACAAGTTTCCTCAACCCATAATTACCCCTACCACAAAGGCAGATGAGGGTCATGACGAGAATATATCCAAGGCTGAGGCAATCGCTCAGGGCATAGTGTCGAAGGAAGACTTTGAGCTGTTGGAAAAATACTCCCTTGCTCTCTTTGAAAGAGGTACGGAAATTGCAGCAAAACGAGGTCTTATCCTTGTGGATACAAAATATGAATTCGGAAAACTTGGAGATGAGATAATATTGATTGATGAAATTCATACGCCTGACTCTTCCCGCTACTTCTATGCCGAAGGTTACGAACAAAGACAGGCAAATGGTGAAAAGCAAAGGCAGCTTTCGAAGGAGTTTGTGAGAGAATGGTTGATGGAAAACGGATTTCAGGGCAAGGAAGGACAGAAAGTGCCTGAAATGACGGACGAAATAGTGAACAATATCTCGGAAAGATATATGGAATTGTACGAACAAATTACCGGAGAGAAGTTCATAAAGAGAGAATGTCCCGATGTATTGAAGTCAATGGAAGAAAATATTTCCAAAGCCTTGAAAGAATTAAGATAGGTCATGAAGACAAAAGGATTGTTTTTTTCTTTGGTTGCAGGAACGCTACTATTGCTGTCATCTTGTGGCAAAGATGAGGTTTTCAAACAGTATAAGGAGTTGCCAAATCAAACATGGGAAAGAATTGAAGAGGGTAAGAAGCTGACGTTTGACAACATTGAGATAACAAAAGAAAACGAGAGTTACGACATTGTGGTGATGCTCAGACACACTCCTTACATCAACGAAGACCAAGTCAAGTTTAAGATGCTCATCACCTCACCTTCGGGAACTACGAGGGAGAGTGTACACCAAATAAAGCTCAAAGACCGCGATAACAAGGGGTGGAGAGGTGATGCTCTTGGTGATTTGATTGACATAGAAGAAGTTTGCAAACAATATGTTACCTTTTCGGAAAAAGGACTTTACACAATAGAATTGGTAAACATGGGTACAAAATATGAGACTGTCGGTTTGTTGGAAGTAGGTCTCAAAGTTGTAAAGTCAGATCTTAACATCAAAACAAAATAAGTCGGAATGACCGATGATTTTTCGGCAAATCCGTTTCGTTCTCGCATAGAAACGATACTCAAAACGCTTCCCTCTTCGCCCGGAGTGTACCAATACTTCGACAAAGAGGGGAACGTTATTTATGTAGGCAAGGCTAAAAATCTCAAAAACAGAGTTCTGTCTTACTTTCGCAGCGACAACAATCATAGTGCGAAGACTCGCATTCTTGTAAGGAAGATTGCCGACATAAAACTCATTGTTGTGAGCAGCGAAACGGAGGCTCTGCTTCTTGAATGCAACCTTATCAAAAAATTCAGACCGAGATATAATGTCCTTTTGAAAGATGACAAGAGCTATCCTTGGATTTGTGTGTCCAATGAGGACTTTCCGAGGGTCTTTACCACACGTCAGCGAAAACATGACGGCTCTTTGTATTTCGGACCTTACCCAAGCGGAAGACAGCTCAAAGAAATCACAGACCTTATTCGCAAATTGTTTCAATATCGTACTTGTTCGCAACCAATGAGTGTGCAGAGCGTCGAAGCAGGAAAGCACAAGGCTTGTCTGAACTACCAAATCAAGCTGTGCAATGCTCCTTGTGAGGGTTGTGTTTCGCAAGAAGAGTATGCTGAGACGATAAACGAAATCAAGAAAATCCTCAGGGGCGATTTTAATCACATAAAACGCGAATTGAAAAATCAAATGTCGGACTATGCTTCGCAGCTTTTGTTTGAACAAGCCGAGCAGGTGAAACAACGACTTGTACTTTTGGAAAACTACACTGCCAAAACGGTCATCATTTCTGACAGTATGCTTGATGCGGAAGTGTATGATTATGTTCCGTTTGAAGGAAACATTGTGGTCAATGCGATGAAAATTGTTGGTGGTTGTTTGATTGGTTCTGTTTCAATGCAGGTAAACTGCAAACTTGGGGAGACACCGGAAGAACTTTTCACTCAGGCAATAATCCAAACTCGTGAAAACCTGTCTTGGAACGCAAAAGAGATTATTGTACCTCAGCTTCTGGATTTGCCGCAAGAGTATGTAAAACAAAGTCTTGCCCAAACAGCTAATCGCAAACACCTTTTGGAGCTGTGCCATCGCAATGCCATGTTTGCAAAGAGCGACAAGATAAAGCAGGAAAGCCTTCTCGATCCCGAGCGTTGGAGCAATCGACTTGTGGAACAGATGCAAAAAGACCTGCAACTTCCCAAACCACCCTACCACATGGAGTGTTTTGACAACTCAAACATACAAGGAGAATATCCTGTCGCAAGTTGTGTTGTGTTCAGAAACTGCAAACCCTCAAACAAAGAGTACAAACATTTCAATATAAAGACGGTTGAAGGTCCCGATGACTTTGCTTCGATGAGGGAAATAGTATATCGTCGATATGGAAGGCTAAAAGCTGAGGGCAAACCGCTGCCCGACCTTGTCATTGTCGATGGAGGAAAAGGACAACTCTCGGCAGCGGTTGAGAGTTTGACCGCTTTGGAACTTATGGGTAAGGTTCCGATTATAGGAATTGCCAAACGTTTGGAAGAGATTTACTTTCCGGGAGAGCAATATCCGCTTTGTGTCGATAAGCGTTCAAATTCTCTCAAAGTCATTCAGCACATAAGAGACGAGGCTCACCGATTTGGTATTACTTTTCACCGAAACAAGAGGAGCAAAGGCACTTTCCGCACAGAACTATGCGATATTGACGGCATAGGAGAGGCAACTGCACAAACTCTTTTGCTGAGGTTTAAGAGCGTTAAGCAGATTGCTGAGGCTTCATTGGAAGATCTTGCCCGCTCAATCGGCAAAAGCAAGGCGGCAAAGGTCTATAATCATTACCACAAAGACGTTTTGCAATAGTATTTCTCTTTCTTTCTCAAATAGTTTTCTGAAAACTCTATTTCTCTTAGTGGGTTTTACTACTTTGAATCGATGCCGTAGCCAAATAGGGCAAAGTCTCCGAGAGTAGGGTCGGCAGGGAAAATTTTTCGGAGTTGCTCTGTGATTTGTAAGGCGGCGGTCATGTCGGCTTGTTTGCGACAAGTCAGTCCCAACTGCTTGGAAAGGCGAAATACATGAGTGTCAAGCGGTATTATAAGCTCGCTTTGAGGCAGCAAATCCCATATTCCCAAATCTACAATGCCGTCTTTGCGTATCAACCAGCGAAACAACAAGCACAATCTCTTGCAGGCAGATTGAGTATTCTTAGGAATACCTTTCTGAGAAGGGAAAAGAGAAATAAAACTCTTCAAAAGACTTTCGGCAGAAGTGTATTGTGGATTTATCGACAGCAGTTTGTCTTCAAGACTGAGGAAGTTTTGTTTCACATAAATGGCATACAATTTGTCGCAAAGCCGATAGTAGTCTTGCCAAGTGTAGAAACGATAGAGACAGTCGGTGTTTGAGCGATAAGGCTCAAACTTTCGTTGCGATATATACTCGAAAGGTCTGCCCGAAAACTCATTGTGAAGTTTTTCCAAGGTGATTAAAATCTGCTTTCGGTTGCCGTACGCTGCCCAAGAGGAGACAAGAGCCGATATTTCGATGTCTCTTTTGTCTGAATACAAGTGTGGGAATTGTACGGGGTCGTCTGCAATGAACTCTTTGCAGTTGTATTTCTTTGCAAGGCTGACAAGGAGTTCTGCAATTTGCTTCTGCTCGAAAGGAACGCTCATTCTTCTTCTTTTTGTAAGGATTGATAAATCAAATCTTGAATATCTGTCCGGATATTCATTTGTGCCAATTTATTGACAGAGGCATCGGGATATACTCTGTTGGACAAAAAGATGAATATAGTACCGTTTTCGGGTTCTATCCACAAGTATGTGCCTGTAAATCCGCTGTGTCCGAAGCTCTCGGGTGAGCAAAATTCGGAGCAGTGTCTCGATTTGGAATGAATAAGCGGCTTGTCAAAACCCAAAGCTCGGCGATTGTCATATTTTTTATAGTATCTGTGATTGAATGTCTCTATGGTTTCTTCTTTCAGATAGCGTTTTTGGTTGTATGTTCCTTTGTTCAGAAGCATCTGACAGAGGGCAAAGAGGTCTTTGGTTGTAGAAAACAATCCTGCATGTCCTGCTACACCTCCGTTAAGAGCTGCCGTTTCATCATGTACAAAGCCTTTCAGTTTTGTCTTTCTGAAATCCACAGCCTCTATTGTGGGAACGATGTTGTCGGGATTTTGATTGTGAGATAGCGGATTGAAACAAGTGTGATTTAATCCCATTGGTTGATAAAATGTCTCTTCCAAATAGGTGTCCAAAGTCTTGCCGCTCACAGCCTCAACCAAGTCTGCAAGCATGATAAAGCCCAAGTCGCTATACACATATTGGTGTTTCTCTCCCAAAGGAGAAGCTGCAATCTGTTTTCTTATGGTCTTGGAGTATTCTTTCTTGACAAAAAGACTGTCGCACACCTGAACATAGCTTGCTGTTTCGTCATTTTGTTTTGCAAAAAGGTCGCTTTGTTTCTTTGCATCTTCGAGAGCATATTTCCATATCGGCAGAAAGGCTTTCAGTCTTGCGGTGTGAGAGAGGGCTGCTCTGATTGTGATTTTGGATTTGTTCGTTTTTTTAAGATAAGGAAGGTAGTCTGAGAGTTTGTCATCAAGAGAGAACTTGTCTTCTTCGTACAATTTCATCACCGCAAGGGTGGTTGCCATTACTTTTGTGAGAGATGCAAGGTCAAAAAGACTGCTGTCTGTTATCGGTGTGGTGTTTTCGTAGGTCTGAAAGCCGACAGAGCGTTCAAAGACAATCTCTCCGTCTTTGGCAATAAGAATTTGGGCTCCGGGATAGGCTTTTTCTTCCAATCCTTTGAGGATTATGCTGTCAATCTTCTCGAAACAATCCTGTCTCATTCCCATGTCAATTACTTTTTGGTAAGGATTGACACAAGTTTGAGCCTCTTTTCCCGAACCGACAGGGTATTTCTCACTTCCGCTCACGGGAAGAGAGCCATTGAAGTCGCCTTTGCCGAACAGAGCATTGGCAACTGCAATTTGCAATTCGGCAGTGTTTTGATAACCAACCACCAATCCGTCATAATTGTCTATCGTATCGAGACTTTCAAGGCAGTAAGGATTTGCCAAAAGCACCAATATATTGTTCTTGTCAAGCGATTGAATTTTTTGAATAGTCTGCAATTTTGTCTTACCAAGCCCGTAATTGTTTTTCTTAGTTTGATTTACTCCTCCCCAAAGAAGAGTGATGATGATGTCTGCATTGTTTGCTTGATTGAGAATGCTGTCTGTTGTGGCATAATCGGCTTTGTCGCCAATGCAATAGCTGTTTATCTCTTGGAAAGTCCTGCATACCGAATCGAAATGGTCGAAAGGTTTATCGTCAAGAGCAATCACCGCAATATGGTTGCTTTGTGAGGGTTTCAAAGGCATGATTACATTGTTTGATTTCAAAAGTGTAATTGCTTGATTGGCAATCTGTTGATTTAGTGCTTTAATCTCTTGATTTATCTCGGCGATTTGGTCGGATAAAACGCCGTTTTGTTTCGCTGAAACGGCGTTTTGTTTTGCCAAAGTGCCGTTTTGATTTTTTATTGTTTTAGATTGATTTATTACACCCAAATCATACTTCCAGCGAAGTACCTTTTTGCATTTTTCTCTTATGAGTTTTTCGCTCAAAACTCCCTCTTCCACAGCCTTGCAAATTGCATTCACTGCCTCGGTTGTGTTTGCAGGCATGAGCAAAACATCGACTCCTGCTTTCAAGGCAAGCACTTGTGCCTGTCCGTCGGGATAGTCGTTTGTCAAACCTTTCATATTCATTGCGTCGGTGAAGATAAGACCTTTGAAATTCAGCTCGTCAATCAGATAACCGTTGATTATGTTGTGATTTATTGAGGCAGGAAGAGAACTTTCGGGGCTTAGAGCAGGTACATTGAGGTGTCCTATCATTGCACCCCATACTCCTTTTTCAATGTTGTAACGAAACGGATAAATGTCCACCGAATCTATAAAATCCTTGTCGTGATTTATGGTAGGGAGAGAGCTGTGCGAATCGATGTCTGTGTCTCCGTGTCCGGGGAAGTGCTTTATCACTGCCATTATTCCGTTGTCCTGCATTCCTTTTGCGTACTGATATGCAAGCAAAGCGACTTTTTCTTTGTCCTGACCGAAAGAACGAGTGTTGATTACGGGATTTGCAGGGTTTAGATTGATGTCCACATCGGGTGCAAAGTTGATATGAATACCCAAAATCTTACATTGCTTTGCTATTGCAGCACCTTTTTTGTACACAAGCTCGTAGCTGTCTTGGTTTATAGCCCCGAGTGTCATCGCTCTTGCAAAGGGAGTAATGTCAGAAAGCCTCATTGCCAACCCCCATTCGCCGTCAATAGAAACCAAAAGAGGTATCCTGCAAAGCGAATTGTACTTCTCTATTAACACAGGTACGTTTTCGCTTTTTCCCTTAAAGAAGCACACTCCGCCAACTTTGTTTGAGTCGATGTCTTGCATTATTTTATCGACGTAGGAGGGGGTAATGTCGCTGTCGCTGCCTATCATTATCAGCTGACCGACCATTTCTTTCAAACTCATTTGCTCCATTGTTTGCTTGATAAAGTGTTCTCTGCCTTTCTTTTTCTGTATTGGACCATTGGCAAGGCATACTATCGGTATAATGCACACAATCAGCAGCGTAAAAATGATTTTTTTCTTCATATCTCTGTTTTTTATTCGTGCAAAGATAGATAATTTGGTTTTATTTCGTATCTTTGCTCAATTTAATTTTGAATAAAAGTCAGCTATGATAGTCATTGACAGATTGAAAAGCCCCAAACAGGGTATCTCTTCGATGTTTGTATTAAACACCGAGGGTAAACAAAGAGTCGATTCAAAGTTGTTGAATGACCAAGAGTTGGAGTATATCAACCGAGAGTACTCTGACAACAACAGAACCTTTTTTGCTTTCGACAAACTCTCCCATTGGGAAATTGTGGCTGTGGTAGAAAACAAAGATGCGGAATATAAGACAATCGAAAGTTTGAGACGATTGGGCGGAAAGGTGTTGGACTTTTGCGACAAAGAGTATATAAAACAACTGCAACTGATAACTTCAATACCCAAAAGCCATGTCATGGGCTTTATTGAGGGAATGTTGCTCTCGAGTTATACTTTTGATGCTTACAAAACCGACCCTCAGAAGTGTATTCACCCATTTGACAAGCTCAGTGTGATTTCTCAGGAGATTGAAAGCAGCGATATTGAGAGCCTTTTGATAGTTGCAAGAGCCGTCGAGAAGTGTAAGGACCTTGTAAACGAACCTTATTGCAGTCTTAATGCGGAAGGATTGGCATCAGCCTTTGTAAATATGTCTCACGAGGCAGGAATAGAGGTTGAAGTGTGGCACAAAGACAAGATTGAAGCCGAAAAAATGGGAGGATTGCTCGCAGTAAACAAAGGAAGTGTCGATCCGCCTACTTTTACTATCATGAAATATATGCCGAAAGACGCAGTAAACAGCAGACCTTTGGTTTTGGTCGGAAAAGGTTTGGTTTATGACACGGGAGGCTTGAATTTGAAACCCGGAGACTACATGAATGACATGAAAGAGGACATGGCAGGAGCGTCAATGATGGCTTGTGCGATTTATGCCGTGGCTTGCTTGGGATTGCCTCTTTCGGTTGTTGGCTTGTTTCCTTCGACCGACAACCGCCCTTGCGGAAATGCTTATGCAAGCGGTGATATAATAAATATGTATGACGGAACGAATGTGGAGGTTGTAAATACCGATGCAGAGGGACGAATGATATTGGCAGATGCTCTTTCGTTTGCCAAGAGTCTTTCGCCAATGTTGGTTGTAGATGCGGCAACTCTGACGGGTGCTGCTTCAAGAGCGATAGGACCTTTCGGAATTGCAGCCGTTGAACAGAGAGCCGAAAAATATATGAACCTCATCAAACAAAGCGGAAACACAACTTACGAACGTATTGCAGAGTTTCCGTTTTGGGAAGAGTACGATGAGTTGATTAAATCAGATATTGCAGACATCAAAAACTGTGGTCCTGCAGAGGCAGGCATGATTACAGCAGGCAAATTCCTTGCACACTTTACTGATTATCCATACATACACTTGGATATTGCAGGGGTGGCAATGTATTCGACAAAAAAAGATTACGCAGGTAAGGGAGCAAGCGGCTATGGCGTAAGATTGATAGTGGATTTTATTAAGTCGCTTGCCGAGAACAAAGATATACAATAACAACATTATGACAGAATCAAACAACACAAGAAGAACCCCTTTCAGAGCAAGAAGAGAAAAAGACGAAGAGAACATTCGTATAGGTATTTCGCAGGGAGATGTGAACGGAATAGGATATGAAGTTTTGTTGAAGTGCTTTTCTGACAACAGAATGTTGGAACACTGCACTCCGATATTGTATGGCTCTTCCAAGGTGGCATCTTACCACAAGAAATTGATAAATGCAACGGATTTTCCATTTGTAAACATACGTTCGGCAGAGCAGGCAGAGGCGCACAAGTTCAATATACTCAATATAATTCAGGAAGAGGTCAAATTGGATATAGGACAGCCTACCGAAATAGGAGGAAAGTTGGCAGCTATGAGTTTGGATTATGCGTGTCATGACATTATGCACGGCAAGTTAGATGCCATTGTAACCAATCCAATCAACAAAAAGAACATTCAAAGCGACACTTTTAACTTCCCGGGTCATACAGAATATCTCACAAAGAAGTTTGGAGCAGAGGAAAGTTTGATGATAATGACCTGTCATGACATTCACATAGGAATAATGACCAATCACCTGCCGCTTGTCCAAGTTCCCAAAGTTTTGACCAAAGAGTTGATACTTCGCAAGCTGAAGGTGTTGGACAAATCTTTGAAAAGAGATTTTGGTATCCGTATGCCAAAAATTGCAGTCTTGGCTTTGAATCCCCATGCAGGCGACAGAGGTTTGATAGGAGAAGAAGACGACAGCATAGTTGCCCCTGCAATCAGGGAGGCTTTCGATAATGGCATATTGGCATTTGGTCCTTATCCGGCAGACGGCTTTTTCGGCAATGGTACAATAAGAGATTTTGACGGTGTGATGGCGTTGTATCATGACCAAGGTTTGATACCGTTCAAACTAATGAGCTTTACCGAAGGAGTAAACTTCACGGCAGGATTGCCATACGTGAGAACATCACCTGCTCACGGCACTGCATACGAAATTGCCGGCAAGAATGTGGCTTCTTCCCAAAGTTTCAGAAATGCAGTCTTCTTGGCAATGGACATAATCCGCAACAGAAGAGACTATGACTTGCTTTCGGCAAACACATTGCGTGCCGCAAAGAGAGATAACATCGTTGATGAAGACATAACCAAAGAATTGCAAAAAGATGACGAGCCTGCGCTTTAATCAAGCGAAAGAACGCATAGACGAATTGCGTAAGCAGTTGAACCAATACAACTACGAATATTATGTATTGGACAATCCCACAATAGGGGATATGCAATTTGATTTGTTGATGAAAGAGTTGGAGAGCTTGGAGGCTGAGTTCCCCGAGTTTGACGATGTAAATTCACCGACAAAACGTGTGGGCGGGCAACCAAACAAGAGCTTTGTTCAGAGAGAACATACTTTTCCCATGCTTTCTCTTGCAAACACCTATTCGAGAGAAGAGATTGTCGATTTTGTTGCAAGAGCCGAGAAAGCCTTGCCGCAAGAGAGTGAATTGGAATGGGTATGTGAACTCAAATATGACGGAGTTGCGATAAGTCTTCTTTATGAGAACGGACGCTTTGTGCGAGCCTTGACAAGAGGAAACGGAGTTGTGGGAGACGATGTGAGCGACAACATTCGTACAATCAAGTCTGTACCGCTCCAACTCTATGGAGAGAATATTCCTTCAAGGTTTGAAATAAGAGGAGAGGTTATATATCCGCACAAAGCCTTTGAAGAATTTAACCAAAAGAGAATAGAAAACGGCGAAGAACCTTTTGCAAACTGTCGAAATGCGGCTTCGGGAAGCATAAAACTTATGAACCCTCAGGAAGTAGCCCAAAGAAAACTTGAATGTTTCCTATACTTCCTTATGGGCGACGATTTGTCGGAGTGGAGTAACCATTATGACCGCTTGCAGGCGGCACGTTCGTGGGGCTTTAACGTACCTCGTTATATGGCGGTGGCAAGAAACATTGACGAAATAATGGGTTTTATTGATGAATGGGACACCGAAAGGGAGAATTTGCCGTTTGATATTGACGGCATTGTGATAAAACTCAACAAAGTCAAACTTTGGGATACCTTAGGCACTACTGCAAAAAGTCCGCGTTGGGCAACAGCATTCAAATTTAAGGCAGAGCAAGCCGAAAGCAGGCTTTTGACAATAGAATATCAAGTAGGCAGAACCGGAATTATCACTCCTGTTGCAGTCTTTGAGCCGGTGTGGTTGGGAGGAACATGGGTCAAAAGAGCGAGTGTTCACAACGCCGAACAGATGCAGCGTCTCGACCTTTGCCAAGGCGATATTGTAATCATAGAAAAGGGAGGAGAAATCATTCCGAAGATAGTTGGCAAAAAGCAAAGGGAGATTGAAAGCGACAAATCTGCAACTCCTTGCAAAAAAATCGATTTTATATCACATTGTCCGGTCTGCGGAGCGAAACTTGTTCGTCAAGAGGGAGAAGCAGGACACTATTGCCCCAACTACAACCATTGCCCTCCTCAAATATTCGGCAGATTTCAACATTTTGTTTCCAAGAAAGCAATGAACATAGAGACGCTTGGAGACGAAAAAATCAAGGCTATGCTTGACCAAGGACTATTAAAAGATTTTTCTTCTTTGTATGATTTGACTGCAAGCGACCTTGTGGGGCTTACTTCGGGCGAAGAGGGAAGTAAATCGACAATAAGAGCCAAGGGAGCTGCCAATATGATAAATGCAATCGAGAAATCCAAACAAGCAGGCTTCGAGAGAGTACTTTATGCCTTGGGAATAAGATATGTGGGAGAAGTAACGGCAAAAAAACTTGCCCGATACTACAAAAATATTGATGCCCTGAAAGCTGCAAGTTTCAATCAGCTTGTCGAAATTGACGAAATAGGCGATAGTATCGCCGAAAGTCTTGTAAATTATTTTGCAAACAGCGAGAATACCGCTCTTATTGACAGGTTGAGAGCAAGAGGACTAAAATTTGAACTGCAAGAAGAAGAGATGTCTTCAACCTTGGAAGGATTGAGCTTTGTAATAAGCGGAACTTTTACCTTGTTTTCGCGAGACGAATTGAAAAAACAAATTGAAAAACACTCGGGAAGAGTGATTTCAAGCATATCTTCAAAGGTTGATTATGTGATTTGTGGAGAGAATATGGGACCTCAAAAAAAGAAAAAGGCAGAAGACTTGGGCATAAAGATGATTGACCAATACGAATTTGCGAAAATGATTGACCCCGAAAAAGCATCTGATAAATGAAAAGCATAGCATTTCACACTTTGGGCTGCAAGTTGAATTTTGCAGAAAGCTCTTACCTTGCCGGATGTTTTGTTTTGCGAGGCTACAAGCAGGTAGAGTTCAGACAAAAGGCAGATGTGTATGTCATCAACACTTGTACGGTAACCCAAGTTGCCGAGAAGAAGTGCAGAAACGCAATTCGGCAGGCACACAAGCTCAATCCCATGGCAGTTATTGCCGTAATAGGCTGTATGTCTCAGCTCAATGACAAAGAAATTGAGACTATTGAGGGTGTCGATTTGATATTGGGTAACGACGACAAGCCCAAATTGGTCGATTTAATCGAGAATTACCAAAAGAAACCGACGGTTGAGAACCATGTTTGCGACATCAGTCGTCTCAAAACCTTTTTTCCTTCATACTCTTCTTCGGACAGAACACGTTCATTTTTGAAAATTCAAGATGGTTGCGACTATTTTTGTACCTATTGTGCCATTCCCTACTCGCGAGGCAGAAGTCGCAGCGGCAGTATTGCCGATGTGGTGTCTTGTGCCGAGGTTTTGGCATCTGAGGGTAAGAAAGAAATAGTACTGACGGGCGTAAACATAGGCGATTTTGGAAAACAGAGCGGCGAAACCTTCCTTCAACTTATCGAAGCCTTAGATAAGGTCAAAGGAATAGAGCGTTACCGCATTTCAAGCATAGAACCGAACCTTATAACCGATGAGGTGATTGATTTTTGTTCCGCTTCCGAGAGTTTTTTACCACACTTCCACATACCTCTTCAAGCAGGAAATAACAAAATCCTGCACTTGATGAAACGAAAGTACGACAGAGAGTTATTTGCTCAAAGAGTAGAGAGAATACTTTGCAAAATGCCCGATGCTTTTGTTGCAGCAGATGTGATTGCAGGCTTCCCGGGTGAGAGCAGAGAGGACTTTGAAGATGCCAAGAGCTTCATTCAGTCTCTTCCTTTGGCAGCTCTTCATGTGTTTACCTACTCTGAGCGTCCCAATACACCGGCTTGCAGTATGCCAAACAGCGTCCCTATTGAGGAAAGACACCTCAGGAGCAATGAACTGCAAGCAATATCGGACCAAAAGAAAGACTTGTTTTACCAAAAGAACAAAGGAAGCATTCGCAGCGTGCTTTGGGAAGCAGACAACGAAGAAGGAATGATGTTTGGTTTCAGTGAAAATTATCTGAGAGTAGGACGAAAGTTTGACTCAAGCCTTATCAACACAATAACACGAGAAAAATTAGAAACAATAGATAACAAATACAAATCATATATCCTATGAGAATAAGTCAAAGACAAAGAAAATGGAAAATGATGCTACCGTTTGTAGCAGTGATTGCACTTTTTAGTTCTTGTAAACCCTTAGAACAAGACATTTTTAAGCCCGATTATCAAAATGTGAGCCTTTTGCCCAAGCTCACAGCGTGGATAGACCAGCCTTCTTTTGAGAATGCGTACGGAGCAAACTCCTATTCTGTTAAGGCTTCCGACGATTTGAAAAATCCATACGGCTTGACCGAAACCCCATACGGCAAAGGTGTATATGAAATCACCGAAAAGACAAAGTTATATACGGCAGAAAAGAGAATACAAGATGCAGCAGATGTTTTTGTTACCGAAGTTACCGAGAACATTTGCGACATGACGACCAAGAAAAGAGGAAACATCGTTCTCAGAGCAGGAGACATATACAACAAAAACAACTATAAGTGGTCTTGGTTGAGCGGTTTCACTTTCGGAGTGCTGAATGTGTTTGGTATGCCGCTATGTTCAAACGTTACAGAGTTGGAAGTGATTGTCGAAATATACGATAGCCGCAACAATTTGGTGGCAAAGTTCAACGAACGAGGCTCTTCCAAGCAGTATATGGCTTTTTATCACGGCTATTATGAGTTTCAGCGTCGTGCAGCCACGCTTGCCTTGCAAGACGGCTTGATGAAAATCAAGGAATTGATAGAAAAAGACGCTCCACTTATCAAAGCAAAACTAAAATAGCAGTCAAAACAATGGCAACAATAAGGAAAGCACAAAGGCAAGATGTTCCGATAATTCTGCAACTCATCAAAGAACTTGCAGAATATGAGAAAGAACCCGATGCAGTCGAAGCGACGGAAGAGATTTTGGAACAATCAATTTTCGACAAACAGCAAGCAAATGTCGTTCTTTTGGAAGAAGAAGGACAAACCATAGGTTTTGCACTCTATTTCTTCAACTTCTCAACTTGGAGAGGCAAAGCAGGGCTATATTTGGAAGACTTGTTTGTTCGACCCGAGTTCAGAGGCAGAGGCTATGGCAAACTCTTGCTTTCATATCTTGCAAACCAAGCACAACGCAACGATTGTCCGCGATTTGAGTGGATTGTGTTGGATTGGAATACCCCTTCAATCAACTTTTACAAAGCCATGGGAGCAAAACCCTTGGACACATGGACGGTATTCCGCTTGGAAAACGAAGCACTCAAAGACCTGTCCGAACAATTTGAGCAACTAAACCGATAAATACACTCAACAGATGTGACAATAGGAAGAAAAGTGATTTTTACAACTTTGATTTTACTCTCTTGCACAAAGTTTTTTGGGCAGGACGTACACTTTTCGACCATTAGTACGAGCGATATGTTTCTCAACCCTGCAAAAACAGCCTTTTCTCCCTACGATTTTAAGGTGGGAGCAGCCTATCGAAATCAGTGGCAGACCATTTCGGTGAGCGGATACAACACATCGCTACTTTCAGCCGAAGCCCGTTTGTTTTCTTCTCGTCAATACCGACACTCTTTCGGCATAGGCCTTATGTTCATGCAAGACGTGGCAGGAAGTCTCGACTTTGGGGAACAACAAATCTCTCTTTCCGTTTCGTACAACAAACAGCTGACCAAAAATCACGAACAATTCCTATCCTTGGGTCTTTCTTTTGGAAGAACCACATGGGGATACGATGCGACAAACGCCGATTTCGGAAGATTTGACAGCGATGACGAAGGCATACTGCTTTCAAAAATTTCAACCTTTGACCTTTCTGCGGGAGTACATTGGCAAATCAGCCCATTGGAAGAACAAAACATCTCGGCAGGAGTGGCAGTCTTTCACATCAACAACCCTACATACTCGTTTTATGACAACACATCAATCAGCCTTATGCCGCGTTATACCCTCTATGCGACCTATCTTTTCCCTACTTCCGAACAATCGAAAATGCAAAGCATACTTCGCTTCAACAAGCAAAACGACAACTATGAACTTGTTGCCGGATTGGAATGGATATTCTCCCTTTCGACAACAGTTTTCGACATAGAGAACATTGCAGTAGGCATATTTTACCGCTCAAATGATGCAATGATAATCACGCTCAGCTATCGCTTCAACGAATTGACCGCAGGTTTGGCATACGATGTCAATCTCTCATCGCTGAGCAAAGTTTCCCACACCTACGGAGCCGTAGAATTGTGGGCAAGTTACGGAATAAACAGATTTAAGTATAAACGACAAACAAAAACTATACCATGTCCAACCTTCTAAAAACAACAACGATTATTGTGAGCCTTATTTTTTGCTGTCTATCGACTGCATCGGCTCAGGAAAAGTATGCAAAAGCATACGAGAAAAAAGGAGATGCCGCCTTCGAGAGAGGATATTACGAAGAGGCACTTGAATGTTACTCCTTGGGACGGCGATTTGTCCTCAAACCACTTTCGCTTTTTTATAAAAGCGGAGAGGCTTGCAGAATGCTCAAAGACTATGACAAGGCAGAGTATTGGTATCAAAAAGTGTTGATAGAGAACGACACTCTCAATATCAACACAGCTTTTCCGATGTTGTATCTTCATTTGGCAGAAGTGGCAAAGTGTAACGGCAATATCATACAAGCACAACATTTTCTCAACACCTGCCTTTTGGATTGCCCCGACATACAGATACGAAAGCAGGCAAAGCGAGAGCTAAACTCCATAAAGTGGATTTTTGACAACGATACACCCGAAGAAAACACACTTGTGGTAAACCTTGGCAATAATGTAAACAACTCTTTCTCACAGTCGGGAACATACGTTCTTAATGACAGCCTGCTCTACTTCACTTCACCAACATACAAAGAGAAGTACCAAGACGGAGAGTTTGTTTACACCGACATTTACGACCAAATCTTTGTCAGCAACATAGACGAAGATTTCTATACACCGGCAAAACCATTGGAACACGACAGAATAAACACTAAAAAGTGGAACTATTCCAACTTCTTTCTTGACACCATAACGCAGACAGTTTATTTCAACTGCACCAAGAAAGCCTCGGGAAAGGACAACCAACAGATATATTTCAGCAAATATACCGATGGCAAGTGGTCAAAGCCCCAAGTGTTTAAGCCTGCATACGACAAAACATCTTCAAACACCTGTCCGGTGATAGCAAGAGACGAAGAAGACGGACAAACACTGATGTATTTCAGCAGCAATCGCCAAGGTGGTTTTGGAGGATTTGACATCTGGTATATTGATTTGTCGAGTGAGAACCCTACAGCGGTCAATCTCGGAAGCACAATCAACACTTGCGGAAACGAAATCACACCACACTACTGCCAAGACGAAGAAACACTTTACTTCTCGTCTGACACCCACCCGGGATTTGGCGGATTTGACATCTTCAAGAGCGAAGGCTGGTTGCAACGCTGGACAACACCCGAAAACCTTCTCATGCCGATTAACTCATACGCCAATGACCTCTATCCCTTTGTTACCATTTCTGCCGAGCAAGGCTACTTTACCTCAAATCGAAGCAGCGAAAACAACACCAAAAACAAGACCTGTTGCAACGACCTCTATCGTTGGGACAAGAGCCTTCCGAAAGTACCTACCGAACAGGTCGTTAAAGCAAAGTCAGCCTTCAATCCGGCTTTTGATTTGCCAATCAGTCTGTATTTTCACAACGATGAGCCAAATCCCGGTTCGACAGATACTATCACAACCATCGATTATGCACTTTGTTACCGCGATTACAGAGCATTGAGCAACCTCTACAAAGCCAACTGCTCCAAAGGCCTGTCCGACAGCTTAGAAAGCAAAGCAGTTGCGATGATGGAAGAGTTCTTTACGGGCAAGATAGACAAGGGAATGCAAAAGTTGGAACTTTTGGCAAGCTATCTTTTGGAAAAACTGCAAGAAGGACACTCTGTAAGCCTGCAAGTGAGAGGATATGCCTCAGCTTTGCACAACGAAGACTACAACTACAAGCTCTCGCAACGCCGAATAGTCAGCTTAGAGAACTATTTGAGGAATTGGAACGGCGGAGCTTTGAGAGGCTACTTTGAAACACTGAACGAAAACGGAGTGCCTTTGATACAAATAGTCAGAATGCCATTCGGTAAGCTGGAAAGCCGCAGCGACAATCCCGAAACACTCGAAGAAAAACGCCGCAGCGTCTTCACCTTCTCGGCAATGGAAGAAAGAAGAATAGAAATAAGAGTTGTGAATGTGAGATAAGCAAAAATCAAAAGATAGAAAGTCAAATAATAACTTCTTCTCTTATTTTTCGACGATAAAAATCAAGGAATTTAAGCGATAGGTTTGGGTAAATTTTTCACCTGTTTTGAGAGCCAAATGAGGCTTTTTCGGACTGAGGTTTTACCTTGCTTCAACAACATAAGGGTTTTTGCTCACTAACATGAAGTCTTTTTGAAAAAAGACGAAGTGTTAGCACACAAAAGACGAAGGATTAGTGAGCTTAAGTCTTCGTCTTTTTTCAAAAAGAAGCCGTCTTATTTTACCCACACTAACACTTACTTTTCTCAAATCAACACTCCTTTTACAAACGCTTAAAACTCAAATGATTGCTAAATGCTCAAATACTCGCAAAAATCGACCCCGACACTGACCGACCCCAAAAAATCGCCGGCATTTCGGCTTAAGCAGCCGCCAAATGTTAAATAATTTGCTTGCGGAAAGTTAATCAGTATTGCGGAATGTAAAACGATAACAACCTTTCTCCAAACAGATGACACACCGGAACGCTTTTGCCCTTGCAGTGCGAAAATGATTTGACGTGATTAACTCGGGGCGACGCTGACGCTCTGCCCCGAGCTAAGTGCTTTTGGGCTTTCAGCCCGAGGGTAAGGATTGGCAAAACAATGTCATTACCGCCAGAGAACGTAATTGCAAATAAATAACGTCATTACATCGTCATGAAATAATAGTGGAATGTAACAAACGACTCACGCCCCGAAGGGGCAGCCTGCACACAGCCCTACGCAAAGCGAAGCGACACGTAGGGGTAAACGGCAACAAAATATATTCGCCCTGCAGGGGCAAAAGCGTAACTTTACTATAAATTACACCTATTCTCTACCGTCAATCCCAAAATGCCAATGCACAGATGTATCAAAATCCTTAGGAAATTGCACGATTAGAGCAAAATTTTATATCTTTGCAAGCAGATAACAAAACTATAAACAGAAAGGAGACAGACAGATAGCAAAATAGAAGTACGATTTATTGAATTTTATCAGACATATTAAAGCGTTTTTGCTTACTTGATTATTCTATGAAACCTGAACAATTTCATAAATTTCACTCAAAAAAGATAAGCATGAAACGCTCACGAGTAGTATCGTGGGCTTTTCTTATTTGAGTGATTAGGTAGTTCAGGACCTCATAGAATGAATAAGTATAAAAAGTCCCACGACTTTTTTATGTCCTTGCCAACAGAAAATCATTTACAAACAAACAGAGAAAAAAGAAAACATACCGCCATTTGGGACTTGGGCGGTAGAGGGACATAAACACGAGAATAATACTTTATGACAAGCGAAGACGAGTTACACATATACTTCAACACGAGGGACGAATTGCTTGACGTACCCTTGCATGAAGTAGTCTATTTTGAAGCGGAGGGTAATTGGACACTGATATACTTTGCCAACGGCATACAATCGCAAGTGTTGGCATCGCTCAGTGCAATAGAAGTCCTCATTGGCGAGAGCATCAAGCGACAAAACAATCAACCCCATTTGCAGTTTATCCGCATCGGCAGACGCTACATCATCAATATGGACAAGATACACCATATCGACTTGCAGAAGCACAAGTTGGAACTCACTGATTTCAGGTTTGAGATTACACACGAGTTGAGCATATCCAAAGAAGCACTCAGAAAATTAAAAGACACATACAAACCCATAAAATAATGAAATACATAATAGGACGTGAGGGCAATCAGAAGACCCCCATACAAGACAAGAGCGTATCGAGACAGCACTTAGAAGTAACCCCTTTGGGAGATGGACGATACCATATCAAAAACATAGGCAGGAACGGCACAAAAGTAAACGGACTGAACATAGACGAGACCACGGTCGAGGTCACAACACCACTGCAACTCGGAGCAAGCTACAAAACAACCTTGCAGCAACTGCTTCAACTGCAGATGCCTGAAACGGTCGATATATCACATCTTGAAGGCATTTATAAACGTTTCACCACCGACAAGGCACGCCTGAGACGAGACCAAATGAAGCCGACCTATTATCGATACTTGGCGACAGCCAGCCTTCCGTTCATTGGTTTGCTTACCATTTTGTTCAAAGAGTTGTTCAAAGGCTTTGAATACATCAACACCATACTTATCGTATCCGTATCCATACTCGTTCCCATAGGCATAGGACTGTTGATTTATTCAATAAGCATTCAGAAACGAATAACCCAAGAAGTACCCGAAAGAGAGAACGCATTGATTAACAAGTTCAAGATAGAATACATCTGCCCCAAGTGCAAGAAATTCTTGGGAGACCAACCTGTCGAAGCACTGAGAAAGCAAGGCAAATACCCATACTGTCAGACAAAATGGAAATAAGAAAGCAGCAATAAAGAAATGAAAGATAACAAACAATCAATAAGGAAACAAAATAAAGAAATATGAAAGTAAAAAGAGTATTGATGATGCTTGTAATGTTTGCAAGCATTGCGGCACAAGCCCAAGGCTATGATGACGAATGCAGAGATATGCTAAGGCGAGTAAAGGAAACCTATGCCGAGAAAGGCGAGCAGGAAGCACAACGAAAGATTGAATTGCTGTGCGGAGGTTGCAGCGAAAGTATATGCAAAGAAGCGAGAGCATGGCTCAGAGAACAGAAGAACAAAAGCAGAAACAATAACTCATATAATGAACAAACCTTTATTGTCAATGGTGTAGAGTTTAAGATGATAAAGGTAGAGGGCAGCACGTTCAGCATGGGAGCTACCTCGGAGCAAAACAATTATGACGATGACGAGAAACCTGTTCACAGCGTTACCCTTTCGGACTATTATATAGGAGAGACCGAAGTAACGCAAGAGCTGTGGGTGGCAGTAATGGGCAGCAACCCTTCTTGGTTCAAAGGCAACAATCGACGACCCGTGGAGAACGTAAGTTGGGACGATTGTCAGAAGTTTATCAAGGAGTTGAACCGATTGACTGGAAAGAAATTCCGACTTCCGACCGAAGCCGAGTGGGAGTATGCAGCAAGAGGAGGCAAGTATAGTAGAGTCTATGTATATAAGTACAGTGGCAGCAACAATGCCGACGAAGTAGCGTGGTATGGTAGTAATAGCGGCAGCAAGACCCACCCTGTCAAGACCAAGAAAGCCAACGAACTTGGCTTGTATGACATGAGTGGCAACGTATATGAGTGGTGCAACGATAGGTATAATGAGAACTATTATAGAAACAGTCCTCAGACCAATCCAACCGGACCATCGAAGGGTTGGGACAGAGTTCTTCGTGGTGGCAGCTGGTTCAGCTACGGTAGGAACGTGCGCGTATCCAATCGTAGCGGCATCGCTCCCGGCTACCGCTGCTACGACCTCGGTCTCCGCCTCGCCCTCTGAGTTTACCACAAGGTAATCCGCCAACGTTTTAAGCTCAGAAAGGGAGGAAGCGAAGGGAGAGGGGCGGTCGAGCGGAGCCGACAGCCCTACGACCGAAGCAAAAAAGCATCGGTTTTTGGCGGTCATTTTATCGGGGATTTTGTCCGAATAAGAGCAAGAGTTGGTCAAGTAAAACGGCTATTTGGTGGATTAAAGTCCCCCTGTTGAAACAGTAAACTCAAAAACGCTTGTTGAGGGGAGCAGTTTGATGTAATTTTGCAAGTGTAAACAAAAAAACATTATCGACATGAATGCAAAAGATGAACAAACCCAATTAGTAGATGAGCAAACTCAAATCATCGAAGAGACAGTGAATGAAGAACAAGAGACAAGCCAAGAGAGCAAGCTAAGCTCGCGAGTAAAGAAAGTGGCAGGAGTAGCAGGCGTGGCGGCAGCAGGAGTAGCAGCGGGAGTAGTGTTTACTTCTATGGCAAGCGGAGACAATCCCGAACCGACCACACAAGCAGCACATACGGCAGTTCCTGCAGGCAATGTGAAAGTAGCCGAAGTATCAGACGACATGAGCTTCGATGAAGCCTTTGCCTCTGCAAGGAAGCAAGTAGGAGCAGGCGGAGTATTTGAGTGGAGAGGCAAGCTTTATGGCACATACTACAAGAACGAATGGGACGCCATGTCTCAGGCAGACAAAGACCAATATGCAGCCAACGTCTTCGGTACACCGCAAGCGAAAGTACACAATGAAAATATCCAAGAAGCGCCACGGAAAGACATGCCAGAAGATGCAGAACAGAATACGAACGTACAGAAAGTATCAGATCAAACCAACAATCAACAAGACAGGGCAGAAGCAGGCTCGGACGAAGGCGGCAGATATAATATCCAACAAGTCTATGGAGTAAGGACAGTAACCGACAACAACGGCAACCCTATGACCATGGTGGAAGCAAAAGTAAACGGACACAACGCGATACTCTGCGACATCAACCAAGATGATAAAATTGACTCCATGGCTATTGACGCAAACGACGACGGTCAAATAACACAAGACGAAATAATCCCCGTTCCGCAAGGATCAGTTTTAGTTTCGGAGCTTGGCTACGGAGTACCGGAGACGCAACCGGTTTCGGGAACAGACATGAGCGATGTGGCAATAAACCCTATGGAAGGCTTACTATAGTAAAACAACAATAAGATACTAAGACAATGAACAAAAGTGTAAGAGTATTCTGTCCAAGCTGCAAGACACTGTTGGACGTACCGGAAGAACTTCAAAAGACCAATGCCCGCATTTTGTGTCCGCAGTGCCGGTTTCAAGCACCCTTCAACTCGTATGGCAAGTTCGGCTCACCCTACTCGGAAGCAAACAACAACAGCCAAGGCGAAATCACCATCACAGACAACGAGACCGAACCTGACGTGATAGAAAACCACAAGCACACACTCAGCCAACAAGCCTTTCTTGTACGCAAGAGCGACAACAAGAGAATCCCTTTGCCGAGAGGCGTTATCACTCTCGGCAGAGAGAAGCTCAACCCCGACGACATATACATCTCACGCCAACATTCACAGATAGAACACCGCCAAATCGGCACACACATTGACTATGTATATAGAGACACAGGAGCAAGAAATCCTACACACATCAACGGCAAAGCCATAACCATAGAAACCAAAGTACTCCTCAGACACAAAGACGAACTAAGCATAGGCAAGACAAGCTTTATCTTCTGCATAGAAGACAAAGACGAAACCCAAACCATTTAGACAGACAACAATATGGAAACAAGAATAAAGAAAGCAGTTTCGTTCAGCCACGAAGGCGAAAGGAACAACCAAGAAGACAGCCTCCGCTACGCACAAGACAGCACAGGGACATACAAACCATGGTTCATCTTGTGCGACGGCATGGGCGGACACGACAAAGGAGAAGTGGCGAGCCAAACGGTATGCGAAGCACTCTCGGATTATTTTGACAAACACGCGGAAGAAAGCAAAGAAATAAACGAAGACTATTTCAACCAAGCATTGGACTACGCCTACGAGCAGCTGCACAAGAAAGACGTAAGCCAAGATACAAAGAAAATGGGAACAACGCTCACCTGCGTTTATTTCAGCAGCGAGGGAGCATGGTGCTTTCATATTGGCGACAGCAGGATATATCATATCAGACCAAGCAAATACAACAAAGAAGAAGGCACAATGGGACTGATGTTTCAGACCATAGACCACTCCTTGGTCAATTCATTGCTGCGAGCAGGAGAGCTGACAGAACAAGAAGCACGCAACTATTCGCACAAGAACATCATCACAAGAGCCATGCAACCCAACGACAAACACAGCAAGGCAGACTACCGCTTGGAAAAAGACATAGAACCCGGCGACTACTTCTTCCTCTGTTCGGACGGAGTGTTGGAACAGTTGAACAACGAAGAGCTGTGCAGCATATTGGCAGACCAAGAGAGCGATACCGAAGCCAAGCTCACAGCGATAGAAAACGTATGCAAAAGAGGCACAAAAGACAACCACACCTGCATACTTATCGAAATAGGCACAGCAAACGAAGCCCGACCGCAAGAACCTGCAAAGCAACAGACAACACATTTGGAAGAACAAATCCAAGCAGAAGAGGCAGAAATAAAGAAAGAAGAGAAAGAGAAAAAGAAAAAGACAGTCATCAAGATATTTAGGAAAGTACACATATTCAAGAAAGGCAAACCACAAACGAACAGCCATATCACGATTTGTCTTATAGCCATTGTGATAATCCTTGTAGCACTGCTGCTTGTGGCGATAAAGTACATGAACAAATAGAAAGATAGAAGACCAATCTCGAGACCCGACCAAACAATGGAAGAGACACAACACATAGAAAGCGACAGCTCGGCACTGAAAGTATCGACAGGCATAACACTCTGCAACGGCAAGTATGAACTGATGAAATTCCTCGGCAAAGGAGGCTTTGGCATCACCTATTTGGGCAGGCACATACTCCTGAACAAATATGTAGCCATCAAAGAATACTTTCCGAAAGACAACTTTCGCCGAGAGAGCAACGGCACACAAGTAAGCTACAGCGACAAGAGCGTAGCACGCCGCAACATAGAGAAGTTTTTGAAAGAAGCAAAAACGATGGCAGAGCTGAACCACGAAGGAGTGGTGAAGGTGAACGACGTGTTTGAAGAGAACAACACAGCCTACTATGTCATGGACTACATGGAAGGCAAGAGCTTGGAAGAGCAACTACCCATAGCACAAGAGCAGGCATTAGCATATATCAAGCAAGCAGCCGAAGCCTTGCAATACGTACACACCAAAGGCATACTCCACTTGGACATCAAGCCTGCCAACATCATGATAAACCAAAGTGGCAAGGCAGTATTGATAGACTTTGGCATATCGAAGCACTACGACAGCGAGGGCAAAGGCACAAGTTTAAGCACACAAGGCTACTCTTCGGGCTATTCACCCATAGAGCAGATGACCCCGGGCGGATTGAAGCAGTTCACACCACCGACCGACATCTATGCCCTTGGAGCAACGCTCTACAAGATAATCAGCGGCACAACCCCGCCCGCCTCCACCGACTTGGCAGACGAAGAGACCCTCAGCCGTCCCGAAAACATGAGCAGGGAAGTCTTCGGCTTTATCAACAAGTGTATGCAACAAAAGCGGAAGGACCGCCCGCAAACCATGAGCGAAGTCCTCGGACTTATAGAAGCCCTAAGCGGAGAGAAACCGAAACCCAAACCAACTCCTCCGAAACCGAAGCCAGAACCAAAACCAAGACTAATTATTGAACCGGACCCGGACCCTAATCCAGACCAGAGAATTTTCAGAATAATAGCTATGGTTGTTTTGATAATTGCTGTTGTTGTGGCTGTTGTCATGTTAGTGAAAGACTGCTCCGGCGGAGGAACGGAAACACTCACATTTCCGCTGACAGAAACGCTGACAGAAATGCCGATAGCAGAGACATTGTCAAAACAACTGCAAGAAGATAAAGCCAAACAGCAAGCCGAAGAGCAGGCAAGACAAAAGAAGTTGCAACAAGAAGAGCAGGCAAGGTTGCAAGCCGAGAGACAAAAGAAGCAACAAGAAGAGCAAAGACAACAAGCCGAGAGACAAAAGAAACAGCAACAAGAAAGGGAAGCGAATTTTAAGTCGTACAAGAGCCGTGGAGACTTTTACTTCAATGAATACTTTGACACGGGAGACTCCCAAGCAAAGCAAAAAGCGAAACAAAATTATGCCAAGGCATTGCAGTACAAGGAAGATGCCACTGTACGAAAGAGATATAATTCTTTGTAAGACAAACCAAGAGAGATGAAAAGAATGAAAGTAAAAAGAGTATTGATGATGCTTGTAATGTTTGCAAGCATTGCGGCACAAGCCCAAGGCTATGATGACGCATGTAGAGATATGCTAAGACGAATGAAAAAAACATACGTCGAAAGAGGAGAGGAAGACGCTTTGAGACAGCTTGAGCTGCTTTGCGGAGGTTGCAGCGAAAGTATATGCAAAGAAGCGAGAGCATGGCTCAGAGAGCAGAAGAACAAAAGCAGGAACAATAACTCATATAATGAACAAACCTTTAGGGTCAAAGGCGTAGAGTTCAAGATGATAAAGGTGGAGGGCGGAACGTTCAGCATGGGAGCAACCTCGGAGCAAACCGATTATGACAGAGATGAGAAACCTGTTCACAGCGTTACCCTTTCGGACTATTACATAGGAGAGACAGAAGTAACGCAAGAACTATGGGAAGCAGTCATGGGCAGCAATCCTTCCGAGTTCACAGGCAACAATCAGCGTCCTGTGGAGAGTGTTTCTTGGAATGATTGCCAAGAGTTCATCAAGAAGTTGAACAGCCTGACGGGAAAGAAATTTCGACTTCCGACCGAAGCCGAGTGGGAGTATGCAGCAAGAGGAGGTAAGCATAACAAGAACTATGTATATAAGTACAGCGGCAGCAACAACCATGACGAAGTAGCGTGGTATAGGGATAACAGCGGCAGCAAGACCCACCCTGTCAAGACCAAGAAAGCCAACAAGCTCGGTTTATACGACATGAGTGGCAACGTATGGGAGTGGTGCAACGATTGGTTTGGAGTCTATCAGAGTTATTCTCAAACCAATCCAACCGGACCTTCTACGGGTGAGAACCGCGTTCTTCGTGGCGGCAGCTGGAACTACCCCGTTAGTTGCATGAGAGTATCCAATCGCCTCAGAGACTACTCTTCTGGCGACCGTCTCAGCTACGGCGGTCTCCGCCTCGCCCTCTGAGTTTACCACAAGGTAATCCCCAACGTTTTAAGCTCAGAAAAGAGGAGAGAGAGCGAAGGGAGAGGGGCGGTCGAGCGGAGCCGACAGCCCTACGACCGAAGCGACACGTGGGGCTGATTTTTGAAGCACTATTTGGCGGATTATTACTTTGGTTTGAAAAAATATCTTATCTTTGCAGCACAAAAGTTGCTTTTTGTGCCGATAGTTGAGGAAAGTGTGGGGTCGGTTGTGAGCTTTGATTTGGAAGATACGTGGGTTTGTCAGAGTTTTTTGAGGCAGGGGAAGGGGCTTTTGTCAGTGTGTGAATTTAAGTGTAATATTCATTCTAACAAAAACAGTAATTTTATGCAAAATATACCATTTGACAGGGCATTGGTCGATGAGATTGTTGCCAAAAACAAGATTAAGAGCGTCGGAGCTGCTTCAATCAGAGAGGTCAAGAAGATTATTGACGATGTGGAAGCTGCAACGGGTGAGAAGTTCGTGAGAATGGAGATGGGTATTCCCGGACTTCCTGCGGTACAAATAGGTGTTGATGCCGAAATTGAGGCTTTGAAAAACGGTTGTGCGGCAATCTATCCCGACATTTACGGAACTAAGGAGCTTAAACATGAGACTGCGAGGTTTGTGAAGAACTTTCTTGATGTGGAAGTGCCTGAGGATTGTTGTGTGCCTACGGTGGGAAGTATGCAGGGTAGCTTTGCTGCTTTTATGACGCTTGCCCGCTTGGACGCAAAGAAGAACAAGATTTTGTTTATCGACCCCGGCTTTCCTGTTCAGAAGCAACAATGTGTGATTTTGGGTATAGAGACCATTCATTTCGATGTGTACGACTATCGTGGCGATAAGTTGGAGGCAAAGTTGGAGCAGTATCTTTCTTCGGGTGAGGTTGCTGCAATAGTCTATTCGTCTCCTAACAATCCGGCTTGGTTCTCGTTTAACGAACAAGAGCTTCAAATCATTGCCAAAGTGGCAAATCGTCATGATGTTGTGGTGGTTGAGGACTTGGCTTATTTCGGAATGGATTTCAGAAAGGATTATTCCAAGCCCGGAGTTCCTCCTTTCCAACCGACGGTTGCAAAATGGGCAAAGAAATTCTTGCTCATGATTTCGGGAAGCAAGGCTTTCTCGTATGCAGGTCAGCGTATTGCGGTTACTATTCTTAGTCCTGAGTTGTTTGATTACAAGACCGATTACATGAAAAAGTACTTCACACAGGATTGTTTCGGAAGGGCTTTGATTTTCGGTTCGCTTTATGCTTTGACTTCGGGAACGGCTTTCTCTCCTCAGTTTGCTCTTACTGCTATCTTCAAGGCTTGCAACGACGGAACGTACAACTTTGTTGAGCCACTCAGAGAGTATGGCAACAAGGCAGAGAGAATGAAGAAGGTATTGGTCGAAAATGGTTTCAAGATTGTGTATGACAAGGATATGGACGTTGATGTGGCAGACGGATTTTACTTTACGTTCTCTTATCCGGGATATAGCGGAGAAGAGTTGCTCAGCGAGTTGGCTTATTATGGCGTAAGTGCCATATCGTTGAGGATTTGTCGCAGCGAAAGGTTAGAGGGAGTGAGAGCTTGTGTGTCTTTGGTTCCTCATCAGATGATACCTGTGTTTGAACAGAGAGTTAAAAAATTCCACGAAGACCACCCTCTTGCAACAAAGTAGGTATAGAATTGGAATAATACTTTTCCATGACTTTTTATTGACGGCGTTTTGCTTTTGCAGGACGCCGTTCCATTTTTGCAAAAGTGTTGTTTGCTGTGGCTTTTTTGCTGTTGAACTTGTCTTGTTCTTGCCACAATTTTTTGTCTTTCTTCGATTTTTGTTTCTCTGTTTGAAATTTATTGGCTATCTTTGTCGCTTGTATGGCTCTTTGTTGCAAGCCGTGCGACAAAAAGCAGTTTTTGTGTTTTACAAGATAGGTAAAGTAAGATGATTCATAAGATATTATACTATAATGGCAGTGCGATAAATTACCAATATGAGGGGAGTGGAGAGGAAACGTTGGTGTTATTGCACGGATTTATGTTCGATTTGAGAGTGTGGGCTCCCTTGGTGTACGACTATATGAAGCAAATAAGGGTCGTGGCGATTGATTTGCCGGGTTTTGGTGAGAGTGATTGTTGTTCAGATGTGCATTCAATGGAGCTTATGGCAGATGTGGTGAAGGCAGTTTTGGACGATTGTGGCTTGGACAAGTGTGTCTTGGCAGGACATTCAATGGGCGGATATGTGGCATTGGCTTTTGCCGAAAAGTATCCCTATATGCTCAAAGGGCTTTGCCTGATTAACTCCCATGCATTGGCAGATAGCAAGAACAAATTGCAGATAAGGCAGCGAATGTGCGACATTGTCTCTGCCAATCGTGCCGGTTTTATTGTCGATTTTATCCCCAAGTTGTTTGCAAGCTGCAATCGAAAGTCGCTTGCCGACAGTATAAACGATTTGAAGGACTATGCGATATGCACAAGTACCGACGGAATACTCGCTTCTATCAAGGGAATGATGCAACGTCGCTCGAGGATAGATGTTTTGCAATCTATGGAGGTGCCGGTGTTTTTTGTGTCGGGCAGGGAGGACGAAAGGATAGATTCGGACATTGTCATGGTTCATGCGGCAATGACACCGTTTTGTGAACTGCTGATGTTGCCAAACGTAGGACACATGGCACACGTTGAGGCAAAGGATATTTTGAAGCCGCGTTTGCTTTCGTTTGTCCGTATCTGCTTTGGATTGTAGAGAGACTGACATCTGATGAGGGATTTTACCAAGGGAAGCATCGGCTCGGGGTTGTTCTTGTTCGGACTGCCCATTGTTGCCGGCAATTTGTTCCAACAGTTGTACATGTTTGTCAATAGTGCGATTGTGGGGCGATTTCTTGGTGATGTGGATTTGGCTGCAGTGGGAGCGGTTTATCCTATTGTGTTTTTCTTTGTTTCTCTGATTATCGGAATAGGCTCTGCCGGTGGGATTGTAATCTCACATCTGTTTGGTGCAAGGCGGCACGATTGTCTGCCGGTTGCGATAAGTACGTTTTATATCTTTTCTTTGGTTGTGGGAGTTGTGGTCTGCTCTTTGGGGATTGTGCTTGCACGCTTTACCTTTGAGCATTTGGGATTAAGTCCCGAGGTGTGCAGTGCGGCAACTGCCTATATGAGGGTGTATATGTTGGGAATGTTTTTTTCGTTTTGCTTCAACAGCTTGGTCAGCGTCCTCAGGGGGTTGGGAGATAGTAAAACACAACTCTACTATCTTGTTGGTGCAAATGTTCTCAATGCTTTGTTGTCATACCTCTTTGTCGTATGCTTGGATTATTCGTTGGTTTCGACAGCGTGGGCAAGCGTGATTAGTCAGTTGTTGGCATTTGTTTTGCTTTGGATCAAAATTCAACGGACAAATATCTACATGAAAGTGCGACCGCTTCCCAAGTATTTCGATTTGTCTTACTTTAAGGAGATTGTCCGCATTGGTTTGCCTACGGGTATTCAACAGTCTGTTGTCTCTCTTTCTCAAATCCTTATCTTGGGCTTGGTGTCTGCTTTCGGGACAGGGGTTCTTGCTGCCTACTCTGCCGCAAGCCGCATAGAGTCGGTGGCAATGATTTTTGTGTTGAACTTTTCTACTGCACTGACAACCTTTGTCGGTCAGAACTTCGGGGCTGGCGAGAAGCTGAGGGTGCGAAAGGGGTTGTCCTTCTCTCTGAAAATGATGTTGGCTCTTTCTATTGTTACATTTGTTGTGTTTTTCTTTGGCGGTAAAGTTCTTTTGGGATTGTTCTCCGACAGTGAGGTGGTTTCTTCTGTGGGAGGCAGCTATTTGTTTATTGCAGGTGCGTTTTGGTTTCTTTTTGCCGTGATGAATGTCTTTACTTCCTTTTTCAGAGGTGTTGGGTTTACTTTTGTGCCTATGGTTGTTTCGGTGGCGGTGTTGCTTGTTGTTCGTCTGCCGCTTTCTTATGTTTTGTCGTTGTCTTACGGCACCGACGGAATATGGTATGGCGCACCACTATCTTGGTTTATCGGAGTTGTGATATACCTTGTTTGCTATGTCAAGTCTCATTGGGAAAGGAGAAAACCTCTCAAAGCCGTGCTTTCAGTTCTTGTTGTGCTGTGCTTTCTCGGAGGTGGCAAGGTCATGTCGCAAGATTTTTGTTCCGACTACCTTAGTCCGTTGAACATAAAGCTGTCAAGTTCGGGACACTTTGGTGAACTGAGGACCAATCACTTTCATTCGGGAATAGATTTGCGTACAGCAGGAAAGGAGAACCAAGTTGTGATATGCCCATACGACGGAGAAGTGTCTCGAATTAAGGTCCAAGTTTATGGAGGCGGCAAAAACCTCTACATCAATCATACAAACGGATATACAACCGTATATATGCACTTGAACGATTACTATGGCAAAATTGGCGAATATGTAAAGAATTATCAGTACAGCCACAAGTGTTATGCCTTTGACCACACTCTGCCAAAGGGAACGATAAAGCTCAAAAAGGGAGACACGATTGCTCTGAGCGGAAACACAGGTTCTTCGGGAGGTCCTCACCTGCACTATGAGATAAGGAACACTGCCTCTCAGATAACGATAAATCCTATTTTGAAAGGACTGAATTTGCAAGACACCATAGCACCAAGATTATATGCTTTCAGGCTTCTTGCAGCCGATTGTTACTCTCATATCGAAAACTGCATGGAAGAAGACTTGCTTGTGAACCTTTCTTCGGACACTTGTTTCAAAAGCGGAGATACTATTTGTGCAAGCGGAAACTTCTATCTGTGCATTGAGGCTTACGACCGCTCATGCGGCTCTACCGAGCGCAACGGAGTGTATGACACAAGGGTGTACGTTGATGACGAATTGCTCTTCCGCTTCAACAATGCTTCTTTCTCTTTCGACAACTCACGATATGCAAATGCCATAATCGACTATGCTTATTTGCAAAGGACAGGTAGGCGAATGCTGTGGACCAAGCAGTTCTCTTCTTTCAAGCTCAACAGTCTCTCTTATTCTGACAAAGGTGTCATATCGGTTGAAAACAACAGTTTCAAGCGAGTAAGGATATTCCTTTGCGACGAAAAAGACAACCGACAAGAGTTTGAATTTGTTTTAAGAGGCAGTTTGCAAAACCCGAACATACAGCTGATTAACTCTCTCAACCTTTTGCAAAACCAATCCGGAGAAAAGAAAGAAACTTATCCTTTGTTGTGGAACAAAATCAACGAGATAACGTTTGCTGACATGAGTTCGCTAACCACAAAAGCCAAAAGCATATACGAAGATACCGACATAGAACATAGTGCAAAGCAGGGAAAGTACTCCATGGTGCATACAATAGGAGATAAGTCAGTGCCGATACACAAGGCTGTAACTCTGAGGATAAGATATAATGATGCTCTCATTCCTTTCAAGAACAAAGCTCTTGTGGTATCTCATGGCAAAAACGGCACAAAGGCTTCTGTCGGAGGAAAAGTGGTGGGCAGGGACGTGGTTTGCTCAATCAGCAATTTCGGAACTTATTCTGTCGATATAGACACCATAGCTCCGCGATGCAAGCCTCACAATTTTACCTCCAACAAGCCGTTAAAATCAAATCGAAGCACGATAGAGGTCAAAATAAGCGACAATCTTTCGGGTATTTCGACCTACAACGCCTACATTGACGACAAATGGGTGTTGGCAGAGTATGACGGCAAGAGCGGAAGGCTCATCATCAAAGCATCGGAGTTTACAAAAGGCAGACACAACCTCCAAATCAGACTAACCGATGCCAAAGCCAATAGCTCCACATTCAATTATGTGATAATAAAGTAAGTTCTATTCTTTGCCAAAATGGAGCTTTATTCACCCCGATTGAGATTTTGCAATCCGGAATGGAAGTTCTATATTTTTGCAACAAAAAAAAAGCATCCTTGCGGCGGCTGTTTCTCAACACTCTTGCAAGGATGCACACTTCTGATATATGGAAAATTTGCAATAATTAAGCCTTATTGCACGGCTATTACTTTTGTCGGGTTAATCCATGTGGAGAATTTGTATTGTAGTTTGCCGTAGTGGTCATATACACGGCACTCTCCGTTGTTGGTGTAGTCTTTTGCATCGGTCAGGTAGATGTGATTGTCGTCCGAACAGATGTGATATGGTGTCATAAGTCCTGAGATGTCTTCGCTTTCGGGAGAGATGAATTGTTGAGGTGTGTCGGCAAGGTTGTCAAGAGGCAGATACATGATGTAGGGTTTGAGGTTGTTGTCGGTATAGGTATAGATGAGTTTGTCTCCACAGAGAGTAAAATCGTTTACTATCACATTTGCTCTTTGTTCTACTTCCAAGGTTGCGGCGTTCAGGCGTATGAGTTCGCTGTCTTTGTATGAAGATGTGGCATAGTCGTATGTGCCTCTTTTTTGAAAGATGATTGAGCTTCCGCATACTTCTATTCGTCCGGGGTTTAGAAAGCCTTCTACTTTGCTTATCAGGCTCAGGTCATCGGGGTCGAGAACCGAAATGCTGTTGTCGAAGTTCGGGTAGTCCAGTCCGCCTGTATTTGCCACAAAGAGTTTGCCTTGACATATCGCAATGGCTTCGGGGTTGCGTCCAAAGCTCTTTGCTGTCTTTTCTATCTTGTATGTGGAGGCATTTATCTTGTGAATGTTTCCGTCAAAGCAGCTCAGATAGACATAACCATTGCTGTATGCAAGGCAGCGTGGCTGAGGATTGTCGCTTTGGCTTATGGGAATGAGGGCAAGACGTCTGCACGTTGCCTTGTCTGCCACCATGACGCAGTTAGAACCACATACTGCTATAAAGAGTTTGCCTTCGGCTTCTATCATGTCGTTGGCTGTTTCGCCCAGGCCTGCAGAGTTTACTTGCAAGAACAGGTCTGTTGTCGTTTGTCGGCTTTCGATGCTGTAAAAGTCAATAGAAGAGTTGTTCCTGCCATACAATCCTTCGCACAGAACGTACAATCCGTTGTGTAGGACGGTGTCGGGCGAGTTCGGATCATCTTCCTTGTCTTCGCTTTCGGTGCATGAGGTGAGCAAACTGCCTGCAAATAGCAGCATGAGCATAGCCCACAAGGTTGTTTTGATTGTTGTTGTCATTGTTTGATTGTGTTTTTAGAATTTATATTTCAGGTTGATTATCCATTGTCTGCCCGGCATGGGGTAAGCCTTGATTACTTCATATCGGGTGTCGGTAAGGTTGTCGCAACTTAGTTTGATGGTGGTTTTACCGAAGCTGTGAGAGAGCGAAAGTGAGTGAATGCCGTAGGGTTGCAATGAGCTACGTTCGTTGTTTTGGTTGTCGGTATAGCGTTTGCCCACACAGGTTGCGGTATAGCAGAGTGTTGTCTTGTCAAGGTCTATGCTTATCATTGCGTTTCCGCTGTGCAGAGGACTGTAAATAATTTGTTTGCGATAGGATAGGCTTTCGGGTGAGTTGTCAAAGGCGTGTGTGTAGTTGTATGTGAGGTTTGCACTTGTGCGAAGGTTGTGCGATTTGATTATTCTCTCTTGTTGCCATTGTACAACTATCTCTGCTCCGTCAATTTGTACCTTTCCGTAGTTTACCATGCTCCACACAAAGAGGTTGTTGCGAGGTGTTGCCACAATTTTGTCGCTTACCGAGTTGTGAAAAAGGTCTGCCGAGATAATAAACAGATGTCTGTTGATGTCTTCTCGACTGTGTCGGTATGCTGTGTGGAGGCTGTATTGTTTTGTCTTTTCGGGTCGGAGGTCTGTTTCGCCAACACTATTATAATAAAGGTCGTTGAAGGTCGGCAGACGGAAGATGTCTTTGTAGAATATCGACATTTCAAAATTGTCGGTTTTCATTCCGATAGAGACAAATGGGCTGAAATGGTTTTGGGAGGGGTAGGCAGTGTGGGAGTGTGCCTTGTCTGTGGTATAGGTGTGGAGAAGGTTGGCATCAATGGTGAAGATGCCGAGACGATATGCCGCAACCACTGCCGTAAGGCTGCTCAGACGAAGCGGGTCCAAGATGTAGTTGTTTTGAGCATCGAGCTTTGTGGCAATAAGGTCGTTGGTAAGACTGAGGCTCATCTTGTCCTGCTTGTGTAGAGAGAGGATATTGTTAAGGTAGGCTTCTTTTTGTGTGTAGCGGTCGTCTTGAAAGCCTTGTGCATTGTTGTACGACGGGTCGTAGTAGCGAGTGTGGGCGTATGAGAGTTTGAGGTGGTTTTTGTAGGTGGTATATTGGTTAAGCTCTCTTTTGTAGGAAGATTGCACAAAGGCGTCCTTGTCCCATAGTCTTTGCTTTGAGTTTTGCCAATAGAGTGTGGTAGGTCCGGCAAGTGCTCTTTCACTGTGGTAAAAGTAAGCCTTCGCTTTGAACATGCTGCTTTCGTCGGGTTCAAAAAATAAGTCGGCTTCTGCATGGGCAGAGAAAAAGTCGTTGTTTTTCCTTATCTCTTCGGAAGTGCTGTCTTTGGTGAGATTGCCGTAGTGAAGGGTGTAGGGAAAGTCGCCTTTGCTCGAAACTACATCGGCATAAATTCCGACCGATGTGCGTTTGGAGAAGCGATGATTGAGACTGCCTACAATACTGCCGAGATTAAAGCTGCCAAAAAGTGTATTTATGTATCCGTTTGTGTTTTCGTCTGCAGCAAAGTGTGGCTTGCGACTTTCCATAGATATGGTGTTGGCAGAGGCAAGGGATTTGGCGGTTTGCAGTCGCAGAACGGGATTGCCGTTGCTCAGGCTTAGGTTGTCGATGTTGTCGGTTCTAAATTTGGATAGGTCAGTTTGTCCGTTTTGTGCGTTGGTTATGCTTACTCCGTCGTATGTTACATTGGTATGCATTGCTCCCAAACCTCTTACAGATACGGTTTTCAACCCTCCTGTACCTCCGTAGTCTTTGACATTCACGCCGGAAAGAAACTTGACTGCTTCTCCAACCGATTGAAAGGAGGTTTTCTCTATCTGACTTCCCGAAAGGACGATAGTGCTTGCCTGACGATTTTTGTCTTCGAGAGAAGAAGACACCACCTTTACCTCTTCCAACATCACCGAACGAAGACTATCTTGCCCCATAGAGAGCAGACAAACAAAAAAAGACGAAATAATCGCAATAGTTTTCTTTATATTCATCATATTGTACTCTTTCCTCGAGAGTTAAACATTAAATAAATGCACGGCAGGTCTTCTGACTCGTTCCTTGCAAGACGCCTTCCCATTTTCTCTTTGAGAGCAAACAGTGGCACGAATTGTCAAGCAATATATTAAAGAACTCACAGCAGCGGGACTGTTCGGGATTTGCACCCGATTCCCTTTTAATCGGCAAAAACAAGAGGGTCTTTGTCGAACCGTTGCGGCTGCAAAGGTAGGCGTTTTTTTTGAGATTGCAATAGTTTTTTCGCAATTCTTTTCGCCGTTTGGAAAAAATGTTATAAGTTTGCAGCCGATTTGTAAACCAATACTTGAAAAGAAAAAATTAAAACGACATTTCAGAAAAACCATTTCAGCTTTTGTTCCTACAAAGGGACGAAAGTCTATTCTGACAAAATGAATGATTGATTATGGACAACGTAACATCTAATGAGCAACTTGCATTGCAAGACGAGATGAACCAAACAGCGATTGACGCAAAAGAAAATTCTGCCGAAGTGGAGGCAATATTGTCTGTCGAAACAGAGGAGGAAACCACCACAGAAGAAACTATAGAGGAATTGACAAACAGATATTCCGCTCTTTCTCGTGAGGAATTGGTTTCGGAGTTGAGAGAATTGTGCCACAATGCAGATTATGCAACATTGAAGTCAAAACCCGCAGTTTTGCGTTCGGTGTTTAATGACAAGACAAGCAGCGAACGAAAAGAGGCATTGGCAGCTTTTGTTGCCCAAGGTGGCAAAGAGGAAGATTTTGCGAGCGAACCCGACGAACAGGAAAAGACGTTCTATTCTCTCTATGCAGAATATAAGGAAAAACGTCAAAGACATATAGAACAACAAGAAAAGGAAAAACAAGAGAACTTGGAAAAGAAAAAAGCTGTCTTGGACGAGTTGAGAGAGCTTTTGCGTAGTGAGGGTTCTTTGAAAGAGATATACGACAAATTTAACGAAATTCAGGACAAGTGGAAGAGCATTGGTGCTGTACCGCGAGGTGAGATAAACTCTTTGTGGGAGAATTACCGATTTTTGATTGAGCAGTTCTTTGACAAAGTGAAGATTTCAAGAGAGTTGAGAGACATGGGCTTGAAGAAAAACCTTGAAGAAAAACTTGCTTTGTGTGAGAGAGTGGAGGGGTTGATGCTTTGCGAGTCGATAAACGATTCTTTCAAGCAGTTGCAGGAGTGTCATCAACATTGGAAAGAGATAGGACCTGTGCCTTCGGACAAGAATGAAGAGATTTGGGAGAGATTTAAGACTGCTTCCGATGCGGTCAATCGCAGAAGACAGGAGTTCTATGACAAGATAAAGCAAGAGCAAGCCGACAACCTTGCAGCAAAAAATGCTCTTTGCGAGAGACTGGAAGAAGTATTGAAGGTTGTTCCCGAAACAATCAAGCAATGGAACGAACAAACCGATAAGGTTAATGAGTTGTTTGGTTTGTGGAAAACCATAGGCTCGGTTGCAAAGTCGGAGAACGAGAAAATTTGGGAACAATTCAAAAAACCGATAGACTTGTTCTTTGAAAGAAAGAAAGAAGCCTTTGCAAAGATGAAGTCTGAGCAGGAGGTGAACCAAAATCACAAGTTGGAACTTTGTGTAAAGGCAGAGGCGATTGCCGAAAGATGTGATTGGAAGAAGGCAACAGCCGAACTGATAGAGTTGCAGAAAGAATGGAAAACCATAGGTTATGTTCCGCGTAAACAGTCCGAAAAGTTGTGGTTGCGTTTTAGGGCAGCTTGCGACAAATTCTTTGAAAGAAAAGCCGAGAACTATAAAGCACAAAAATCTTCGGAGTCAGAAAACATTGCCAAGAAAGAGGCAATCATTCAGGAGGTGAAAGCCTTTTCGTTTACAGAAGACAAGCAGAAAAATCTTGACACTATAAAAGACTTTCAGCGTCGCTGGGCAGAGATTGGCTTTATTTCGCCAAACGAAAGACAACGATTGTGGGAAGAGTTCCGTGCAGCAATTGATGCACACTTTGACAAATTGCAGGCGGATAACATGGAGTTGAACCTAAACGACTTTAAGGCACGAATAGACGCCGATAAGGCAGAAGGAAACAAGGGTGCAGTGGCAAGAGAAAAGAAAGAACTTCAAGAAAAGATACAAAAAATGCAAAATGACGTGCTTGTGTGGGAAAACAACCTCGGATTTCTTGCAAACAGCAAGCAGGCAGATTTGTTGAAGGCTGAGTTTGAAAAGAAAATGGAGAAAACCAAGTCTGAAATTGCACTCTTGAAGGCAAAACTCAATATCTTGCAAAAAGCAGAAGAAAGCACAGAGGAACAAAAAAAGTAAAAAAATGTAAGATGAGGTTGTGCTGTGAAGTATTTTTTGTACCTTTGCAGCCTCAAAGCGAGAAAGGAAATAGTAAATATTGTTAAACTACCCGTTTGGTAAGAATGGGCCGAACGGCTTAAAAAATGAAAAAATGAAAAAAGGTATTCATCCTGAAAATTACAGACTTTGTGTGTTCAAAGATATGTCTAACGACGAGTGCTTTATCACAAGAAGTTGCGCAAATTCAAAAGAAGAAATTGAGATTGACGGAGTTAAGTATCCTTTGATAAAGATGGAAATCTCCAATACTTCTCACCCTTTCTTTACAGGTAAGGTAAAACTTGTGGATACGGCAGGACGTGTTGATAAGTTTATGAGCAAGTATAAAAATCGTAAGCCAAACTTGAAATAATATTTGAATTGCGAGTTTAGAAATCAAAAAAACGTCTTGCGTGAAGAACAGGGCGTTTTTTTATTTGTTATGTTACAATAATGTAGTACCTTTGCCACGTTTAATAAAGCAAAAACAAAAAACAATAGAAACCATGAATTACATTCTTTTTGATGATGCGTCACGTAAGTCTTTGAAACCATTGACCTATATCAGACCTGTGTGTGAGATAAGGGTTGGAATATTGACCATAAGAGAGAAATGGGAAAAGTATTTGCAGGAAAAGACTTCCACAATGACCGATGACTATCTTACGGTCAAGTATCCGGCAGAATTGTCTGATGCAATGATGTTGATAAACGGTTCGGTGTGTCCAAATCTTGCTCTTGTAGAGCAAATCAAATCACTAAAAACAGGACAGACTCTTGTAAGCGGTGATAACATTATTGCAATGTATAAGACCAAAGAGGAGTTTCTTTCGGAGGAGGAAGACAATTCTGAAGAAATAAAAACAGATGTGGATTTCATCAAAATCACAAATCCATGGGATATATTTGTAATGAATGATCGTGCTTTGCGTGAAGACTTTGCACTATTGACGAAGGGAAGAAAAAGTGCGGCACTTAGCGACACCAACCGCATTGTAGGTCCTGCCGAAGACTTGTTTATTGAAGAGGGTGCGGTGGTTGAGTGTTCTGTTTTCAACACAAAGGAAGGTCCTATTTATATTGGTAAAGATGCTGAGGTGATGGAGAATTGCGTTGTCAGAGGTCCGTTTGCAATGTGTGAGCATTCGGTTTTGAAACTCAGTGCAAAAATATACGGAGCTACTACTTTGGGACCATATAGCAAGGTTGGAGGAGAACTTGCCAATGTTGTGATTTTCGGATACAGCAACAAGGCTCACGATGGCTTCATTGGCAATTCGGTAATCGGTCAGTGGTGTAACATAGGTGCCGACACAAACGCTTCAAACCTCAAAAACACATACGAAGAAGTCAGATTGTGGAGCATAGAGAAGAATACCTTTGTACCTACCGGTCAGACATTTTGCGGAACAATTATGGGCGACCACTCCAAATGCGGAATTAACACCATGTTTAACACAGGTACGGTGATAGGGGTAAGCTCAAACATATTCGGACACGGATACCAGAGAAATTTCATTCCTTCTTTTGCATGGGGAGGTACAAGTGGTTTGAAGACTTTTGAACCCGACAAAGCAATGGAAGTTGCTGAAAAAATGCACGCAAGAAGAGGTATGGAGATGTCTGATGTCGATAAGAGAATTTTGTTACACGTATATAGAAGTACTCTAAAGAACAAAAAATTAAGATAAGAAACGAGATGTTGAATAAAGATTTGATTGATATAACTCATATAATGGGAGACGGAGAAGCAGAAATCATACCTTTATTGACAGAGGAAGACACAAAAGATTTGACAGTTACAGATATGCCCGAGCAGATGCCCATATTGCCATTGAGAGGCAATGTGTTCTTTCCGGGAGTTGTTCTGCCGATAACCGCAGGCAGAGAGAAGTCTGTGCGATTGATAAAAACAGCATACAAAAACAAAGATATAATAGGAGTGGTGGCACAATGTGCTGCCGTTACCGACGACCCAGATTACGAAGACCTATATACATACGGTACAATGGCGAGAGTGTTGAAAACTCTCAATATGCCCGATGGCACAACCATGGTAATATTGCAAGGGCTTGACCGCTTTTATTTGGAAAGTATCGCCACAAAAGAACCTTATTGGATAGGCAAAGTACGACCTGCCGGTGATAATGCCAAAAATATGCCGGCAGACTCTGACATTGTTGCCGAGGCATTGAGGGACTCTTATTTGAGATTGTTAAAGCTGACACCGGGAGTGCCGTCAGATCCGAGTTTTGCCATTCGCAACATAGAAAATCCATACTTTTTACTCAACTATATAGCCGCTCATCTCGACATAGAGGTGTCGGACAAGCAGAAATTGTTGGAAATTGATGACTTTACGCAAAGAGCAAACCGCGTATTGGAAGAGTTGAGTAAGGAAACCAATCTTCAAGAACTCAAAATCAAAATCCAAAAGAAGGTATCCAAAGATATAGATAAACAACAGCGAGACTACCTTCTTACTCAACAACTTAAAACTATCCAAGAAGAGCTTGGCGGTAGCCCTGCAGAGCAGGAAGTGGAGGAACTTCGCAAAAAAGCAGAACAAAAAAAGTGGAGCAAGGAAGTAGGTGAGACATTTGAGAAAGAACTCTCTCGTTTGTCGTCAATGCATAGTTCTTCACCAGACTATTCGGTACAGTTGAATTATCTTAATTTTATGTTGGAGTTGCCTTGGAATGAGTTTACAGACAGCAACTTCGATTTAGATAAAGCACAGAAGACTTTGGATGCCGACCACTATGGTTTGGAGAAAGTAAAGCAGAGAATACTCGAATATCTTGCAGTTTTGAAGCTCAAAGGCGACATGAAATCGCCTGTTTTGTGCCTTGTCGGACCTCCGGGAGTGGGAAAAACTTCTTTGGGACGCAGCATTGCTTCGGCAACAGGTAGAAAGTATGTGAGAGTTGCCTTGGGCGGATTGAACGATGAGAGCGAAATCAGAGGACATCGCCGCACTTACATCGGGGCAATGCCGGGCAGAATACTCAAATCCATATCCAAGTGTGGCAGTTCCAACCCTGTGTTTGTGCTTGACGAGATAGACAAGGTTGCAGGCATGAGCGCTCATGGCGACCCTGCTTCTGCAATGTTAGAAGTATTAGACCCTGAGCAGAATACCTCGTTCCACGACAACTATCTTGACATTGACTATGACCTTTCAAACGTAATGTTCATTGCAACAGCAAATAGTCTTTCCAATGTCCACCCTGCATTGATTGACAGAATGGAAGTGATTGAAGTATCCGGTTACATAGAGCAGGAAAAAGTACAGATAGCAAAACGACACCTGCTTCCAAAGCAAATAAAGGAACACGGATTGAAAAAGAGTGATATATCAATCGGCGACAAGCTCTTCTCAACAATCATAAACAACTACACAAGAGAGTCGGGTGTCAGACAGTTGGACAAGGTTATTGCAAAACTCATTCGCCATAGGGCTGTAGAAATTGTAAAGGAACAGGAATTCAAAAAATCAATAAAAGAAAGCGACCTCAAATCAATATTGGGATTACCGACAGCTCAACATGACCGACAGCTTTCGCAAGACCATGTGGGAGTTGTTTGTGGTTTGGCATGGACTCAGGTAGGTGGAGAAATCCTCTTTGTGGAGGCAGCCTCGGCAAAGGGCGAAGGCAAACTCAATCTGACGGGAAATCTCGGCGATGTGATGAAGGAAAGTGCAACCTTGGCATACGAATATATCAAAACCAATGCCGAAGCTCTCGGAATAGAACCCGAAAAGGCTTCAAAACAAGACTTGTACATACACGTTCCGGAAGGAGCTACACCAAAGGACGGACCAAGTGCGGGGGTTACCATGTTTACGGCAATGCTCAGTGTTCTCAAAGGCATAAAAGTCAAGTCAAACGTGGCAATGACCGGAGAAATAACCCTTCGTGGCACAGTGCTTCCCGTAGGAGGTATAAAAGAGAAAATCCTTGCCGCCAAGAGGGCATCGATAAGCGAAATAATCCTTTCGGAAGCCAATCGAAAAGACATAGAAGAAATCCAAAGCGAATACTTGGAAGGATTGACATTCCACTATGTGGAAAATATGGGAGAAATACCTCCTTTGGCATTCGCAACACAACAAAATCATGAGTGAGACATTTGTTTTAATCATAGCAACCTTATGTATATTGGGCGTTACCGCTTTGTTGATAAAGAGCTTCCAGAAACGAAGTGAGCAAAGCGATAACGCCAATAAACACATTGTCAAGCTGAGTCGTATCGGCAGCATTATATTTTATTTGCTTATCATACTTTTGGCAGTCTTTTTCCTCATTATGTACATCAAGTGGAAACAACTCCCGCAATAAGAGGTATTTTGCTCCGATAAAAACGGTGTTTTGTCCAACAAAACAGTGTTTCAATTTACCCATTCTTGAAAATGACAGATGCATCAACAATAAAGCTATCGACCTTGGTCGGAATAGGAGATAAGAAAGCCTCAATTCTTGCCAAAGAGCTTGGTCTGTTCACTCTCAAGGACCTTTTTGAATACTATCCTTACCGATATGTCGATAAAAGTCGCTTCATAAAGATTGCCGAAGTGCGTTCGGCAGAAGTATATACACTTTTGCTCGGCAAAGTCATTGCAAAGCAAATAGTGGGAGGGACAAAATCGCAACGTCTTGTGGTAAGGCTTGCCGACGAAACCGGTTCAATCGAGATGGTCTTCTTTCGCGGCATACGCTGGATAAACGAAAGCATAGACATAGGGGCGATTTATGTAGTTTTTGGCAAACCCAACTACTTTAATGGTACATTCAATCTTCCACACCCCGAGTTTGAGAAATTCAACCCACAAAAAGACTACAAGAAAGAGAAATTCATGCCTTTGTACAACACAACCGAGAGAATGAAGACCGCCTTTCTTGCCTCCAAACAACTATCCAAAATCATCTCAGATGCAGTCAAAAAATACTCTTCCCTCATAGAAGAAATCCTTCCTCAATATATAATTGATGCATATCACCTTTGCTCTCGCCGAGATGCAATAGCTTGCATTCACAGTCCACTTGGCGAAGAAACGTTGGCTAAAGCACGATTTAGACTCAAATTTGAGGAACTCTTTTTCATGCAGGCAGAACACCTGCTCATCAAATCTAATCGCAAAAGTAACAGCAGGGGATTTGTTTTCTCAAAGGTGGGAGAGAATTTCAACACTTTCTTTTCCAAGTACCTTCCTTTTGAACTTACCAATGCACAAAAGCGGGTAGTCAAAGAAATTCGCAACGACATGAGAACAGGTTCACAGATGAACAGACTTCTTCAGGGTGATGTGGGCAGCGGAAAGACCCTTGTGGCACTGCTGAGTATGCTCATAGCCTTGGATAATGGCTATCAGGCAACCCTTATCGCTCCGACCGAAATCCTTGCCATGCAACATTTCCAAAGCATCAACCGCTTTATCGGAGACATGAATATCAACGTATCTCTGCTTACCGGAAGCATCAAGGGCAAGAGCCGAAAGCATCTTCTTACCTCACTTGCCGACGGAAGCATCAATATACTGATAGGCACACACGCCATATTGGAAGAAAATGTGATATTCAATAACTTGGGACTTGTTGTCATAGATGAGCAACACCGCTTTGGTGTAGAGCAGAGAGCCAAAATGTGGACAAAGAACACCATAGCTCCACACATACTTGTGATGACAGCCACCCCGATTTGTCGCACCCTCGCAATGAGTATCTATGGCGACTTAGACTATTCCGTGATTGATGAGCTGCCTTCGGGACGTAAACCCATACTTACAACACACCTTTACGACAGAGACGTATTGCGGCTCTTCGACTTTATGAAAAAGCAGATAGAACAAGGCAGACAAATCTATGTTGTATATCCGCTTATCAAAGAAAGCGAGAAATTGGACCTCAAAGACCTTATGGACGGATATGAAAGCATAGAGAGAGCCTTCCCTTTGCCGCAATATCAAATCAGTATAGTCCACGGACAGATGAAACCCGAAGACAAAGAGTATGAAATGCAGCGATTTAAGAAAGGAATAACCAATATCATGGTTGCAACCACCGTGATAGAAGTGGGAGTAGATGTGCCGAATGCCACAGTCATGGTGATAGAAAATGCCGAACGTTTCGGCTTGGCTCAACTACACCAGCTCAGAGGCAGGGTGGGACGAGGTGCAAACCAAAGCTACTGCATACTACGCACCAAAGACGAACTCTCTTCCGAAGCACGCTTCCGTATAGAGACCATGTGCAGCACTAATGACGGCTTTGAAATCTCTCGGGCAGACCTTCAACTTCGCGGACCGGGCGATGTATCCGGCACAAGGCAGAGCGGAGTGTTGGATTTGAAAGTGGCAGACATTGTAAAGGACGAAGGACTTATGGCACAGGTGAGAACGCTTGCCCAAAACGTCCTTGCCGACGACCCTCACCTGACAAAGCCACAAAATCTACCCATAAGAAACTACTTCATGACCAAGCACAAAGTCAGCGACTTCTCCATGATTTCTTAACAGGAGGCGATCATGACTTCAAGAAAGAAAAACACAACCTCAAAACCCAAAATCAAATCGGCAGGAACCAAGGATATGTCTTCTTTGTGGAGGAAATATCTCCCGGGTTTCAAGTCATACATACTCATGGAGCGTTCCCACTCGGTCAATACCCTCTCGGCATACTTGGACGACTGCGATAAGTTCTTCACATTCATGGAAACGACCTATCCGAACATCACACCGCAAAAGACACAGACCTTTCACCTCAGACGCTTCCTCACTGCCATAGTGCAAGGTATGAAAGGAAATAGCGAAGTGAGGCTCTTGAAGGTCAGCACACAGAGAAGAATAATCAGCGGAATACGTTCGTTTTTCAAATACCTCCTTTTGGAAGACGAAATTGACACCGACCCATGCTCACAATTAGAAACTGCCAAAATGGAAAAGAAACTCCCCGTGGTATTGTCCGACAACGAAATACAAACCATGCTTTCCGCCATCGACAAGAGCAGCTTTCAAGGATATAGAAACGCCTTAATCATTGAGGTGCTTTACTCCTGCGGACTGAGAATAAGTGAACTATTGAACCTTCGCAAAAGCGACGTCTTCTTTCAGTTTGAGTATATAAAGGTATTGGGCAAAGGCAACAAGGAAAGACTTGTTCCGATTTGCCAAACAGCACTTGAACACATCAGATACTTCATAGACAACCACCTCTGCCACATTCCGACCGACAACAAAAACAAAGACTATATCTTTCTCAACCACAGAGGCAAAAAACTTACAAGACAATACGCCTTTATGATGATAAAAGAGACAGCCAAGGCGGCAGGTATAACCAAAAACATACACCCCCATACCCTAAGGCATAGTTTTGCCACCGAACTGATAAAAGGCGGAGCAAATATCATAGCTGTCAAAGACATGATGGGACACAGCAGTGTCGTCTCCACCGAAATCTATACACACTTGGACACTGCACACCTTCGAGAAACCATAATGCTCTATCACCCGCACTACAACAAAACCCCATGGAAGAAAACACCCTTTCGTGGTCGGCAAAAAAAATGGTGAGACAGCGTTTCCGAAAAGCAGAGCTATTATATTGTATGCCTTATTTTTGCTTTTGCAACATCGATTAAGTTTTCGCAAGCAAATTATTTAACATTTGGTGGTCTCTTAAGCCGAAATGCCGGCAATTTTTTGAGGTCGGTCGGGCTTGGGGTCGATTTTTGCGAGTATTTGAGCGTTTAGCAATTTATTGTGTTTCAGGTGTTTGCAAAATAAGTGCTGATTTAAGCAAAGCAAGTGTTGATGTGAGTAAAATAAGACGGCATCTTTTTGAAAAAAGACGAAGACTTAAGCTCACTAATCCTTCGTCTTTTGAGTGCTAACACTTCGTCTTTTTTCAAAAAGACTTCATGTTAGTGAGCAAAAACCCTTATGTTGTTGAAGCAAGACAAAACCTCACTTCCAAAAGCCCTCATTTCACTCTCAAAACAGGTGAAAAATTTCCTCAAAATCTTCGCTTAAAATCCTTGATTTTTATCACCGAAAAATAAGGAACGAAATTGTTATTTAACTTTTCAGACAAAAATCATACCATACTTCACGATTTTGCCCCTTCGGGGCGAAACTTCGGTCGATTGGTTTACCCTACGTTTCGCTTCGCTTTGCGTAGGGCTGAGTGCAGACTGCCCCCTTCGGGGTGTGGGTCGTTTGTTACATTCCACAATTCTTTCATGACGATGTAATGGCGTTATTTGCAATTACGTTCTCGGGCGGTAACGGCATTGTTTTATTTCTCCTTACTCTCGGGCTGAAAGCCCAAAAGCGATTAGCTCGGGCAGAGCGTCAGCGTCGCCCCGAGTTAATGTGCCACACCATAGTCGCCCTGTAAGGGCAAAAGCGTTACTTCGCTATTTACTTGCAGAATGCGATTTTTCTAAACTATCGAATAAAATTTGCACGATTAAGGTGAAAATTCATATCTTTGCAAGTTGAAAACCAACAAAAAGAAAGGAAGACAAAGAAATAGAAAGTAAACAACATTAGAATTACTACATTTTATTAGACATATAAAAGCGTTTTTGCTTATACTTTGTTTTTACGAAATCCGCAAAATTTCAAGCAACACACCTTGGTAAAGCAGTAAACGCTCACGAGTAATATCGTGGGCTTTACTTATTAGGTGTGTTAGGTAATTGCGGAACCTCGTACAACAATAAGAAATAAAGTCCCACGACTTTTTATGTCTGCACATCAAGAAAAAATCAAAAGAAATACAATCGCCTTGGGGACTTGGGCGGAGATAAAAAAAGAACAGAAAAAATGAAAATTCAAAACTTTGGCAAGCCACTGAGCCGATTGATAATCATGGCGGCAATATGTATGCTCTCGCTTCATGCAATGGCATACGATTTTTCCTATACCTATCAAGGAAAAACACTTTACTACACCATTACATCGGATAATACCGTCGAGGTAGCATATCATGGAAATATTAATTATGTGAGCGGCGATGTTGTCATTCCAAGTTCTGTTATCAACAATGGCACAACTTATAGCGTTACTTCTATTGGTGAGTGGGCGTTTGCTGCTTGCAGCAGTTTGATTTCTGTTACTATTCCTAATAGCGTTACTTCTATTGGTAATTATGCGTTTGATTGGTGCAACAGCTTGACTTCTGTTACAATTGGTAATAGTGTTACTTCGATTGGTGATGATGCGTTTATTTCTTGCAGCGGATTGACTTCTATTACAATTCCTAATAGCGTTACTTCGATTGGTAATATGGCGTTTGCTTATTGCAGCGGTTTGACTTCTGTTACATTGCCAAACAATGCTACGATTCATTCGGGAGCTTTTATAGGAGCAGGAGAAACTACTATTGATAGTGTTATTTATTGTAGTGACACTTTAATTGTTGGCAATTATACTTTCATCGGCACAGGCTTTTTAACATTTTACTTGAATGGAAATTCTTACTTCCCAAATAACAACGCAGTAGTTTTTGATTGTTATGAAAGTAAGAGTGGGAATTTAATAATTCCGTCAACAATTAGTTATAACGGCACAACTTATAGCGTTACTTCGATTGGTGAGGGTGCGTTTTCAGGTTGCAGCAGTTTGACTTCTGTTACAATTCCTAATAGCGTTACTTCGATTGGTAGTACTGCATTTGAAGATTGTAGCAGTTTAACCACGCTTAACTTCAATGCAATAAATTGTAATGATTTTGCTTCAGGAAATGGGTACCAATTTTATTCTTGTCCACTTACCTCCATTAACATAGGAGATAGTGTACAAAGAATACCTGCATACTTTGCTAAAAATCAGAGTGGTTTGATTTCGATTACCATTCCTAATAGCGTTACTTCGATTGGTGAGTGGGCGTTTGCTGGTTGCAGCGGATTGAGTTCTGTTACAATTCCTAATAGCGTTACTTCGATTGGTGATGCGGCGTTTGCTGGTTGCAGCGGATTGAGTTCTGTTACAATTCCTAATAGCGTTACTTCGATTGGTTATCGTGTGTTTGATTGGTGCTACAGTTTGAGTTCTGTTACAATTCCTAATAGCGTTACTTCGATTGGTGAGGGTGCGTTTGCTAGTTGCAGCAGTTTGACTTCTGTTACAATTCCTAATAGTGTTACTTCGATTGGTGAGGGTGCGTTTGCTAGTTGCAGCAGTTTGACTTCTGTTACAATTCCTAATAGCGTTACTTTGATTGATGAGGGTGTGTTTGCTGGTTGTAGCAGCTTAACCACGCTTAACTTCAATGCAATAAATTGTAACGATTTTGCTTCAGGAAATGGGTACCAATTTTATTCTTGTCCACTTACCTCCATTAACATAGGAGATAGTGTACAAAGAATACCTGCATACTTTGCTAAAAATCAGAGTGGTTTGATTTCGATTACCATTCCTAATAATGTTACAGAGATTGGAAGTAGAGCTTTCCAAGGCTGTAGTGGTTTGATCGCTGTTACAATAGGCAACGGAGTAAAACAATATTTATAGCAGTTCTTTCAGAGGTTGTACAAATTTGACCTATCTTACTATTGGAAGCAGTGTTGAAAACATTGGAGATAGTGCATTTATTGATTGCAATATATTAACATCTATCACCTCAAAGGCGACCACTCCTCCCGAGATTGCAAGCAGCAATGTTTTCCCTTATCCTAATGAGTGTAGTGTAACAGTACCTTGCGGCAGCTTGGGAGCTTATACCGACCAAATGAACCGTTGGTACTTGCTGTTCAATCCTCGCATTGAGGAAGATATGGTCTTTGCTTTCTCGGTGTCGGCAAACGATGATGCTTTCGGCATTGTTTCCAATGAGGCTCTGTCTTGTTCAGTAAGGAAGATAACAGCAACACCTTTTGATGGGTATGAGTTTGTGAGCTGGAATGACGGCAATACTTCAAATCCTCGAACGATAAATATTACAAATGATACTTCATTTGTGGCTGTCTTTGCAGCAAGTGGCTCTTCTGCCTTGCAGGAGGTTGAAAGCACAAGGGAGTTTGTTGTTTATCCTAATCCTGCAAGAGGCTTTGCAACCGTGGAATTTGAGGCTTTGCAAGAGCATAGCTTACTCAGAATTGCAGACCTTGGAGGAAGAATTGTCAAAACGTTTGACCTTGCGGCAGGTACGGAGAGCGTAAAGCTCGACCTTAGAGACCTTCCGAGCGGAGTTTATACTCTCATGATTGGAAACACAACAAAGAAACTAATCGTCGAGTAAGACGATAACGAGTAAGGCGATAGAGTGATTAAACATTTTTCAACAAAAAACAAGAGGCTGTCTGATAATCAATCGTCAGACAGCCTCCTTTGTTTGTTTTTGCAGGTCGTTACTTTCCGATGCAGAAACTCCTGAAATGCCTATAAATAGGTTGTTTTCAGGAGTTTAAGTAGTTTAGTTTTTTAAGTAAGCAACAAATCTGCAACAAATTTGTCAAAATAGGAGTTTTTTAGACTTGATTTCGGCAACAAAGATAGTTATTTTTGATAAAATTTGAGTATATGGGCTTTAATTCTTTTTATGGTGTAAATTATCAATAGAAAAATTATCGCCGACCAAAAGCCGTAAATTGAAGTCTTCTGAAACCAAGTCAGCTTTCTTGGCACTTCTACCGTCTCTGTCATGGTTTCTGTCTTGATATGTTCACGATAGATAATGCTGTCCCTCCGCTCAACAGGTTTCTGAATTTCTACGGGCTTATTCTGCGGCTTTGTTTTCAGGTCGTGATAGAGAGAGCCGTCAGGGTTGATGCGTGCTTCCGAGATGGCGTAATCGTTTTCAAGGTTTGAAACGCTGTCACGGGTCTCACACTCGGCAGTCTGAAATGGTATCTCTACATAGACTGTATCAGGGACGTAAAGTGTAACGGTTTCCACCCTCACGCTATCTTTCTTTTCGCTGTTCATGCTGTCAGATAAGTAAAGGGGAGCGGCACAACCACACAGGAGGAGAGCCGTGATAAGAAGAGGTATGAGTAATCTGAGTTTCTTCATTGCTTTGTTATTTGATTTGGTTGATGAACGATTTGATGCCTTGAACGTGTGTCGAAGTTACAGCCTGTTTGCCCTTTTCACTCAGAAGAAACGCAACGTCTTCTCTGTTGTCCTGAAACAGGTTCTCGGTCAGAACAGCGGCGCAGAGAGTGTCACGGCACATGGCGAGGTTCTGAGCGATATACATTTCAGAGGGAACAGAGCGGTTGCCTTTCATTCCGTTATCAATGGCAGCTTTCCACAGGTACTTGGCAAGAAGTTTGCTTCTGTCTGAGGCGTTCAGAGAGACGTGAGAGGAGAAGCCACGAGCTGATAGCCACCGCCCGCCTGAACCCGCTGCGTTATTGTGGATAGAGACGAGAAGTACGTTCTTCGAACCAAGAGAGCGGCAAATGGTGTTCACACGTCTGCAGCGTTCTTTCAGGCTGATGTCTTCTTCCTCTGTCACTATCCTTTCAGCGTCAAAGCCCTCAGACGTGAGAGTTTGAACAATGCGGCGGGCGATTTCGCGTGTATAAGAATACTCTCTGAGAGAGCTGTCAGGGGAACGCTTGCCCACCGTATCAACCCCGTGACCGTTGTCAATTAGAATTTTCATTTTGTTTCGTTTTTTTGTTTCTGTGATTCTGTCCTCGCCTCGATATGAGTTGGCAGACAATAAGTCTGACCTTTGAGTTTTTGGTTTGGCGGTTTCCTCCCTCGGGGGTCTTGACAGTCTGTCTGTTCGCAACGCCATTCTTTGTAATGGTCGGCAAGGCGCAACGCCTCGCCAAGTCGGCGTTCAAGGTCGGCGGTTTTGTGCTGTTCTTTTGTCAGAGCGTCGTTTACCCGATTTGTCTCCTGCTCTGCCTTGTATAATCTGTCTGATATTTCCCGATTCCTGTCAATATGTTTGTCTATTGCGGCGTTTGCATGAGAGAGGCGAGCGAGGAGGTTATCGTTCAACTCGTTTGCCTTATCAATAGAAGCGTGGAGTTCTGCAATTCGTTTCTCGTCGAGGTCGAAATCTTTTTGGTTGACCTCGATGTTATTTAGATGACGTTCCGTCTTGCGATTGAATAGCCATTTGATAAACTCTAATCCTCCGACAGCTCCGAGAATGAGAGAGAGAATTTGCCACCATGTTGTTTGTTCCATTGTCGTACTTGGGTTGGGAATGTGCAAAGTTAGTTATTTCTGATTATATTGCAATCACTTTTTGACAATTATTCCTCACACTACTGTTTTTTATATATCCTGCAAATTTTGAAATTACCTAACTCGTCGGTATATCCACCTGTAAAATCTTGAATAAACCAGTTGACTCTACCAATATTGGCATTCGGCACTGCAACTAAAGTTACAAGCGTATTCCATGTTACTATAAAATCACCAGAGCCTTCTTCGTTACTAAAAATAATAGAGTCTGGATGATCTGATATAATTTTGAGATAACATAATGGACTTGCATAATACATAATCCTGATGATCGCGCCATTATATTGAATATCTGACGGCAATGTTAAAACATTTGTCTCTGTTTGAATTGGAGAACGTTTATTGTGAAGAATAAAGTTTCGATAAGTTGATATTTGTGATAACATAAAATCACTTGTGACATCAATATAGTAAAATCGGGTCATTAAGCATCCGGATATCTGTAGGTTTCCAAGACTATCCCATATAAAATTACCAGATGCTAAACTGCCGCTACCGTCTGCTAAATTAAGATAATTTAAGCCATTTGCACTAACAATCTTATCTATAGTGATACGACCAGGCAGTATCTCTGTATATCCATATAAATTCACATAGCTTCGTGTATCTTCAAGCTCGCTATTCAATACACCTACGAGCAAGATATAATACTCATCAATACTATCCATATTAATAGCAGTTTCAGAAAGGAAGAACGAGCCTTTAATGCTCGTATCTTTACGATTAACCTGAGCGTAGAGATAGTACTTTTTTTCTGCTTCTGCAAGCACAGGAGAGAGATATTCTGCCATCTCCCATATCTTATACTCTCCTGAAGCGTGAGAACTTGAAATAGATGATATACCAAGCGTCATGTGTTGCAGAAACCCGTGAGGGCAATGGAGCTGCTTATTCGTGCTATTATAATTGATTTGGTATGTTTCATCTACAACTAAATTTTCTTTGCTTACCACGAAGCGGAATTGTAGGCTTTCGTCTCCAATTAGCATAGCCATTGTCTGAACGGTGACAGGATTTACTGATGACGAGAAATTAAGCATCGATTTTTCGAGCATTCCGAGAGTTTCTTTTGCGTCTCTAAACCTTCGCTTTGTGAATTGAATCGCAGTCCTCTGATTGTCCTCAATGAGAACCTCCTGCGATTGAAGCTCTTTCAGAGTTGACGACACGCTGCCTGAAACCGTTGTGTTGCTCAGTTCAATCATAGGGCTGTAAGGCTTGTTGATATAGTCTTTTATGCCTGTGATACGTACAAGAACGCCCTCAGGCTGAAAGCGGGGGTCAGTGAAGAGTATGAACCCGCCGAGAACTATACGACTTCCGATATTTAGCCAATCTTTCTTAGTCCATATACCGTCAAGCTCTCCCGTGAACGTGAATTTTGTGTCCTCATTGTCAAAGAGGTATTTAACAGCTTCACGGAACATATCCCAAGAAGCCCCTGTCTTTGTATCATCGTTACAAATATATGCGTCAGGCATCATACACTTGAAGACAGCGTATTTGTCGCCCTCACGGGGCTTGAATGTCTCATTCGGCATTGTCTGCCCATCAAGCTCCTGTGGAACGATTTCAAAGCGGCGTGCCTCTTTCTCAACGCCCCTTACGGTCTTCTTTTGATGATAGTACTTCACTTCAAACTCACGCCCAACAAGCATACCTGACTGAAATATGACGGTCATCGTCTCTCCCTCTATCAGGCATTCTTCAAAGTTCAGGCTCTCAGGTATGGTCGTGTCCGTGAAGTCATAAAAGTTGTTCTCCTCGTCAACCGTGATGACCTTTGAGACAACTCCGACACGTTTCGGGCATATTGAAGAGCAGTCAAGACTATCTTCGGCAAGGCTTGATAGTTGTTTGTCGTAGCGTCTGATTGAAAGCCCATCATCGTCTGTTATATAAAGACGTGAGGTAGCTTGATTGAAGCCGTCTTCCGTGTCAAAATGTTCTCCGTCATACCCGAGTTGCTTCCCTCTTGGAAGCCTCAATTCAGAAGCCCCGTATTTTGATGGGTCAAGATTGTCTGAACCACCCTGAACGTATAGAATTTCAACAGGTGGCGTGTCTCCCGTGTTCGTGCGACCAACGCCTGACTTAAAGCCGTTACCACGCCCATAGCTCAGAGGGAGCGGGTTATTCTTGTTATACTCAACCTTTTTCAGGCTTACCCGCTTACCCTTGAACTCATATTCAGTCTTGAACTCAGAAGCCTGTTGTTTGAGAGCGTCAAGACAGAATGCATGGTCATAGTTGATACATTGTTCAATGCCGTCAATACAGTCGCCAACAGTCCACCCATTGTCACGGCGGTTCATATTGTCAACGAACATTTGCAGGTGCTCAACTGGCTTTGCTGTCAAGCTGAATTTCAAACGCCCGTCAACGGGGTTGCGGAACTTCCATATTTTGGCTTTCGCTTCAGGGGCTTCCATTGTGACCGTGTATTCAAAGAGGCGGCTGTGTTTCATCTTCAACGCCTCTGGGCGTTCAAGCGTGAACGTCTCGCCCTGAAATTCACAATAAGACCCGACAGGGATTTCAACGTGTTCAGGAAGCGAGAAATACAGCGTCAGAGAGTGTTCCCCCGCGATGACCCTATGACGGTAGCTGTTATCATCAACTACTATGTCTAAAACTTTATAGCCGAGTTTATTAAAAATTTTCATCTTGTTTCAGAATTTGAGTTATTTTCTCTGGATTTCCCCTGAGTCGACTTTACTTTTATGATTGGTATATTTATACCATAATCACTTCGAAAACGTCTGTACGGGGTTAATTTCGCTTCTCCCGAGTGTTTCACAGGATAAAGAGCCGCCACACTGCCTAAGATGAACCGCCACGGGGCTTGTCAACTCCCACGGCTGTTGTTCAGTCTTCATGACGGGCGGCTCTGGCTTGTTTAGCTGTAATCTTACTTGATGCCGAGTTCAGCACAGTCTTCGTCCACCTGAGACTTCAAGGCGGTGCGCTCAGTGAGGAACGCTTTGTACGCCTCTGTTCTCATGGCTGCTTCTTCTTCTCTCAGCAGACCCATTTGTGCCGAGTTATACTCGTTCACAAGTTTCTGCTCATAATTGCAGTCCCAACGTTCGGTCAGAACTTTTTCAGTGATTTTGTTTGCCGAGAGCGGTTCCCATACGGTCACTTCATCGCACACCCACTGAATCTGCGGCTGAGCCTGTTCAGCGGTCTCACTGTTCTCACTTCCCTGTGCGGGCTTCTCTTCTTCACGGATGTTGAAGCGGTAACGGAAAGAACCGTCTCCGACAGCCTCTAACTTCTTTGGCTGATTGTCATAAAACGCTTGCATAATACTTGGGTTTAATGATAGTTTTTAATAAATGTTTTGAATTGCTGTGCTTAGCCCAACCGAGCCACGGGGCGAGAGCCTGTTTGTAGGCTTTCTGTTCAAGGTTCTCACGGCGGTTCAGGCGGGCGGCGGCACGGACAAAATTCTTCTTGATTGATTTCCGTATGAGTTTCTGACGGCGAAAGAATTTGTAGCCAACGTAGTCAAGAGCACGCCCGTGACGGTCAAAGCGGTTCACGGCAACGGGGAAAATCTGATAATTGTCTTTCAGTTTCAATTCAAGCTCCGTTTCGATGTACTCTTTGATGAGCGTCAAGACCTCACGCAAGACGGCTTTGCTGTCTGAGAAAAACGGTATGTCATCGGCGTACTCTGTCGCATCTAACATCGGTCTCTCACTCAGGTTCAGACGTTCACGGATGAGTTCGGGGAGGCGTTCGTTAACCCAGTGCATGAAATAACACAGATAAAGGTTAGCGAGATATTGGCTCAGATAATTGCCTATCGGAAGACCCTCTGCGCTGTCAATAATTTCATCCAATAGCCACAAGAGGTCAGCGTCCTTGATTTTGCGACGAACGAGCCTCTTCATCACTCTGTGACTGATTGAGGGGTAATATTTCCTGATGTCAATTTTCAGACAGAACAGGGTGTGACCCTCATACTTTCGGATAATCTTGTCAACCTGACGGGCGCAGCCCTCAATACCCCTGTTCTTGATACAGGAGTATGTATTGTGAGTGAACGTTCGTGACCATATCGGTTCTAAAACGTTCATTATGGCATGATGAACAATTCTATCAGGATAATAAGGCAGACGAAATATGAGCCGTTCTTTCGGCTCAAAGATTGTGAACACGTCATAGGCTGAGGTCTTGAACGTCTTCGTCCTCAGAGCTTCGTGAAGAGCCTGAATGTTGGCTTCTCGGTTCTCATCGTGAAGCCTCACGCCGTAGGTGTTCTGTTTCCCACGGCGAGCTTTCTCGTCAGCCAAGCGGAGGTTCTCAACGCTGATGACCTTTTCCCATAAGTGACCGTATCTTTTCATTGTTTCTTTATTTTGCTTTGCTTTTCTTACTGAGAGCCTTCAGCCACCCATACAACAGGCGCACTTACCGACACTCTTCGGGGTTTCAGAAATTTTTTGCCAAGTGGCAAGGCTGTCATTCCGTTATTTCTTTTGTCAGAGCCGAAACTCTGTCTTTTGAAGCATAGGTGAGACCCGATGTTCGTATTCGAATTCGAGGGGGTGTTATTCGAGTTCGCATAAGCGAGACCGTCATTCGCACCGTTATTCGCATTACCGCCGAACAGCACGCCACAAGAATGACCCACCTTTTATATTCTGTCTGCTGTCTTTCTCACGCTGTTTTCGGTCTCATTCAAAGAAGAACCTGTTACCGCTGCTTCTAAGCGTCACACGGCGTGGAAAGGCGTTTATTTTCTTAATCTGCTGACAGACGTATAGGATGTCCATAGAACCCGTGAAGAACTTCTTCGCTTCGCTCTCAGGACTATTTTTCTGTGGCTTGATTTTTACGAGCGTCTGACCTGACTTGCCCTTAGCCTTGCTGAAACGTGTCTGAACGTCTTCAAGAAAGTCAACGACCCAAAATTGAGTGTTGACGAGTTTGCTCTGAGTTGTCTCGTCACAGTTGAAAGAGCGGCTTCGCTCGTCACGGGGGATTTTCAGGAAAGCGAGGCTTCCGTCATCTTCACTTCCGTCAATCTTTCTGATGTTATCTTCTGCCATAATCGTTATTCTTTCTTTTGTGACCCCGTCCCCCTGATGAGAGAGGGGCGGGGAGGGTTAAACAAATGATTGGTTGTTCAGTGGTGCAATGGAACGCTGAACGGGGTTACGCTGTTGCGGGGATAAAGCAAAGGCGAGACCCGAAGGTCGTAGTCGAATTCGAGGGGGCGTTACTCGAGTACGCATAAGCGAGACCGCCATACGCCCCGCTACCCGCATTACCGCCGAACAGCACGCCACGCAACGCTTCCGTTGTTGGAATGCTCGTGTAGTGATAGTCACAGAAGAACTGCGTTGTACCTCCTCCGACAAGAGACGGCATAATTTCGCCCTCTTCTCCGAAGATGATTTCTTTCACATATCCTTCTGAACGGGCTTCATTGCCAACGTGCTTATAGCCGTCGTAGTTTGTGTCGTTCAGCTTTGACGGGTCTTCACAAACAAATACCTTTGAGAGGTTGTCGCCGCCGTTAGCCTCTGTCGGGCTGATTCGCACGTTGATGCCGTCAGTCCATTTCCAAATATGTCCGAACGGGTTCTCAACGCCTCTGTAACGAGGAACGTTTGAGGTCTTCAACTCTGAACCGTCTTCGTTATAGGCAGTATAAGCCACAACGCCTGTGCTGTTTCCGAGGGTATCTGTGAGACCGCAAGGAACGAACGGATTATAATTATTGAATGTTGACCAGTCTGAACTTAACCAATTAGACACGCCTGCTCCGAGACCGCCCTGACGGAAGCCCTCTGAGGTCAATTCTGAGTTATAAGCCGCCTGAGAGTTGAGCTGTGCGTATTCAACCGTGAAGAGCCAAAACAAGGCTTTGTGAACCTGATACAGGTAGCAGTTCCAAGAGGTGTTTGCTGTGTTGCGTTTTCGTGCAGCAGATCGGAACGCCGTTCTGCTGATTGATGTCACGGGGCGACCCAATAATGAACGGTATGTTCCGTCATAGTTGGCGTTGTTGATTCCGCCTCTGTAGTCTGCGCCGTCATTCACAACAGAGCAGAGTTTGCCCGTTGAGCGTTCGATGCTCGCCTCATAAGCTGAGACGTACATCTGAGGCACTTGATGATAGCCAGGAAGTGGGTGCTCTGAGAGGCGCACAACACGCTTCGTACCGTTTGTCTCAAACTTGCGGTAGTGCATAGGTATCTCAACCATGACCTGACCACGTGAACCGTCACGAACCTGACCTGTCCAATCACGGGGGTCAAGGTATTCAACCACCTGCCCGTTATCGTCAAGTAGACAGCCTTTCATGCGGCTCTGAATAGGCAGCGTTTTGTGAAGAGCAACATTGCCGACACGGGTACAAGACGTTGAAGAAATGGTCGTGTCAAACTGAACGCCGTAAGAACACTCTTCTTCAAGGTACGGGAGCAGGGTGCCGAGAGCGGCTTTCTTGCTCTCTCCGTCTTCGTCAAGAACCTCACAATAGAGGTTATAAGGGTTTGTTCCTGATACATTCGGAAGGTCACTCAGACGCTTTCCGTTCTGAAACGCCTCGATGATTTGTTCAAGGATAGTTTCTTGTTCTGATGTCAATGCCATACTGATTAAATTTTATTTGTTTATAAACTTGAATACGTTCTTTCCGCCAGCCGTTTTGATGAACATTGCCGAGGAGGCGGTGTTGAGCCTAATTTCTGGCGGTTGAGCCTGACGGCGGCTGTCGGCTCTGATACGCCGAGAGATTGATACGGTCACCGAGATTTTCATACACCCTCCTGACTGACAGCCTGACCGCTGCCCCAATATATGTCGTTTGTTTTCAAAACTTCAGTATCAGGAGCAATCTCACTGATGACACAGGGCGACCAATCATTGAACGGGACAGGTGCGGGCGAGAAGCCCTCCTCCTGATAAAGTCTTACGCTGAAAACAGTGTCAACAGTTGAGACGCTGTATTTCGGTCTGACGTAAACCGTGAACGGCACACTGTCAGGGAGCTTGAATCCCTTTGAGAGGTCTGTAATCTGACCGTGGCTGACGATACGCCCGCCGCCAATGGTCTCTGAAATATAGCCTTTTTTTTGCATACTTCTTTGAAATTTAGAAAGATAAAACATAAAGTCAGGTCAAACGCAAGCCGCCCGCCTGAGTGAAGCGTAGCGCAGATCGTGAAGAGAGACGCAGACGTGGGTCTCCCACTTCAATGACACATGTGCGGGCGAGGGCAGTGTTCAGTGTTGGTATGACATGAATATAGCTCAATCCCTTTGCCATGGGTGTCAGAATGCCGTCTATGCTGACTTCAACGGCTTTGTTATCGCTGATATAAATTAAGTTTCTCATCGCTGTCACGGGGCTGAGAACAGCTTTTATCGCTATGGGAGCTACATTTCCCAAAGTGATACGCTTCGGTGCTTCAACGGTCAGTGCTGATGGGATAAGAATGTCAATTTTCGATAGAACGTCAGCCGTTGCCGCCTCAGCCTTAGCCGTTGCCACCTCTGTTTCCTTTGTTGCCGCCTGAGCGGCTTCTGTGGCTTTATTTGCCGCCGATGTCGACGCTTTTGACTTTTCTGTGGCAGTGTTAGCAGCTTCAGCTTTTTCAGAGGCTGAGAGAGCCGCAGAAACAGCCTCAGCGGTTGCTTTAGCAGCTTCAGCTTTTGCTTTCTGAGCGGCTGATGTTGCCGCCTGAGCCTCTGCCGTAGCCTTGTCTGTATCGGTCTTCGCTGTCTGAGCAGCCTGAGCAGCTGAATTTGCAGACAATGTTGCCGAATATGTCTTTGCCACGGCTTCCGTAACCTTGTCTTCTACGAATTGAAGACTAACCTTGACAGACCTATTAAATTTGTCAACGCCGATTGTGAATAACCCCGCAAGGGTGTTGCACAGTGGCAGTTCTGAGATTTTGATTTTCTTCATTTTGCGATGGTTTTGAATGTTAATTATTGAACCTGAAAGAGCTGTCAGACATCAGGCGAAGCGTCTGCTTATCGTTGACGAACCTCACGCTGTCAAAGCCGTATCGGTCAAGCAATAGGTCGATAAAATAAATGCCGTCTTCTGTCTCAACAGGCGTTCCGTCTTCACAGACGAGTATTGTTCCGTCCTCGTTGATACGGAAATCCCGTGTGAAAGTCACTGTGAGGGTCATCTTCAACCAAATGCGTCCGTCAGGATAGAATTCCGAAACCTGACACGACTTGTAACAGAACGGGAAGTCTTGTTCAAGCTCTCTTACGGTCAGCGTCCTCTCTTCGGGCTGAATTAGGTCATGGAGAAGAGCGTCATAGTTGCACCACAGCTCCGTCAGTGTGTCTGCACGCATGAGGCACATTAGTTTAACGTCCTTTGCCTTATAGAACACGTTTTCCCCATCATATATCGCACCGCTTTTCGTTTTTAAGTTTCGGAGCATATTCTGTTTGACGGCAGCTGTCTTTAGGACCTCAGCGAATGACCCTTGAAGCACCCTCAGACCATAGTTAGTTGTCTGAACCCCGTCAATCAGATATGCGTCATTTGCGGTCATACCGCTTGACGGGGCTTTATAGGTGTAGTCAGCGAACGGGAAATCATCGGCGAACTTCAGTGTCTCACACCCAAGTGTCACGGCGTATTCTCGGTTGCTCTGAGAGACGAGGCGGAGCTTGTACTTACGTCCGATAACGGCACAGTTAAAGACGTGGTATGAGCCGTCTGACAGCATTTCGATGAAGTTATTGTAACGGCTAAACACGCCTGAAATGGCGAACGTTAGACTGACTTCACGGGTGTTCAGAACAGGCTCAGAGAGGTCAACTTCAATGCCGTCCTCCTCCTGCCAATCATTCTGTTCATAGTTTTTCAGGGGAGGAAAGGCAATAAGTGAAGTCCACCCGCCGTCTGGAACGTATATACCGAACTGCTTGTACACGTCTTTGCCGTCAACAAAGAGCTTACCCGACATCATAATATCACAGCGTTGTCAGAGACGTTTTTAATGACACGTGCGCCCTGTGTGCCCTGAACTGAGACAACAGACCAGCCACGGGCATTGATGCTCACAGAAGCTCCATGAAAGACGTAGATTTCGTGACGTTCAAGCGTGTCACAGTTCACAACAGCAGATGTGCGACCAATAAGGATAGCCCGCTTCGGGTTCTTCAACGTGATTGTCCCCGCATCAATATATACCCCATACCGCTGAACGCCGTGAGGCTTCAAGAGACGGAACGTGGCAAGGGAAGGGAAACGGTAACGAAGACAGAACTCCATGCCCTGTGGGCTTACGAAGAGATTGAAAAGCCCGTCAAGGTTTTCTGTTCCATTGAATATTGCACACTGACGAAGACGCTCAGCCATATTATGATGACCGCTTCGCTCACACTCTTCTGTGGCAAGGTCTTTCGCAACCCGCCACTGAGAGAAGATTTGATTTATAATTTCTTTCATATAATGAACTTTATTTGAGTTTAATACCTTTCAATGTTATGTCGTTCACGGTGTCTTTGAACTCTTTCATGCTCAGACGCATATCTCTAACCCGTTCAGCTATAGCCTCCGTGTGACGTTCAATGTTCAAAACGCTCTGTAGAATGAGGTTCACAGAGATAAGTAACAGTTTTGTGTTCTCTGATATTGAATAAGTGTGTCCCTGAATGGCTGTCGCACGCCCGTTCAATTCATCCACGCTTTCCTGAGAGGCTGTTGCTATGCCTTTCTGAGAGGCTTCACGGCTTGCCTCGTCCGTGACTGCGAACATATTTTTCACGCTGTCAGGAAGATTCTCCCATATCTCCTGAAAATCTCCTCCAACGGCGTTCAGGTCATTGGCAAATTCTGACATTGACTCTATTATAGCGTCAAGACCAACAAACTGACCGTCTTTGAACCACTTCGCCTTGTATTTATCAAATATCTGACCGAGCGGCTCTTCAAGGAACTTACTGACGAGCATACGTTTCAGAACGTCAGCGACAATTTCATTCACTTTATCACCCCAAGCCTCTGCGTAGTCTTCTCCGTTCTGAAAAGCCTCAAAGAAAGCGTCAGAGAGCTGTTTAGCGATGTCTGTGCTTGAACCACCGATAATGTCCTCTACCATTTCGTTGATTATCTCAACAGCTTGATGCCCGAGTTCTTCAATCTGTTGTTCCCAATCAGTGATTTTACCGTTGTCGGCATCTTTTTTATCCTCTTCCTGACGTATCTGTTCCTGAATGAGGATTTGCTGCTGAGCAATGTTTTCGAGCTGTTCACGGGCGTTCTCATACTTCTTCCCGCCGAGAGCCTTGTCAGCCGTGTAAGCGATGTTCCCGTATGCCGTGGCAATCTTTTCAGCGGCGAGTTTGTTTCTCAGAAGCTCATTGTACGTCTCTGACAGAGCCAGCTTGACACGCTCAATAGCCTTTCCGCTATTCTGTTGAAGACGAACGATGTCAGCATTGTCAAGTTCCCATTGAAGTTGGTCAATGCGATCTTGAAGCCTCTCAATCTCTTTCTGCTTCGCTTCATCATTATTGAAGAGATTTGCAATGGCTGTCGCCACCTGTAGGGCGGCTGATATGATAGCGAGAATGACAGAGGTTTTCTCCACCGTCTGAATAGCCGTAGAAGCCGTTGTGGCTGTGGCTGTCATCGCCGATGACGACATCTGCACAAGCTGCACAATTCCGTTTATCATTGAGAGGGTTGACGTTGCGATTTCTCCCGCCGCTGAAATGACCTCTCCAACCGTACCGCCAACAGCTTCCCCGATGTCCTTGAAAGAACGGGTGCACTCGTTCAGGGTCTTGTAAAGGTCTTGCCACTCCTTGATAGAACGTTTGTCAGGGCTTACGCTCGTCTTCGCCTGTTCTTTCTGAATTGCTTTCTGAGCCGTCTGAACCTTTGCCCGAGCCTGAGCAAGTTTTGTGTCAGAAGAATCGCTATTTTCAAGTTTCTTCAACTCTTCTTCGGCTTGTTGGAGAACAATGCGGAGCTGTTCAAGGCTGTAAGAGGCAATTTCATTGCACCACGCCTGATAGCTCTCCTCACGCTGTGCGAATTGTTCATCAACGGCAGAGAGGGCTTCACGCTCAACCCTGTCAAGTTCATCAACGTTCCCTTGCGTAACGCCAGCTTTCAACTGACTTGTGCTGTTACCCTCAGCGTCAAGTATGTAAAGGGCTTTTCGCTTGTCAGCGTAGTCTTCCTGAATTTTCAGGCGTTGTTGCTCATAGGTCTGAACGTCTTTCAGAATTTCTTCAAGGGCTTGTCTGTTTCCCTCTATCTGATATTGAACAGCCAAATCAGAGTAAGACTTCAATATCGCTTGTTGCTCTGCAGAGAGGTCTTTTACAGTCAGGTTCAGAGATTCGCGATAATTTATCTTCTGCTCTTCTGTCGCGTTCGGGTTCTCATTCTGCCATTCAAGAACCTTTTTGTCTTTCAGCTCTTCAATCATTTTCTTCTCGCGTTCAAGGTTCTGAATAGTCAATCTGTCGTAATTGAGTTGAACCTGAGCTATTGACTTTTCAAAGCCATCATCCATAGCGTCAATTTGAGCCTGACGAATATCCAATTCAGCCTGTATAACCTCTGATTTCACGTTCTCAGCGTATTCACGGATATTCAACGCACGTTGAGCTGCTGCGTCCGCAAGAGCTTGTTTATTGTCTTTTGACGCACCGCCTGACCCGCCTGAACCTGAACCTCCGCCCGTATTTGTTGACGGAAGATATGCCCCGTAGTTCTTCATCATATTGTCAATGTCAGTCAGTTGTGAATTGCTCCGAGAGATTATCAAATCCTGTTTCCTGACCTCATTAGTCGCAGCCTGTAACTCTGATGTTCTCAGGCTGAGAACCTTTTCTGCTTCATCAAGCGATTTTCGGTATTCTCTCGCTGTTGTAGAATAAGTCATCTGACCTTCTGTGCTTGCGAAAGCTCCTCCCACGAGCATATTATAAAGAAAGCCTTCGTCTCCTTTACCTGTTGCGTTGTCAAGGTCTTTCATCCTGCTGTTATAAGATTCTTGTTCGCGAGACACAACAGCCTGAGCAGCGTTCCTGTTGGTGGTTGCCGTTGATACATCCCTTTTGGCTTTTTCTTTCTCCAATTCAGCCGTAATCCTGCGAGCTACAACCTCTTCGCGTTTGGCTTGAAGAGCCTTAGCAACTGCGAGCCTGTTCAGGCTCTCAATGTGGGCTTCAATGGCTTCCGTATTGTCACGGTGCAATCTTCCCTCTGTGTCAAGTTCAGCGTGATATTTCGGTACGATTGCCTGCATTTGAGTTAAGGCTTTCTTTCTGTCATTCAGCGATGCGGTCTCATCATGTATCGTCTTGTTCAGGCTTTCAATCTTGCTTATTTCCTCAGCTGTGCTTTTGGCTGCGTTCTTCTTCGCTTCCAAAACAGCGTCTTCGGATTTCTGCAATTCTTTCAACTCTTGCTCCTGAGCCTTTATGCGATTATTCACATTCTTGATAGCCTCTTCTGTCTCGTCCTGAGTGTCAGCGAACAAGGCGAAAGCTGTCACGGCGGCGGCAAGAACAGATAGAACAAGCCCGAGTGGGTTTACCTTGCATACCATGTTGAACAACAGCATAGCGTCTTTTGCTGACGTTATGGCGGGAACAAGAGAGAGAAAAGCCTGAGCCGTCTGCCATAAAGCCATAAGTTTATGAGCTGCAGCAACGGCGATGACGGCGGCTTTATAAGCCCCGTATGTTGCGATGACCGTTAAGAGAACCTTGCCTATCTCTTCCCAATGTTCAATAATCTCAGAAGTAACAGATAGAGCACCGCTAATTGCACCCTCAGAACTCTTTCCGATTTCATTGAACATTTGTTCTATCTGGTCTTCAATGTTGGATATTTGACCCGCTATCGTCTTTGACTGAGCCTCCATGAGACCGCCGAATTTGCTGCCCTCTGATGTCAGGTTCACAATAGCCTGTTGAACCTGTGGGAAGCCGACCTTTCCCTCTTCAACAAGTTTCTTTACCTCACTCTCAGCAACGCCGAATTGTTTCGCGAGTTCAGCCATAAGAGGAATACCTCGCCCGAGAAATTGATTGAGGTCTTGCGTGTACAAACGCCCCTGAACCATAGTCGTTCCGTAGAGGTAAGCCAAATCATTGATAGGGATTGAGAGCCCCGCAGCGATGTCTCCGAGACGAATAAGAGTGTCATTCACCTTTTCAGCTTCAAGACCGTAGGCGAGAAGTTGTTTAGCACTATTCGCTATGTCTCCCATACTGAACGGGGTCGTTGCGGCGGTCTTGACGAGTTGATCCATGAGGCGGACGGCTTTCTCTTCTGAGCCGAGCATAGTCTTGAATGAGATTTCAAGTTTCTGAAACTCGCCTCTGACGTTGACAACGCTTGTCGCGAACTCTTTCATCTGAGTTACGGCGAAAACGCCCGCAACAGTCTTCCCGATACGGCGCATTGCGTCATCAATCTTATTGCCCTCATCTATGGCTGTCTGACTGATGCCACTGAGAATGCGTTTCGATTCATTCGCACCTGTTCTCAGTTGAGCATTGTCAATCGAGATGCTATAATTCAGTCTTCCGTTATTATTGTTCATCTGGCTTCTTAATCACAGGTTTCAAAAAACTTTCGTACTTCATCTCTGTTGGCGGGGTCATCGGCTTTGATGAGCTTCTGTGGCTCTCTGTTCTTCCCGTCTTTCTTCTTTGCGTCATAAGACGGAAGAACCGCTGAATACATTATCACATTTGCATAGCTCATATCAAAAAGAACGTAATCAAACGGAAGCGTATAAGCCTTTGAAATACCCGCTATTATCGCCCAAATGCTGTCATTCAGTTCTCCACTTTCTTTGTCTGATGAAGCAGGTTCACTTCTGTTAGGAAAGTGGTAAGCCCGAAAAAATCACTCAACTCCAATGTAGAAAGGATTTGAGAAATGACTTGAAACATGGCTTTCGGTGATAAGTTCAAGAGAATTTCATCGGCGAGAGCGTCTTTCTGTCTGCGGCGGCGTGAGAATAAAGCCGACAGACGTGATTTTAACCCCGTCTGAGAGGGTATTGTTCTCAATTCGGAGCGTTGTGCCCCAAGAATGAGAATAGCCGCTATATTGCCCAAGAAACGAGTATATCGGGCTATATAAAAACACTCTTGAACCAACTTTTCTGAGTCAAGTGTGAACTTCGGAATGCGTGAGACAGCCTCCGAAGCGAGAATTAGTGTCGCGATGGTTGGCGGTGCGACCTCATACGTCTTTGAACCGACCTGAACCTTAATTTTGTTTTCAAGAACTGTGTCCTTGACCTGTTCTTCGACTTTCTTATTATTAGCCATATTCTTACTGAATTTAATTTTTTATTTGAAACGGGAGGCGGGTTCGAACCGCCACGCTCTCAGGGCAGAAGTCCTGAGCGAGACTGCCAACTCTCAACCCCGTGAAAATTTAAGAGCCTGACTTTGTGTAAGGCTTCAAGGTCTTACCCGTCTTCGGCTTCAAGCATCGTGCTGAGTACTTCAAGAGTTTACCGTCAGCCGTTGAGAAAGACTCATCACAACGAACGACAGAGCGATCTATTTGACAGCCTTCACATTCCTCATCCTCGGGAGTTATGCGGAAAGCGTGTTCGCCTGAAATAAGACCGTCATTATCCTCAAACGGTCGTGTCTTGCCTTTCTTCACAAAGATTTCAAACTCCAGAGTGTAGGTATTCTTGCCATAGCGTACATCTACAAGATCTCCGCCCTCTTCTGTAGCGGTCTTCTCAGTTCCCGCTGTCGGGGTTACTTTTGTGCTGTCCTCTTTCGGCGTGTCAAGCTCAGTCCAAGAAGCGGAAGCTCCAGGCGCACCGTCAATAGAAGGCGTTGTCTCAATTTTGCACTTGCCCCAAGATAGTATTGCCATAGTTATTCAAATTTTGAAATTAAACATTTACTTTTCACTCTTCGCCGTCATAGAAGCGGTATTTCAACTTCACAACAACGAAATGTTGGTTTGTCTCAGGCTCAGCCTCTGTGTAGATTGTCTGTTGAAGCGAGAACCTGTAACAGCCTTTGTCAGCGGTAAGCGTCTTGACCCAAGCGGCAGCAGCGGCTTCAATCTCTTCACAGCGTTTGCCGTCTTCTTCAAGGACACCCGTGCCCGTCCCCTCAACGTCAGGCACAAAGATGTTGACGGTAACGACACCCGACTGAACTTGTTCAGAAAGCCCCGAAGTGAAAATCACAACTGCGTCCTCCTGACGGCTGTCACGGGGGCGCATACCTGAGCGATAGACCTGACCTGAGAGAGAGGCGGCGAGGCTGCTTCTCTTCAACAGGCGGTAAATGTCGCCCTGAACTCGCTTTGATGTCAATGTTGCCATATTGCTTTGTTGTTTCTGTTATTTAAGCCCGAGTTGCTTCAACAGCTTCTCCGTCAGGAGGTCTGCCTTTAGCTCTGAACTGTCAAGAACGTCATATCCTTTAGCCGATACGTAAGCGGCGTAATTCATACCCGCCACAATCAGAAGCGTGAGACCTGACGGGAATAGGGCAGCAAGTTTTTTTGCGTATTCCTTTCCCTCTTTCTGACCCTTGCTTTTATCCGTCCCTTTATCAGAGGGGGCGAAATCAGAAGCCTTGATGATGCGACCGTTCTCAACGATGACGTACCCGATTGAACTTCTCAGATTGCCTGTTTGGTCTTTATAACTGTTTGTACTACGAGCCACATTCAGGCACTGTTCCCCTACGTAAGCGAGGTTCCTGAGAATAGCCTGTCTCAGGCGGGAGACCTGTTCTTCCAAGAACCCCTCAATCTCTTCTTTCGGTGTCAGTTGCTTGATTGGCATAGTTTTTTGAGTTATTTTTTGCGAATTTCTCTTCTGTGGCGTTTACTTTTCAAAGTGGTGTAAGTTATCACTGCGAAAAAGTAAAGCCCGCATTCGGGCGCATTCGCTGTTAGACCGATATACAGACAAGTCCAACGGCTTCAAGCGGAACAACCTTGATGACGCTGAACTCGCCAAGCTCTTTCCCCGTGATGTCTCTCAACCTTACCCGCTCAGACGTTATCGGGGTGCTGTCTTCTACATAGACCTCAAATGAGGTTTCCGTATAGTGCTCGCCGCCGAGAGCCCTAGCAAGCTGATTTGTCTTCATCCGTTGAATATTTGCTGGCTGAGCTTCGCCCCAAGACGCAGAAGCGGGCTGAGAGCGGTAACCCGTCTCAGGGTCAATCGCTCCCTCCACCTGTGTCTTGAATTCGATTGTTCCGTTCTGAATTATCATAGCCGTGAACCTTTATATCCGTAAATAGGTTTCTGAGAGGCTGACCCGTCAGGCTCAAACTCAGCGTAGAGAGCCTTTGCCTGATTTCTCAGCCTTGTTCTCTGTTCATCTGTGAAACTAAAAGACTGCCCGCCCTGTGAAATGTCAGGGGCGAAAGAGAGCCACAGAAATAGATCTGCGCGAGCGAGGTTGTACGCCTTGCCTTTCAGAACCTCAGCCGTAGCCTCCCCGTCAAGGTCAAGACCCCTCTTCTCAGCCGTCTCAACGAGCGTTCTGAGAGGAACGGGGTAAGCGTTGATGCCTTTCAGCGTGTCAATTACTTTTGCCATAGCCTGAGACTTTCAGGTTACCAATCCTTAGCGTCAGTCTTGACGTAGAGGTTGCGGTAAACGGTGTCAAACACAGGCACAGCGTCAGCCTGTCCGATTGTGATTTCAGACTGAGGCTCGCAGGTGCCGTACTTCTTCACAACGGTATGAGAACGCTCAGCACGGAGAATGAGGTCATTATTCTCTGCGAGAATGTCGTACTGAGTAGAGCCGAGGCGTTCGGTCTCAGACAAAATCAGACGGCTGTTCTCAAACGGGTTGCCCGATGTGCTTGTGCCGTCAGCGAACTCACGGGTAATGGTCTGGGCAACCACACGCAGCTGAATGCCGTTGAGCCAAGCCTGCTTTGCGAGCATACCGTTGACCTGAGTGAGGTCAGGGGTCTGCGACATACCGACTGCGTTGCTCAAATAAGAAGCGCACGACTTGATGATTTGTTCAGAAGAGCAAATCTTGTAGAGTTCATCCTGATTGATGAAAGCGAACTTCGGGTTCAAGCCCTTAGCCTTTGCGAACTTCACAAGAGAAACAAGGTCTCCGATGATGTCAGCGGAAGCCGACTGCGCCCAATCTGAGCCTGTCTTCTGCTTCATATCATCGTCCACATCGTAGTCAAGGTCAAACTCGTTAGCATAGGTGGCGTTGGTTGTCGTTGTGAAGCGCAGAACGCCCGCATTTGAAGCGAGCTTCCAAGCGATGAACTCCAGTTCAGACTGAACTCCCGTGAAACAGAAGTCAACGTCTCCACCCCAATAGTCAACGAGAGAGATTGCATCGCCGTCCTGAGCGAGCGCACGTGCGGTCTGATAGTCCTTGATTTCAGAACGGGTCATTTCACGGCTGATGCTGATGAACGGAATGTCGCCCTTTGCGCTCTCAAAGAGCGGGCGGCGTTTTCTCAGCACCGTTCCGTTGTCAGTGTGCAGGTCGGCTGCTACGTTCTTCTTGGCAAGCTGATTGCCGAGGGTTCGCCACACAAAGCCGTTGACTTTCTTCACGGGGAAGTGCGTACCGAAGAGGAACGGTTTAGCGTCAACCGAGTTAAGACGAGCCTGAACCATCTGAGAGGTCAGACCGTCAATGAGTGTATTTACGATTGTTGCCATATAGCGTCACGTTTTTAATAGTTGATGATACCTGTCAGGTGTTTCTTTACACAGTCAGGAAGAGCGTTGCCCTTTGTCACGCCGATGAGCCAAGCGTCCGTGTCAAGGTTTGTGCCCTGAACAACAGGCTTGCCCGTTCCTGAGAGAGCCAACGGGGTGTATTTCAAGGCTGAGGTGCTTGCGGTGCTTTCAGCCGCAGCCTCAATCAGGAAGCCGCCCTGTGGAATTTTTACGCCGAGAGTTGTGCCGACAGTGATTGTGTCGTGCGTCTTCTCAGTGTCAACGATTTTAGTGATTGCGTAAGCCTTGCCGCCCTCCTGAGCCATAACAAAGTCTCCAACCTTGAAGTTGTGACCTTTGTTGACCTTGATTTCAACGGCTGAGTTGCTTGCCTCTGCCGTGAGGACAGCAATCTTGACAACGTGACAAATGCCCTCAACAGGTGCGCTGAGGACAGAACCCTCACGGAGGAAGTCACCTCCGAGTTCAGTGACGTTCACAGAAACGCCGCCACGGATGTCTGCAACCTTGTGCATGAAGACGCGAGGGGTCTGTGTGTCCTTGCGTCTTGAAACTGTCATTGCCATAATTTTTAGAGGTTTGAGTTAGACAATTAGAACGGTTGACCCTGACCCTGAGTTGCCCCTTCACGTTGTGAAATGGCATCTATCTGTTCTTTCGTCAGTTCCGCTCCCTGATTTCCGCCGTTCTGAGCGGCGGGCTTGCCGAAGACAGCACCTTTCTGCTGAATTGATGACTGAATGTCGCCGACCTCAGTTGTGATTTCGCCGACAAGAGCCGTGAACTGCTCATCCGTCAGACCATCAACAGGTGTACGACTGTACGCCTTTCTCAGGTTCTCAGGGAGCTTCTCAATCAGTGTTGAAATTTGCTGTTTGCGGGTTTCGGTTATGCGGTCTGTCTTCATCTGAGCCAACTCATTTTTCAGCGAGTTGTTGCTGTCAATGATAGCCTGTGCCCAAGTGGGTACAGTTTCCGCATTCCCATCGGGTGGTGTTATAGGAGGTGTCACGGGTGGCACAACAGGCGGCTGCTGCATCTCAGTTGTAGTTACTTTCACGCCGTTTTTGAGATTGTACTTCGTCTCATAGTTGTGAACAGCAGTCTGAGTAGCCTGAGTTGCACGGCTGTCTCCGTAACTCTCCAACACTTGCTGAAACGTCACCCCGTCAACAGCGGTCTGAACCTGTTCAGCAGTTGTGACAGTTTGACCGAGCTTAGTCGCCACCCTGTCAAGAATTGAATCGCTGACCCCCTCGAATTTGGCTTTCAGCGCAGTCAAGATTTGTTGTTTCATATATGAACCGTTTAATTAAACTTAATGGTTTACGGCACAAAATTACTTCTTTTTTCTGAAAGTGATTGCAAAATAATCAGATTTTTTTTGATTGTCTCGAAATTTGTATCTAATGGCAAAATAGAGTATATTTTGTTAATGTGAGTTAAAAATAACCTATTTAGGTGATTTTTTCATTGAAACATTTGTTATATTCAAAATACTTGCCTTAATTTTGCAACGTGATTTTAAGGTAATCATATTTAATAACTCTAAAAACAGCAGAAAAATGAAAACAATAGCAACACTCGCATATAGCAGTAAATTCATTAATAGAAACTATCGAATCAAGGTTTCAGGCGTTGACGCACAGGGTAACAGAGTTCATAAACTTGTTGGAGTGACAGGTATCATCAAACTCCTCGACATTGAGACGCTGAACAAACTCTTGAAGAGAGCCGTGAACTGTCATGAAGACGTTTGTATATGCAAGCTGCGCAGAGGTTTGAAAATTTCATTCTATAACAAATAATCATAGGAGGACAAAACAATGAGACGGAAGATTTACAAGGTTTCAAGAGAGAGGGCTATCACAATAGCCGCTAATCACAATTGCGTTTCAAAAGAGACGGCAGCAAAGTACACGGACAGCGAACTCAAAGAGGTTCTGCGTCAGTTAAGATTAAAACCCACCTTTTGAGCTATGATAGACAGAGGCATAATCGAAGCGGCTTATCTGACAGGCTTTGAGCCGTCAGCCGAAGACCTGACAGAAGCCGCCCTCTTTGAAGAGGCTCAGGAATATCTAACGAATATTTCAATTCAGTTTTAACCAATAAATTTTAAGCATTATGGCAACAACAGCAACAACAGACCTACAAAGAGGTCTCAACGAAGTGGTAATCAACAAAGTTCAAAGAATGATTGACGGAAAGGCTCAGGGCGTTCAGGCAACGATGAGCCGCCTGATTGAAGAGGGCAAGCTCGCTCAGGACTTCATAGCCCCGATAGGCGTGAACCTGAAAGCCAAAGACCACAGCCCCGTTATCACGTTCAGCGGCGAGGGCAGTCTGATGATGAACATGCCTGACGGTCAGTTCTCTCTTCACGATAACGCCATAGGTCAGCTCGCAGATCGTATGGGAGTTCCGTCACGTTATCTGAGAAACCTTGCGGGCGGCGGTCAGGAATGGCAGATACTTCTCGCCGCTGAAATTCTCAATCAGCACAGCGATTGGACGCAGCGCAGCCGTGTTCTTGTCAGAGCCGTTGGGCAACAGGTCAGGGGCGTTCTCAGTGACAGCTACCGCCGCCTGAATAGCGTTGAAATCCTGACCGCCTTTGTTCAGGAAGCAGCGGGTCAGGGCGCAGTAATCAGTGATGCGTATATGAACGACACGAAGGTTTGGGCTGAAACCATTCTCCCTCAGCCTATCATCGTACCGACAGCCAAGAACGGGGACGTGGTCATCTTCGCAGGGGCACGCTTCTCAACCTCTGACTACGGGGACGGGGCGGTTGATATGAGAGCATTTCTTCTGAACGGGGCTTGCCTGAACGGTATGGTTCGCGAAAGCGTGATGAAACAGGTTCACTTGGGAAGCAAGCTCCCTGACACGCTCGCCCTCAGTCGTGAGACTTATGAGCTCGACACCCGCACAACAGTCTCAGCCGTGAGAGACCTGACAAAGGGGCTTTTCAGCCGTGAGAACCTTGAACAGAAAGCCTACGAGATACAGGGGGCTTCGGAGATTGAGGTTGATCCTGAAAAGGAAATCACGAAGCTGACCAAGAGCGGGCTTCTCCTGAAACAGGAGGGTAAAGAGGTTGAGAAAATCCTAATGAAGAATGACCCCGATGACGGTGTTCAGGGAGCAGCCACATTATGGAAGCTCACTCAGGCGATAACCGCCCACGCCCGTGAGTTAAGCCCTGAGCGCAGCCGTGAGCTGCATGAGATTTCGGGCTCGTTGATGAACAGGGTTAAATTACACGCATAAACAATAACCGCCCGCCATTCGGCTTGAAACAGCGTGAGTGGCGGGCATAACTTTCCCAATGATATGACAGATAATAATATCAAGACATTGCCAAGCGGCTTGCAGTATAGCCGTGATTTCAGCGAGTATGACGGTTGCGTGGTTATGCACAACGCCAAGACAATTAACCGTTACAGGGAACTGCAGGAGGAGAAGTCAAAACAGGACTGCTACCGCTATGACTGTTTTTTCGCTTTCAGTAATCAACAGTTCGCCGAGGGATTGAAGAAGATACGCCCACTGAAAGAGGGGGAGAAGCTCGTTAGCGTCGGAGCGGGTATGTACGGCACACGGGACGGGGTTGATAAGTTCTTCGCCGCCTATGATGAAATCGACAAGCGTATCAAACAGGAATGCGACCCGCAGGAGGTTTACTTCTATGAGTACAACAATCACGAGAGTATGATTTCGTGGGACGGGGACGCTGAACCGTTTAAGATAATCAGGCGGATATGGGGCGACGAAACAGCCGCTAAAATCGTAAGACTTTCATAATAATTCTATAACAATGTTATAACAGTGTTATACGATGTTAATAACAACGGAATAACTATAAGAGAAGAGAATAGCAGAAAAATAGAATATATATATCGCTTAAATTAAGCTCGTATAAAATCGCCCCCTGTTCAGGGGCAAAAATCAAAAAAAACTATGGCAAAAAAGAATTTCAAAATCAGAGCAAAGTTCGTATTCGACGGACAGGTAATCATCAGGGAAAACAATAGACAAGAGGCAGAGGCGGCAGCTGAAAAATATATCGCCGCACAGCTCGGGAACGTTCAGCCGCTCGATGAATGTGTACAGGATTGGGATTTCAGTGTGAAATCTTCGACATTTGTAAACCGTAAGCGTGAGGAGGCAGGACTATGACAACAGTAAGTAGTAAACAGACAGAGAACTTGAAGAAGAAACACCCTGATGCCATGATAATGTTCAGGGGCAATGACTGGTATCATTTCATCGGGGAGGACGCTGTGACCGCTTCTGAGGTTCTTGGCATAACACTAACTCGCCGTTCCTCTGACAACGAGAATACAGCCTGTTTCCCGTGTCACGCCATTGACACGTATCTTCCCCGTCTTATCAGAGCAGGGAAGCGGGTGACTATCACTGATTATGTTCAAGAGAGAAAGACAATAGCCAATAGAGGCGTTTCTTCCGATAAAACAACGATAGGTTGATAGTTTTCTCCGATAAAATCCTCTCAAAATAACGTTTTCTCTGATAAAACTCAATACAGCGCGCGCGTAAAAGGAGAGGAGAGTAAAGGAGAGAAAAGAAAAGAATTTATATAGTAATTTCGCCTGATTGTCTCAGGCGGCAAACATTCAAAACGTATGGCGAAAATTCAAAAACAGACTGCGGGTGCACTCAGGTCAGAGAGCGTCTTCAAGATCAAATTCAAGACCCCGCCCACAGAGGGCGATGAGCGGACGGAGTTCTTCTTCTCTTCGCTCGCTGCGATTTATGACCTCTTCACGCCTGAACAGGTAGGCTGCGCCGTCAGCCGCCTATGGGCGTTGAAAGTCTCAGACGGGAACACGTATGAGGGGCGAAAATGCACAATCAGCCGTGAGGAAGTTCGGCGCAAAGCGCAGAAACGCCCCGCAAACGGCTCAAAATCTCCCAAGTAATAACTTACACCAATAAAAACCGAAAGCCTGACAGAGGGCAATTTCGGAGAAAATAACTCAAATTCTGAAAAAATCTATGTCAACATAAAGAACAATCACGCTGCAAAAGAGAATGACAGCATCAAAATACAAAGACAAAGAGGGAAGAGAGTTGAAAAATCAGGGAATATCAGTAAATTTGCAGTCGATATGAAACAGATACCCAAAATAATTCAGAACAAAGCAGCCAAACAAGGATTCAACGCTGTTGAGTTCATCGGAGAACGTAATGGCGCACAGGCGTTCTCAGTAGGTTGTGTTAATGAAGAGGGAGAACCGCTTCCAACAGGGTTGCCTACCGTCTTCCTGTTGAGAGGGGATAAAGTGACCGTTAAGAGCGGTCTTGAAGCCCTTGACTTACTTTGACGCTTTTTTTAGGCGTTCTGCGAACTTCGGATTAATGAGTTTATCGTCCACACGCAGAACGCCTATTTTGTCGTGTTGCATTCTTCTGAGATAACTTCTGAACGTCTCGGCGTCTCCCTTTTGACCCGTTTGAGGGTCAAACCAAAGTAGTTTACCGTTACCCTGTCTTTCAACCGTGAAGACGTGAGCCGATGACTTGTTCCAAGCAACATAAATCTCGTAACGCCCCTTTTCAGAAGTCTTTGCTTCAATGAATGTCCGCTTTGCTTCTATCGTATTTTGAGAGACCTGACCAATCGACCAATTATAGTTCGGCGTTCTCCCGTCTGATGTTTGCCAACGCTGTTGCCAATTCAGCCCTTTTTGATTACAAAATCGGTCAAAGTCACGGTAATTATCATAGCCTTCTGCAACAGGGTTCGGTGCGGCTTCAACATTGAAACCACGCCGCCTAAGTTCATAGGTCATCGTACAGGTCTGACAGTTGTGAATATATCCCGCTGACAGAGCGTTAGTGTCTGAATAGTGCGGGTTACAGCGACTTCCGTCTGCCTCTGTGAAATTCATTATCTTTCCTTGAATAACGGGCAGAACCTGTGATAGTTCTTTGTTGTTCGCCTTGATTTCATCAGAGAAATTGGCGTTTCTCTGATTGAATTTCAAAGCTTCTGTGTATTGTTTATGCGTGTCATAGGGCATTTTCGATGCGTATAGGTCAGCGTAATCGTCAGGGAGGTATTTAAGATTGTCTTTGACAAAATAGGGAACAGAGAATGAATTGGCAGCCCTCTCACGGTTGTTTTTAGCCCAATCTTTGAACTCCTGTGGAACGTCTGTCACGGTGTTCTCAGAGGTCTCAGAAACGTCTTCGCCCGCCATTATTCTTGTATTGTCAGCCGCCATTTCCTCTTCTGTCTTCAAGATACTCTCAGCGTGGCAGCGGCAGTGTGGGTGCCAACCTGTGAATTTGAAGTCCTTTGGGTAACAGCCACGTCCACGTGTGTTTGTTGAGCCTAGCGATGCGCTCAGTTCATCGCAGATATCCGTGAACGGGTGTGGTTTGCCGTCAGAGCCGAGCAGCGTGTGGTTATTGCTAAGAACAATTCTTATGCCGACAACGAAGTCAAGCTGTTGCCACCGCTCATGGTCAGATGTTCGGTAGGCGATGTTTGTCTCTGTTGCGGCGAGGCGGCGGGCGTTCTTATAGCTGCTTCGATAGACCCCCTGACCTGGGTGGAAAGCCGCCGCACGCTGTGAGAGTTGAAGAAGACCGTGTTTATCCCTGATACGCCTGAAAAGCATATCAGGGTGTTGAAGCCACTGACGCAGCTCACGGCTCATTTCGTCAGCCGACAGCCCGTTTCTTATCCCGACATCAAGCCCGAGTTCGATTTCACTTTTGAACGCCTCTGTATAACGCCACACACGGTCAGAGAGGTTCAACCCATTATCCTTGCGTGCGAGGAAAGCGTCAAGTGCTGCGCCGTTGGTTGAGAAATAACGGCGGTACTGAGCCTGAGAGAGCTTGCCCACGTTATCGCCGAAGACCTGACGGGCGAGTTCGTCATTCTTGTTGTTGGCGAGTGTCCACGCTGACCTGATCCCGTTCACAATTACGCCTGACAAGCCTGTTTTTAGCCTGTCTAAGAGCTTTTTAATCTCTTTGTGTGTAATTGGATAGTCAGAGAAAGAAAACAGCCTGTCGGGGCTTATTTCGCCTATTTTGACCCCTAAGCGTGCTGCCTCCTGAATGGCAGCGTTGAAAACCCTGTCAACCTGACGTTGGACGGCTGTCAGGTTGCTCAGGTGTTTCAGGTCGTATTTGTTCATCTTCTTTGCCATACGCTTCTGTGTTACTTTTCTGTGATGTCAGGTTCAGACGTGCGGGGGATAAAGTTTTCACAGGACGGGTCATTCAGAAAGACGCAGAACTTTCCACCCTGTTGTTTCAGAGGGCAGCGGCACAAGATGAGATGACCGTCAAGAGCCTTGCATTGCCAATCATAGCTGCGCTCACAGTCACGGCATCTGAGAGTCTCTCCTTGAACCCGAGCTGTCCGTCCCCTCTTTGTTGTTGTCACTCTCTTCGCCATACGCTTTACTCAGTTAGATTGAACACGTCATGCGTCTCGTCAGCCTTGATTTCTTCGAGGGTCTTATCCACATCGTAAGACTGTCCATAACGCTCAATGCTTTCACGCTGCGACATTAGAGGTTTGTTGCCGTTTGCTAGCATAAGGTTGCCGATTTCGTCTTTCTCGTCTGTGATTGAGAAAGGCGTGATGACCTGTTCTACTCTGAGAGCGTCAATATCGGCGGCATAACTTTCTCCCATGATGACCTTTGCAAATGCTTTCAGGACGTTTGTTTCACGGTCAAGAAACTCAATGATGTCTCCTTTTTCATCCTTGACTTTGAGCTGGGCATCAATGAAGAGCTGCTTGCGGCTCTCGCCTGAGAGGGCTGTCTGCGACATCTTCTCGTATGACCAATCAGGGAGTTGCAGCGTTGTGAAGAAGAGGTTTCTCAACTCTGAGACCTGATATTTCAGGCTCTCAACCGACTGCGACCAAGTGATGTAACCCGCCGTTGAGCCTTTCGGGTATTGAAGCACAGAGCGGAACTCCTTGTCGCCTGACTTCTCATCGCCGTAGCTGATTTGCTCATCGGCGAAGACAGCGAAGACGGGCTTTGAATTCTCACGCAGATAATTGCCGTTGCGGGACAGAGACCACTCCATTTCATAGACCATGTTTGAGGTATCTTCCCAAATCGGCTTCTCTCGATATTGATAGACAGCGGGTATCTTCCCGAGTGTGATAGGCTCATTCTCAACCTCTGTCATTGTTCCTGTCTCATTTGACCACTTGACGTGTCTCTGAGCCGTGTAGCAGTCATAGAAACGGACGGTCTTTCGCCCGACCTTGCGCTGATACTGAATTGAGAGGGCGACCATATCGCCATACTCGTCAAAGAGAGGGAAGAGGCTGTCGCCCAACATCGGGCTGAACGTGCGACACCTGAGCTTCAAGAGTGATTTCACGCCGTTATAGAGCATGTTCGGCTGTTCAACGGCGTACCATAAGGTCATTATCTCGCAACCCGCAAATAGCTGCCTGAAACGGGTCACGTTCACGCTGTCAATGCGGTTTCTTTCATAGATAGCTTCAAGGAACGCCGCCACTTCTTTCTGACGGTCATTCTCAGGGTGGTAAACACGCTTAACGGGAATGCCCGTCACAAGTTCTGTCATGCGCTTTGTGGCGAGCTTCTGAAACGGCAGGAGAATACGGGTCACGGGCTGAATGCCCTCATCCGTAACAACGTCCTGATACTTTGCCGTGTTTGCAACTGGGTGCTTCTTCGAGTTGTACTCTTGTTCAAGACCAAAACGCCCTGACCAAGCGGGAACGTTCAGGGTCTTCTCACTGAGGGCTGCTATCTTTTCGTCAGCCGTCATTCCTGATGATAGGATTTCTTCGATTGTCATGTCTAAATGTTGTTTTAGTGTAACTTCTGTTATCTTCTGACAGCCTTTGCGAGGCGGTCAAGGTCAATTGCTTGTGCCGTCCTGAGCGGGTAGAACGTGTTGGCGAGAGCGTCAAACTTGTCAGGGGAGCGACCGAGGCGGCTCTTGATGTCTTCTTTCGGCTCAATCTGTATCTTGCCGTCAGAGCGGAAGAACCAACGTATCTCCTGCGCCTCTTCATCAAAGCCCGTGTCAGGCGGCAGCATAGCTCCCGTGTTGTTCTTCGGGTTAAGCCAATCACGGACAGCCCAGAAGAGATAGGCACGCATATTCACAAAGCTGTACTGACCTGTCACGTCTTTCAGTTCACGCCCTGACGGGGCTTTTGCGCCCTCTGAGAACTTGCAGCTGATGATGAACCGCTGCTCCCCGTGTTCAAGCTCACAGACACGGCTGTAAACACCCGCTCCCTCACCTATGGTATCAATGCTGACAAAGAGACGGACAGAGCGGCGGCGTTCCGCAGCTATCTGCCCAGCCACCCTCATGTGGTCAGCCTGACCGCCTGAGTTCTGAGCGTGAAAGCCTTTGACCCAGTTGTCCCGTCTGTGAACGAAGACGGTGCTGTCGCGACCCATACCCGCAATGTCAACGCCGAGACAGTTCACGTTGGCTGAGATCGGTTCACGACCCTGAGCCTCCTGCCAACGTCTGTGAGCCTCTTCAAGCCACTGAGGCGGGATGAGAATATCGTCAGAGACTTTCGGGAACTTGCCCAAGACTTTCTTCCTGAACAGGTCTTCGGGGCGATACCACACGCCGTCAAACTGAAAATCATCAAACTCAGCCGACACCTCTTCGGGCGTTATGCGGGTGCACCAATTCTCCAACTTGTCTTGAAGCCATTCAAAGTCAACCTGACCTGGGATGACTATCTTCCGTTGAACGATGTTCGGGGCTGAGAGTGAAGACAGCCTGAACCGCTGCCAACGGTCTGACTTCTGAGAGCGGGCGGCGTAACCGACCGTCTTGTTCGGGTTGAAGACCACAAGAATACGGCTGTCGCCCTGTAGGTTTCCCTCAATGGCGGCAAACGTGTCATCGCCTATACCTGTTGCCTCTGTGATGACGAACATCGTGTGAACGGCGTGAAAGCCTGACCACGCTTCATGGTTGTGCTCGTCAGCCTTGAAGCCCGTCAGAAACCACTCTTTGTCGTTCGTTCTGATGTCATAGGCTGAGAGCGTTCCTATGAGTTCAACGCCACGGGCTTTTGCTTTGTTGAAGAGGCGGGAAATCTCAGGCATCATAATGTTCTTTACCTGACGGTCGGTCGGGGCTGTCAGAGCGACTTTCGTGTTCTCACAGAGTTCAACCTTTCCGAACTCATTCTTTCGCCAACGGGGTGTCAGATACAGAAAACAGACCGCCGCCACAGCAGCCACGAAGTCCTTGCCTCTGGCTGTTCCTGACGCAACGGACGTGCGTCTGTTGTACTGAACAGAGCGGAGGATTTCCTGCTGTTCAGCGTCAAGCGTCACGCCGAGGGCTTCACGGGCGAAACGGCACCAATCGGCACGCCAAGCGTTCATAAGGTCAAGACCCCGCTGCCTGAGTTGTCTTTTGTTCTGTTTCTTCATCTGATTGAGTTATTTCTTGCGAATTTTAAGTATGTCGGGCTTTAGCCGTGAATTGGTATGTTTATACCATTGAGAGATTTCAGGGGCGCATTCGGGCGCAATCGCCGTCATTTCAGCCCCGCCTCCTCTTCGGCTTCATCTATCATCCCGCTCTCAACGAGAAGAGAGGCGAAAGAGAGACCGCCGCTGAGTTCTTTCTTTTCAGGTGCGTACAAGCCGAGAAGTTTGCGCCTCTCTTCAAGTTGCTTCCTGATTTCTGCGATATAAGATGGGTCGCCGAGGCTGATAACCTCTGTTTCCGTTCTTTCTGTCTGATACGTCCTGATAGATGTCTGCCCCGTCTCAGCGTCACGGGAGGGAGAGCCTTTCTGCTTGCGTTGTGTCTTGTTATAGTCTGTCTTTGACTTCTCCCACTGTTCCCACAGCTCACGACAGGTGTCATCAATGCGGGCGAGTTCAAGCGTGACGAGTTCATCCGTGTCTTCAAGGCGGCTCTCACGCCATTCATCCAAGAGCGTCTGAATGTCCCTCTTCACGGTCTGCAGCGAGTATGTTTGGAGGTCAAGACGCTTCATTACCTCTTCCTTGATTTTGCGGTAGCTGTACCCACGCTTGTAGAGGGTTGAGACGATTTCAAGCCTTGCGAGCTTCATCTGATTTTGTCTTTTGTCCTGCGGTTTGCTCATAGGTCACGGGTCAAGTTTAAGAAGTGATTAAAAAAGTCAAGGTTACACGATGAGAGTTCGATGTATGACCGCCCGCACTCAGGGAAAGTGTGAACCGCGAAATGGCTCTCAGAAAGAAGCCACAGAGCCGTGTAGCCCTGCGGTTCAAAATGGTGGTCAGAACAGGCGAGAACCTTGAAGCCCGCCTCTCTCAGGGTCTTGTCGTAGAACGCCCTGAGCGTGTCAGGGTCAGTCTCGTTTACCCATTGTCTGTGGTTCCAAATTTTTGCTTGCATAGGCTCATTCTGTTTCAGGGTTTTCACTCTCAGAGGTCTCAGAAGCGTCAAAGAGCTTCATATCCTCCTCCGTGTATTCAATCTTCGGGAACTCAGACTTGATTTTCTTCGGGTCGCCCTTGAAGAAGACCAAGAGGTGCTGATGCGTCTTCGCAACCTTGCGGTTCTCCATGTAACGGGCGGCTCTCAGGGCTGTTGAAGCGGTCTGCTCGACAAGGATAATCTCGTTGTATAGCTTCATTCCCGCCTCCTTGAATATCTGCTTGATGTCTCCGCAGAAGTCATAATAGAAGCCCGTTTTCTTGTCACGCACATCGCCCACACAGATAGCGGCGAAGCGGTTCTGTTTCAGACAGCCGACAGCACCTGTGAAAGCGTTCTTCAAAATCTGAATGAAGTCTTCATAGCTTCCCTGATTGCTTGCGTCATTCGGGAGGTCTGAATAAACTTCAAGGTCAAAATACGGCGGGCAGGAAAACAGGAGGTCTTGGCTCTCAGGTTCAAGGTGCTGAGCCACGTTCTGACCGTCATCGCAGATGTAACGGGCGGTCATATCAGCCACACGCTCGTTGTTCAGGTCTGCTTGCTGTTGACGAAGCTCAACGCCCGTGAAGTCATTGCCGAGATAAGCTGAAACAAAGCCGAAGACGCTATCGCCCGCAAAGCAGTCAAACGCCCGCCCGTCTTTGAGACCGAACCAACGGCAGACGATTTCAGCCATAACGGGGTCAAGAATTGAAACGCCCTGAGCCACGATTTTGCTCTGTTCGTGTTCAAGGTCTTCTTTCGGAACGTACTTCTCAATGTACTCTTTGAATGAAATGCCAAGCTCTTTCCTGTGTTCACGGGTGCGCTGATACAGGTCTTTGTACTTGATTTCAAGAGAGGTCACAAGGGTGTCGTTACGGCTTTCGCCCATGTCGCCGATAAGGTCATACCACTTCTTCTTTCGGTCTTGCCAATAGCCCTTACGGGTGTCAAGGATAGAGAACGGGGGAACGACAAAGCGGTCAAAGAGGCTGCTTTCAGCGGGGCTTTTCGGCAGCGTCCCTGAGCCTGAACCGCCTGAACCATGTTCCGTGTTCCACAGGTCTAAGCCCCAATCTGTGAGGTCTTCCGTGTCCCATTCGTTGGCGAGAGCGTCCATATCCCACTCACCGAAACCAACATTGTCTTTGATGATGAATTCCCGCTGCTCTTCATCTGTCAGCTCAGAAGCCTTGATGACGGGTGCGGTCGGTGTGTCACGCCACCTCGCCCAATGCTCAATCAGAAGAGTTTTCTCTGCCTCTGTCTTCTTCTGAAAGTCCCGTGAGGCGTTGAGAGCCTGAGCCACTTCATCGTCTGTCATTGTGCTGATGTCATTCAACGCCCTGAGACGCATATTGCCGCCCAGAGCCGTGAACGTGTTGTCCACAACTATTGGGCGCAGTTCAAGCATCTTCGGGAGCACAAGAATTGAAGTGACGAGCTTGCTGAACTTCTCTTTCGTGATAGTTCGTGGGTTCGCCCCGTTCACTTGAATTTGCGATAATTTTACTTGTTCTGTCTTCATCTGAATTTGTTGTTTTGAGGGGGCTGACCTCAGAAGCCGCCCCCTGATTAATACTGTTTCTTCACTCAGTTAGAACTGCGTGAGCGTCACTTCTTTGTGCCGCCGCCACAGCCTTTCTTCTTTCTCGCCATAAGCCTGATGTTTAAGGGGTTTATAAATCGCTACAAAATTACTCAAAATGATTATAAAATAATCACTTTTCGGGCAAAAAAGGGTCTTTTATGGGTCAAAATGACCCAAAATCGCCGATTTCAGCATGTCAAGGGTCTTTTTCTTGTACAGGTCTTCGGGCGTTGTTCGGAAGACCCGCCACCCCATGAGCGTAGCCGTGTTGTACTTCTCCATGTCATTCAGGAAGCCGACAGAAGAGGTGTGCCGCCCGCCCGTCCACACGCCACCCTCAACTTCAAGGGCGATTTTGTGTTCAGGCAAGGCGTAGTCAAAACGCCACTTCCTGACAGGATGAAACCTGAACTCCTTTTCGCAGTTCTGTTTCAGGTCTGTCTTGCATATTGCCGTGAAAACGTCACGCAGAGGCTGTTTTTCGGGCTTCTGTGCCGTTTTCTTCTTCTTTGCGGGTAAACTATCCATTTTCATATTTGAGCGCAAAATAGGGGCGTTTCTGCCCGTTTTCTTCTTGGACTGAACAGAGACGGGGTATTTCGCCCGCCTCTGTCTTTTCATTCTCTCTGTCCCGTATCAGAACGGGAGGTCGTCATCGGGGAAAGCCTGAGAGCCGTCAATCTGAGACGTTACAGGCATTTCTGTCGCCTGACGTTCAAGCTGCTTCATACCGCCGATGATAGGCTGAGCCTTGCGCTCCTCTTCACTCATCGCCTCATACCGCTCCTTGTCAAGACTGACCTTTACGCAGTGTGTCTCTGAGAATTTCGGATTCTGCATTTCAATGGCGGTCAGGTTCAGGTAAACGCCCTTTTCGCCTACGAATAGCCCCGCTTCATCAACAGGGATAATGAGACAACGCTTTGTCGCTGTCTTGCCTTTCAGGTTTGTCACGAACGCCCCTTTGAGTTTCAAGAGGTCTGTTTTGATACTAAAATTTGCCATAATTCTGATTATTGAAAGTTAGAAATTTCTGATGATATTGCCGTTCTTTGTGTCACAGCTTCCGTGACAGGTGTTGACACAGACGTTTCCATTCTTGCTCACGATGTCGCCCTCAACTGTCTGAGCCTGAACATTGCCGTTCTTTGAGCTGATTGAACCGACACGCCCGTTCACGGTAACGTCCGCATCTTCTGTCTCTATAGTCTCAACGTTGCCCGTTATCTCAATTTTGAGAACAGGGCGTTCCTCGCCCTTGAACTGTTCAGCGGGTACGCCGTCAATGAAAACGCCGTTACCATTGATTTCAATTTTGCGACCTCTTGCGTCAATCTCTCTGCCGCCGATAACCATTTTACCGTTGCAGTTCACTATAGTTGATTTTGTGTAAATCATTCTGTTTTACGATTAAATTTATTGTTTTATATGTTTTTTCTCATACGATTTTACATCGTTCACAACATTTGTGTTCGCCCCTCTTTCAGGCTTCTGACAGGGCTTGTCCCTTGTCCTCTGTCCCCCTCTTTTGTTGTGTGGGTTAGAGCGGGTTCTGTGCCAAAACGGTTTAGGGTGTCTGTCTCTGACCGTCTTCATCGCCCGTCCTCCTCTGTCTCTTCATCGTCAGGGTTCGTGTCCTCGTATGAGAGCCTGACCCCTGAGAGCTTCCCGTCCTCGTCTCTCTTGAAAATCACTCTTTCAAGCCTGATGCCCTGAGCCTCAAACTGCGTGTTGGCTGCTATCAGGAAAGCCCTGACAGCATCAATTCTGTTCTCCTTTGTCTCTTTCATCTTTCAATCATTTTATGGAATTTGTTGTCATTCAAGTTGTTTTGAAGAGCGAATATCGCTTGAAGTCTTCTGAGCCTTTCAGCGGTCATAGGCTTCGGTGCGTCCTCTTCATCATTGCTTCGGTCTGAGAAAAGCCCGTGTTTTGAGACGTAAGCAAGAGCGATGTTCTTTTGAAGCTCTTCAAGGTCACTCAGGAGGTTAGCCCTGTGCCATTCAAACATGCATTTCAGGTCAACGTATTCAAGAGGTGTCACTTCAATCTCAACCTCGTCACGGGTTATCTGCCAATAACGCATTTGCTCACTGTTAGTCACTTTTGCGTAACAGTGAGTGAAGAGCGTTTTCAGCATAGCCTTACGCCCGATTTTGAACCTGTAACGCCGTGGGGATTCTTCTTCCCTGAGAATGTCTTCAATCCTCACGCCATTCTCTTCACACAGTCTTTTGATGAGCCTCTTTGCGTTCTCCGCTTCTCCCTGATAGCCTCTGTCGGCAAGAGCCTGTAGCTTTATCAGCTTCGCTTTCAGGCTCTCATACTTCTTTTCGTCTTTTTCTGCCATATCTCTGTTATATTTTGAGTTATTTTCGTGAAATTTTAATTCTAAAATGGACATTCGTCTTCGGCGGGCGACATATCATCCCACTGAAATTGAGCGGCTTCTACGGCTTCTTTTTCACGTCTCCGCTGTTCCTCTATAAGGTGGTTGTCATTATCCCACTTCGGTTCAACGCCATTTGTGTACGGGGTGTAACGCCCGTTATTCAGATTATATTTGAAGAGAGCCGTTCCGCACTCTCCAAGGTGCCTGAACTTGACTTTCTGAATAATGACTTCAACCGTGTTCTCAATCCTATTTCTGTGAACCACTATTCCGAAGTCAGTCTTGTTGTAGAAGTTCGCCGAACCGCTGATGTCATACAGGGTCGGTGCTTCGATAACCCCGTCTTTGTTTCGGGGCTGTTTTGTCGGGTGCGCCATGAGAATAACAAGCACGTCATTCTGCTGAGCGAAGTTCGTCAGACGGTCAAGCTGCTTGCTGATGTACTTTGTTTCGTTCTGACCCTCGCTTTCGTCTTCAAGGCGGTTGTACGGGTCAATCACAAGGGCTTTGATACCTTTTCGTCGCACAAGGAACTTAGCCCGCTCAAGAATTGTTTCAAGCCTGAAATCGTCTTTCGGGTTGATAAAAAAAATGTTCTCTTCAAGATGTCTTTTGACCTGTTTGTACTCGCCGTATGAGAGTGTTGATTTGCCGAACTTCTTACCAGTGAACTTCTCAATCAGCTTTGAAGCGTGATAGGCGAGAGGGGCGTTCTCAGGGCTGAAATAGGCGAAACGCCAGCCGTAACGCATATTCAAACGCTCAGCGATCTCGTCAATGAACTCAGACTTTCCCGAGCCAGGAATACCAGTCACGACACAGAGCCTCTTTGTCTCAAAGGAACAGAGACGGTCAAAGCAGTCATGCCCTATGGTCACGCCCTTTTGCATACCGTTCTCAAAGAGCGCATCAAGGCTGTTCTCAAAGTCTGATACAGTGAAGACCCCCTCTAACTTCACTTCGGGAGCTTCGGCGAGACAGTGTTTCAGAGCATCCCGCCCGTGTTTCATCAAGACCTCGTTAGCGTCCTTGCAGTCAGCCCCGTAATCAAGTACACGGCAACGCTCAGCCCCGAAGCGGCGCAGAAGCTCGTCTCTCAGTTGAACGCCCTTTGTGTCCGTGTCAGAGGCGATGTAGATCGTGTCTTTATCGTCAAAGTAGTCTTCGATATAAGCGTCAAGATAGCTCAGGTTGTTGTTCGCCCCGTTCGGTACGCTGATGACGTTCGGGAATCCGATTTCAAAGAAGCTCAGAGCGTCCATTTCGCCCTCTGTGATGATACATTCTCTCTGACCCTTGATAGCGTCAATGTTGTACGGCAGCAGCTCAGCCCCCGAACATAGCTTGAAACATTTGTCTCCTGTTCGATATTTCACGTTTACAAGTTCGCCGTCCTTGAAGTAGTTGAACTGAACCGTATTCGCTTGAGCCTGTTTCTGAGGCATCCACTCCATACCCTCAGAGATTTTCAGAGCTTGAACCGTCTGAGCTGAAATGCCCCGTGACGTGAACCAAGCCTGTGCCCTATCAGAGAGACCCGTCAGGGCATGAGGAGCTGGCTTCTTATAGACAGGCTTCTCACGTCTAATTTCGGCGGGTCTGAACCACGGCTGCTTTTCCATCCACCGCCGCTTGCCCTCGGGGCTATCGTCAAACTCGCTTACATTCAGAGAGCCGCCCCAACCGCAGTAGTGACAGTTCCAAAGTCCTTTGTCAAGGTCAACGCTCAGGCTCTTGTCCGTCTTGTTATGGCGGGTCTCATGGCACTGAGGACAGAACGTCTTCAATTTGCCCCGTGTGCGCCCGTAGGGTATGTTTATACCGAAATCTGAATAATCTTTCATCGCTCAATTCCTTTCCGTGTTCTGTCAGAGAATAATCCATGTGTTGCTCTCAGCTGACCATTGATGACGCTCAGAGGGGCGGGGTGGTGCGTCCTGTGGGATTGTTGCCCGCCCTGAGCCGTATGTGCGCCGCCCTGAGCCGTCAATGAACTCTCCAACGCCCAACTGACCGCCCTGAGCCTGAACGCCCGTCTGTGCGCCTCTATTGAAGCCACAACCCTTGTTGTCGTAGTTCCCCTCTGTGACCTTGACCCAGTTCTTGCCGTTGTCAAAGACCCAATCAAACGAGGCTTTCCAATCTGTCTTTCGCCCCGTCAGGAAATCAGAAGCCTGAACCCGCTTGAAGAGTGTTTCAGCTGTTGTGAGCCATTCTTCGGGCTGACAGCCGAACTCGTCAAGTCGTGACCTGATTTTCTGTTTTCTCGCCTCTGTGAGTTTGGCGATTTTCGGAAGAGAAACACAGATAGAGTTCCAAAGGTCGCATATACCCTGATAAGGGTATTTCTTTTCTTTTCTCTCCTCTCCTTTACTCTCCTTTTCTTTGGCGTGTTTTCCCGCTGAAAAACCCTCTTGAACCTCTGTTTTCTCTGAGATAACTTCTTCTTTTACGGGTTTATCAGGTTCAAAACAGGGTTTCATCGGTAAATCTGTGTGGCGTGTTCGATACACTTCTGAAAGATTCTTCACAAAATTATCAACCCACAAGATACGTTTAGCCGCCCATAACTCAGCGTCAATCTTACCGAGGTCAATAAGTACGCTGATGATGTTGTTCGCCTCATCTTCTGTCAGGTGTGTCTTGGCGAGAAGAAACGCCCAATTTGAGCCGTTTGAACAGTCATAGAAATGACCCTCAGCCTCCCCGAGAATTTCAAGAACCTTGAACCAAAAGGCGTAACCGTCATTCCCGAATCTGTCTTCAAGAATGAATATTGTACGTCCCCCCTTGACAAAGTGAGGGAAGTAATCTACTGTCTGTCTTTTCGGTCTTGCCATAACTCTTTTCAGTTTATTGTTGCGATGATAGATTTCCTCAATTTCTCATTTCGGGGGTTCCAATCAAAGACGGCTTCGGCTTCTTCTCGTTAAAGAAGGCAATCGCTTTCCTTATAGGCTCACTCTGATTTTCTCTGAGTGTTATCATATCATCTGAACAAAAGAACCCGTGCCGTAGGGCTAACCACGCAAAACAGCAAGCGTCAGAGAGCCTTTCAGCCGCTCTACCCGTACACGGGTTCTGTGTTTTAATTAAAACTGTTGTCATTATCTTTTCGGTTACTAAACTGATTATTATGTAATCATGTCAGGGGCGTATAATGGTCTTTTGATGGGCTAGCCTGATACGGCTTTTCAAGCGGCTGTTTCGCTTTGAGCCTCCTCAAAAGAAGACCTGCCATTCTCATCTGATTGTAGGTCTTGATGTCACACGTCTTCACGTCAACACTCAGGCGGTAGGCTTCAACATACCTGATAATGTCCTCCATGTCCTTGTTGGAAACGATATACATAAGGCAGCCCCTTTCCAATGTCATTTCAACAAGAAACGCCTTGCGCCCTGAACTTCTTTCGTGAACTCCTTGAACAGGTCAGGGTGTGCCGCCTTGAAAGCCTCGTCGTCAAACTTCTGTGACGGCTTCGGTGCTTTCCATGTAGCTATAGTCAGACCTCCGTAGCTGATAGCCTCTGCGTCACCGAAGCCGAGCTTGATTTTGTTCTCATAGGTTGTCTTCTTCTCATCAAGAGCGGCTATTTCCTCTTTGACCTGTTTCAAGCCCTGATACGCTTCAAAGATTTCATCGTTTATCTCAATAACCTTTCCGTACGTATGGCGGTTGAATTTCAAAAGAACGTCCTGAACGGTTCTTGATTCGGGTTCTTTCTTCCCCTGAATGTTATCAACCCAGAAGCGGTCAACCTCTTCACAGAGCCAACCGAAGAAGTTAGGAACGAAACTCAGGTTCTTATAGCCGAACTCACGCCCTGAACAGAGCCAAGCAAGAGAACCCTCTTGAAGTTCAGCAACGCCGAGCTGATACTGAACCTGACAGAACCAGTGTTTCGGCAGATCGTCAGGGTCAATACTCATTTGAGTGGTCTTGCACTCCAATATACCCTTATTATGAGCGTTGTGAGGAAGACCCGTAAGCCAATAAGTGCGGTCAGGACTGACACGCATATATGGCTTCTCTGTGTTTATGATGAGCCAATCTATTGCGCTGCGCTTTATGATTTCGCAGCCCGTCTCATCGTGCCAAAACTGAGCCACAGCGTCTTCAAGATAATGACCCGCTTTCATTGCGAAGTTCTCCTGTTTTGCAGGGTCAAGACCGAGCTTGCGTCTCCATAACTGATAGGGGCTTTCCCATGGGTTAAGCCCTACGATTGTTGCTACCTCTGATGAGCCGATTCCGCTCTCACGGTATTTGAGCCATTCTTCACGGCTCTCAGGTCTAATGATTGTTGTTGCCATTGTTGTTACTACTTTTAATGATTTATAATTCTGTCACTCTTTGATTTCAGCATGAAAGCAGCCCATAGGTCAATAAATTGCTTACCGCAATACGTAGCGAGAGCTTCGCTCTTTAAGCAAAGGCGAGACCCGAAGTACGTCGGAAGCGAGGGGGCGTCATACGAGAACGCAAAGGCGAGACCCGCACATTCTGACTGATATTTGTCGCCTATCATTAACAGGTGATTGTCAGCTTTCCAAAAATCAGACTTTTCAGCGAGTTCGCTTTCAGTCCATAGAATGTGCCATGGATACCATCGCTTTTCGTCGCCTGTAAACTGTGGCTCCCATTTCTCATTTAGGGCAGCGCATATCACTCGCAGTTGCAAATATGCTTCCATGTCAGGTGTTAGGTTTTTGCAGATATGCCATTCATTGACAAGAGGGTGTTTCTCGCCCAATGCGAGCAGAGCGTCATCAAAGGTCTTGATGCGTTCCGTAACAGGTCTGTCATCAGAGGCTTTGCATGTCAGACCGAGTGCCAGGTCAGGGAATAGGGTTGATAACAGGGTTTTCTCGCTCTCTGTGGCTATTTCGTAAGCAGCTTTGATGTTCTTTACGTCAATTTCCATAATCGCTTATTTTGATGTTTTGTTTTCTTTTGTCTCTGACTTTTCAGCAGGTGTTTCTGTTACATGGTCAACGTTAGCAGAAACGGGTGCTGCACCCGTAGCCTGAGCGATAGCAGCCTCAGCTCGTGACTTTGCGTCCTTGCCCTTTGCCTCAGCCTGAGCCTCTTTCTTAGCTTCAAGAGCGGGCTTAATGAAACACTCTTCAACGGTTGTCGTTCCCTCCTTGATAGCGTTCGCAGTGGCTCTCAGTTCAAAGATTTTCTGTTTGTCAATTTCCTGAGCTGTTTTAACGCCGAGATAGAGGAACAGCTGCTCTTGTTTAACGCCGAGTTTGGCGAAGTACTGAATGACGTTCTGTCTGCTCTGTTCAAGGTCAATCGACTGCCCCATCGCAACCTGTTTCACTTCATTGATGATACGTTTTGTGACGGCTTTCGGTATAACCGTCAGAACGGCGTTTCTCAGAGCGATTGAACAGGCGGCGTTGCCAGTCACAACTTGCATATCCTCTGAAAAAGTGTAGCCTTTCTTTGTGACGATTGAACGCTTCACTTCCTTTGATACGGCGAAGTTCGTTTCAAGGTCATGGCAGATAGCCTGAGCCGTTATCTGTCGCCCGTCATTGCCGATGATGCGTGCCTGAACTCTGAGGTTGCCCCAAGCCCCTGCAATTATTTCTGCCATTCTCACTGAAAGCCCCTCAATCAGGTTTACATTGCCCTGTTTGTCCTCACGTCTCAGAACGTAGAAACAGTCCTCCGCTGTCTCTCTATCCATTGTGGCGTAGGTGGAAATCTTGTTTAACACGGCGTTGATGTCACGTGGGTACTGCTTAGCCGTTGCGATTTGAATGTCAATCTCAGCACGGTTTAAGGCTTGAACAACCTCAGCCTGCTTCACTTCGATAATTTCTGAATTATCCATAATTTGATGATTTTAATTGCCCTCTAAAAGCTTCGGGCGTTGCTGTTTGTTTAAGTTATCTGAAAGAAAATAGCGGTCGTATCTGACAGTCTTGTCTGTCATACCCTGACGCTCTCTTCGATTGTTTTCATGATGTTCAGCCTCTCTCTGATGAGCCGCAGATAGGTGTCGTGCCTTCTCCATAATCATCGCATTTGACGGGTTGAACAATAGGTCTCCGCCTGACTGTTGATGTCTTTGACCGAATCGCAAGGGGTCTCTGTCATCCATCTCTCCAATTCAGACTTCTTGAAATAAAGTTTGCGGTTCTTACGGAAGAACGGTATCTGTCGTCCTGATGTCAGGCGATAGAGGTGTCCTTTGCTTAGACTTGTGAACAGGCAAGTTTCTTCAAGGTCAAGAACGCTCTTTGACCCGATGAGCGTTATGCGATAAATGTTGTCGAGCTTCTCTGAAAGTGTTTGAAGCGTTATCTCTTCCATACTTTACCCTCCCTGTGGTTATTGTTTCATAGTGTTTAAGCGTTTCTCAACCCTTTTCAGGATTGTGTAAATCGTCCCCTGAGAATGAATTCCGTACTTCTTACAGAGGTGTTCATGTGCCATTGTTTTGCTCTGACCCTCAACCTCCATTAGGCTGTGATAGTCCTTGAAAATGGCGAGGTCACGAGCTTCCCGCTCCTGCTGACACGGCGTTTTCAAAATAATTTCTTCTTTCATCTCTTAAAAAACTTATTGGTTTGTTTACTGATTTATACCTTTTTTCGTAACTTTGCCCGCAGATTTTTCTGTTTGACGGTGCAAAGTTAAAACCTTTTTGGTTGTTATCAAAGAAAAAACAAACTTTTTTTGTTATAAAATTGTAATTAAAATCGTAAACAATTAAATATCAAAGTATTATGAAGGATAAGCAAGAAAGTTTGAAATCCTTTTTCAAAGAAAGAGGGTTAACACAGGAGAAAGTGGCTGATATGCTCGGTGTTTCTCAGGCGTATATAAATGCTTTATTAACAGGCTCAAAACAGTTTGGCAAGAAACAAGCGAAACGCTTTGAAGAGCTGTTCGGTCTCTCTGAGACTTGGCTTCTCACGGGTAAAGGCGAAATGATTATAGGGGGTGTTATTCAAAATAACCAAAATGGTAATAATATTCACGGAAACACGGTCAATTATCAAGGTGAAAATTCGACTGAAAAGTTGATTGAAATGCTCAAAAAGAAAGATGAACAGATAGACAGGCTTCTCTCACTTTTGGAAATGAAGTATAAACATAATAATAACGAAATATGAAAAAGAAACTCATTTATCTTTTGGCTGCTCTCAGCCTTTCAATATGTTTCTGTGCCTGTTCAAGTGATGACGAACCTGCGGAAGCACCTATACCGCAGGGAGTGAATAATCGACTGAAAGTTCTGAACGGGACTTTTCATTCTGAGACGTTTTCAGAAATGACAAATACACTTGACTGTGAAGACGTGACTTTCACTCCGTACAGACAGCCTAAACAGGTTTTTGGGGCTTTGACGGGCAGTGTTATTGTTTGGGGAGAGGCGGTCTTTAAGAAATACTATAATGACCACTTGTTGGAAACGACAAATAACTGTTATTTCTCATTCAAGGAGGGAATGCCGTCAGAGATTGAGGGCGTAAACTTTGAGATATTATTCTACGGCAAGGCTGAGAACGGTAACACGTCAACAGGCGAAAGCAAGAGGTTGATGCAAATCACCTCTCAGACCTCTTTTCTGATGACCCCTTATTGGGGAACGGCTGAACTCTTCAAAACCTATACGAAACAATGAACAAGCGACTTCAAGAGATTATTCAATACAAGACAGGAGGGCGACAGAAATACTTCGCCGAGTTGATGGGGTGGACACCTCAATACGTTTTCAAACTTCTGAAAGGTGAGAACTTCGGGTTGCAGCCCGTTCTGAAAATATGCGAGGCTCTCCCTGAACTCAACGCCCGCTGGCTTCTGACAGGTAAAGGCGAAATGATCACGGAAGATTGGCGTTCAGGTCTCAGGCGTGAAGCTATGAAAAAGGCTCAGACTATAATGGACTTTGAGCGTCTTGTCCCCGTGATGACCCCTGATGAGCTGAGGAAGTTTGAGAGACTGCTGATGTATCAGAGAGAGGTTGATTTTAGCCCAGACACGCTCATTTCTATGAACGAGCGGGCAAATGAACGAGAGAGAGAAATAAATGCAAAATTCGCCGCCGCAGCGGCTAAATCTGATGAATTATGCAGACAGCAGACAGTCAAAAAGTAGTGCGACGCTTCTTTGAGGCTCTTCAAGTCTTAAAGCAGGAGCGGATAATCAGGGGGAAGCAAACGTTCACGGCTCGTTATGGCATCAATCGTTGGAACCTGAACACGTTAGAAAAAGAACCATCGCGGGACATCTTTCAGCCCGCTTGGCTCTCCTATCTCGTCAAGGATTACGGAGTTTCGGCAACTTGGCTTCTGACGGGTCAGGGCGAGCCGCTGAAATGGAAGAGAAACAAAAAGAGGTCGCAAAGTCCTAAGACCCGTGCGTCCTCTTGAATTATTCCCCAGTCTATTCTTCTGACCCCTCTTCCGATGATGTTGGGAGGATAGACGGGATTTTTGCTACTGCCGCCTGTTTATTCTTGTCAAGCACTTTGGCATAAATCTGTGTTGTATTCAGTTCTCTGTGTCCGAGCAACTTTGATACTGTGTAGATGTCTGTGCCGATGTCAAGCATAAGAACGGCAAACGTGTGCCGCCCGCAGTGAAACGTTATTTCTTTTTCTATGCCTGCCCTGAGTACCCACCGCTTGATTGTCTCGTTCGTACAGCTTGGCGAGTGAATATCGTCAAAGACTGGCTCAGAGGGCTTGCCCCGCTTTCCCATAAGGTCTGCCGCCTGTGGCGTGATGTCAAGGTATTCTTGCCCGCCTGTCTTCTTCTGACGGAAGATGATGCGGATAAATCCTGACTGTTCCTGAACTTCACCCCATGTCATATTGATGATGTCTGACCTCCTGAGACCCGTCAGACAAGAGAAGAGGAAAGCCCGCTTCACGCTTTCATACTCACATGGTGTCTCGGCAAGCCGTTTCACTTCTTCAAGCGTCAGATACATTCTTGTTCCCTCTTCGGGCTTGAAGCCCTCAATTCCCCTGATTGGATTATATGGGAGGATGCGGTCTTCATAAGCCTGATTGAGACAGGCTTTGAGCTTGTTGAAATAAGATAGGCGGCTGTTGCGAGATAGCCTGTGGTCTTTGATGCGCTGACGGTAGTCCATACTCCATGCACACGCCTCATTCTCTAAATAATCACGGAAGCCCTGAACCCATTCAGGCGTGACCTCTCTGAACGTTATTTTGCGGTTCGGCTCATACTTTTCAAGGTGTTTCAGACAGGAACGCCAGTTTCCCCAATTACTCTTATTATCCTTACCCTTGAAGCGTTTCTCACACATCGCCTCATAGTAGTCAAAGAAGAGCGTATCTTCCTTAAATTGTGACTTAAAGCCGAACTCACCGTTCTGAAGTTCGACAACACGTTTCGCCCTGATTGCCTCAGCGAGTTTCAAGGTCTCTTTGTTCTTCTGTTTGTCCTCACGGCTCTTCTCAGGAATGAGATAGAGTTTCAGATATTCATACGACCTCTTACCGTTCAGATAAATGTCAAGGTAGAGAGAGGTCAAGCCCTTTAAAGTCTTGCGACGTCTCAACCTGATTGGCTCTTTTGATGTACTCATACGATTTGTTGTTATTTTGTTGCTCAGTTTTATCAAGCAACAAAATAACAACAAAAAAACGACAACAGGAATACAAAACATGAGAAATTTCACTTTCGGCAACGAAAAAAGTTCCGTGACTGAGTTTCAGAGGCTTTATTATCATAAATTATACGGCTTTTATGCTATTTTTGTCATCGTGTCAGTTTCCTCCGCAAAACCTCTACTTTCCGATGCAGAAACTCCTGAAATGCCTATAAATAGGTTGTTTTCAGGAGTTTAAGTAGTTTAGTTTTTTAAGTAAGCAACAAATCTGCAACAAATTTGTCAAAATAGGAGTTTTTTAGACTTGATTTCGGCAACAAAGATAGTTATTTTTGATAAAATTTGAGTATATGGGCTTTAATTCTTTTTATGGTGTAAATTATCAATAGAAAAATTATCGCCGACCAAAAGCCGTAAATTGAAGTCTTCTGAAACCAAGTCAGCTTTCTTGGCACTTCTACCGTCTCTGTCATGGTTTCTGTCTTGATATGTTCACGATAGATAATGCTGTCCCTCCGCTCAACAGGTTTCTGAATTTCTACGGGCTTATTCTGCGGCTTTGTTTTCAGGTCGTGATAGAGAGAGCCGTCAGGGTTGATGCGTGCTTCCGAGATGGCGTAATCGTTTTCAAGGTTTGAAACGCTGTCACGGGTCTCACACTCGGCAGTCTGAAATGGTATCTCTACATAGACTGTATCAGGGACGTAAAGTGTAACGGTTTCCACCCTCACGCTATCTTTCTTTTCGCTGTTCATGCTGTCAGATAAGTAAAGGGGAGCGGCACAACCACACAGGAGGAGAGCCGTGATAAGAAGAGGTATGAGTAATCTGAGTTTCTTCATTGCTTTGTTATTTGATTTGGTTGATGAACGATTTGATGCCTTGAACGTGTGTCGAAGTTACAGCCTGTTTGCCCTTTTCACTCAGAAGAAACGCAACGTCTTCTCTGTTGTCCTGAAACAGGTTCTCGGTCAGAACAGCGGCGCAGAGAGTGTCACGGCACATGGCGAGGTTCTGAGCGATATACATTTCAGAGGGAACAGAGCGGTTGCCTTTCATTCCGTTATCAATGGCAGCTTTCCACAGGTACTTGGCAAGAAGTTTGCTTCTGTCTGAGGCGTTCAGAGAGACGTGAGAGGAGAAGCCACGAGCTGATAGCCACCGCCCGCCTGAACCCGCTGCGTTATTGTGGATAGAGACGAGAAGTACGTTCTTCGAACCAAGAGAGCGGCAAATGGTGTTCACACGTCTGCAGCGTTCTTTCAGGCTGATGTCTTCTTCCTCTGTCACTATCCTTTCAGCGTCAAAGCCCTCAGACGTGAGAGTTTGAACAATGCGGCGGGCGATTTCGCGTGTATAAGAATACTCTCTGAGAGAGCTGTCAGGGGAACGCTTGCCCACCGTATCAACCCCGTGACCGTTGTCAATTAGAATTTTCATTTTGTTTCGTTTTTTTGTTTCTGTGATTCTGTCCTCGCCTCGATATGAGTTGGCAGACAATAAGTCTGACCTTTGAGTTTTTGGTTTGGCGGTTTCCTCCCTCGGGGGTCTTGACAGTCTGTCTGTTCGCAACGCCATTCTTTGTAATGGTCGGCAAGGCGCAACGCCTCGCCAAGTCGGCGTTCAAGGTCGGCGGTTTTGTGCTGTTCTTTTGTCAGAGCGTCGTTTACCCGATTTGTCTCCTGCTCTGCCTTGTATAATCTGTCTGATATTTCCCGATTCCTGTCAATATGTTTGTCTATTGCGGCGTTTGCATGAGAGAGGCGAGCGAGGAGGTTATCGTTCAACTCGTTTGCCTTATCAATAGAAGCGTGGAGTTCTGCAATTCGTTTCTCGTCGAGGTCGAAATCTTTTTGGTTGACCTCGATGTTATTTAGATGACGTTCCGTCTTGCGATTGAATAGCCATTTGATAAACTCTAATCCTCCGACAGCTCCGAGAATGAGAGAGAGAATTTGCCACCATGTTGTTTGTTCCATTGTCGTACTTGGGTTGGGAATGTGCAAAGTTAGTTATTTCTGATTATATTGCAATCACTTTTTGACAATTATTCCTCACACTACTGTTTTTTATATATCCTGCAAATTTTGAAATTACCTAACTCGTCGGTATATCCACCTGTAAAATCTTGAATAAACCAGTTGACTCTACCAATATTGGCATTCGGCACTGCAACTAAAGTTACAAGCGTATTCCATGTTACTATAAAATCACCAGAGCCTTCTTCGTTACTAAAAATAATAGAGTCTGGATGATCTGATATAATTTTGAGATAACATAATGGACTTGCATAATACATAATCCTGATGATCGCGCCATTATATTGAATATCTGACGGCAATGTTAAAACATTTGTCTCTGTTTGAATTGGAGAACGTTTATTGTGAAGAATAAAGTTTCGATAAGTTGATATTTGTGATAACATAAAATCACTTGTGACATCAATATAGTAAAATCGGGTCATTAAGCATCCGGATATCTGTAGGTTTCCAAGACTATCCCATATAAAATTACCAGATGCTAAACTGCCGCTACCGTCTGCTAAATTAAGATAATTTAAGCCATTTGCACTAACAATCTTATCTATAGTGATACGACCAGGCAGTATCTCTGTATATCCATATAAATTCACATAGCTTCGTGTATCTTCAAGCTCGCTATTCAATACACCTACGAGCAAGATATAATACTCATCAATACTATCCATATTAATAGCAGTTTCAGAAAGGAAGAACGAGCCTTTAATGCTCGTATCTTTACGATTAACCTGAGCGTAGAGATAGTACTTTTTTTCTGCTTCTGCAAGCACAGGAGAGAGATATTCTGCCATCTCCCATATCTTATACTCTCCTGAAGCGTGAGAACTTGAAATAGATGATATACCAAGCGTCATGTGTTGCAGAAACCCGTGAGGGCAATGGAGCTGCTTATTCGTGCTATTATAATTGATTTGGTATGTTTCATCTACAACTAAATTTTCTTTGCTTACCACGAAGCGGAATTGTAGGCTTTCGTCTCCAATTAGCATAGCCATTGTCTGAACGGTGACAGGATTTACTGATGACGAGAAATTAAGCATCGATTTTTCGAGCATTCCGAGAGTTTCTTTTGCGTCTCTAAACCTTCGCTTTGTGAATTGAATCGCAGTCCTCTGATTGTCCTCAATGAGAACCTCCTGCGATTGAAGCTCTTTCAGAGTTGACGACACGCTGCCTGAAACCGTTGTGTTGCTCAGTTCAATCATAGGGCTGTAAGGCTTGTTGATATAGTCTTTTATGCCTGTGATACGTACAAGAACGCCCTCAGGCTGAAAGCGGGGGTCAGTGAAGAGTATGAACCCGCCGAGAACTATACGACTTCCGATATTTAGCCAATCTTTCTTAGTCCATATACCGTCAAGCTCTCCCGTGAACGTGAATTTTGTGTCCTCATTGTCAAAGAGGTATTTAACAGCTTCACGGAACATATCCCAAGAAGCCCCTGTCTTTGTATCATCGTTACAAATATATGCGTCAGGCATCATACACTTGAAGACAGCGTATTTGTCGCCCTCACGGGGCTTGAATGTCTCATTCGGCATTGTCTGCCCATCAAGCTCCTGTGGAACGATTTCAAAGCGGCGTGCCTCTTTCTCAACGCCCCTTACGGTCTTCTTTTGATGATAGTACTTCACTTCAAACTCACGCCCAACAAGCATACCTGACTGAAATATGACGGTCATCGTCTCTCCCTCTATCAGGCATTCTTCAAAGTTCAGGCTCTCAGGTATGGTCGTGTCCGTGAAGTCATAAAAGTTGTTCTCCTCGTCAACCGTGATGACCTTTGAGACAACTCCGACACGTTTCGGGCATATTGAAGAGCAGTCAAGACTATCTTCGGCAAGGCTTGATAGTTGTTTGTCGTAGCGTCTGATTGAAAGCCCATCATCGTCTGTTATATAAAGACGTGAGGTAGCTTGATTGAAGCCGTCTTCCGTGTCAAAATGTTCTCCGTCATACCCGAGTTGCTTCCCTCTTGGAAGCCTCAATTCAGAAGCCCCGTATTTTGATGGGTCAAGATTGTCTGAACCACCCTGAACGTATAGAATTTCAACAGGTGGCGTGTCTCCCGTGTTCGTGCGACCAACGCCTGACTTAAAGCCGTTACCACGCCCATAGCTCAGAGGGAGCGGGTTATTCTTGTTATACTCAACCTTTTTCAGGCTTACCCGCTTACCCTTGAACTCATATTCAGTCTTGAACTCAGAAGCCTGTTGTTTGAGAGCGTCAAGACAGAATGCATGGTCATAGTTGATACATTGTTCAATGCCGTCAATACAGTCGCCAACAGTCCACCCATTGTCACGGCGGTTCATATTGTCAACGAACATTTGCAGGTGCTCAACTGGCTTTGCTGTCAAGCTGAATTTCAAACGCCCGTCAACGGGGTTGCGGAACTTCCATATTTTGGCTTTCGCTTCAGGGGCTTCCATTGTGACCGTGTATTCAAAGAGGCGGCTGTGTTTCATCTTCAACGCCTCTGGGCGTTCAAGCGTGAACGTCTCGCCCTGAAATTCACAATAAGACCCGACAGGGATTTCAACGTGTTCAGGAAGCGAGAAATACAGCGTCAGAGAGTGTTCCCCCGCGATGACCCTATGACGGTAGCTGTTATCATCAACTACTATGTCTAAAACTTTATAGCCGAGTTTATTAAAAATTTTCATCTTGTTTCAGAATTTGAGTTATTTTCTCTGGATTTCCCCTGAGTCGACTTTACTTTTATGATTGGTATATTTATACCATAATCACTTCGAAAACGTCTGTACGGGGTTAATTTCGCTTCTCCCGAGTGTTTCACAGGATAAAGAGCCGCCACACTGCCTAAGATGAACCGCCACGGGGCTTGTCAACTCCCACGGCTGTTGTTCAGTCTTCATGACGGGCGGCTCTGGCTTGTTTAGCTGTAATCTTACTTGATGCCGAGTTCAGCACAGTCTTCGTCCACCTGAGACTTCAAGGCGGTGCGCTCAGTGAGGAACGCTTTGTACGCCTCTGTTCTCATGGCTGCTTCTTCTTCTCTCAGCAGACCCATTTGTGCCGAGTTATACTCGTTCACAAGTTTCTGCTCATAATTGCAGTCCCAACGTTCGGTCAGAACTTTTTCAGTGATTTTGTTTGCCGAGAGCGGTTCCCATACGGTCACTTCATCGCACACCCACTGAATCTGCGGCTGAGCCTGTTCAGCGGTCTCACTGTTCTCACTTCCCTGTGCGGGCTTCTCTTCTTCACGGATGTTGAAGCGGTAACGGAAAGAACCGTCTCCGACAGCCTCTAACTTCTTTGGCTGATTGTCATAAAACGCTTGCATAATACTTGGGTTTAATGATAGTTTTTAATAAATGTTTTGAATTGCTGTGCTTAGCCCAACCGAGCCACGGGGCGAGAGCCTGTTTGTAGGCTTTCTGTTCAAGGTTCTCACGGCGGTTCAGGCGGGCGGCGGCACGGACAAAATTCTTCTTGATTGATTTCCGTATGAGTTTCTGACGGCGAAAGAATTTGTAGCCAACGTAGTCAAGAGCACGCCCGTGACGGTCAAAGCGGTTCACGGCAACGGGGAAAATCTGATAATTGTCTTTCAGTTTCAATTCAAGCTCCGTTTCGATGTACTCTTTGATGAGCGTCAAGACCTCACGCAAGACGGCTTTGCTGTCTGAGAAAAACGGTATGTCATCGGCGTACTCTGTCGCATCTAACATCGGTCTCTCACTCAGGTTCAGACGTTCACGGATGAGTTCGGGGAGGCGTTCGTTAACCCAGTGCATGAAATAACACAGATAAAGGTTAGCGAGATATTGGCTCAGATAATTGCCTATCGGAAGACCCTCTGCGCTGTCAATAATTTCATCCAATAGCCACAAGAGGTCAGCGTCCTTGATTTTGCGACGAACGAGCCTCTTCATCACTCTGTGACTGATTGAGGGGTAATATTTCCTGATGTCAATTTTCAGACAGAACAGGGTGTGACCCTCATACTTTCGGATAATCTTGTCAACCTGACGGGCGCAGCCCTCAATACCCCTGTTCTTGATACAGGAGTATGTATTGTGAGTGAACGTTCGTGACCATATCGGTTCTAAAACGTTCATTATGGCATGATGAACAATTCTATCAGGATAATAAGGCAGACGAAATATGAGCCGTTCTTTCGGCTCAAAGATTGTGAACACGTCATAGGCTGAGGTCTTGAACGTCTTCGTCCTCAGAGCTTCGTGAAGAGCCTGAATGTTGGCTTCTCGGTTCTCATCGTGAAGCCTCACGCCGTAGGTGTTCTGTTTCCCACGGCGAGCTTTCTCGTCAGCCAAGCGGAGGTTCTCAACGCTGATGACCTTTTCCCATAAGTGACCGTATCTTTTCATTGTTTCTTTATTTTGCTTTGCTTTTCTTACTGAGAGCCTTCAGCCACCCATACAACAGGCGCACTTACCGACACTCTTCGGGGTTTCAGAAATTTTTTGCCAAGTGGCAAGGCTGTCATTCCGTTATTTCTTTTGTCAGAGCCGAAACTCTGTCTTTTGAAGCATAGGTGAGACCCGATGTTCGTATTCGAATTCGAGGGGGTGTTATTCGAGTTCGCATAAGCGAGACCGTCATTCGCACCGTTATTCGCATTACCGCCGAACAGCACGCCACAAGAATGACCCACCTTTTATATTCTGTCTGCTGTCTTTCTCACGCTGTTTTCGGTCTCATTCAAAGAAGAACCTGTTACCGCTGCTTCTAAGCGTCACACGGCGTGGAAAGGCGTTTATTTTCTTAATCTGCTGACAGACGTATAGGATGTCCATAGAACCCGTGAAGAACTTCTTCGCTTCGCTCTCAGGACTATTTTTCTGTGGCTTGATTTTTACGAGCGTCTGACCTGACTTGCCCTTAGCCTTGCTGAAACGTGTCTGAACGTCTTCAAGAAAGTCAACGACCCAAAATTGAGTGTTGACGAGTTTGCTCTGAGTTGTCTCGTCACAGTTGAAAGAGCGGCTTCGCTCGTCACGGGGGATTTTCAGGAAAGCGAGGCTTCCGTCATCTTCACTTCCGTCAATCTTTCTGATGTTATCTTCTGCCATAATCGTTATTCTTTCTTTTGTGACCCCGTCCCCCTGATGAGAGAGGGGCGGGGAGGGTTAAACAAATGATTGGTTGTTCAGTGGTGCAATGGAACGCTGAACGGGGTTACGCTGTTGCGGGGATAAAGCAAAGGCGAGACCCGAAGGTCGTAGTCGAATTCGAGGGGGCGTTACTCGAGTACGCATAAGCGAGACCGCCATACGCCCCGCTACCCGCATTACCGCCGAACAGCACGCCACGCAACGCTTCCGTTGTTGGAATGCTCGTGTAGTGATAGTCACAGAAGAACTGCGTTGTACCTCCTCCGACAAGAGACGGCATAATTTCGCCCTCTTCTCCGAAGATGATTTCTTTCACATATCCTTCTGAACGGGCTTCATTGCCAACGTGCTTATAGCCGTCGTAGTTTGTGTCGTTCAGCTTTGACGGGTCTTCACAAACAAATACCTTTGAGAGGTTGTCGCCGCCGTTAGCCTCTGTCGGGCTGATTCGCACGTTGATGCCGTCAGTCCATTTCCAAATATGTCCGAACGGGTTCTCAACGCCTCTGTAACGAGGAACGTTTGAGGTCTTCAACTCTGAACCGTCTTCGTTATAGGCAGTATAAGCCACAACGCCTGTGCTGTTTCCGAGGGTATCTGTGAGACCGCAAGGAACGAACGGATTATAATTATTGAATGTTGACCAGTCTGAACTTAACCAATTAGACACGCCTGCTCCGAGACCGCCCTGACGGAAGCCCTCTGAGGTCAATTCTGAGTTATAAGCCGCCTGAGAGTTGAGCTGTGCGTATTCAACCGTGAAGAGCCAAAACAAGGCTTTGTGAACCTGATACAGGTAGCAGTTCCAAGAGGTGTTTGCTGTGTTGCGTTTTCGTGCAGCAGATCGGAACGCCGTTCTGCTGATTGATGTCACGGGGCGACCCAATAATGAACGGTATGTTCCGTCATAGTTGGCGTTGTTGATTCCGCCTCTGTAGTCTGCGCCGTCATTCACAACAGAGCAGAGTTTGCCCGTTGAGCGTTCGATGCTCGCCTCATAAGCTGAGACGTACATCTGAGGCACTTGATGATAGCCAGGAAGTGGGTGCTCTGAGAGGCGCACAACACGCTTCGTACCGTTTGTCTCAAACTTGCGGTAGTGCATAGGTATCTCAACCATGACCTGACCACGTGAACCGTCACGAACCTGACCTGTCCAATCACGGGGGTCAAGGTATTCAACCACCTGCCCGTTATCGTCAAGTAGACAGCCTTTCATGCGGCTCTGAATAGGCAGCGTTTTGTGAAGAGCAACATTGCCGACACGGGTACAAGACGTTGAAGAAATGGTCGTGTCAAACTGAACGCCGTAAGAACACTCTTCTTCAAGGTACGGGAGCAGGGTGCCGAGAGCGGCTTTCTTGCTCTCTCCGTCTTCGTCAAGAACCTCACAATAGAGGTTATAAGGGTTTGTTCCTGATACATTCGGAAGGTCACTCAGACGCTTTCCGTTCTGAAACGCCTCGATGATTTGTTCAAGGATAGTTTCTTGTTCTGATGTCAATGCCATACTGATTAAATTTTATTTGTTTATAAACTTGAATACGTTCTTTCCGCCAGCCGTTTTGATGAACATTGCCGAGGAGGCGGTGTTGAGCCTAATTTCTGGCGGTTGAGCCTGACGGCGGCTGTCGGCTCTGATACGCCGAGAGATTGATACGGTCACCGAGATTTTCATACACCCTCCTGACTGACAGCCTGACCGCTGCCCCAATATATGTCGTTTGTTTTCAAAACTTCAGTATCAGGAGCAATCTCACTGATGACACAGGGCGACCAATCATTGAACGGGACAGGTGCGGGCGAGAAGCCCTCCTCCTGATAAAGTCTTACGCTGAAAACAGTGTCAACAGTTGAGACGCTGTATTTCGGTCTGACGTAAACCGTGAACGGCACACTGTCAGGGAGCTTGAATCCCTTTGAGAGGTCTGTAATCTGACCGTGGCTGACGATACGCCCGCCGCCAATGGTCTCTGAAATATAGCCTTTTTTTTGCATACTTCTTTGAAATTTAGAAAGATAAAACATAAAGTCAGGTCAAACGCAAGCCGCCCGCCTGAGTGAAGCGTAGCGCAGATCGTGAAGAGAGACGCAGACGTGGGTCTCCCACTTCAATGACACATGTGCGGGCGAGGGCAGTGTTCAGTGTTGGTATGACATGAATATAGCTCAATCCCTTTGCCATGGGTGTCAGAATGCCGTCTATGCTGACTTCAACGGCTTTGTTATCGCTGATATAAATTAAGTTTCTCATCGCTGTCACGGGGCTGAGAACAGCTTTTATCGCTATGGGAGCTACATTTCCCAAAGTGATACGCTTCGGTGCTTCAACGGTCAGTGCTGATGGGATAAGAATGTCAATTTTCGATAGAACGTCAGCCGTTGCCGCCTCAGCCTTAGCCGTTGCCACCTCTGTTTCCTTTGTTGCCGCCTGAGCGGCTTCTGTGGCTTTATTTGCCGCCGATGTCGACGCTTTTGACTTTTCTGTGGCAGTGTTAGCAGCTTCAGCTTTTTCAGAGGCTGAGAGAGCCGCAGAAACAGCCTCAGCGGTTGCTTTAGCAGCTTCAGCTTTTGCTTTCTGAGCGGCTGATGTTGCCGCCTGAGCCTCTGCCGTAGCCTTGTCTGTATCGGTCTTCGCTGTCTGAGCAGCCTGAGCAGCTGAATTTGCAGACAATGTTGCCGAATATGTCTTTGCCACGGCTTCCGTAACCTTGTCTTCTACGAATTGAAGACTAACCTTGACAGACCTATTAAATTTGTCAACGCCGATTGTGAATAACCCCGCAAGGGTGTTGCACAGTGGCAGTTCTGAGATTTTGATTTTCTTCATTTTGCGATGGTTTTGAATGTTAATTATTGAACCTGAAAGAGCTGTCAGACATCAGGCGAAGCGTCTGCTTATCGTTGACGAACCTCACGCTGTCAAAGCCGTATCGGTCAAGCAATAGGTCGATAAAATAAATGCCGTCTTCTGTCTCAACAGGCGTTCCGTCTTCACAGACGAGTATTGTTCCGTCCTCGTTGATACGGAAATCCCGTGTGAAAGTCACTGTGAGGGTCATCTTCAACCAAATGCGTCCGTCAGGATAGAATTCCGAAACCTGACACGACTTGTAACAGAACGGGAAGTCTTGTTCAAGCTCTCTTACGGTCAGCGTCCTCTCTTCGGGCTGAATTAGGTCATGGAGAAGAGCGTCATAGTTGCACCACAGCTCCGTCAGTGTGTCTGCACGCATGAGGCACATTAGTTTAACGTCCTTTGCCTTATAGAACACGTTTTCCCCATCATATATCGCACCGCTTTTCGTTTTTAAGTTTCGGAGCATATTCTGTTTGACGGCAGCTGTCTTTAGGACCTCAGCGAATGACCCTTGAAGCACCCTCAGACCATAGTTAGTTGTCTGAACCCCGTCAATCAGATATGCGTCATTTGCGGTCATACCGCTTGACGGGGCTTTATAGGTGTAGTCAGCGAACGGGAAATCATCGGCGAACTTCAGTGTCTCACACCCAAGTGTCACGGCGTATTCTCGGTTGCTCTGAGAGACGAGGCGGAGCTTGTACTTACGTCCGATAACGGCACAGTTAAAGACGTGGTATGAGCCGTCTGACAGCATTTCGATGAAGTTATTGTAACGGCTAAACACGCCTGAAATGGCGAACGTTAGACTGACTTCACGGGTGTTCAGAACAGGCTCAGAGAGGTCAACTTCAATGCCGTCCTCCTCCTGCCAATCATTCTGTTCATAGTTTTTCAGGGGAGGAAAGGCAATAAGTGAAGTCCACCCGCCGTCTGGAACGTATATACCGAACTGCTTGTACACGTCTTTGCCGTCAACAAAGAGCTTACCCGACATCATAATATCACAGCGTTGTCAGAGACGTTTTTAATGACACGTGCGCCCTGTGTGCCCTGAACTGAGACAACAGACCAGCCACGGGCATTGATGCTCACAGAAGCTCCATGAAAGACGTAGATTTCGTGACGTTCAAGCGTGTCACAGTTCACAACAGCAGATGTGCGACCAATAAGGATAGCCCGCTTCGGGTTCTTCAACGTGATTGTCCCCGCATCAATATATACCCCATACCGCTGAACGCCGTGAGGCTTCAAGAGACGGAACGTGGCAAGGGAAGGGAAACGGTAACGAAGACAGAACTCCATGCCCTGTGGGCTTACGAAGAGATTGAAAAGCCCGTCAAGGTTTTCTGTTCCATTGAATATTGCACACTGACGAAGACGCTCAGCCATATTATGATGACCGCTTCGCTCACACTCTTCTGTGGCAAGGTCTTTCGCAACCCGCCACTGAGAGAAGATTTGATTTATAATTTCTTTCATATAATGAACTTTATTTGAGTTTAATACCTTTCAATGTTATGTCGTTCACGGTGTCTTTGAACTCTTTCATGCTCAGACGCATATCTCTAACCCGTTCAGCTATAGCCTCCGTGTGACGTTCAATGTTCAAAACGCTCTGTAGAATGAGGTTCACAGAGATAAGTAACAGTTTTGTGTTCTCTGATATTGAATAAGTGTGTCCCTGAATGGCTGTCGCACGCCCGTTCAATTCATCCACGCTTTCCTGAGAGGCTGTTGCTATGCCTTTCTGAGAGGCTTCACGGCTTGCCTCGTCCGTGACTGCGAACATATTTTTCACGCTGTCAGGAAGATTCTCCCATATCTCCTGAAAATCTCCTCCAACGGCGTTCAGGTCATTGGCAAATTCTGACATTGACTCTATTATAGCGTCAAGACCAACAAACTGACCGTCTTTGAACCACTTCGCCTTGTATTTATCAAATATCTGACCGAGCGGCTCTTCAAGGAACTTACTGACGAGCATACGTTTCAGAACGTCAGCGACAATTTCATTCACTTTATCACCCCAAGCCTCTGCGTAGTCTTCTCCGTTCTGAAAAGCCTCAAAGAAAGCGTCAGAGAGCTGTTTAGCGATGTCTGTGCTTGAACCACCGATAATGTCCTCTACCATTTCGTTGATTATCTCAACAGCTTGATGCCCGAGTTCTTCAATCTGTTGTTCCCAATCAGTGATTTTACCGTTGTCGGCATCTTTTTTATCCTCTTCCTGACGTATCTGTTCCTGAATGAGGATTTGCTGCTGAGCAATGTTTTCGAGCTGTTCACGGGCGTTCTCATACTTCTTCCCGCCGAGAGCCTTGTCAGCCGTGTAAGCGATGTTCCCGTATGCCGTGGCAATCTTTTCAGCGGCGAGTTTGTTTCTCAGAAGCTCATTGTACGTCTCTGACAGAGCCAGCTTGACACGCTCAATAGCCTTTCCGCTATTCTGTTGAAGACGAACGATGTCAGCATTGTCAAGTTCCCATTGAAGTTGGTCAATGCGATCTTGAAGCCTCTCAATCTCTTTCTGCTTCGCTTCATCATTATTGAAGAGATTTGCAATGGCTGTCGCCACCTGTAGGGCGGCTGATATGATAGCGAGAATGACAGAGGTTTTCTCCACCGTCTGAATAGCCGTAGAAGCCGTTGTGGCTGTGGCTGTCATCGCCGATGACGACATCTGCACAAGCTGCACAATTCCGTTTATCATTGAGAGGGTTGACGTTGCGATTTCTCCCGCCGCTGAAATGACCTCTCCAACCGTACCGCCAACAGCTTCCCCGATGTCCTTGAAAGAACGGGTGCACTCGTTCAGGGTCTTGTAAAGGTCTTGCCACTCCTTGATAGAACGTTTGTCAGGGCTTACGCTCGTCTTCGCCTGTTCTTTCTGAATTGCTTTCTGAGCCGTCTGAACCTTTGCCCGAGCCTGAGCAAGTTTTGTGTCAGAAGAATCGCTATTTTCAAGTTTCTTCAACTCTTCTTCGGCTTGTTGGAGAACAATGCGGAGCTGTTCAAGGCTGTAAGAGGCAATTTCATTGCACCACGCCTGATAGCTCTCCTCACGCTGTGCGAATTGTTCATCAACGGCAGAGAGGGCTTCACGCTCAACCCTGTCAAGTTCATCAACGTTCCCTTGCGTAACGCCAGCTTTCAACTGACTTGTGCTGTTACCCTCAGCGTCAAGTATGTAAAGGGCTTTTCGCTTGTCAGCGTAGTCTTCCTGAATTTTCAGGCGTTGTTGCTCATAGGTCTGAACGTCTTTCAGAATTTCTTCAAGGGCTTGTCTGTTTCCCTCTATCTGATATTGAACAGCCAAATCAGAGTAAGACTTCAATATCGCTTGTTGCTCTGCAGAGAGGTCTTTTACAGTCAGGTTCAGAGATTCGCGATAATTTATCTTCTGCTCTTCTGTCGCGTTCGGGTTCTCATTCTGCCATTCAAGAACCTTTTTGTCTTTCAGCTCTTCAATCATTTTCTTCTCGCGTTCAAGGTTCTGAATAGTCAATCTGTCGTAATTGAGTTGAACCTGAGCTATTGACTTTTCAAAGCCATCATCCATAGCGTCAATTTGAGCCTGACGAATATCCAATTCAGCCTGTATAACCTCTGATTTCACGTTCTCAGCGTATTCACGGATATTCAACGCACGTTGAGCTGCTGCGTCCGCAAGAGCTTGTTTATTGTCTTTTGACGCACCGCCTGACCCGCCTGAACCTGAACCTCCGCCCGTATTTGTTGACGGAAGATATGCCCCGTAGTTCTTCATCATATTGTCAATGTCAGTCAGTTGTGAATTGCTCCGAGAGATTATCAAATCCTGTTTCCTGACCTCATTAGTCGCAGCCTGTAACTCTGATGTTCTCAGGCTGAGAACCTTTTCTGCTTCATCAAGCGATTTTCGGTATTCTCTCGCTGTTGTAGAATAAGTCATCTGACCTTCTGTGCTTGCGAAAGCTCCTCCCACGAGCATATTATAAAGAAAGCCTTCGTCTCCTTTACCTGTTGCGTTGTCAAGGTCTTTCATCCTGCTGTTATAAGATTCTTGTTCGCGAGACACAACAGCCTGAGCAGCGTTCCTGTTGGTGGTTGCCGTTGATACATCCCTTTTGGCTTTTTCTTTCTCCAATTCAGCCGTAATCCTGCGAGCTACAACCTCTTCGCGTTTGGCTTGAAGAGCCTTAGCAACTGCGAGCCTGTTCAGGCTCTCAATGTGGGCTTCAATGGCTTCCGTATTGTCACGGTGCAATCTTCCCTCTGTGTCAAGTTCAGCGTGATATTTCGGTACGATTGCCTGCATTTGAGTTAAGGCTTTCTTTCTGTCATTCAGCGATGCGGTCTCATCATGTATCGTCTTGTTCAGGCTTTCAATCTTGCTTATTTCCTCAGCTGTGCTTTTGGCTGCGTTCTTCTTCGCTTCCAAAACAGCGTCTTCGGATTTCTGCAATTCTTTCAACTCTTGCTCCTGAGCCTTTATGCGATTATTCACATTCTTGATAGCCTCTTCTGTCTCGTCCTGAGTGTCAGCGAACAAGGCGAAAGCTGTCACGGCGGCGGCAAGAACAGATAGAACAAGCCCGAGTGGGTTTACCTTGCATACCATGTTGAACAACAGCATAGCGTCTTTTGCTGACGTTATGGCGGGAACAAGAGAGAGAAAAGCCTGAGCCGTCTGCCATAAAGCCATAAGTTTATGAGCTGCAGCAACGGCGATGACGGCGGCTTTATAAGCCCCGTATGTTGCGATGACCGTTAAGAGAACCTTGCCTATCTCTTCCCAATGTTCAATAATCTCAGAAGTAACAGATAGAGCACCGCTAATTGCACCCTCAGAACTCTTTCCGATTTCATTGAACATTTGTTCTATCTGGTCTTCAATGTTGGATATTTGACCCGCTATCGTCTTTGACTGAGCCTCCATGAGACCGCCGAATTTGCTGCCCTCTGATGTCAGGTTCACAATAGCCTGTTGAACCTGTGGGAAGCCGACCTTTCCCTCTTCAACAAGTTTCTTTACCTCACTCTCAGCAACGCCGAATTGTTTCGCGAGTTCAGCCATAAGAGGAATACCTCGCCCGAGAAATTGATTGAGGTCTTGCGTGTACAAACGCCCCTGAACCATAGTCGTTCCGTAGAGGTAAGCCAAATCATTGATAGGGATTGAGAGCCCCGCAGCGATGTCTCCGAGACGAATAAGAGTGTCATTCACCTTTTCAGCTTCAAGACCGTAGGCGAGAAGTTGTTTAGCACTATTCGCTATGTCTCCCATACTGAACGGGGTCGTTGCGGCGGTCTTGACGAGTTGATCCATGAGGCGGACGGCTTTCTCTTCTGAGCCGAGCATAGTCTTGAATGAGATTTCAAGTTTCTGAAACTCGCCTCTGACGTTGACAACGCTTGTCGCGAACTCTTTCATCTGAGTTACGGCGAAAACGCCCGCAACAGTCTTCCCGATACGGCGCATTGCGTCATCAATCTTATTGCCCTCATCTATGGCTGTCTGACTGATGCCACTGAGAATGCGTTTCGATTCATTCGCACCTGTTCTCAGTTGAGCATTGTCAATCGAGATGCTATAATTCAGTCTTCCGTTATTATTGTTCATCTGGCTTCTTAATCACAGGTTTCAAAAAACTTTCGTACTTCATCTCTGTTGGCGGGGTCATCGGCTTTGATGAGCTTCTGTGGCTCTCTGTTCTTCCCGTCTTTCTTCTTTGCGTCATAAGACGGAAGAACCGCTGAATACATTATCACATTTGCATAGCTCATATCAAAAAGAACGTAATCAAACGGAAGCGTATAAGCCTTTGAAATACCCGCTATTATCGCCCAAATGCTGTCATTCAGTTCTCCACTTTCTTTGTCTGATGAAGCAGGTTCACTTCTGTTAGGAAAGTGGTAAGCCCGAAAAAATCACTCAACTCCAATGTAGAAAGGATTTGAGAAATGACTTGAAACATGGCTTTCGGTGATAAGTTCAAGAGAATTTCATCGGCGAGAGCGTCTTTCTGTCTGCGGCGGCGTGAGAATAAAGCCGACAGACGTGATTTTAACCCCGTCTGAGAGGGTATTGTTCTCAATTCGGAGCGTTGTGCCCCAAGAATGAGAATAGCCGCTATATTGCCCAAGAAACGAGTATATCGGGCTATATAAAAACACTCTTGAACCAACTTTTCTGAGTCAAGTGTGAACTTCGGAATGCGTGAGACAGCCTCCGAAGCGAGAATTAGTGTCGCGATGGTTGGCGGTGCGACCTCATACGTCTTTGAACCGACCTGAACCTTAATTTTGTTTTCAAGAACTGTGTCCTTGACCTGTTCTTCGACTTTCTTATTATTAGCCATATTCTTACTGAATTTAATTTTTTATTTGAAACGGGAGGCGGGTTCGAACCGCCACGCTCTCAGGGCAGAAGTCCTGAGCGAGACTGCCAACTCTCAACCCCGTGAAAATTTAAGAGCCTGACTTTGTGTAAGGCTTCAAGGTCTTACCCGTCTTCGGCTTCAAGCATCGTGCTGAGTACTTCAAGAGTTTACCGTCAGCCGTTGAGAAAGACTCATCACAACGAACGACAGAGCGATCTATTTGACAGCCTTCACATTCCTCATCCTCGGGAGTTATGCGGAAAGCGTGTTCGCCTGAAATAAGACCGTCATTATCCTCAAACGGTCGTGTCTTGCCTTTCTTCACAAAGATTTCAAACTCCAGAGTGTAGGTATTCTTGCCATAGCGTACATCTACAAGATCTCCGCCCTCTTCTGTAGCGGTCTTCTCAGTTCCCGCTGTCGGGGTTACTTTTGTGCTGTCCTCTTTCGGCGTGTCAAGCTCAGTCCAAGAAGCGGAAGCTCCAGGCGCACCGTCAATAGAAGGCGTTGTCTCAATTTTGCACTTGCCCCAAGATAGTATTGCCATAGTTATTCAAATTTTGAAATTAAACATTTACTTTTCACTCTTCGCCGTCATAGAAGCGGTATTTCAACTTCACAACAACGAAATGTTGGTTTGTCTCAGGCTCAGCCTCTGTGTAGATTGTCTGTTGAAGCGAGAACCTGTAACAGCCTTTGTCAGCGGTAAGCGTCTTGACCCAAGCGGCAGCAGCGGCTTCAATCTCTTCACAGCGTTTGCCGTCTTCTTCAAGGACACCCGTGCCCGTCCCCTCAACGTCAGGCACAAAGATGTTGACGGTAACGACACCCGACTGAACTTGTTCAGAAAGCCCCGAAGTGAAAATCACAACTGCGTCCTCCTGACGGCTGTCACGGGGGCGCATACCTGAGCGATAGACCTGACCTGAGAGAGAGGCGGCGAGGCTGCTTCTCTTCAACAGGCGGTAAATGTCGCCCTGAACTCGCTTTGATGTCAATGTTGCCATATTGCTTTGTTGTTTCTGTTATTTAAGCCCGAGTTGCTTCAACAGCTTCTCCGTCAGGAGGTCTGCCTTTAGCTCTGAACTGTCAAGAACGTCATATCCTTTAGCCGATACGTAAGCGGCGTAATTCATACCCGCCACAATCAGAAGCGTGAGACCTGACGGGAATAGGGCAGCAAGTTTTTTTGCGTATTCCTTTCCCTCTTTCTGACCCTTGCTTTTATCCGTCCCTTTATCAGAGGGGGCGAAATCAGAAGCCTTGATGATGCGACCGTTCTCAACGATGACGTACCCGATTGAACTTCTCAGATTGCCTGTTTGGTCTTTATAACTGTTTGTACTACGAGCCACATTCAGGCACTGTTCCCCTACGTAAGCGAGGTTCCTGAGAATAGCCTGTCTCAGGCGGGAGACCTGTTCTTCCAAGAACCCCTCAATCTCTTCTTTCGGTGTCAGTTGCTTGATTGGCATAGTTTTTTGAGTTATTTTTTGCGAATTTCTCTTCTGTGGCGTTTACTTTTCAAAGTGGTGTAAGTTATCACTGCGAAAAAGTAAAGCCCGCATTCGGGCGCATTCGCTGTTAGACCGATATACAGACAAGTCCAACGGCTTCAAGCGGAACAACCTTGATGACGCTGAACTCGCCAAGCTCTTTCCCCGTGATGTCTCTCAACCTTACCCGCTCAGACGTTATCGGGGTGCTGTCTTCTACATAGACCTCAAATGAGGTTTCCGTATAGTGCTCGCCGCCGAGAGCCCTAGCAAGCTGATTTGTCTTCATCCGTTGAATATTTGCTGGCTGAGCTTCGCCCCAAGACGCAGAAGCGGGCTGAGAGCGGTAACCCGTCTCAGGGTCAATCGCTCCCTCCACCTGTGTCTTGAATTCGATTGTTCCGTTCTGAATTATCATAGCCGTGAACCTTTATATCCGTAAATAGGTTTCTGAGAGGCTGACCCGTCAGGCTCAAACTCAGCGTAGAGAGCCTTTGCCTGATTTCTCAGCCTTGTTCTCTGTTCATCTGTGAAACTAAAAGACTGCCCGCCCTGTGAAATGTCAGGGGCGAAAGAGAGCCACAGAAATAGATCTGCGCGAGCGAGGTTGTACGCCTTGCCTTTCAGAACCTCAGCCGTAGCCTCCCCGTCAAGGTCAAGACCCCTCTTCTCAGCCGTCTCAACGAGCGTTCTGAGAGGAACGGGGTAAGCGTTGATGCCTTTCAGCGTGTCAATTACTTTTGCCATAGCCTGAGACTTTCAGGTTACCAATCCTTAGCGTCAGTCTTGACGTAGAGGTTGCGGTAAACGGTGTCAAACACAGGCACAGCGTCAGCCTGTCCGATTGTGATTTCAGACTGAGGCTCGCAGGTGCCGTACTTCTTCACAACGGTATGAGAACGCTCAGCACGGAGAATGAGGTCATTATTCTCTGCGAGAATGTCGTACTGAGTAGAGCCGAGGCGTTCGGTCTCAGACAAAATCAGACGGCTGTTCTCAAACGGGTTGCCCGATGTGCTTGTGCCGTCAGCGAACTCACGGGTAATGGTCTGGGCAACCACACGCAGCTGAATGCCGTTGAGCCAAGCCTGCTTTGCGAGCATACCGTTGACCTGAGTGAGGTCAGGGGTCTGCGACATACCGACTGCGTTGCTCAAATAAGAAGCGCACGACTTGATGATTTGTTCAGAAGAGCAAATCTTGTAGAGTTCATCCTGATTGATGAAAGCGAACTTCGGGTTCAAGCCCTTAGCCTTTGCGAACTTCACAAGAGAAACAAGGTCTCCGATGATGTCAGCGGAAGCCGACTGCGCCCAATCTGAGCCTGTCTTCTGCTTCATATCATCGTCCACATCGTAGTCAAGGTCAAACTCGTTAGCATAGGTGGCGTTGGTTGTCGTTGTGAAGCGCAGAACGCCCGCATTTGAAGCGAGCTTCCAAGCGATGAACTCCAGTTCAGACTGAACTCCCGTGAAACAGAAGTCAACGTCTCCACCCCAATAGTCAACGAGAGAGATTGCATCGCCGTCCTGAGCGAGCGCACGTGCGGTCTGATAGTCCTTGATTTCAGAACGGGTCATTTCACGGCTGATGCTGATGAACGGAATGTCGCCCTTTGCGCTCTCAAAGAGCGGGCGGCGTTTTCTCAGCACCGTTCCGTTGTCAGTGTGCAGGTCGGCTGCTACGTTCTTCTTGGCAAGCTGATTGCCGAGGGTTCGCCACACAAAGCCGTTGACTTTCTTCACGGGGAAGTGCGTACCGAAGAGGAACGGTTTAGCGTCAACCGAGTTAAGACGAGCCTGAACCATCTGAGAGGTCAGACCGTCAATGAGTGTATTTACGATTGTTGCCATATAGCGTCACGTTTTTAATAGTTGATGATACCTGTCAGGTGTTTCTTTACACAGTCAGGAAGAGCGTTGCCCTTTGTCACGCCGATGAGCCAAGCGTCCGTGTCAAGGTTTGTGCCCTGAACAACAGGCTTGCCCGTTCCTGAGAGAGCCAACGGGGTGTATTTCAAGGCTGAGGTGCTTGCGGTGCTTTCAGCCGCAGCCTCAATCAGGAAGCCGCCCTGTGGAATTTTTACGCCGAGAGTTGTGCCGACAGTGATTGTGTCGTGCGTCTTCTCAGTGTCAACGATTTTAGTGATTGCGTAAGCCTTGCCGCCCTCCTGAGCCATAACAAAGTCTCCAACCTTGAAGTTGTGACCTTTGTTGACCTTGATTTCAACGGCTGAGTTGCTTGCCTCTGCCGTGAGGACAGCAATCTTGACAACGTGACAAATGCCCTCAACAGGTGCGCTGAGGACAGAACCCTCACGGAGGAAGTCACCTCCGAGTTCAGTGACGTTCACAGAAACGCCGCCACGGATGTCTGCAACCTTGTGCATGAAGACGCGAGGGGTCTGTGTGTCCTTGCGTCTTGAAACTGTCATTGCCATAATTTTTAGAGGTTTGAGTTAGACAATTAGAACGGTTGACCCTGACCCTGAGTTGCCCCTTCACGTTGTGAAATGGCATCTATCTGTTCTTTCGTCAGTTCCGCTCCCTGATTTCCGCCGTTCTGAGCGGCGGGCTTGCCGAAGACAGCACCTTTCTGCTGAATTGATGACTGAATGTCGCCGACCTCAGTTGTGATTTCGCCGACAAGAGCCGTGAACTGCTCATCCGTCAGACCATCAACAGGTGTACGACTGTACGCCTTTCTCAGGTTCTCAGGGAGCTTCTCAATCAGTGTTGAAATTTGCTGTTTGCGGGTTTCGGTTATGCGGTCTGTCTTCATCTGAGCCAACTCATTTTTCAGCGAGTTGTTGCTGTCAATGATAGCCTGTGCCCAAGTGGGTACAGTTTCCGCATTCCCATCGGGTGGTGTTATAGGAGGTGTCACGGGTGGCACAACAGGCGGCTGCTGCATCTCAGTTGTAGTTACTTTCACGCCGTTTTTGAGATTGTACTTCGTCTCATAGTTGTGAACAGCAGTCTGAGTAGCCTGAGTTGCACGGCTGTCTCCGTAACTCTCCAACACTTGCTGAAACGTCACCCCGTCAACAGCGGTCTGAACCTGTTCAGCAGTTGTGACAGTTTGACCGAGCTTAGTCGCCACCCTGTCAAGAATTGAATCGCTGACCCCCTCGAATTTGGCTTTCAGCGCAGTCAAGATTTGTTGTTTCATATATGAACCGTTTAATTAAACTTAATGGTTTACGGCACAAAATTACTTCTTTTTTCTGAAAGTGATTGCAAAATAATCAGATTTTTTTTGATTGTCTCGAAATTTGTATCTAATGGCAAAATAGAGTATATTTTGTTAATGTGAGTTAAAAATAACCTATTTAGGTGATTTTTTCATTGAAACATTTGTTATATTCAAAATACTTGCCTTAATTTTGCAACGTGATTTTAAGGTAATCATATTTAATAACTCTAAAAACAGCAGAAAAATGAAAACAATAGCAACACTCGCATATAGCAGTAAATTCATTAATAGAAACTATCGAATCAAGGTTTCAGGCGTTGACGCACAGGGTAACAGAGTTCATAAACTTGTTGGAGTGACAGGTATCATCAAACTCCTCGACATTGAGACGCTGAACAAACTCTTGAAGAGAGCCGTGAACTGTCATGAAGACGTTTGTATATGCAAGCTGCGCAGAGGTTTGAAAATTTCATTCTATAACAAATAATCATAGGAGGACAAAACAATGAGACGGAAGATTTACAAGGTTTCAAGAGAGAGGGCTATCACAATAGCCGCTAATCACAATTGCGTTTCAAAAGAGACGGCAGCAAAGTACACGGACAGCGAACTCAAAGAGGTTCTGCGTCAGTTAAGATTAAAACCCACCTTTTGAGCTATGATAGACAGAGGCATAATCGAAGCGGCTTATCTGACAGGCTTTGAGCCGTCAGCCGAAGACCTGACAGAAGCCGCCCTCTTTGAAGAGGCTCAGGAATATCTAACGAATATTTCAATTCAGTTTTAACCAATAAATTTTAAGCATTATGGCAACAACAGCAACAACAGACCTACAAAGAGGTCTCAACGAAGTGGTAATCAACAAAGTTCAAAGAATGATTGACGGAAAGGCTCAGGGCGTTCAGGCAACGATGAGCCGCCTGATTGAAGAGGGCAAGCTCGCTCAGGACTTCATAGCCCCGATAGGCGTGAACCTGAAAGCCAAAGACCACAGCCCCGTTATCACGTTCAGCGGCGAGGGCAGTCTGATGATGAACATGCCTGACGGTCAGTTCTCTCTTCACGATAACGCCATAGGTCAGCTCGCAGATCGTATGGGAGTTCCGTCACGTTATCTGAGAAACCTTGCGGGCGGCGGTCAGGAATGGCAGATACTTCTCGCCGCTGAAATTCTCAATCAGCACAGCGATTGGACGCAGCGCAGCCGTGTTCTTGTCAGAGCCGTTGGGCAACAGGTCAGGGGCGTTCTCAGTGACAGCTACCGCCGCCTGAATAGCGTTGAAATCCTGACCGCCTTTGTTCAGGAAGCAGCGGGTCAGGGCGCAGTAATCAGTGATGCGTATATGAACGACACGAAGGTTTGGGCTGAAACCATTCTCCCTCAGCCTATCATCGTACCGACAGCCAAGAACGGGGACGTGGTCATCTTCGCAGGGGCACGCTTCTCAACCTCTGACTACGGGGACGGGGCGGTTGATATGAGAGCATTTCTTCTGAACGGGGCTTGCCTGAACGGTATGGTTCGCGAAAGCGTGATGAAACAGGTTCACTTGGGAAGCAAGCTCCCTGACACGCTCGCCCTCAGTCGTGAGACTTATGAGCTCGACACCCGCACAACAGTCTCAGCCGTGAGAGACCTGACAAAGGGGCTTTTCAGCCGTGAGAACCTTGAACAGAAAGCCTACGAGATACAGGGGGCTTCGGAGATTGAGGTTGATCCTGAAAAGGAAATCACGAAGCTGACCAAGAGCGGGCTTCTCCTGAAACAGGAGGGTAAAGAGGTTGAGAAAATCCTAATGAAGAATGACCCCGATGACGGTGTTCAGGGAGCAGCCACATTATGGAAGCTCACTCAGGCGATAACCGCCCACGCCCGTGAGTTAAGCCCTGAGCGCAGCCGTGAGCTGCATGAGATTTCGGGCTCGTTGATGAACAGGGTTAAATTACACGCATAAACAATAACCGCCCGCCATTCGGCTTGAAACAGCGTGAGTGGCGGGCATAACTTTCCCAATGATATGACAGATAATAATATCAAGACATTGCCAAGCGGCTTGCAGTATAGCCGTGATTTCAGCGAGTATGACGGTTGCGTGGTTATGCACAACGCCAAGACAATTAACCGTTACAGGGAACTGCAGGAGGAGAAGTCAAAACAGGACTGCTACCGCTATGACTGTTTTTTCGCTTTCAGTAATCAACAGTTCGCCGAGGGATTGAAGAAGATACGCCCACTGAAAGAGGGGGAGAAGCTCGTTAGCGTCGGAGCGGGTATGTACGGCACACGGGACGGGGTTGATAAGTTCTTCGCCGCCTATGATGAAATCGACAAGCGTATCAAACAGGAATGCGACCCGCAGGAGGTTTACTTCTATGAGTACAACAATCACGAGAGTATGATTTCGTGGGACGGGGACGCTGAACCGTTTAAGATAATCAGGCGGATATGGGGCGACGAAACAGCCGCTAAAATCGTAAGACTTTCATAATAATTCTATAACAATGTTATAACAGTGTTATACGATGTTAATAACAACGGAATAACTATAAGAGAAGAGAATAGCAGAAAAATAGAATATATATATCGCTTAAATTAAGCTCGTATAAAATCGCCCCCTGTTCAGGGGCAAAAATCAAAAAAAACTATGGCAAAAAAGAATTTCAAAATCAGAGCAAAGTTCGTATTCGACGGACAGGTAATCATCAGGGAAAACAATAGACAAGAGGCAGAGGCGGCAGCTGAAAAATATATCGCCGCACAGCTCGGGAACGTTCAGCCGCTCGATGAATGTGTACAGGATTGGGATTTCAGTGTGAAATCTTCGACATTTGTAAACCGTAAGCGTGAGGAGGCAGGACTATGACAACAGTAAGTAGTAAACAGACAGAGAACTTGAAGAAGAAACACCCTGATGCCATGATAATGTTCAGGGGCAATGACTGGTATCATTTCATCGGGGAGGACGCTGTGACCGCTTCTGAGGTTCTTGGCATAACACTAACTCGCCGTTCCTCTGACAACGAGAATACAGCCTGTTTCCCGTGTCACGCCATTGACACGTATCTTCCCCGTCTTATCAGAGCAGGGAAGCGGGTGACTATCACTGATTATGTTCAAGAGAGAAAGACAATAGCCAATAGAGGCGTTTCTTCCGATAAAACAACGATAGGTTGATAGTTTTCTCCGATAAAATCCTCTCAAAATAACGTTTTCTCTGATAAAACTCAATACAGCGCGCGCGTAAAAGGAGAGGAGAGTAAAGGAGAGAAAAGAAAAGAATTTATATAGTAATTTCGCCTGATTGTCTCAGGCGGCAAACATTCAAAACGTATGGCGAAAATTCAAAAACAGACTGCGGGTGCACTCAGGTCAGAGAGCGTCTTCAAGATCAAATTCAAGACCCCGCCCACAGAGGGCGATGAGCGGACGGAGTTCTTCTTCTCTTCGCTCGCTGCGATTTATGACCTCTTCACGCCTGAACAGGTAGGCTGCGCCGTCAGCCGCCTATGGGCGTTGAAAGTCTCAGACGGGAACACGTATGAGGGGCGAAAATGCACAATCAGCCGTGAGGAAGTTCGGCGCAAAGCGCAGAAACGCCCCGCAAACGGCTCAAAATCTCCCAAGTAATAACTTACACCAATAAAAACCGAAAGCCTGACAGAGGGCAATTTCGGAGAAAATAACTCAAATTCTGAAAAAATCTATGTCAACATAAAGAACAATCACGCTGCAAAAGAGAATGACAGCATCAAAATACAAAGACAAAGAGGGAAGAGAGTTGAAAAATCAGGGAATATCAGTAAATTTGCAGTCGATATGAAACAGATACCCAAAATAATTCAGAACAAAGCAGCCAAACAAGGATTCAACGCTGTTGAGTTCATCGGAGAACGTAATGGCGCACAGGCGTTCTCAGTAGGTTGTGTTAATGAAGAGGGAGAACCGCTTCCAACAGGGTTGCCTACCGTCTTCCTGTTGAGAGGGGATAAAGTGACCGTTAAGAGCGGTCTTGAAGCCCTTGACTTACTTTGACGCTTTTTTTAGGCGTTCTGCGAACTTCGGATTAATGAGTTTATCGTCCACACGCAGAACGCCTATTTTGTCGTGTTGCATTCTTCTGAGATAACTTCTGAACGTCTCGGCGTCTCCCTTTTGACCCGTTTGAGGGTCAAACCAAAGTAGTTTACCGTTACCCTGTCTTTCAACCGTGAAGACGTGAGCCGATGACTTGTTCCAAGCAACATAAATCTCGTAACGCCCCTTTTCAGAAGTCTTTGCTTCAATGAATGTCCGCTTTGCTTCTATCGTATTTTGAGAGACCTGACCAATCGACCAATTATAGTTCGGCGTTCTCCCGTCTGATGTTTGCCAACGCTGTTGCCAATTCAGCCCTTTTTGATTACAAAATCGGTCAAAGTCACGGTAATTATCATAGCCTTCTGCAACAGGGTTCGGTGCGGCTTCAACATTGAAACCACGCCGCCTAAGTTCATAGGTCATCGTACAGGTCTGACAGTTGTGAATATATCCCGCTGACAGAGCGTTAGTGTCTGAATAGTGCGGGTTACAGCGACTTCCGTCTGCCTCTGTGAAATTCATTATCTTTCCTTGAATAACGGGCAGAACCTGTGATAGTTCTTTGTTGTTCGCCTTGATTTCATCAGAGAAATTGGCGTTTCTCTGATTGAATTTCAAAGCTTCTGTGTATTGTTTATGCGTGTCATAGGGCATTTTCGATGCGTATAGGTCAGCGTAATCGTCAGGGAGGTATTTAAGATTGTCTTTGACAAAATAGGGAACAGAGAATGAATTGGCAGCCCTCTCACGGTTGTTTTTAGCCCAATCTTTGAACTCCTGTGGAACGTCTGTCACGGTGTTCTCAGAGGTCTCAGAAACGTCTTCGCCCGCCATTATTCTTGTATTGTCAGCCGCCATTTCCTCTTCTGTCTTCAAGATACTCTCAGCGTGGCAGCGGCAGTGTGGGTGCCAACCTGTGAATTTGAAGTCCTTTGGGTAACAGCCACGTCCACGTGTGTTTGTTGAGCCTAGCGATGCGCTCAGTTCATCGCAGATATCCGTGAACGGGTGTGGTTTGCCGTCAGAGCCGAGCAGCGTGTGGTTATTGCTAAGAACAATTCTTATGCCGACAACGAAGTCAAGCTGTTGCCACCGCTCATGGTCAGATGTTCGGTAGGCGATGTTTGTCTCTGTTGCGGCGAGGCGGCGGGCGTTCTTATAGCTGCTTCGATAGACCCCCTGACCTGGGTGGAAAGCCGCCGCACGCTGTGAGAGTTGAAGAAGACCGTGTTTATCCCTGATACGCCTGAAAAGCATATCAGGGTGTTGAAGCCACTGACGCAGCTCACGGCTCATTTCGTCAGCCGACAGCCCGTTTCTTATCCCGACATCAAGCCCGAGTTCGATTTCACTTTTGAACGCCTCTGTATAACGCCACACACGGTCAGAGAGGTTCAACCCATTATCCTTGCGTGCGAGGAAAGCGTCAAGTGCTGCGCCGTTGGTTGAGAAATAACGGCGGTACTGAGCCTGAGAGAGCTTGCCCACGTTATCGCCGAAGACCTGACGGGCGAGTTCGTCATTCTTGTTGTTGGCGAGTGTCCACGCTGACCTGATCCCGTTCACAATTACGCCTGACAAGCCTGTTTTTAGCCTGTCTAAGAGCTTTTTAATCTCTTTGTGTGTAATTGGATAGTCAGAGAAAGAAAACAGCCTGTCGGGGCTTATTTCGCCTATTTTGACCCCTAAGCGTGCTGCCTCCTGAATGGCAGCGTTGAAAACCCTGTCAACCTGACGTTGGACGGCTGTCAGGTTGCTCAGGTGTTTCAGGTCGTATTTGTTCATCTTCTTTGCCATACGCTTCTGTGTTACTTTTCTGTGATGTCAGGTTCAGACGTGCGGGGGATAAAGTTTTCACAGGACGGGTCATTCAGAAAGACGCAGAACTTTCCACCCTGTTGTTTCAGAGGGCAGCGGCACAAGATGAGATGACCGTCAAGAGCCTTGCATTGCCAATCATAGCTGCGCTCACAGTCACGGCATCTGAGAGTCTCTCCTTGAACCCGAGCTGTCCGTCCCCTCTTTGTTGTTGTCACTCTCTTCGCCATACGCTTTACTCAGTTAGATTGAACACGTCATGCGTCTCGTCAGCCTTGATTTCTTCGAGGGTCTTATCCACATCGTAAGACTGTCCATAACGCTCAATGCTTTCACGCTGCGACATTAGAGGTTTGTTGCCGTTTGCTAGCATAAGGTTGCCGATTTCGTCTTTCTCGTCTGTGATTGAGAAAGGCGTGATGACCTGTTCTACTCTGAGAGCGTCAATATCGGCGGCATAACTTTCTCCCATGATGACCTTTGCAAATGCTTTCAGGACGTTTGTTTCACGGTCAAGAAACTCAATGATGTCTCCTTTTTCATCCTTGACTTTGAGCTGGGCATCAATGAAGAGCTGCTTGCGGCTCTCGCCTGAGAGGGCTGTCTGCGACATCTTCTCGTATGACCAATCAGGGAGTTGCAGCGTTGTGAAGAAGAGGTTTCTCAACTCTGAGACCTGATATTTCAGGCTCTCAACCGACTGCGACCAAGTGATGTAACCCGCCGTTGAGCCTTTCGGGTATTGAAGCACAGAGCGGAACTCCTTGTCGCCTGACTTCTCATCGCCGTAGCTGATTTGCTCATCGGCGAAGACAGCGAAGACGGGCTTTGAATTCTCACGCAGATAATTGCCGTTGCGGGACAGAGACCACTCCATTTCATAGACCATGTTTGAGGTATCTTCCCAAATCGGCTTCTCTCGATATTGATAGACAGCGGGTATCTTCCCGAGTGTGATAGGCTCATTCTCAACCTCTGTCATTGTTCCTGTCTCATTTGACCACTTGACGTGTCTCTGAGCCGTGTAGCAGTCATAGAAACGGACGGTCTTTCGCCCGACCTTGCGCTGATACTGAATTGAGAGGGCGACCATATCGCCATACTCGTCAAAGAGAGGGAAGAGGCTGTCGCCCAACATCGGGCTGAACGTGCGACACCTGAGCTTCAAGAGTGATTTCACGCCGTTATAGAGCATGTTCGGCTGTTCAACGGCGTACCATAAGGTCATTATCTCGCAACCCGCAAATAGCTGCCTGAAACGGGTCACGTTCACGCTGTCAATGCGGTTTCTTTCATAGATAGCTTCAAGGAACGCCGCCACTTCTTTCTGACGGTCATTCTCAGGGTGGTAAACACGCTTAACGGGAATGCCCGTCACAAGTTCTGTCATGCGCTTTGTGGCGAGCTTCTGAAACGGCAGGAGAATACGGGTCACGGGCTGAATGCCCTCATCCGTAACAACGTCCTGATACTTTGCCGTGTTTGCAACTGGGTGCTTCTTCGAGTTGTACTCTTGTTCAAGACCAAAACGCCCTGACCAAGCGGGAACGTTCAGGGTCTTCTCACTGAGGGCTGCTATCTTTTCGTCAGCCGTCATTCCTGATGATAGGATTTCTTCGATTGTCATGTCTAAATGTTGTTTTAGTGTAACTTCTGTTATCTTCTGACAGCCTTTGCGAGGCGGTCAAGGTCAATTGCTTGTGCCGTCCTGAGCGGGTAGAACGTGTTGGCGAGAGCGTCAAACTTGTCAGGGGAGCGACCGAGGCGGCTCTTGATGTCTTCTTTCGGCTCAATCTGTATCTTGCCGTCAGAGCGGAAGAACCAACGTATCTCCTGCGCCTCTTCATCAAAGCCCGTGTCAGGCGGCAGCATAGCTCCCGTGTTGTTCTTCGGGTTAAGCCAATCACGGACAGCCCAGAAGAGATAGGCACGCATATTCACAAAGCTGTACTGACCTGTCACGTCTTTCAGTTCACGCCCTGACGGGGCTTTTGCGCCCTCTGAGAACTTGCAGCTGATGATGAACCGCTGCTCCCCGTGTTCAAGCTCACAGACACGGCTGTAAACACCCGCTCCCTCACCTATGGTATCAATGCTGACAAAGAGACGGACAGAGCGGCGGCGTTCCGCAGCTATCTGCCCAGCCACCCTCATGTGGTCAGCCTGACCGCCTGAGTTCTGAGCGTGAAAGCCTTTGACCCAGTTGTCCCGTCTGTGAACGAAGACGGTGCTGTCGCGACCCATACCCGCAATGTCAACGCCGAGACAGTTCACGTTGGCTGAGATCGGTTCACGACCCTGAGCCTCCTGCCAACGTCTGTGAGCCTCTTCAAGCCACTGAGGCGGGATGAGAATATCGTCAGAGACTTTCGGGAACTTGCCCAAGACTTTCTTCCTGAACAGGTCTTCGGGGCGATACCACACGCCGTCAAACTGAAAATCATCAAACTCAGCCGACACCTCTTCGGGCGTTATGCGGGTGCACCAATTCTCCAACTTGTCTTGAAGCCATTCAAAGTCAACCTGACCTGGGATGACTATCTTCCGTTGAACGATGTTCGGGGCTGAGAGTGAAGACAGCCTGAACCGCTGCCAACGGTCTGACTTCTGAGAGCGGGCGGCGTAACCGACCGTCTTGTTCGGGTTGAAGACCACAAGAATACGGCTGTCGCCCTGTAGGTTTCCCTCAATGGCGGCAAACGTGTCATCGCCTATACCTGTTGCCTCTGTGATGACGAACATCGTGTGAACGGCGTGAAAGCCTGACCACGCTTCATGGTTGTGCTCGTCAGCCTTGAAGCCCGTCAGAAACCACTCTTTGTCGTTCGTTCTGATGTCATAGGCTGAGAGCGTTCCTATGAGTTCAACGCCACGGGCTTTTGCTTTGTTGAAGAGGCGGGAAATCTCAGGCATCATAATGTTCTTTACCTGACGGTCGGTCGGGGCTGTCAGAGCGACTTTCGTGTTCTCACAGAGTTCAACCTTTCCGAACTCATTCTTTCGCCAACGGGGTGTCAGATACAGAAAACAGACCGCCGCCACAGCAGCCACGAAGTCCTTGCCTCTGGCTGTTCCTGACGCAACGGACGTGCGTCTGTTGTACTGAACAGAGCGGAGGATTTCCTGCTGTTCAGCGTCAAGCGTCACGCCGAGGGCTTCACGGGCGAAACGGCACCAATCGGCACGCCAAGCGTTCATAAGGTCAAGACCCCGCTGCCTGAGTTGTCTTTTGTTCTGTTTCTTCATCTGATTGAGTTATTTCTTGCGAATTTTAAGTATGTCGGGCTTTAGCCGTGAATTGGTATGTTTATACCATTGAGAGATTTCAGGGGCGCATTCGGGCGCAATCGCCGTCATTTCAGCCCCGCCTCCTCTTCGGCTTCATCTATCATCCCGCTCTCAACGAGAAGAGAGGCGAAAGAGAGACCGCCGCTGAGTTCTTTCTTTTCAGGTGCGTACAAGCCGAGAAGTTTGCGCCTCTCTTCAAGTTGCTTCCTGATTTCTGCGATATAAGATGGGTCGCCGAGGCTGATAACCTCTGTTTCCGTTCTTTCTGTCTGATACGTCCTGATAGATGTCTGCCCCGTCTCAGCGTCACGGGAGGGAGAGCCTTTCTGCTTGCGTTGTGTCTTGTTATAGTCTGTCTTTGACTTCTCCCACTGTTCCCACAGCTCACGACAGGTGTCATCAATGCGGGCGAGTTCAAGCGTGACGAGTTCATCCGTGTCTTCAAGGCGGCTCTCACGCCATTCATCCAAGAGCGTCTGAATGTCCCTCTTCACGGTCTGCAGCGAGTATGTTTGGAGGTCAAGACGCTTCATTACCTCTTCCTTGATTTTGCGGTAGCTGTACCCACGCTTGTAGAGGGTTGAGACGATTTCAAGCCTTGCGAGCTTCATCTGATTTTGTCTTTTGTCCTGCGGTTTGCTCATAGGTCACGGGTCAAGTTTAAGAAGTGATTAAAAAAGTCAAGGTTACACGATGAGAGTTCGATGTATGACCGCCCGCACTCAGGGAAAGTGTGAACCGCGAAATGGCTCTCAGAAAGAAGCCACAGAGCCGTGTAGCCCTGCGGTTCAAAATGGTGGTCAGAACAGGCGAGAACCTTGAAGCCCGCCTCTCTCAGGGTCTTGTCGTAGAACGCCCTGAGCGTGTCAGGGTCAGTCTCGTTTACCCATTGTCTGTGGTTCCAAATTTTTGCTTGCATAGGCTCATTCTGTTTCAGGGTTTTCACTCTCAGAGGTCTCAGAAGCGTCAAAGAGCTTCATATCCTCCTCCGTGTATTCAATCTTCGGGAACTCAGACTTGATTTTCTTCGGGTCGCCCTTGAAGAAGACCAAGAGGTGCTGATGCGTCTTCGCAACCTTGCGGTTCTCCATGTAACGGGCGGCTCTCAGGGCTGTTGAAGCGGTCTGCTCGACAAGGATAATCTCGTTGTATAGCTTCATTCCCGCCTCCTTGAATATCTGCTTGATGTCTCCGCAGAAGTCATAATAGAAGCCCGTTTTCTTGTCACGCACATCGCCCACACAGATAGCGGCGAAGCGGTTCTGTTTCAGACAGCCGACAGCACCTGTGAAAGCGTTCTTCAAAATCTGAATGAAGTCTTCATAGCTTCCCTGATTGCTTGCGTCATTCGGGAGGTCTGAATAAACTTCAAGGTCAAAATACGGCGGGCAGGAAAACAGGAGGTCTTGGCTCTCAGGTTCAAGGTGCTGAGCCACGTTCTGACCGTCATCGCAGATGTAACGGGCGGTCATATCAGCCACACGCTCGTTGTTCAGGTCTGCTTGCTGTTGACGAAGCTCAACGCCCGTGAAGTCATTGCCGAGATAAGCTGAAACAAAGCCGAAGACGCTATCGCCCGCAAAGCAGTCAAACGCCCGCCCGTCTTTGAGACCGAACCAACGGCAGACGATTTCAGCCATAACGGGGTCAAGAATTGAAACGCCCTGAGCCACGATTTTGCTCTGTTCGTGTTCAAGGTCTTCTTTCGGAACGTACTTCTCAATGTACTCTTTGAATGAAATGCCAAGCTCTTTCCTGTGTTCACGGGTGCGCTGATACAGGTCTTTGTACTTGATTTCAAGAGAGGTCACAAGGGTGTCGTTACGGCTTTCGCCCATGTCGCCGATAAGGTCATACCACTTCTTCTTTCGGTCTTGCCAATAGCCCTTACGGGTGTCAAGGATAGAGAACGGGGGAACGACAAAGCGGTCAAAGAGGCTGCTTTCAGCGGGGCTTTTCGGCAGCGTCCCTGAGCCTGAACCGCCTGAACCATGTTCCGTGTTCCACAGGTCTAAGCCCCAATCTGTGAGGTCTTCCGTGTCCCATTCGTTGGCGAGAGCGTCCATATCCCACTCACCGAAACCAACATTGTCTTTGATGATGAATTCCCGCTGCTCTTCATCTGTCAGCTCAGAAGCCTTGATGACGGGTGCGGTCGGTGTGTCACGCCACCTCGCCCAATGCTCAATCAGAAGAGTTTTCTCTGCCTCTGTCTTCTTCTGAAAGTCCCGTGAGGCGTTGAGAGCCTGAGCCACTTCATCGTCTGTCATTGTGCTGATGTCATTCAACGCCCTGAGACGCATATTGCCGCCCAGAGCCGTGAACGTGTTGTCCACAACTATTGGGCGCAGTTCAAGCATCTTCGGGAGCACAAGAATTGAAGTGACGAGCTTGCTGAACTTCTCTTTCGTGATAGTTCGTGGGTTCGCCCCGTTCACTTGAATTTGCGATAATTTTACTTGTTCTGTCTTCATCTGAATTTGTTGTTTTGAGGGGGCTGACCTCAGAAGCCGCCCCCTGATTAATACTGTTTCTTCACTCAGTTAGAACTGCGTGAGCGTCACTTCTTTGTGCCGCCGCCACAGCCTTTCTTCTTTCTCGCCATAAGCCTGATGTTTAAGGGGTTTATAAATCGCTACAAAATTACTCAAAATGATTATAAAATAATCACTTTTCGGGCAAAAAAGGGTCTTTTATGGGTCAAAATGACCCAAAATCGCCGATTTCAGCATGTCAAGGGTCTTTTTCTTGTACAGGTCTTCGGGCGTTGTTCGGAAGACCCGCCACCCCATGAGCGTAGCCGTGTTGTACTTCTCCATGTCATTCAGGAAGCCGACAGAAGAGGTGTGCCGCCCGCCCGTCCACACGCCACCCTCAACTTCAAGGGCGATTTTGTGTTCAGGCAAGGCGTAGTCAAAACGCCACTTCCTGACAGGATGAAACCTGAACTCCTTTTCGCAGTTCTGTTTCAGGTCTGTCTTGCATATTGCCGTGAAAACGTCACGCAGAGGCTGTTTTTCGGGCTTCTGTGCCGTTTTCTTCTTCTTTGCGGGTAAACTATCCATTTTCATATTTGAGCGCAAAATAGGGGCGTTTCTGCCCGTTTTCTTCTTGGACTGAACAGAGACGGGGTATTTCGCCCGCCTCTGTCTTTTCATTCTCTCTGTCCCGTATCAGAACGGGAGGTCGTCATCGGGGAAAGCCTGAGAGCCGTCAATCTGAGACGTTACAGGCATTTCTGTCGCCTGACGTTCAAGCTGCTTCATACCGCCGATGATAGGCTGAGCCTTGCGCTCCTCTTCACTCATCGCCTCATACCGCTCCTTGTCAAGACTGACCTTTACGCAGTGTGTCTCTGAGAATTTCGGATTCTGCATTTCAATGGCGGTCAGGTTCAGGTAAACGCCCTTTTCGCCTACGAATAGCCCCGCTTCATCAACAGGGATAATGAGACAACGCTTTGTCGCTGTCTTGCCTTTCAGGTTTGTCACGAACGCCCCTTTGAGTTTCAAGAGGTCTGTTTTGATACTAAAATTTGCCATAATTCTGATTATTGAAAGTTAGAAATTTCTGATGATATTGCCGTTCTTTGTGTCACAGCTTCCGTGACAGGTGTTGACACAGACGTTTCCATTCTTGCTCACGATGTCGCCCTCAACTGTCTGAGCCTGAACATTGCCGTTCTTTGAGCTGATTGAACCGACACGCCCGTTCACGGTAACGTCCGCATCTTCTGTCTCTATAGTCTCAACGTTGCCCGTTATCTCAATTTTGAGAACAGGGCGTTCCTCGCCCTTGAACTGTTCAGCGGGTACGCCGTCAATGAAAACGCCGTTACCATTGATTTCAATTTTGCGACCTCTTGCGTCAATCTCTCTGCCGCCGATAACCATTTTACCGTTGCAGTTCACTATAGTTGATTTTGTGTAAATCATTCTGTTTTACGATTAAATTTATTGTTTTATATGTTTTTTCTCATACGATTTTACATCGTTCACAACATTTGTGTTCGCCCCTCTTTCAGGCTTCTGACAGGGCTTGTCCCTTGTCCTCTGTCCCCCTCTTTTGTTGTGTGGGTTAGAGCGGGTTCTGTGCCAAAACGGTTTAGGGTGTCTGTCTCTGACCGTCTTCATCGCCCGTCCTCCTCTGTCTCTTCATCGTCAGGGTTCGTGTCCTCGTATGAGAGCCTGACCCCTGAGAGCTTCCCGTCCTCGTCTCTCTTGAAAATCACTCTTTCAAGCCTGATGCCCTGAGCCTCAAACTGCGTGTTGGCTGCTATCAGGAAAGCCCTGACAGCATCAATTCTGTTCTCCTTTGTCTCTTTCATCTTTCAATCATTTTATGGAATTTGTTGTCATTCAAGTTGTTTTGAAGAGCGAATATCGCTTGAAGTCTTCTGAGCCTTTCAGCGGTCATAGGCTTCGGTGCGTCCTCTTCATCATTGCTTCGGTCTGAGAAAAGCCCGTGTTTTGAGACGTAAGCAAGAGCGATGTTCTTTTGAAGCTCTTCAAGGTCACTCAGGAGGTTAGCCCTGTGCCATTCAAACATGCATTTCAGGTCAACGTATTCAAGAGGTGTCACTTCAATCTCAACCTCGTCACGGGTTATCTGCCAATAACGCATTTGCTCACTGTTAGTCACTTTTGCGTAACAGTGAGTGAAGAGCGTTTTCAGCATAGCCTTACGCCCGATTTTGAACCTGTAACGCCGTGGGGATTCTTCTTCCCTGAGAATGTCTTCAATCCTCACGCCATTCTCTTCACACAGTCTTTTGATGAGCCTCTTTGCGTTCTCCGCTTCTCCCTGATAGCCTCTGTCGGCAAGAGCCTGTAGCTTTATCAGCTTCGCTTTCAGGCTCTCATACTTCTTTTCGTCTTTTTCTGCCATATCTCTGTTATATTTTGAGTTATTTTCGTGAAATTTTAATTCTAAAATGGACATTCGTCTTCGGCGGGCGACATATCATCCCACTGAAATTGAGCGGCTTCTACGGCTTCTTTTTCACGTCTCCGCTGTTCCTCTATAAGGTGGTTGTCATTATCCCACTTCGGTTCAACGCCATTTGTGTACGGGGTGTAACGCCCGTTATTCAGATTATATTTGAAGAGAGCCGTTCCGCACTCTCCAAGGTGCCTGAACTTGACTTTCTGAATAATGACTTCAACCGTGTTCTCAATCCTATTTCTGTGAACCACTATTCCGAAGTCAGTCTTGTTGTAGAAGTTCGCCGAACCGCTGATGTCATACAGGGTCGGTGCTTCGATAACCCCGTCTTTGTTTCGGGGCTGTTTTGTCGGGTGCGCCATGAGAATAACAAGCACGTCATTCTGCTGAGCGAAGTTCGTCAGACGGTCAAGCTGCTTGCTGATGTACTTTGTTTCGTTCTGACCCTCGCTTTCGTCTTCAAGGCGGTTGTACGGGTCAATCACAAGGGCTTTGATACCTTTTCGTCGCACAAGGAACTTAGCCCGCTCAAGAATTGTTTCAAGCCTGAAATCGTCTTTCGGGTTGATAAAAAAAATGTTCTCTTCAAGATGTCTTTTGACCTGTTTGTACTCGCCGTATGAGAGTGTTGATTTGCCGAACTTCTTACCAGTGAACTTCTCAATCAGCTTTGAAGCGTGATAGGCGAGAGGGGCGTTCTCAGGGCTGAAATAGGCGAAACGCCAGCCGTAACGCATATTCAAACGCTCAGCGATCTCGTCAATGAACTCAGACTTTCCCGAGCCAGGAATACCAGTCACGACACAGAGCCTCTTTGTCTCAAAGGAACAGAGACGGTCAAAGCAGTCATGCCCTATGGTCACGCCCTTTTGCATACCGTTCTCAAAGAGCGCATCAAGGCTGTTCTCAAAGTCTGATACAGTGAAGACCCCCTCTAACTTCACTTCGGGAGCTTCGGCGAGACAGTGTTTCAGAGCATCCCGCCCGTGTTTCATCAAGACCTCGTTAGCGTCCTTGCAGTCAGCCCCGTAATCAAGTACACGGCAACGCTCAGCCCCGAAGCGGCGCAGAAGCTCGTCTCTCAGTTGAACGCCCTTTGTGTCCGTGTCAGAGGCGATGTAGATCGTGTCTTTATCGTCAAAGTAGTCTTCGATATAAGCGTCAAGATAGCTCAGGTTGTTGTTCGCCCCGTTCGGTACGCTGATGACGTTCGGGAATCCGATTTCAAAGAAGCTCAGAGCGTCCATTTCGCCCTCTGTGATGATACATTCTCTCTGACCCTTGATAGCGTCAATGTTGTACGGCAGCAGCTCAGCCCCCGAACATAGCTTGAAACATTTGTCTCCTGTTCGATATTTCACGTTTACAAGTTCGCCGTCCTTGAAGTAGTTGAACTGAACCGTATTCGCTTGAGCCTGTTTCTGAGGCATCCACTCCATACCCTCAGAGATTTTCAGAGCTTGAACCGTCTGAGCTGAAATGCCCCGTGACGTGAACCAAGCCTGTGCCCTATCAGAGAGACCCGTCAGGGCATGAGGAGCTGGCTTCTTATAGACAGGCTTCTCACGTCTAATTTCGGCGGGTCTGAACCACGGCTGCTTTTCCATCCACCGCCGCTTGCCCTCGGGGCTATCGTCAAACTCGCTTACATTCAGAGAGCCGCCCCAACCGCAGTAGTGACAGTTCCAAAGTCCTTTGTCAAGGTCAACGCTCAGGCTCTTGTCCGTCTTGTTATGGCGGGTCTCATGGCACTGAGGACAGAACGTCTTCAATTTGCCCCGTGTGCGCCCGTAGGGTATGTTTATACCGAAATCTGAATAATCTTTCATCGCTCAATTCCTTTCCGTGTTCTGTCAGAGAATAATCCATGTGTTGCTCTCAGCTGACCATTGATGACGCTCAGAGGGGCGGGGTGGTGCGTCCTGTGGGATTGTTGCCCGCCCTGAGCCGTATGTGCGCCGCCCTGAGCCGTCAATGAACTCTCCAACGCCCAACTGACCGCCCTGAGCCTGAACGCCCGTCTGTGCGCCTCTATTGAAGCCACAACCCTTGTTGTCGTAGTTCCCCTCTGTGACCTTGACCCAGTTCTTGCCGTTGTCAAAGACCCAATCAAACGAGGCTTTCCAATCTGTCTTTCGCCCCGTCAGGAAATCAGAAGCCTGAACCCGCTTGAAGAGTGTTTCAGCTGTTGTGAGCCATTCTTCGGGCTGACAGCCGAACTCGTCAAGTCGTGACCTGATTTTCTGTTTTCTCGCCTCTGTGAGTTTGGCGATTTTCGGAAGAGAAACACAGATAGAGTTCCAAAGGTCGCATATACCCTGATAAGGGTATTTCTTTTCTTTTCTCTCCTCTCCTTTACTCTCCTTTTCTTTGGCGTGTTTTCCCGCTGAAAAACCCTCTTGAACCTCTGTTTTCTCTGAGATAACTTCTTCTTTTACGGGTTTATCAGGTTCAAAACAGGGTTTCATCGGTAAATCTGTGTGGCGTGTTCGATACACTTCTGAAAGATTCTTCACAAAATTATCAACCCACAAGATACGTTTAGCCGCCCATAACTCAGCGTCAATCTTACCGAGGTCAATAAGTACGCTGATGATGTTGTTCGCCTCATCTTCTGTCAGGTGTGTCTTGGCGAGAAGAAACGCCCAATTTGAGCCGTTTGAACAGTCATAGAAATGACCCTCAGCCTCCCCGAGAATTTCAAGAACCTTGAACCAAAAGGCGTAACCGTCATTCCCGAATCTGTCTTCAAGAATGAATATTGTACGTCCCCCCTTGACAAAGTGAGGGAAGTAATCTACTGTCTGTCTTTTCGGTCTTGCCATAACTCTTTTCAGTTTATTGTTGCGATGATAGATTTCCTCAATTTCTCATTTCGGGGGTTCCAATCAAAGACGGCTTCGGCTTCTTCTCGTTAAAGAAGGCAATCGCTTTCCTTATAGGCTCACTCTGATTTTCTCTGAGTGTTATCATATCATCTGAACAAAAGAACCCGTGCCGTAGGGCTAACCACGCAAAACAGCAAGCGTCAGAGAGCCTTTCAGCCGCTCTACCCGTACACGGGTTCTGTGTTTTAATTAAAACTGTTGTCATTATCTTTTCGGTTACTAAACTGATTATTATGTAATCATGTCAGGGGCGTATAATGGTCTTTTGATGGGCTAGCCTGATACGGCTTTTCAAGCGGCTGTTTCGCTTTGAGCCTCCTCAAAAGAAGACCTGCCATTCTCATCTGATTGTAGGTCTTGATGTCACACGTCTTCACGTCAACACTCAGGCGGTAGGCTTCAACATACCTGATAATGTCCTCCATGTCCTTGTTGGAAACGATATACATAAGGCAGCCCCTTTCCAATGTCATTTCAACAAGAAACGCCTTGCGCCCTGAACTTCTTTCGTGAACTCCTTGAACAGGTCAGGGTGTGCCGCCTTGAAAGCCTCGTCGTCAAACTTCTGTGACGGCTTCGGTGCTTTCCATGTAGCTATAGTCAGACCTCCGTAGCTGATAGCCTCTGCGTCACCGAAGCCGAGCTTGATTTTGTTCTCATAGGTTGTCTTCTTCTCATCAAGAGCGGCTATTTCCTCTTTGACCTGTTTCAAGCCCTGATACGCTTCAAAGATTTCATCGTTTATCTCAATAACCTTTCCGTACGTATGGCGGTTGAATTTCAAAAGAACGTCCTGAACGGTTCTTGATTCGGGTTCTTTCTTCCCCTGAATGTTATCAACCCAGAAGCGGTCAACCTCTTCACAGAGCCAACCGAAGAAGTTAGGAACGAAACTCAGGTTCTTATAGCCGAACTCACGCCCTGAACAGAGCCAAGCAAGAGAACCCTCTTGAAGTTCAGCAACGCCGAGCTGATACTGAACCTGACAGAACCAGTGTTTCGGCAGATCGTCAGGGTCAATACTCATTTGAGTGGTCTTGCACTCCAATATACCCTTATTATGAGCGTTGTGAGGAAGACCCGTAAGCCAATAAGTGCGGTCAGGACTGACACGCATATATGGCTTCTCTGTGTTTATGATGAGCCAATCTATTGCGCTGCGCTTTATGATTTCGCAGCCCGTCTCATCGTGCCAAAACTGAGCCACAGCGTCTTCAAGATAATGACCCGCTTTCATTGCGAAGTTCTCCTGTTTTGCAGGGTCAAGACCGAGCTTGCGTCTCCATAACTGATAGGGGCTTTCCCATGGGTTAAGCCCTACGATTGTTGCTACCTCTGATGAGCCGATTCCGCTCTCACGGTATTTGAGCCATTCTTCACGGCTCTCAGGTCTAATGATTGTTGTTGCCATTGTTGTTACTACTTTTAATGATTTATAATTCTGTCACTCTTTGATTTCAGCATGAAAGCAGCCCATAGGTCAATAAATTGCTTACCGCAATACGTAGCGAGAGCTTCGCTCTTTAAGCAAAGGCGAGACCCGAAGTACGTCGGAAGCGAGGGGGCGTCATACGAGAACGCAAAGGCGAGACCCGCACATTCTGACTGATATTTGTCGCCTATCATTAACAGGTGATTGTCAGCTTTCCAAAAATCAGACTTTTCAGCGAGTTCGCTTTCAGTCCATAGAATGTGCCATGGATACCATCGCTTTTCGTCGCCTGTAAACTGTGGCTCCCATTTCTCATTTAGGGCAGCGCATATCACTCGCAGTTGCAAATATGCTTCCATGTCAGGTGTTAGGTTTTTGCAGATATGCCATTCATTGACAAGAGGGTGTTTCTCGCCCAATGCGAGCAGAGCGTCATCAAAGGTCTTGATGCGTTCCGTAACAGGTCTGTCATCAGAGGCTTTGCATGTCAGACCGAGTGCCAGGTCAGGGAATAGGGTTGATAACAGGGTTTTCTCGCTCTCTGTGGCTATTTCGTAAGCAGCTTTGATGTTCTTTACGTCAATTTCCATAATCGCTTATTTTGATGTTTTGTTTTCTTTTGTCTCTGACTTTTCAGCAGGTGTTTCTGTTACATGGTCAACGTTAGCAGAAACGGGTGCTGCACCCGTAGCCTGAGCGATAGCAGCCTCAGCTCGTGACTTTGCGTCCTTGCCCTTTGCCTCAGCCTGAGCCTCTTTCTTAGCTTCAAGAGCGGGCTTAATGAAACACTCTTCAACGGTTGTCGTTCCCTCCTTGATAGCGTTCGCAGTGGCTCTCAGTTCAAAGATTTTCTGTTTGTCAATTTCCTGAGCTGTTTTAACGCCGAGATAGAGGAACAGCTGCTCTTGTTTAACGCCGAGTTTGGCGAAGTACTGAATGACGTTCTGTCTGCTCTGTTCAAGGTCAATCGACTGCCCCATCGCAACCTGTTTCACTTCATTGATGATACGTTTTGTGACGGCTTTCGGTATAACCGTCAGAACGGCGTTTCTCAGAGCGATTGAACAGGCGGCGTTGCCAGTCACAACTTGCATATCCTCTGAAAAAGTGTAGCCTTTCTTTGTGACGATTGAACGCTTCACTTCCTTTGATACGGCGAAGTTCGTTTCAAGGTCATGGCAGATAGCCTGAGCCGTTATCTGTCGCCCGTCATTGCCGATGATGCGTGCCTGAACTCTGAGGTTGCCCCAAGCCCCTGCAATTATTTCTGCCATTCTCACTGAAAGCCCCTCAATCAGGTTTACATTGCCCTGTTTGTCCTCACGTCTCAGAACGTAGAAACAGTCCTCCGCTGTCTCTCTATCCATTGTGGCGTAGGTGGAAATCTTGTTTAACACGGCGTTGATGTCACGTGGGTACTGCTTAGCCGTTGCGATTTGAATGTCAATCTCAGCACGGTTTAAGGCTTGAACAACCTCAGCCTGCTTCACTTCGATAATTTCTGAATTATCCATAATTTGATGATTTTAATTGCCCTCTAAAAGCTTCGGGCGTTGCTGTTTGTTTAAGTTATCTGAAAGAAAATAGCGGTCGTATCTGACAGTCTTGTCTGTCATACCCTGACGCTCTCTTCGATTGTTTTCATGATGTTCAGCCTCTCTCTGATGAGCCGCAGATAGGTGTCGTGCCTTCTCCATAATCATCGCATTTGACGGGTTGAACAATAGGTCTCCGCCTGACTGTTGATGTCTTTGACCGAATCGCAAGGGGTCTCTGTCATCCATCTCTCCAATTCAGACTTCTTGAAATAAAGTTTGCGGTTCTTACGGAAGAACGGTATCTGTCGTCCTGATGTCAGGCGATAGAGGTGTCCTTTGCTTAGACTTGTGAACAGGCAAGTTTCTTCAAGGTCAAGAACGCTCTTTGACCCGATGAGCGTTATGCGATAAATGTTGTCGAGCTTCTCTGAAAGTGTTTGAAGCGTTATCTCTTCCATACTTTACCCTCCCTGTGGTTATTGTTTCATAGTGTTTAAGCGTTTCTCAACCCTTTTCAGGATTGTGTAAATCGTCCCCTGAGAATGAATTCCGTACTTCTTACAGAGGTGTTCATGTGCCATTGTTTTGCTCTGACCCTCAACCTCCATTAGGCTGTGATAGTCCTTGAAAATGGCGAGGTCACGAGCTTCCCGCTCCTGCTGACACGGCGTTTTCAAAATAATTTCTTCTTTCATCTCTTAAAAAACTTATTGGTTTGTTTACTGATTTATACCTTTTTTCGTAACTTTGCCCGCAGATTTTTCTGTTTGACGGTGCAAAGTTAAAACCTTTTTGGTTGTTATCAAAGAAAAAACAAACTTTTTTTGTTATAAAATTGTAATTAAAATCGTAAACAATTAAATATCAAAGTATTATGAAGGATAAGCAAGAAAGTTTGAAATCCTTTTTCAAAGAAAGAGGGTTAACACAGGAGAAAGTGGCTGATATGCTCGGTGTTTCTCAGGCGTATATAAATGCTTTATTAACAGGCTCAAAACAGTTTGGCAAGAAACAAGCGAAACGCTTTGAAGAGCTGTTCGGTCTCTCTGAGACTTGGCTTCTCACGGGTAAAGGCGAAATGATTATAGGGGGTGTTATTCAAAATAACCAAAATGGTAATAATATTCACGGAAACACGGTCAATTATCAAGGTGAAAATTCGACTGAAAAGTTGATTGAAATGCTCAAAAAGAAAGATGAACAGATAGACAGGCTTCTCTCACTTTTGGAAATGAAGTATAAACATAATAATAACGAAATATGAAAAAGAAACTCATTTATCTTTTGGCTGCTCTCAGCCTTTCAATATGTTTCTGTGCCTGTTCAAGTGATGACGAACCTGCGGAAGCACCTATACCGCAGGGAGTGAATAATCGACTGAAAGTTCTGAACGGGACTTTTCATTCTGAGACGTTTTCAGAAATGACAAATACACTTGACTGTGAAGACGTGACTTTCACTCCGTACAGACAGCCTAAACAGGTTTTTGGGGCTTTGACGGGCAGTGTTATTGTTTGGGGAGAGGCGGTCTTTAAGAAATACTATAATGACCACTTGTTGGAAACGACAAATAACTGTTATTTCTCATTCAAGGAGGGAATGCCGTCAGAGATTGAGGGCGTAAACTTTGAGATATTATTCTACGGCAAGGCTGAGAACGGTAACACGTCAACAGGCGAAAGCAAGAGGTTGATGCAAATCACCTCTCAGACCTCTTTTCTGATGACCCCTTATTGGGGAACGGCTGAACTCTTCAAAACCTATACGAAACAATGAACAAGCGACTTCAAGAGATTATTCAATACAAGACAGGAGGGCGACAGAAATACTTCGCCGAGTTGATGGGGTGGACACCTCAATACGTTTTCAAACTTCTGAAAGGTGAGAACTTCGGGTTGCAGCCCGTTCTGAAAATATGCGAGGCTCTCCCTGAACTCAACGCCCGCTGGCTTCTGACAGGTAAAGGCGAAATGATCACGGAAGATTGGCGTTCAGGTCTCAGGCGTGAAGCTATGAAAAAGGCTCAGACTATAATGGACTTTGAGCGTCTTGTCCCCGTGATGACCCCTGATGAGCTGAGGAAGTTTGAGAGACTGCTGATGTATCAGAGAGAGGTTGATTTTAGCCCAGACACGCTCATTTCTATGAACGAGCGGGCAAATGAACGAGAGAGAGAAATAAATGCAAAATTCGCCGCCGCAGCGGCTAAATCTGATGAATTATGCAGACAGCAGACAGTCAAAAAGTAGTGCGACGCTTCTTTGAGGCTCTTCAAGTCTTAAAGCAGGAGCGGATAATCAGGGGGAAGCAAACGTTCACGGCTCGTTATGGCATCAATCGTTGGAACCTGAACACGTTAGAAAAAGAACCATCGCGGGACATCTTTCAGCCCGCTTGGCTCTCCTATCTCGTCAAGGATTACGGAGTTTCGGCAACTTGGCTTCTGACGGGTCAGGGCGAGCCGCTGAAATGGAAGAGAAACAAAAAGAGGTCGCAAAGTCCTAAGACCCGTGCGTCCTCTTGAATTATTCCCCAGTCTATTCTTCTGACCCCTCTTCCGATGATGTTGGGAGGATAGACGGGATTTTTGCTACTGCCGCCTGTTTATTCTTGTCAAGCACTTTGGCATAAATCTGTGTTGTATTCAGTTCTCTGTGTCCGAGCAACTTTGATACTGTGTAGATGTCTGTGCCGATGTCAAGCATAAGAACGGCAAACGTGTGCCGCCCGCAGTGAAACGTTATTTCTTTTTCTATGCCTGCCCTGAGTACCCACCGCTTGATTGTCTCGTTCGTACAGCTTGGCGAGTGAATATCGTCAAAGACTGGCTCAGAGGGCTTGCCCCGCTTTCCCATAAGGTCTGCCGCCTGTGGCGTGATGTCAAGGTATTCTTGCCCGCCTGTCTTCTTCTGACGGAAGATGATGCGGATAAATCCTGACTGTTCCTGAACTTCACCCCATGTCATATTGATGATGTCTGACCTCCTGAGACCCGTCAGACAAGAGAAGAGGAAAGCCCGCTTCACGCTTTCATACTCACATGGTGTCTCGGCAAGCCGTTTCACTTCTTCAAGCGTCAGATACATTCTTGTTCCCTCTTCGGGCTTGAAGCCCTCAATTCCCCTGATTGGATTATATGGGAGGATGCGGTCTTCATAAGCCTGATTGAGACAGGCTTTGAGCTTGTTGAAATAAGATAGGCGGCTGTTGCGAGATAGCCTGTGGTCTTTGATGCGCTGACGGTAGTCCATACTCCATGCACACGCCTCATTCTCTAAATAATCACGGAAGCCCTGAACCCATTCAGGCGTGACCTCTCTGAACGTTATTTTGCGGTTCGGCTCATACTTTTCAAGGTGTTTCAGACAGGAACGCCAGTTTCCCCAATTACTCTTATTATCCTTACCCTTGAAGCGTTTCTCACACATCGCCTCATAGTAGTCAAAGAAGAGCGTATCTTCCTTAAATTGTGACTTAAAGCCGAACTCACCGTTCTGAAGTTCGACAACACGTTTCGCCCTGATTGCCTCAGCGAGTTTCAAGGTCTCTTTGTTCTTCTGTTTGTCCTCACGGCTCTTCTCAGGAATGAGATAGAGTTTCAGATATTCATACGACCTCTTACCGTTCAGATAAATGTCAAGGTAGAGAGAGGTCAAGCCCTTTAAAGTCTTGCGACGTCTCAACCTGATTGGCTCTTTTGATGTACTCATACGATTTGTTGTTATTTTGTTGCTCAGTTTTATCAAGCAACAAAATAACAACAAAAAAACGACAACAGGAATACAAAACATGAGAAATTTCACTTTCGGCAACGAAAAAAGTTCCGTGACTGAGTTTCAGAGGCTTTATTATCATAAATTATACGGCTTTTATGCTATTTTTGTCATCGTGTCAGTTTCCTCCGCAAAACCTCTACTTTCCGATGCAGAATCGGGAGAAGATGTTATTCAATACTTCGTCTGTGGTTACTTCGCCGGTTATTTCGCCTATGTAGTGTATCGCTTCTCTGATGTCGGAAGCTATGATGTCGATTGGTTGTCCTTCTGCAAGGCTTTCTTGTGCAACTAAAAGGGCTGCAAGAGTTCGCATCATTGCATCGTTGTGTCGTGCATTGGTTACCAACAACTCGTCTTGTTTCTCGTCTTTATCGCTTATCTTGGCTATTCTCGCCAATAGTTCGTCTATTCCTATGTTGTTGATTGCCGATATTTGCAAGGAGTTCATTGCGTCCCATGCTTCCTTTTGTACTTTGTTTGAACGCACAAGGTCGGTCTTGTTGCCGATGATGATGATTTTCTTTCCGCTCAGACTGACTTGTGAATCCAACAACAAGAGTTCGGCTTGCACTTCTTCGTAAGGGGTGTTGGTAAGGTCGCATACATACAATATGATATGAGCTCTTTCGATTGCTTTGTACGAGCGTTCTATGCCTTTTCTTTCTATGCTGTCCTTTGCAGAGCGAAGACCTGCCGTGTCTATAAATCTGTATTCAACTCCTTCGATTTGTACGCTTTCTTCGACTGTGTCGCGTGTTGTGCCGCTAATCGGAGAGACAATAGAGCGTTCTTCGTTCAAAATGGCGTTCATAATGGTAGATTTGCCTGAGTTGGGTTTGCCAATGATGGCAACGGGTATTCCGTTTTTGAATGCTGAACCTGCTTCAAAACTCTTGACAAGTTTTTCCAATTCGTCAATCGAGTGTTGCATAAGTTGGTTTAGATTGTCTCTGCTTGCAAATTCTACATCTTCTTCCGAAAAGTCGAGTTCGAGTTCCAACAGGCTCAACAATTTGACAAATTCTTCTCTTATTTCTTTGATTTTTTCGGTGTAGCCTCCGTGTAGTTGTTTCATCGCAAGGTGGTGAGACATTGCTGTTCTTGCACTAATCAGGTCGGCAATCGCTTCGGCTTGCGAAAGGGCTATCTTGCCATTGAGAAAGGCTCTTTGGGAGAACTCTCCGTTGATGGCTATTCTTGCTCCGAGGTTTACGATGCTCACCATGATTTGTTGTTGTATGAATATGGAGCCGTGATGGCTTATCTCTACCGTGTCTTCACCGGTAAAGGAGTTGGGAGCTCGGAAGATGGTACACATCACTTCGTCAATCGTCTCATTGCGTGCATTGACTATGAAGCCATGTCTTGTAACTCCTGAAGCAGTGTCTTTCATCACACATTTCAACCCTTTTGTGGTAACGAAAATCTCGTTGATTATCGAAATGGCGTTCGGTCCTGATATTCTTATCATTCCCAATGCTGCTATTCCTCTTGCTGTTGCAGGGGCGCAGATGGTGTCTTGCAATTTGCTTTCATTCTTCAATTCTGTTTCCATTCCTATTGTATTATTGTTATTTAATTGATTTCTTTTCTTCTTTGAGCTTTTTTATTTGGTCTCTGTACATTGCAGCGTCCATAAAGTTGAGTTCGGCTGCTGCTTGCTGCATGAGTTTTTCTAATTGTCTTATTTGTTTGTCTATGTCTTTCGTAGTGGTTTTATGCTTTGCTGCAGAGTTTGGTGTGTTTTCAAAAGTTGTCGATTTATTTCGGCGTTCTGTTGAGTTGTCTTGGGTGATTGGTCCTCCAATGGCACGATATACTTGTCGGGGTACAATTCCGTGTGCGGTGTTGTATGCTTGCTGCTTTTCTCGGTTGCGAGTATTTTCGGCAATGGCTCTTTTCATGCTGTCTGTTATCTTGTCTGCATATAGTATTGCTTTGCTCGAAATGTTTCTTGCCGCACGTCCTATGGTTTGTATCAATGCTCTGTCACTCCTCAAAAAGCCTTCTTTGTCGGCATCGAGTATGGCAACAAGGCTTACTTCGGGAAGGTCAAGACCTTCTCTCAATAGGTTTACTCCGATAAGCACATCGAACACTCCTTCTCTCAATTCCTGCATTATTTCCACTCTTTCTAATGTTTCCACATCAGAGTGTATATATTTGTTTCTTACTCCTACGTTGGTCAGGTATCGACTCAACTCTTCTGCCATTCGTTTTGTCAGGGTTGTAACCAATACTCTTTCATGCTTTCCGACCACTTTGTCAATTTCTTCCAACAAGTCATCGACCTGATTGCGTGCAGGGTGAATTTCAATAGGAGGGTCGAGCAGTCCTGTGGGGCGAATAATTTGTTCGACAATCACTCCGTCGGCTTGTTCAATCTCAAAGTCGGCAGGGGTTGCCGAAATGTATATTGTTTGGTTTTGAAGTGATTGAAACTCTTCAAACTTCAAAGGTCTGTTGTCAAATGCAGAAGGGAGTCGGAAGCCGTATTCAACAAGTGAACTCTTGCGTGAACGGTCTCCTCCGAACATTGCTCTTATTTGAGGTACAGTAACATGGCTTTCGTCAATCACCATCAGAAAATCATCGGGGAAATAGTCAATCAGGCAAAAGGGTCTCGAACCGGGTTTGCGACCATCAAAGTAGCGTGAGTAGTTCTCTATTCCGCTGCAATAGCCGAGTTCTTGTAGCATCTCCAAATCGTTGTTTACCCTTTCTTCCAATCGTTTGGCTTCGAGCAATCGTCCGCTGTCTCTAAACTCTTCGCACCTTAGGAACATATCGCTTTGGATTTGTCTGAGGGCTTGCGGTAGGGTGTTTTTGTTGGTAAGGAAGTTGCCGGCAGGATAGATGACCATTTCGTTGAGGCTTTCGATTTTGCAACCGCTCACAGGGTCAATCGTTTCCATTGCTTCAATCTCTTCGTCCCAAAAGATTAGTCGGTAGGCATAGTCCAAATAGGGAGGGAAAATGTCGATAACATCTCCTTTTACTCTGAATTTGCCTCTTCCGAACTCTATTTCGTTGCGAGAATACAGACTATCGACCAAGTCGAGCAGGAATTTGCTTCTCTCCAAGGTCTGTCCGATGCTAAGGTGTATCGTTCCGTTGGCAAAATCTTCGGGGTTACCGATACCATATATGCAAGAAACCGAACTGACCACAATCACATCTTTACGACCCGACAATAGGGCAGAGGCAGCAGAAAGTCTTAGCTTCTCCAATTCGTCGTTAATCGAAAGGTCTTTCTCAATATAGGTGTTTGTTTGTGCAATGTAGGCTTCGGGTTGGTAGTAGTCGTAGTATGAAACGAAGTATTCGACCGCATTGTCGGGGAAAAAGTTCTTGAACTCGCTGTATAGTTGTGCCGCAAGGGTCTTGTTGTGGCTCATTACCAAGGTGGGCTTGTTCAGCTGTTGAATTACGTTGGCAATAGTGAAGGTCTTGCCGCTTCCGGTAACGCCTTGCAATACTTGTGCGGGTATTCCTTCTTTCAATCCTTTGACCAACTGTGCTATTGCCTGAGGTTGGTCGCCTGTCGGCTCAAAATCTGATTTCAGCTTAAAGTCCATTTGCTTCCTTTTTCTGTTATATTGTTTCCAAAACTTTGATTAGGATTGTTTTATTTGTTGTTTTGCATCACTTGGTCGTACTCCAAATTATCTTCCACACTACTTAAAATTGCTTCAATTTCGTCATAGCTGTTTGTTGTAACGAGTTGTATTCTGTAAGGCTTGAAATTTTTTAATTCTTTGAAGTATCCTGAATAGAATTTTCTCATTTCCAAAAGAGCATAGCGTTCTCCTCTCCAACGACGTAACCCTTCCAAGTGTTCTTTGCATACTTTCACTCTTTCTTTGACCGATATGGGGGTGATTGTTTTTCCTTCCAAGAGCTGTTTTGACTGAGCGAAGATGAAGGGATTGCCCATTGCAGCCCTACCTATGAGAATGCCGTCCACACCATAGCGGTTTTTGTATTCCATGAGCTTTTCTGCCGAATCTATGTCTCCGTTGCCAAAGATAGGTATGTGCATTCGCTGATTGTCTTTCACTCTGCCTATAAGCGTCCAGTCTGCCGAGCCTTTGTACATTTGAGAGCGTGTTCTGCCGTGAATGCTCAGAAGCTGCACTCCAACGTCCTGCAATCTCTCTGCAACTTCCACAATGGGCTTATCCTCATCGCTGTATCCTATACGGGTCTTGACGCTCACCGGAATTCTCACTGCCTTGACAACTGCTGCAGTCAGGCTTATCATCTTTGGAATGTCGTTGAGAATACCACTTCCGCAGCCTTTGCCTGCAATCTTCCTTACGGGACAACCCCAATTTATGTCAATAAAGTCCGGATTTGCCTGCTCGGCAAGTTTTGCTGCCTCACACAAACTCTCTTCTTTGTTGCCGAAAATTTGAATTGCAACAGGGCGTTCCTCTTCCGAAAAGGTCATTTTCTTGATTGAAGACTCCACATTGCGGAACAGAGCGTCCGAAGAGATAAATTCGCTGAACAAGACATCAGCTCCGTATCTTTTGCAGATGTGTCTGAACACCGGAGTGGTAACTGCCTCCATTGGAGAAAGCCCCACAGAAAAATCTTTTAATATTTCTCTAATTTCCAAGGCTGTTTCAATGTTTCGGCTGCAAAGATAATACTTTTGAGCCGTGCAGCCAAAGGAATAAAAGTTTGGTTCGTTTTTTTACAGTCCTTTTTCTCGCTGACGCACTACTTCATACATCATTATTCCTGCGGCAACAGATACGTTCAAGCTCTCGATGCTACCTTTTACAGGTATCTTTACAAGTCTATCTGCCTGCTTGACAATCTGAGGATTAACTCCTTTTTCTTCATTACCCATGATAATCATAAGGTCTTCTTCGGCTTTCATGGAAGTGTAATCCTCTTGAGCTTTCTCGCTTGCAACGTATGTTGTGATACTATATGATTTTAAGAGGTTCAAAAACGTCTTCGGATTGTCAATTCTGCACACGGGCAATCGCAACAAAGCCCCTGCCGAAGTTCTGACGGCATCTTGGTTTACGGGGGCTGTGGATTGTCGTGGCAATATCAGTGCATGCACTCCCGCACACTCTGCACTGCGGGCTATTGCACCGAGATTTCTCACGTCTGTGATACTATCCAACATCAAAAGGAAGAGTGCTTCGCCCTTTTGTTTGGTTCGGGTGATTATCTGCTCAATGTCGTGATATTCGATGAGTGAAAGCTGTGCTGCAACCCCTTGGTGGTTTTGTTTACCTGTCAATCTGTCAAGTTTCTCTGCCGGAACATATTGAACAGAGATTGTTTCCTCACTTTGAGCAATCATGTTCTTCAACTCAAGGTACAATTTGCCTTGCAAGTTGCTTTGAACAAAAATTTTGTCTATCCCTTTACCCGACTTTACTGCCTCCATTACAGGACGTAAGCCGTAAATTAACTGTGTATCTGTTTGTTTCATATTATTTTTCCGTCTTGCATTTCAATTTTTCTGTCAGACATTCTCGCCAACTCTTCATTGTGGGTTACTATCAAGAAAGTTTGTTTGTATGTTTCGCGGAGCTTGAAAAAGTATTCGTGGAGTTCCATTGCGTTTTTGCTGTCTAAGTTGCCGCTTGGTTCGTCGGCAAGTATCACCGAGGGCGAATTGACTAATGCTCTGGCGATTGCCACTCTTTGTTGTTCTCCTCCCGAGAGTTGGTTGGGCTTGTGGTCGGCTCTTTCGTACAAGTGCATTACATCGAGTAACTCTTTAGCTTTTTCTTCGGCATCTTTGCGGCTTTGTCCGCCGATAAGGGCAGGCATCATCACGTTTTCAAGTGCCGTAAACTCCGAAAAAAGGTGATGAAACTGATAGACAAATCCAATTTCCTTGTTTCGGAACTCGCAGAGTGCCTTGTCGTTCATTTCGGTTGTCAATTTATCGTTTATCCATACCTGACCGCTGTCCGGAGAGTCCAAAGTGCCGATGATTTGAAGCAATGTGGTCTTGCCTGCTCCCGAAGCACCCACAAGGGTTACTATCTCGCAAGGAGTAACTTCAAGGTTGATGTCTTTAAGCACATGGAGGTTGCCGTAGGTCTTGTTAATATTGTTCGTTTTTATCATTATTTGTCTATGTTTCTGGGGTTGAAGATTGCGTAACCAAAGCTGAGTGAGAGCGATAAAGGATTGATGTTTTTGTCATCTCGTTGGTGATAGGATAGGGCAAGGCTGAGTGGTCCTACAGGAGTTCTGAGAACAACGGAAGTTGAGGCTGCAAAGTAGGCAGTGTGAAAGAACTCACCATAGTATGGTATTGCATTGTCGTCGCTCAGGATTTGCCTGAACGGAACAAAGATATAGGCTGCATATCTGAAAGAAAGATTGATGTTTAGCACTGAAGGCACGGAGAAAATGTTACCAACGCCGAATGCAAGGTACTGATTGGCTCTGTATTCGGGAAGGTATTGTGTCAGTGTCTCGAATGTGGGAGCATAAACCCCTGCATTGAGCAGGCTTGACTTGTATGTCTCAAACAAATCTTGGAAAGAGTAGAACAAATCTGCTCTCATGCCGAACTGAAAGTTGTCTGTAATATCGACGTATGTACGAGAACACATTTTGATTTGAAACCAGCTGTGTTCTGCACGATAGACGTTTTGTCCGCCTTCTGCATTGTTTGAGGTACTTCGTTCTTTGCCATCGACAAATTGGAGTGAGAGCAGGTGATAGTTTCCTTTTGTCGGAAATTGGTCGTCGTCCATTGTACTATATACTTCTTTCAAACCTATGGCAAGGTGGTTGAAGTGTGTCATGTCGGGAGTATCTCCGAGTTTTATGCCATAGTCTTGTTTGAAGTACTTGTCTCTTATTGTACCTATGCCTGCTGTGAATAGCAGTTTGTCTTTTATTCCGAGCGGCATGCCGATTGTGATGCGTGCATTGTTTTCTGCTTGTTCCAAGTAATTAACCGGCGAATAGGAAAAGACACCCGAACGAACTCTGAAAAAGTTCCATTTGTTCAGATTGATGTCCGTCTCCATGAAAAGAGGGTGTTGTGATGCAAAATCGACCCTGACTTTGAACGATGCGGCATTGTAGTATCTGCCAAGGTACAAGTTGGTTTTGAAATCGAAGGCGTGTCGGGCAAGAAAGTTGTAACTAAGTCCGGTATATATATAATTGGTAGGATTGGTCGAAATCATGCCTCCAACATGTGCCTTGACAAGACTATTGGTCTTTACCTTGATGTTTAAGATGTAGCTTTTGAAGTATTTGTTGTACTTCAATTCGGGTTGAACCTTCATTATGTTATCGTCTAAATACAGAGATATGTAGTTAGATTTGAGAGCCTTGATGTTGGAGGTGGAGGTTTCGAGAGCAATGTCCTCATTGTGCGTCATGACGGAAGAAATGTATTGTTTTTGTTTGCCGTTTGCTCCCTGTATGCTTACTGCCGATATTTCCAAAGGTGGCTTTTTTGCATTGAAAGCAGCTCTTTTGGCATCGACTTCTTCTTTGCTGATGCTGTCGAGCAGAAACTCTCTGATAAGAGGTATTTTCTCTATTGCAGCATCATACCCCGCACGGTCGCATTCCCTCATCTTGTCAAACTCCATTACTCCTGTCGAACCAAGGTTAGGCTCTATCAAAACACTGTTTGCACAATATACATTATAGTCTGAAGATGTGGTGAGCATATTCTCCAAATAGGAACGCATATTGCCTTCCTTGGGAGGAGGAAAGTTACCTGCCACTTTCACTCCAATGATTATGTCGGGGTGATAGGTTTCCAACATGTGCTTTGCAGGAAAATTGTTGTACATTCCTCCGTCAAACATAATCTTTCCGTCAAGCTCTATTGGGGAAAAGACAAAAGGAAAAGTCATTGAGGCTCTGACCGAAAGCCCGAGGTCTCCCGATGTTCTCACACTCTCTTTATTATCCTCAATGTCGGAAGCTACACAGAAAAAAGGAATCATCAAACTATCAAAGTCTCCGTTACAAGCAGTGGTTGCAGAGGAGAATATTTCTAAGAAAGCATAATCCATCTGTACAGGGTCCATTATGCTTGTGGGAAGTTGGAGAGAGAACTTGTTTTTTGTGTCGAATGCCACCGAGAGCATCTTTGGCGAACGTACAGACTTCTTGAAAAACCATACATACTTGTCTTCAATCTCGCCGGTCAGCCAATACTGAAATTCTTCCGAATAGAAAATCTTCTCAATCTCATCGACCGAGTAACCTGAGGCATATAAAGCTCCCATGATAGCCCCCATTGACGTTCCGCACACATAATCCACAGGAATTTGAGCCTCTTCCAAAGCTCTCAACACTCCTAAATGAGCCACACCTCTTGCACCTCCGCCACTGAGAACCAAGCCTACCTTTTGGCAGCGAAGACTGTCAGGTGTCGAGAAGCTCTCATGAGGCTGTAACATACAAAAACACAGCAACAAGGCGGCAAAAAACTTGCCCCCGCCACTTGCAGACGACAACACTTCGGACAACTTCGTAGCCATTATAATCCAATCATTTCGAGAGCAAAACGAAAAAACAATGTCATATATTGTTTGGCAAAAAATCAAAGCCCGTTTTGTTAAAATAACTCGGCGTTTCACTCGCATAACTCGGCGTTTTGGCAGAATAATTCGGCGTTTTGATAAGCTGTTGATTTATAGAACGAAAGCTATACTGATTATTGTCGTTTTTGTTTGCTGAGGCGGAAAGTGTCGGCGATGAAAAATAGTCATTTTGATAGAGCTTTTTTTTGAAAATCCGGCACTTGAATGGCCTCTTGGTTCGATTTATCGCATTTTTTATTGCCAAGTTCAAATAAAAGAAGTAATTTTGCAAGCTGAAATGCCGGTTTATCAAAGTCGGCAGATGTAAAAGAGTAATAATTAAATACTTCTGATAAATGAGACCAAATTTCACAAACATCGACTTCAAGTCGTTCGCACCCGCAGGCGACTTTGGAGAATGGGAAAAGGCTGTCGGTAATGAAAAGTCATGGCTGACACCAGAACAAATACCGGTTAAACCGGTGTATGGCAAGTGTGACCTTGAGGGTATGGAACACCTCAACTATGCAGCCGGCATAGCTCCAAACCTTCGCGGACCTTATTCCACCATGTACGTAATGCGACCATGGACAATCCGTCAGTATGCAGGTTTTTCCACAGCTGAAGAATCCAATGCGTTCTACCGCAGAAACATAGCAGCAGGACAAAAAGGTCTTTCGGTAGCGTTCGACCTTGCAACTCACAGAGGATATGACTCAGATCACGAAAGAGTTGTTGGAGACGTTGGTAAAGCCGGAGTGGCAGTCGATTCGATTTTGGACATGAAGATATTGTTCGACCAAATTCCGTTGGATAAGATGTCAGTTTCGATGACAATGAACGGAGCAGTTCTTCCAATCCTTGCATTCTACATCATAGCAGCCGAAGAACAAGGCGTATCGCAAGACAAGCTATCGGGAACAATCCAAAACGACATTTTGAAGGAATTTATGGTGCGTAACACCTATATCTATCCTCCAAAACCATCAATGAAAATTATTGCCGACATCTTTGAATACACATCAAAGAATATGCCTAAGTTCAACTCTATCTCTATTTCGGGATACCACATGCAGGAAGCAGGTGCAACTTGTGACATAGAGATGGCTTACACCTTGGCAGACGGCTTGGAATACATCAGAGCAGGTATAAACGCAGGCATGAGCGTCGATCAATTTGCACCACGTTTGTCGTTCTTCTGGGCAATAGGCATGAATCACTTCATGGAAATTGCAAAGATGAGAGCAGCAAGAATGTTGTGGGCTAAGTTGGTTAAGCAATTTAATCCACAAAACCCTAAATCACTTGCATTGCGTACTCACAGTCAGACATCAGGTTGGTCATTGACCGAGCAAGATCCGTTCAACAACGTCGGAAGAACATGTATTGAAGCAATGGGAGCAGCATTGGGACACACACAATCGCTACACACCAATGCATTGGACGAAGCTATCGCATTGCCAACAGATTTCTCTGCTCGTATTGCAAGAAATACCCAGATATATCTTCAAGAAGAAACCAACATCTGCCGCAGCGTAGATCCATGGGCAGGAAGCTACTATGTTGAGAGCCTCACCCACGAAATTGCACACAGAGCATGGGGACACATTCAAGAAGTAGAAAAGCTCGGAGGTATGGCAGCTGCAATCGAAAGCGGTATTCCAAAGATGAGAATTGAGGAAGCATCGGCAAGAAAGCAGGCAAGAATAGACTCGGGTAAAGACACAATCTTGGGAGTAAACAAATATCGTTTGGAAAGTGAAGACACAATCGATACATTGGAGATAGACAATACGGCAGTAAGAGAAGCACAAATCAAACGTTTGGCAAAATTGAGAGCTGAAAGAAACGAAGCAGATGTTCAATCGGCATTGGAAGCTCTTTCAAACGTTGCAGCAACAGGCAAAGGCAACCTTTTGGAAATGTCAATCGATTGTGCAAGAAAGAGAGCATCTCTTGGCGAAATATCTTATGCATTGGAAAAACATTTCGGACGATACAAAGCAAAAATCAATCTTATTTCAGGCGTGTACAGTGCAGATACAAAAGACAACGCAGACTTCAAGAAAGCGCAACAGTTGTGCGATGAGTTTGCAAAGATAGAGGGAAGAAGACCTCGTATCATGATAGCAAAGATGGGACAAGACGGACACGACAGAGGAGCAAAGGTTGTGGCAACAGGATATGCAGACCTTGGATTTGATGTCGATATGGGACCATTGTTCCAAACCCCTGCCGAAAGTGCAAAACAAGCTGTTGAGAACGACGTTCACATACTTGGTGTAAGTTCGTTGGCAGCAGGACACAAGACCTTGGTTCCTCAAGTAATTGAAGAATTGAAGAAACTCGGCAGAGAAGACATAATGGTTGTGGTTGGAGGAGTTATACCTCCGCAAGACTACGATTTCTTGTACAAAGCAGGAGCAGCTGCAATCTTCGGACCCGGCACCATCATAGCACAAAGTGCAACCAAGATGTTGGAATTGCTTTTGGCAGCAAGAAAATAGTCTTATTGACAAACCAAAGCCCTGCACCAAGCAGAGCAACGATAAATTGGAGGCTGTCTGACAAGTTCGGACAGCCTCTTTTTTATCCCTTTGCGGACACATTTTTGTGAAATAGTATTCTATGTGAGGCTCTGTATTGTGTTACAATCGCCGCCTGCCTTTATTATTTGACAAACAAAAAAAAGAGGCTGTCCGACGAATGATTGTCAGACAATCTCTTTGAATTAAAAAAATATGAAAATGAAAAAAAAATTGCAGGGCTTAGTATTCGTCTTCGTGGAAGAAGAAGTCGTCCTTTGTAGGATAATCGGGCCAGATGTCCTCGATTGTTTCGTAGATGTCTCCTTCGTCTTCAATCTCGGCAAGGTTTTCCAAAACCTCGGCGGGAGCCCCGCTTCTTATGGCGTAGTCCATCAATTCTTCTTTGGTGGCCGGCCATGGTGCATCGTCCAATTTTGATGCCAATTCCAAAGTCCAATACATTGTTTTATCGTTTTATGGTTGTTATTCTGTTTTGTATTGCTATGTTAAGTTGTTATGTTCATTTATTCTGCACACCAATATGTCTCTTTTCTGCCTTTGTGCTTCAAGATGTAGCGAGAGAGTACGAAAAGATAGTCTGACAGACGGTTGAGAAACTGCAAAACCATATCATCAACAGGGTTATTTTCGTTCAATCTTACACATAGACGCTCTGCTCTGCGACATATCGTTCTGGCTACATGAATATGTGAGCTTGTGCGACTTCCTCCGGGAATAAGAAACGCTTTCAGTGCCGGTAGTTCATCGTTCATTGTGTCAATTCTTCTTTCCAAAAACTTGACGTCCTCTTCTTTTACCTTGGGCATACGACTTTTTACTTCCTCACTTTCACTCGAAATGAGGCTTTCGCAGTTGAATAAAATTCTTTGAATTTTCACTACCTCGCGAGTAAGATGTTCGCTATTGAAACAATCTCTTACCAATCCCAAGTAGGAAACCAATTCATCAATCGTTCCATAACACTCAACACGAAGGTCATATTTTTTGACCCTTGTGCCTCCCGAAAGACTTGTTTCTCCTTTGTCTCCTGTCTTTGTGTAAATCATTTCGGTTGTTTCTTAAATTCTCTCCACAGATTGAATTTCCGGAACGACTTCTCTGACGGCTGCTTCAACGCCTTGCTTCAATGTAGCCAATGCATGAGGGCAACTACCGCAGTGTCCTTGTAGTTCAACATATACAATCTTGTTTTCGTCCATACTTACAAACTGAACGTCGCCTCCGTCTTCTTGCAAGTACGGACGGATTGACTCGATTACTTCTTTAACTCTGTTTTCCAAATTTGTTTTTTCTTCAGGTGTCATATTCAGGTCTTATTTAATGTTTGTCTTTTTGATTACTACCTCTGCCAACTGCATGAAGCTCTCTGCTTCTGGTGAGGAAAAGTCGAGCGAAATGGGATTTCCGCTGTCGTTTGTCTCAGAAATGTCGAGCGAGATGGGAATCTGCGCAATCAATTCCACATCAAGTTCTTTTGCCAAGGCTTCCGTGCCTCCTTTTCCGAAGATATAGTATTTGTTATTCGGCAATTCCTTTGGCGTAAAGTATGCCATATTTTCCACAAGTCCCAACACAGGTATTGCAATTTGGTCGTTCTTGAACATATTTACCGCTCTTCTTACATCGGCAACTGCAAGCTGTTGAGGGGTACAAACAAACAATGCTCCGCTTACGGAGAATTGTTGAACAAGTGTGAGTTGTATGTCGCCGGTTCCCGGAGGCATATCCAAAACCATAAAGTCCAATTCGCCCCAATGGGTTTCGGTGAGCATCTGTGTGAGTGTATTTGCTGCCATTGGTCCTCTCCATAACATCGGACGCTCCTTATCGACAAAGAATCCGACGCTCATGAGTTTTATTCCGAACTTTTCAAATGGCAGCATGAGCTGTTTGCCGTCTATCTCGGCTGCCATGACTTGCTCATTCTCAATATTGAATAGTGTAGGGATACTTGGTCCGTATATGTCGGCATCTGCCAATCCTACTCTGTAACCTTTTTTTGCCAAAGAGAGGGCAAGGTTTGCTGCAACTGTAGATTTGCCTACGCCGCCTTTACCACTCGCAACGGCAATGACGTGCTTTATCTTGCTCATTGCCGAGTTGATTGCTTCTTGTTTCCGTTTCTTTTCCTCAAATATGTTAGTCATGTTATCTCTTTGTTTCAAAAACGGGTGCAAAGATATGAAATTCTATTCACAGCAAAGCAATTTTATTGTAAAGAGTTGGTGTTTTGTTCCCAAAAGAGTTGAAATCACTAAGTATTATTGCTGAGTTTTGACGATTGCTTCGGTGATGTTGATTGCAAAGTCTGCCAATTTCTCGCATTGGGCGTACAGATTGCTGTAACAAATTCCTGTTTGGTAGGAATAGATGTTGTTTTTGACAGCTTCGGTGTGTTCGGTGCGTAGCTCGTCTCGATAGTTGTTGATTTTGGCTTCTATTTCGGCAGCTCTTTCACCCCTGACACTATGGTAGTTTTCCGAAAGGTTGTCGTTCATTTCCAATACGGCTTCTCTAACAAGGGAGAACATCTTTTGGAGTTTCTCTCTCATGTCTTGGGTAAACCATATATTTTGCTTCTTTTTGCTTTCTATGGCTAACGAGAGTTGATAGCAACTATCTCCAATGCTTTCCAAATTATCTACAATGCGGAGCATGGAGCTTATCTCTTGCGAAGCACCGAGGCTGAGTTCGTTTTCGCTCACTTTTGTAAGATAGTTGGCAATTTCGACTTCCATTCGGTCGGTGATTTCCTCATATTTCTTGGTGCGTTGCATGAGATAGTCAAACTTTTTGTCGTCTTTTTCTACAAAGAGGTCAGGGATAAACTCATACATTCTGACAACTCTTTTGCTGAATGCTTCTATTTCTTTTTTTGCAGGCTCTATGCTTAGTTCGGAAGCCGACATCAAACCTGTCGGAATGAACTTCAATCGGAATTCTTCTTCGTCGTTTGCAGGTACCATCTTGTTTACGAGTTTCTCAATTGAAGGAATGAACCACACAAGTACCGAGGTGTTGAGCAGGTTGAAGAAACTATGGAAGCAGGAAAGGGCAACAGGGATTGCAGCTGCCGATTGCATCGGGTCTATTCCCTTTGTTGCCAACATAAATTTGCTTATAAAGAATAAAAACGGCTTGAAGAGTATCAAAATCCAGCAAACACCTATAAGATTGAAAACAAGGTGCGCTCTTGCTGCCCGTTTTGCGGTTGCGTTTGCCATGAGAGCTGCCATGTTTGCCGTGATTGTGGTTCCTATGTTCTCGCCCAAAACCAAGGCTGCTGCAACTTCAAAGCCAATTAAGCCTTGCGAACACATCACAAGGGTGACAGCCATCATTGCCGAGGAGGATTGGACTATTACGGTGAGTATCGTGCCAATCAAGACGAACAACAAAATGGACAAATAACCATAATCTGAAAGCGAACCTATGAAATTCAACACTTCAGCATACTCCGGTTGTGTAAAGTCGGGAACTCCGTTTTTCAAAGCCTCCAAACCCATGAACAAGAGGGCAAATCCCACAAAGAACTCTCCCAGAGACTTGCGTTTTTTTATAAACAGAAGCGGTGTTGCGACAGCTATGAGAGGGAAAACGATAAGTGTGGTTGAGAACTCGAACCCCAAGAGCGATATTATCCAAGCTGTAACTGTTGTTCCTATGTTTGCTCCCATTATGACGGCGATTGCCCCTGATAGCTTGAGCAGTCCTGCATTTACAAAGCTGACAACCATCACCGTTGTTGCTGAAGAAGATTGTATGAGGGTCGTTATTCCAACTCCGGTAATGACACCGCTCAATCTGTTTGAGGTCATCTTAGAGAGGATACCCCTCATTTTGTCGCCGGCAAGCTTTTGCAAGGCATCACTCATTACTTTCATTCCGTAGAGGAACAATCCCAATGCTCCTATCAGTTCCAAGGCTTTCAACACTACACCCATGCTTGTCTGTCTGTTTTGTTCTTATAAAATTTTTGTTAAGTATTTGTTACGGTCTGCAAAGATAAAAATTATTCTTTACTTCAAAGGGCTTTTTGATTTCGTTTTTTGTCCTTCTTGGGAAACCAGCCTTTTGCGACTCTTTTTTGTTGTTCAAAAAGTTCTTTTATAGTCCACAATGACGAAAAGGCAAAAACACCTGACAATGAGGAAATAACTACATTCTCGACCAACATTGAAATTGCTATTCCGCCAATTCCTGCAAGCAGGAATACCCACCAAGGTTTTGTTCCCCAATGATATTCTACTTTTATGACTAAGGGATGAAACAGACCTATGATTAAAAAGGTACTTATGCCGATTAGCAATCCTGCAAAGTTCATTTTGTTTTAAATATTTGATTATATATTTGAGAAAAATGCCTTACTCTGCCTATTTTTGCAAGCCTTACTATGCTTTGGTGCAAGACACAGTCGGGATAGATGTCGGGATTGTTTGTTTGTTCCTTATATATATGTATTGTTTTCTTGAAGTCTTGGTGAGCCTGTCTCACAGCAATGGCTTCTTTAGGCTTTCCACCAAGAAGAAATGCCATTGCAGCTACAAAATCGAGTACTTTTCGTTTGCGAATGACTGATTTTACCTTGTCTTTCGGCAGGTTTTTGTAGAGCAGAAGCAGGTTGTTTCTGAAATTGAGGTAGGTTTTGCGGGCAGAAGTCTTGTTGAGAGTTCCTCCTCCGAGGTGATAGACTGTCGATTTTGGAGTATATACTATCTTGTAACCTGCATTTTTCAGTCTCCAACAAAGGTCTATTTCTTCCATGTGGGCAAAGAAGTTCTCGTCCAACCCTCCGAAGCGATGGTAAAGCTCTGATTTTATGAACAAAGCAGCACCGCTTGCCCAAAATATCTCTCTTTCCTGTTCATATTGTCCGTTGTCTTGTTCCAAGGTGTCGAATATTCTGCCTGCACAGAAAGGATAGCCCAAGTAGTCGATATATCCGCCTGCTGCTCCTGCATATTCGAACATTGTTTTGTTGCAATAGCTTAGCAACTTGGGCTGACAAGCTGCTATGTCGGCATTTTGTTCCAACAGCTCCAAGGGACGCTCAGTCCAACCCTCGCTCACCTCCACATCGGAGTTGAGAAGACAATAGCATTCTGCATCGATGCTTTGCAGAGCCTTGTTGTAACCTCCCGTAAATCCGTAGTTCTTTTCAAAAGACAAGACTTCGATTTGAGGAATGTTGCTTCTCACATACTCAACCGAGTCATCATCTGAACCATTGTCGGCAAACACAATCCTGCACCCCTTGCTGAATTTGACAACCGACGGAAGGTAGGTGTCGAGCAGGTGTCGGGTATTGTAGTTCAGTATGACGATTGCTAATCTATACTTCACTATTTGTGTCCTTTTCGGAATTGAACGCCTGCCTCTCCTTCAACTCCGGGTCCGAGGGTATATCGGGAAAGCACATCTTCCCAATAAATCTCGTTCACTTCACCCTTGGCGTTGGAATGCAAAAGAGTGTATTCGCTAAGGTCGTTTTGTTTTGCATAGAAGACAAAAGTACGATTGCTTTCTCCAAAAGGAGTGCGGTCATATCTCCACATCTGATAAGGAAGGTAATTGACACCATCTGCATCTCTCTTCTCCATTCCCGGAGTTGCTGCAATGTCGTTTTGAGTTCGTTTTTTCATTCCGGTAGATGCTTTGAATTTTTCGTCAATTACATTTGAAGGCGGACCGTAAACCAAGTACACCCTTCCCATATCTGTTTGATAGCCTTTCTTTATTGCTGTCGTATAGTGTTTGTTCACATATTCGAGCCTTGTTCTGTACTCCTGCCATGCACTCTCGGGCGAAACAGAATTTTCATTCTTCCAGAAATTATAGAGGAATGCTTGCTTTTCTTCTTTGGTTGCTTGTTTTATGTCCTTACGAATGAATTTTCGGGCAGCCTCACTCGCAATAGGGTCGAGGCTTTCGATGTTTTCCTCCAACTGTTCGTCGCTCAGTGCAAAGATAAATGAGTTTTGAGGAATGTCTGATACAAGAGCAGCTTTTTTGTCGCTTTGTTTGAAGAATGTTTCACGCTTGTAAGCATGAAGAATGTTTTTGATATCCCTTACTTCCAATGTCAGATAGTAGCTTCCTTCGCACAATTCGCTTATGTCCAAAGCTCCCACAAGAGCCGAAATCGGTTTTGCCTTGACTTTCTCTGCACGCATTATGGTTTCAATCCTTCGATTGGATGAAAAATCTTCAATTACTGCCGTTACAAAGTAAAGACTATCGGCTGCAAAATACTTGTCTGCATTGTATATCTCCACATAATAGTCAAGTCGGTTCATCTCTTTTGGAATGATGTCGTAAGGATAGGGAATTATGTCATAGCCTTGTTTGCTGTTGAGGGTTTTGTTTGTAGATTTTTTAGGTGGCATTATTATCTGCACATCTGATACTGCAAGTTCGTTTTCACGATAATCCATCTTTATCACGTCCTTAATCTCCACTGCTTCGGCAGGAGAGTTTTTGTCTTTGAAGGACATATAAAGAAGATATGTGCCATTGTTCAATTTTACTCTCTGAATATCGAGCATTTGCCCCTTGTCCTCTTCGGAAGACTTCTTTGCGTTCAAGTCTCTCTTGTCCAAATACAACACATTCTTGGTGTCGTTAACCTCACAAATCAGTGTCGTGAGTTCAACTTGAGCATTGTCGTTTTTGACTTCAAGTCCCTGCAACTCTATTGCGGTGTTAATGTCCACATAATTACCTTGTTGCGAAGAATATGTGGTAAAAGAATACATTGCACTCAATCCTTGTGCCAACACCCCTGCAGGAATGAAACAAACCGCAAAAAGTATCAGTTTTCTCATCATATTTTTCATCTCTTTTATCTCTTCGTTTTAATTTACTAACTCTTCGTTTTATTTGAATGAAACGCCGTTTTATTTCGCCAACTTCAAGAGTTATTTTCTTTCATATCCGATAACACAAAAGCCTTTCAAACATACCTTTTGACATAACGCAACAATACGCCCTTTTAGTGTGCAACAGAGGTGTGTATTTTTACTTTTGTCGTTGCAACAAAAAAGTTCCGTGCCTCAAATGAGGTACGGAACTCCATTAACATAGAATTCACAATTATGAGAGTTTACTTATTCTCTATTTTTGTCCATCTCTTCTTTCAAGGAAGCAAGAATGTCAATGTCTCCAAGGGTTGTTTTCTCCAATCCCTCATTGATTTTCTTTACAGTGGCTGCCTCGTTGTTGCCTTTCTTTTCATCTTTTGGCTCTTCCGGTTGCCATGTGCGAGTATGAGAAACGACAATTTTCTTGTTTTCTTTTGAGAACTCGATAACTTTGAAGTTCAACTTATCATCAACTTTGACAGGAGATTTATCTTCTTTTATCAAGTGAGATTTTGGAGCAAAGCCTTCAACTCCGTAAGGTAGAGCGACTACTGCTCCTCCCTTGTCGTTTATGCTTATGATTGTTCCCTCATGAACTGAGTTAAGTGTAAAGATGCTCTCAAATACACCCCACGGATTTTCTTCAAGTTGTTTGTGGCCCAAGCTCAAACGATGGTTTTCTGCATCAACTTCCAAAACAATTATTTCCATCTTTTCTCCTATCTTGGTAAATTCTGCAGGATGTTTGATTTTCTTGCTCCAAGACAAGTCGGAGATGTGAATCAATCCGTCAACTCCTTCTTCCAATTCAACAAATATACCGAAGTTAGTGAAACTTCTTACAATAGCTGTGTGCTTGCTTCCAACCGGATATTTCTCCTCTATGTTCGTCCAAGGATTAGGAATAAGCTGCTTAATACCCAAAGACATTTTTCTTTCTTCTCTGTCCAAAGTTAAAATCACAGCTTCTACTTCGTCTCCAATCTTCAAGAAGTCGTGTGCAGTTTTCAAATGTTGGTTTTCGCTCCATGACATTTCGGAAACGTGGATTAGTCCTTCAACTCCGGGAATGATTTCGACAAATGCACCATAATCTGCAACCACAACGACTTTTCCTTTCACCTTGTCGCCAACTTTCAAGTTAGGATCCAAGCTGTCCCATGGGTGAGGGGTGAGTTGCTTCAAGCCCAAGGCTATTCTCTTCATGCTTTCGTCAAATTCAAGAATAACAACCTTGATTTTTTGGTCTAATTGTACTACTTCCTCAGGGTGTTGTATTCTGCCCCATGACAAGTCTGTGATATGTATCAAGCCATCTACGCCGCCCAAGTCGATAAATGCTCCGTATGATGTGATGTTTTTGACAGTTCCTTCCAACACTTGTCCTTTTTCCAACTTGGCAATGATTTCTGCTTTTTGTGCTTCGATTTCGTCTTCTATCAATGCCTTGTGAGAAACTACGACGTTCTTGTATTCGTTGTTTATCTTGACAACCTTGAACTCCATTACTTTATCGACAAATTGGTCGTAATCTCTGATTGGTTTTACATCAATCTGGCTGCCGGGCAAGAATGCTTCGATACCGAACACATCTACGATAAGTCCGCCTTTGGTTCTGCTCTTTACGTAGCCGTTGATGATTTCTTGGCTTTCGTATGCTTGATTTACTCTGTCCCAAGATTTTAGTATTCTTGCGTCTCTGTGAGAAAGTTTCAACTGTCCGCCTGCGTCCTCTTTTTGAACTACGAACACTTCTACTTTGTCGCCAACTTTCAAATCGGGATTGTAACGAAATTCGTTCAAAGGAATAACTCCGTCAGACTTAAATCCTATATTGACAATTACTTCACGACTATCTTTTGCAACAACAACGCCTTCAACTACTTGTTGGTCTCCGATTTGATTGAATGTCTTGTCGTATGCCTCAGATAGTTTTTCTTTTTCTTCTGTTGCATAAGCCGTATGCTCATTTCCTATTGCATCCCAGTCGAAGTCTGCCAATGGTTGAACGTTTTTCAAATCTCTCATTATAATTTCTTTGTTTTTTTGTGTCCCTTACCGAACGGTTAAACATTTAATTCTGCTCTTAACGTCTTTGTCTTTGCATGGTAAGCTGCAATAAAGCCGAAAGAGACTGCAAAGGTACTTCTTTTTTTTTGAACAACGCCACTTTTTTGGCGTCATTTTTGTGATAAACAATCCTTTTTGCAGGGTTTGGTGTTGCAAGTGCTGATATTTATATACTTGATTTACAGAATGTTTGATTATATCTTTATTTAGCTTTTCCAAAACGCCGTTTCGTTCGGATAAAACGCCGTTTTGGAAAAATAAAAAGGCGTTTTATTCCTACAGAACGGCGTTTTATTTTGAGGCTTTGAAAGCGTGTTTTTGCTTTTTTCGAGATATTTTTTTGCTTTTTGATTGCAGGTTTTGAAAAAAGCAGTAATTTTGCAGCGTGATGTTGGTTGTGGAGGTTCAAATTATTTGACGTGAGGGAGCAGTTTGTTCCCTATTTTTATATGGTAAAGAGAAAATGATTGACAAAACACTTGTTGAAAATATTGTTGAAGAGCTGCTTGGAGGAAAGGATTTGTTCCTTGTCGAAGTCAAGGTGAGCAAAGACAATTGTATAGAGGTCTTTATTGACGGAGACAACGGAGTTAAAATTCAAGACTGCATCGATTTGAGTCGCGGAATTGAGGCTCGTTTTGACCGAGAAAGCGAAGACTTTCAGCTCAGTGTGCTTTCGTGGGGATTGGGAGAAGAGTTGAAACTCAAAAGGCAATACGTTAAAAATATAGCACAGAGAGTGAAAGTAGAGACTTGCCAAGCCGACACGATTGAAGGCGAACTGAAAGCCGTGGGAGAAAACGACCTTACGATACAAAGAACAATCGGCAAGGGCAAGAAAGCAACAACAGAGCAGCTTGTGGTGAATTTTGATGATTTGAAGTCAATAAGAGTGATTATATAATAAATAGGTATAGAAACAAAGACACAGGATATTGACCGGACTTTTTGTTCTGTCGGTTTGCCGGGTGGAAAAACATAGTAAACAAGAATGGAAAATTTGAATTTGGTAGATACCTTTTCGGAATTTAAGGAGTTTAAGAGCATCGAAACCGAGACACTGATGAGAATAATCGAAGATGTTTTCAGAGGAGTGCTTGTAAAGAAGTACGGCTCTGACGAAAACATAGATATAATTGTCAATGTCGAAAAAGGTGATTTTGAGATTTGGAGAAACAGAATCATTGTTGAAGATGGTCAGGTGGAAGACGAAACCAAGCAAGTGGCATATTCGGAAGCCGTGAAAATCGAACCCGACTTTGAGGTGGGCGAAGAACTCTCCGAAGAAATCAAGTTAAAAGATTTCGGTCGAAGAGACATTCTCGCAATCAGACAAAATTTGGTCGGTAAGGTGCAAGAATATGAGCGTGCAAGCATATTTGCCAAGTACAAAGAAAAAGTTGGAGAGATAGTAATCTGCGAAGTATATCAAGCATGGAAGAAAGAAGTGTTGTTGATGGACGAAGACGGGGTGGAGGTTGTTCTTCCAAAGAGCGAGCAAATCCCGGGAGACTTTTTCCGCAAAGGTGATACAGTTAAAGCAGTGGTCTTCAAGGTCGAGATGAAAAACGGAATACCAAACATCATTTTGTCGAGAGTGTCGCCAATCTTTTTGGAAAAGTTGTTTGAACAAGAAGTTCCGGAGATTTACGATGGTTTGATTACAATTCGCAATACCGTTCGTCAGCCGGGAGAAAGGGCAAAGGTTGCAGTCGAATCGTACGATGACAGAATTGATCCGGTAGGTTCTTGTGTGGGAGTGAAAGGAAGCAGAATACACAGCATAATCAGAGAGTTGAGAAACGAAAACATAGATGTCATCAACTACACTCCAAACATAGAACTCTATATCACAAGAGCATTGAGCCCTGCAAAAGTCATATCGGTCAGCGTAGATGAACAGCGAAAGAAAGCAGACGTTTTCATGCAATCTGACCAAGTTTCATTGGCAATAGGAAAGGGAGGATACAACATTAAATTGGCAGGCAAATTGACAGGATACGAAATAGAGGTGTACAGAGACACCGACATGGATTATGAAGATGTCGATTTAGATGAGTTTAATGACGAAATAGACACTTGGATTATTGATACCCTTAAGGGCATTGGCTGCGACACAGCCAAGAGTGTGTTGAAATTGTCGAAAGAAGAGTTGGAAGACAGAACAGATCTCGAAAGCGAAACAATCGATCACGTATTGGAAATTTTGAGAGCTGAGTTTGAAGACTAAGCAAGTCCATTTTAGGATACTACATAGTAAATACGGATTTATCTGTAAGAGTAAGAAATTTTATAAACAACGATATGTCGGCAGAAAATAAAACGTTAAGATTAAACAAGGTAGCAAGGGAATTAAATGTCGGGATAAGCACAATAGTAGAATATCTCAACAAAAAAGGGAAGAAAGTAGAGGCTTCCCCCAATGCCAAAATTAGTAACGAACTTTATGAAATATTGTTGAAGGCTTTTCCTCATGATAGGGAGATTAAGGCGGTCAGCGACAACATTGTTAAGGTGCGTCCTGCTGATGCCGTTGTAATTCGGGCAGAAGATGTGCTTGCAAAGCAGAAAGAAAATGACGAAGACTATGTTGATGACAGAGAAGTGTTCATCAAGACCAACACAATAGACTTCAAGCCCGGACAATCGGAGAGGGAAACTGCCAAATCTAAGAAAAAAACAAAGGAGAAGACGATTTCGGAGAGCGAAGTTGAACAAACAAAATCTCAAACTCCCACAACAGAGTCTCAGAGTGAAGAAGCAAAATTTGCCAATACCACAGCAATAGAACAGCAGAGCGCAGAGGCGCAGCCGACAGAGCCTCAGGCAGAACCTGTTTCTCACCCGGAAACCATAAATATAGAACTTGCGGAAGAGACTTCTGAGAATGTGAAAGACTCTAACGTTAAAATACTCGGCAAGATAGACTTAGACTCTATCAACACCAAGATTAAGCCCGACAGAAAGTCCAAAGCACAAAAGGAAAAAGAGAAAGCAGAGAAGAAAAAAGCTGCCGAAAAGAAACAGAAAGAGAAGAAACAAAATAACGAACCAAAGCCGCAGAATATTAAAGACAAAGGTGAAAAGAAAGCGGACAAGAGTGAACAATCACCAAAACAGGTTACAGTTGCTCAAACACAGCCGGCAAAAGAAGAAGATAGGTTTATAAAAACCAAATATGTGAAGTTGGAAGGACCAAAAATCACAGGAGAAAAAATAGACTTGTCTTCATTTGAAAAAAAGAAGAAACAACCGGTTGCGACTTCCTCGAAGGGTAAGGTTGAAAAAGAAGACAAAGACAAGAAAAAACGAAAGAGAATACCATCTTCACAAACTCCTTCGGACAAGAAGAACGCTTCGGTGAACGGCGTGGCAAATGCAAAGACAGAAAAGAACAAACACAAGAAACCGAAGAAAGAACAAATAAAGAAACCCGAAGTCAGCGAGGTAGAAATCGAGAAGCAAATCAAGGAAACTCTTGCAAGGCTTTCGCCAATAGGCAAGAGCAAAACCTCAAAACACCGCAGGGATAAACGTCAAATGGTTTCTCAACATATTCAGGAAGAGAAACAGCATGAATTGGAGGAACAAAAGATACTGAAAGTAACCGAGTTCGTTACAGCAAATGAGTTGGCAACAATGATGAATGTTCCTGTAAATAAAATCATTGCTTCGTGCATGACTTTGGGAATGTTCGTTTCAATCAACCAACGCTTGGATGCAGAGGCAATACAACTGATTGCGGACGAGTTCGGATTTACAATCAAGTTTGTGAGTGCAGACGTTGTCGAAGCGCTTTCAAATGAAGAAGAGGAGGATAGAGAAGAAGACCTTGTTCCACGCTCTCCTGTTGTTACCGTTATGGGTCATGTCGATCACGGAAAGACATCTCTTTTGGACTACATCCGAAATACGAACGTCATTGCCGGCGAAGCAGGAGGTATCACTCAGCATATCGGAGCATACGAAGTGGTGTTGCCCGAGAGTGGAAAGAAGATCACCTTCCTCGATACACCGGGACACGAAGCCTTTACGGCAATGCGTGCCAGAGGAGCCAAGATGACAGACTTGGCAATTATCGTCATAGCCTGCGATGACAAGATAATGCCACAGACAATAGAGGCAATCAACCACGCACAGGCAGCAGGCGTACCTATAATCTTTGCACTCAACAAAATCGACAAGCCGGGAGCAGACCCCGATAGGATAAAAACCGAGTTGGCAAACATGAACCTGCTTGTAGAGGAATGGGGAGGAAAGATACAATCGCAAGAAATATCTGCCAAGAAAGGAACAAACGTAGATTTGTTGTTGGAGAAAGTACTCTTGGAAGCCGAAATGTTGGAACTCAAAGGCAATCCTAACAAGAGAGCAAAAGGAACCGTTATCGAATCTTCTCTTGACAAGGGAAGGGGATATGTTGCCAAGATATTGGTTCAAGACGGCACGATAAGACAAGGAGATGTTGTTTTGGCAGGTTCTACATACGGAAAAGTCAAAGCCATGTACAATGAGAGAAACAAAGCTCTCAAAGAAGCAGGACCTTCGACACCGGTGTTGCTTTTGGGACTTAACGGCGCTCCTCAGGCAGGTGATATGTTCAATGTGATGATTAACGAAAAAGAAGCCAAAGATTTGGCAAACAAGAGAGCTCAGTTGCAAAGAGAACAAGGCTTGAGGACACAAAAGCACATCACATTGGACGAGATAGGACGACGAATAGCAATAGGCGACTTCAAGCAATTGGATTTGATAGTCAAGGCAGACGTCGATGGTTCGGTCGAAGCACTTTCAGACTCTTTGTTGAAGCTCTCCACTCCCGAAGTACAGGTCAATGTTATTCACAAGTCGGTGGGACAAATCACCGAAAGCGATGTATTGCTCGCCACAGCCAGCAATGCAATCATCATAGGATTTCAGGTAAGACCTTCGGTGGGAGCAAGGAAACTTGCCGAACAAGAACAAATAGACATAAGATTGTACTCGATTATCTACACTGCTATAAACGAATTGAAAGACGCAATCGAAGGAATGCTTTCTCCGGAAATCCAAGAGAAGATAGTGGCAAACCTCGAAGTGAAAGAAACATTCAAAATTTCAAAAGTCGGAACGATTGCAGGCTGTTTGTGTTTGGACGGAAAGATAACTCGCAGCACCAATGTCCGCATAATCAGAGACGGAATAGTGGTTTATACCGGAAAATTGGCATCACTCAAGAGGTTCAAAGACGATGTTAAGGAAGTGGTGATGGGACAAGATTGTGGTCTTAACATAGAAAACTTCAACGACATCAAGGTTGGCGACATCATTGAGGGATATGAAGAAGTAGAAATTAAGCGAACGTTGAAATAAAACAGAAGTTTTTGCGTTAAGAGTTTGCGAACTTTTTGGCAGGAAGAGCCTTTTATTTGGATTGCCCTCATAGTTCAAGGGATAGAACGAAAGTTTCCTAAACTTTAAATGTAGGTTCGAGTCCTACTGGGGGTACGGGGTAAAATAGGGGTCAAAAGACCTCTATTTTTTTTGCTATATTAGTAATATATATCAAGCTATTGTGTTGTAAATCTGATTTTTTAGAATAATAAATACAATATAGATAGTATCGCTTATCCAACATTAAATGGTATTATTATAAACTCGGTGGCTTTGTCAAAATCCGCAAAAATGTAGTACTTTTGCAGACAAATGTTTTACAAATGTTTTACAAAAGTGCAACAAGGACATAATTAAGAATATGGCAACAACATTCAAGGCAGTGGTGCTTGCTCACCAACAAAAGAAAGACGGAACATATAACATTAAGATAAGAGTATCCCACGAAAGAAAGACTAAGTACTTATCAACGCCATGGTATGTAGTAAAGAAAGACCTAACAAAGAGTTTGGAAATAAAGAACCAGAAGTATATTGATTTGACTTTTGATTTAATACGAAAGTATAGAGGCATCTGTGATGCGACAGGAGAAAACTTAAAGACTATGTCGATAGAGCAAGTTATAGAGTTGCTTACCGAAAAGAAGAGTGATAAGTTTGAGTTGGACATAGTAGATTATACTAAAAATCAGATTAAGATAATGCAAGAAACAGGGCATGAGGGTAATGCAACCACATACGAAGTTGCAATTAACTCAATGATTAGATTTGCAGGGAGAGACAAAATTCAAATATCCGAAATAACTGCAAAGTTTCTGCGTGAATGGATTGATTGGATATATGCTCAACCAACTATAAAAAAAGGATTTGCAGCACATAATTACCTCAATAGAATGCGTGCTATACATAACAAGGCAAAGAAAGAATTTAATGACGAAGATGCAGGAATAATTCGTATTCCCAACTCTCCATTTCTGCACATTGATTTTCCGAAACAACCTGCAACGAGAAAGAGAGCTTTAAGTGTTGAGCAGATAAGGGCTATTGCAGAGTTAGAATATACTCAAGGTATTCCTCATAAACTTAATCGTTTTAATTTTGCTCGGGATATGTTCTTATTAAGTTTCTGCTTGATTGGTATGAATGCTGTGGATATGTATAACTGCACCGACTATAAGGACGGAAGACTTACTTACCAGCGTTCGAAAACTAAGAATAGACGAAAGGATTTTGCTGAAATATCTATCAAAATAGAACCGGAAGTGCAAGCGTTATTTGATAAGTATAGAGATACAACAGGTAAACGTGTATTCAAATTTTATCAGATGTATTCTAACGTTGGGACAATGAGTGCTGCCATCAATATTGCTCTGAAAAAGATTGGAAAGATAATAGGTGTAGAAGACTTGGAATTTTATTCAGCAAGACACTCATGGGCTACGATTGCAGTAAATGATGCACAAGTGGACAAATTTACTGTACACACTGCATTAAATCACGTAGATGACGCCATGCGGGTAACTGACATTTACATTAGGAAATCGTGGGACACAATCGACAATGCAAACAGGAAGTTATTAGACTTATTGAAGTTGAACTTAGAAGACGTTGAAGAACCAAAATGGGATTAAGAAAAAGACTACCTGACAATCAATTCAGGTAGCCTCAACAAAAACCAAAAGAATATGAAAAAATTACCTCAGTCTGTTCGTCATACGAGGTTCGTAATCGACAACGCACCCATAGATGCTTTCTCCTTGCGATAATTTGCCAAATAAGGCGATGCGAAAGTATTTATACGGCGTACCACTAAATCCTCTCATATATCCATTGTTGCTGCTATATACGATATGCCAATGTTCTAAGTCGTTCGAGCCGTAAAGGATTTGACAAATCTTAGATGTATCAAACTTTCCTCTCTGAATAACTGTGCTTATCGTTTTCAGAACATCCGGCATATCTAACTTTAGTGGTCTTGTAATCATTAAGACGGGTGCTTTTTGTTGAGTTGTCGCCGACAAATCAACAAGTGTCCAATCTTTACTAACTGCTAATGCTTTTGGATAAGCCAAAACTACTCTCCATAAATTAGAATGTATCAATCCCCATGTCTTAGTTCGTAACGAATATATATACGAATAATTATACCCTGAATTGAATACTATAATACGAGCATTAGGATAGTCATATATCATTTGACAGTTGCTTATAAAAACATCGAAAGGTTGTATATCCAATAAAAGATCTGGTTTGTACTTGTCGAATAATATCTTTACTTTGGGCAATGGTGCTAAAGGGATAGAGGTGTCTGTTGATATATTATCTGAAATACATATAGTATTTGAACCTGAAAGTAACATTATACCTTGCCTTGTGGCGAATAAAACAGCGTTATCAATTTGTGTAACGCTTTTCTCGGATATTAAGATGTCTCTTGTCACCGGATGTACACTTCTAATTCCGCCTGTGGCGGATATTTCTAATGCCCATACTCCTTCGGTTGTGAATGCGTACAATGGGTATTGACCGAACTGACCCTGAGACAAGGCTTGTGTTACTGTTGCTAATGCTATTATCTTACCTGTACCTACATTGTTTATTCCAAGCAGCGGAAAGTAAAAAGGATTGTTGATTTCGCTCGAATAAATCTTGGAGTCAATGGAATAAACTCTCGATTCAGATACCGGTTCCGAGGGGTTATTATCTGTATATTCATTAGGCACAGGAATTATACCCATATTTATCTTATAAAAGTAATAAGCACCGTTTAGAAAAGGGTGTTGTTTTAATTGTTTGGTGATTTTTCTGAATTCCGGTCCTCCTGTTCCATTTCTTGTCTCTATTATTTCAACCTGATATGCATATCTGCTCGGATAATAGAGATATACAAAATCAGCATCATCTCCAATGTTGTCTCCAAATAGCAAACTTGTACTTTTGACGACTATTTTTTTGCCGTCAATATTTAAGTGATAATAGATTTCAATATATCGAGGAGGGTTCATCTCGGTAACGTGAGCAACAATTGATTTGGGTCTAAACCCTGTAAAAATCTCTTTTTTCAAGTTTGCAAGATACAGCTTATTGTTGTAAATATATGAGAACCCCGGTATCAATCTGTCGTGTGTATCATAATCATCAGTCATTACTTCTTGAATGAGAAGATTTGAAAAGTGTTTTTCCGGTATTTTAATGACTTTTCTTTCGGATATGGATAAATCTTCAATAGGTATTGATTTTAGAAAATAGAATGTTGAGTTATCTGTTATATAACTGTTAAAGACTTCATCGGAATAAGTTGGCAACTCTAATAATATTACCTCTGGAACTCCATATTCATCGTGATACCAATCAAAGAACCTATGTCGTCCATAGTTTGTTTCACCATCTTTCTTGCAAATAGAATAGTCTTCAACATTATCAATAACATTTTTTCTTACAAATCGCGTTACTTCTCCGTTTTGGTCATACGAATATATTGGTTTGGATATAAATATATCAACGGACACAACTATATCTTTCCAATTTTTAAGAGCGTTAAATTCATCGCCAGAAATCAGTGCTTGATAATCTAAGTCATGGACGATGCCCGATAAATATGAAGGCACAAAGTTTGATGAACTTGATAATAATCTTAATGGTATTGATGTGTAAGTTGTCATGAGAATTGGTGCAGAGTGCATAACTAAGCTGCCATCATACAGCCTAAGCGCATATCTGACAAAAAATGGGAATAAGAATTTGTTGTCATTGATTGATCTATCAGCAATGAATTTGTTGGCAGCTGCCAAAGCTTTTTGAGTTATAGATATTTTGTCAAAACCTGTAAGATTAAGAGTTAGTCCCATCCTATCTAAGTCATAGGTGCCATTGAATGATGGAAGATCTACTTCGCTTCTTATCATTGTGCCACGTAATCCGAATGATAAAGGTATTTCCGGCAGCTTGTCGCCTAAATAATCATAATCATTTTCTTCTGCTCGCCAGAAGAAATACATCATTCGTTCGTTGGTTATTATTATCAATATATTACCGATAGTTGTTGCTCTGATGAATTGCTCGCCGCCTCTAAAACTTACTAAAAGTGTTGCATTATCGGCAGTTACTTCTGATATGTCGTTGGAAAACCAATAGACAAAGCCTCCATTATTAGTAATTGATATATAATGAGTGTAATTTGAAGTCTTATGTTCTAATATAATCTCTTCGCTATTTCTCAACTTGATAAGTTGTTTTGGTTCAAACAATGGTTCTTGATGCGAATTTTCTTGCACCAAGCCAAGAGATAAAGACAAATCCCCATCTGTACACTCGTAGTCAGATGTATTTGATGTATAACCATTATATCGAATTTCTTTCAGCATGGTAAAATGTTTTGTGTTATTATTGGTATTACTGTGCCAAATTGAGATAGAGTTATCGGAGAGCCACAAGGCAGACATACTTTATTCTTATCGCATCCGTTACTCTTAGATAGTATGTAGCGGCAGAGTGTAATTGATGAGGCGATGAAATGGTGTCCGTTCTTGTTGGAGCAGAATACCATTCCCTCGTGTTTGCCGACAACAGGCGCACGATGCTTGACATATAAATAGGTTTCCTCTTCGTCTATCACTATGTCAATAACATCGCCACTTGTCAATCCAAGAAACTTAGATACTCGTGAGGATATATTGATACGTCCACTTCTATTAAAAGTAATGTCTGCTTTTCGAGTATTGCCTAATATGCTTTTCATTGGGTTTCTCTATTTGATAGTAAATTTTTTGTTTATTGTCTTGTGTTTGCTGCAGGGAAACAGACAACTTGATACATTGAGTTGCGGGCAAACCGTAATCATAGAAAATTTGCCCGACAGATGGACATAGCGTCTCAAAACCTATACAACGATATCTGTTGTTATATTGTATGTCGCACATCTGTGTAGATTGTTCAATACTTGGATTTGTCATAAATCCATATAAATGAGTACTTTTTATGCGAAATACAAATACTCGTGCTATTTCGCTCTCTTTGGCGTTGCTCTTAATGTGGTTGAACAACGCCTTTGAGAGAGTGATAGAATTGTCAGCAGGGTCGGCAATGATGTAGTATCGCATCGACTGTAACCATTTTTTAATTTTCCTAATCATATCACAAAGATAGATGCTAAATTAAACATAAGCAGTTTAACTTTTTACACATACCTTTCGAGAGCGAAAGGACACTGTTTCAACAAAGCTGAACGATAGAGTTGTTTCTATCTCCTTACGATGTTTGTCGGCAGCTTCCCGAGATGAAAAGATGTAAGAACAAATTTCTTGCTTAACTACGCCTTTTGTTGCAATTATATTGGCATAGTATTTGCGACCAAATAGAAATGCAATGATTTCTTTTAATACTGTTGTTTGCATAATCAATCGTTATTAAATAAATTTGTCTGTTTTGGTAGTTGAGGCGTGCCAACAATTCTATTGACACGCTCAATTTCCCTGTCTATTTCGGCTTCGAGAGCCTTACTATTCTGCAAAGCTGATAATGTACGTTTTTTGAAGTACTCTTTTTGTGCCTTTCGCATAAGCGAGACCTTTTGAAAAAATGTTTTTGCGTCCATATCAAGCAGCGTTCTTAAAGTGTTCTTTGAGTTTAGTGCATAGAGCCTCACACCAACGGCGAGCGATGGTAACCTCTACGGCATTGCCGATATACTTCTTTTGCTCCGCCTGCGTTCCTACCAACACATAGTCCTCGGGGAAACCCATAATCTTTTTGAGTTCGGAAACTTTGAGCATACGCATCTTAATATCTACGATGCCGTATAGAGCCATAAATTCCTTGATTTTAGCCGTCATTGAGCTGTCGGTAGTATAAACCTCTATCGCAGCTTCTCCGCTCTCCGTAGCGACCAAATAAGGCGGCATTTTATCCATTCTCGTAATGAGTGTGAAGCAAGGTTTATCGACCGAGCCTCCGGGCGACTTGTATTGAGGGTTGAGAAGATAATGTCTCTTTACTGATACAAGGTTGAACTTTGGATTTGTCGTTACTATATTGGCAGGCTCTTCCAATGAAGCAGGATTACCGTTGCCGTACTGCATATCAATAAACCGTTCTGTCTGTATGATAGAAAGGCGGTCTTTTGTTGTCAGCGTTGGCGATGCTCCATCAATGGAATGATTATGCCCATTGCCATAATATGCCGAAATAAATGCGTGGTGGTCTTTGCAGGTGATTGCTCCGGCAGGTGCTTCGACCGACACGTTTTTGCTCATTGGGTCGCCACTGAACTGCTTGGAAAGAAACGATACCTTTACCAATCCGAGGCGGTTTTGCGTGGCAACAGTAGGGCAAGGCTCATCAATGGACGGCGGTATGTGCTTTCCTGTTCGCTTATTGACTGAATTGTACTTTGCAAGAAACGCATCTTTACCACCTGCTACAAACTTTATCAGCCCTGCATAGATACGCTCCAATGTAGCCTCAACAAGCGGTTTCTTACGTCCGAAGATACTATCGCCCTCATCATCAAAGTCCAGACACTCACGCACAGGTCGCCATTTCTCCAAAGAGCCAAACAATGATTTAGAACCCTCTTTGCTGTGTGTGGCTTCGGGGAACGTTATAGGCAAGCCTTTCTTGGCAAAGATACCGAAGAAGCGTTTGCGTGAGGTATATGCACCGTAATCGGCAGCATTGAGTATGCGGAAATCAAAGTTATAGCCGTACTTCTTGACGTTGCGCACCCAACGTGTGTAACTCTTGCCCTTATCCATTGATACAGGCTTTCCGTTTTCGTCCACATCGCCCCACGACATAAATTCTTCTACGTTCTCAATCTGAATGTAGTCGGGGTTGATTGCTTCGATATAACGGAACAGGTGTTCAGCGAGTGTGCGGCTATCTGCATCACGAGGCTTACCGCCTTTTGCCTTGCTGAAATTGGTACACTCCAACGATGCCCACAGCACTACCAACGCATCGGGGTACTGACGGCGGCAGCTTTGCAGATGCGTGAGCAATGGCGAGAGTTCCAATGTTCGTATATCCTCGGTGAAGTGCATTGCCTCTGGGTGATTGGCAGCGTGTGAGGCAATGGCGTTCTTGTCGTGATTGACACAGGCGATAACGGTTGCGCACTGCTTATCATCGAGGCGAGCGGAGTTTACGCCGGAGGAAGTTCCCCCGGCTCCGCAAAATAGGTCTATGTATAGTAGCATCATATCAGTATCTAAAATCTGTAAAGTGAACTATACACCCATTGAATACTTTATCCTCCTTTGGCTCTTTGCCAAAAAACCACTCTTTGAAATCTTGTATAGACAGACCGTCATTTTTGGCTAAGGTGTCTGCATCAAACCATTCTTTACCGTCAATTTTAGCAGTCATGGTATCATTGTCGGAGTGATAATAGATTGCTATTGATTGTATCCCGAGTTTGTGTATCTTCGCTATCTCTTCCATTGACGAGTGATAAGGTCTGCCTGTCCATTGACGTATCGAGACGTAGTAGTTTCCTCGTTCCATTTTCTCTACATTGACTTTCCATAGGTCGTAGTTTTTGCGGATAGTATGCTTCTTTTCTCCGGATAAGAGCTTATTTGCAAAGTCTGTTGCTTCGCCTCGACGACTATGCATTGTCGAGAATACCCGAGAAAGGATTATGACGATTTTATTTTTCATCGCACTCCTTTCCTTTGCAAATATAAGGACATGGAGCATTGTCCAACCATGCTGCAAGTATGATTGCATAGTTCGCAATGTCTTTGAGTGTATCGAGTACTTTCTCGTCTTGTACTTGTGGCTCATGTTCTTGCAATACTAAGCAGCGTTCGATTTTTTCTTTGATACGTAATAAGTAGCTCGGAAATGCTATCTTATACAAATTCAAACTATTGGTGATACTATCGCCATAGTCTGCGTTCTTTCGCTTATAAAGCTCCAAAAGCTCATTAGACATATTTTCATATCTGACCAATGATGCTGATTTTTCTTTTCCTTCCATAACTCTTTATTGATTAGAAATTAAACAGTTCAAAAGCCTTTCAGAAAGGAGAAAGCAATACGAACACATTATCTCATACTGTGCTTTTAATAATCCTTCATCATCTTCATCAATGGAGGGATTTGTATTAAGATACTCTTTTAGACGCTTTTTGCGGTCTTTTAGCTCTTCGTACTCAATTCGTAATCTGTCTATGTATGTTTCGGAGCATTTATATGCTTTTTCAAACACATTTTTAGGAGACCAACTTTCGTAGCCATCAGGATAGACGACATGGTAACCATCACGATATTCGTGATTGTCGGAGTTTGGTCTTGCAAAACCTTTTTGGATTGCTGTAAATTCGTTCATCGGCTCTGCCGATACTGTCTTTGTTCCTGTGTACTGTTTCATTGTATTAGATTGTTATTAAATTGTTGTTCAAATGCCCTTATGGCTGCTTTGTCTTGATTGATTGCGTTTACAATAATGTTGTTGAGGTGTGAGGATAACGATGCTTCAAAAGGAGGCAGGCTGTTAAAAAATCTATATCCGCAAGTAAAGAATAATGGCATATACTTTACATCTAATTTCACTATGTTATTCTGTTGCTTGGCATAGATGAGCTCTTCTTTTAGATAATCCAGATACTCCAGAAGCATAACAGAATACAGATATGTTACTTCGTTAGTGTTAGCCTGAAACCCTGCTATGTACATCTTTGTCAAATTGTACAAGCCTTTTAATTCGTTTTTGGATAATTCAAGATGTAAATCTTTCATTTTTTATCTCGTTAAATAAGACGATACCACTCGTAAATTTCAACGAACTGTTTTCCTGCGTATTCTGCAAGTTTTCTACTTTTGAAGGCAAGACGAGAGCCGTAGTCCGTGTTCGAGTACGAAGAGGCGTAATACGCGTTCGCATAAACAAGACCGCAGCCCGCACCCGCACTGCCACCGCCACGGCTTGTTTTTAAGTTAAACCAAGGATAGTAGCGACGTTCGGTTTCTTCAAACTTAGGTTTCCAACCCTCGTTAAGTGCAGACGTTATAATGCGGAGTTTTAGATATGCAAGCAAATCTTTGCTGCCGGCAGAGGAGGTTATTATCTTCCATTCGTCCAAAAGTTTTCCGGCATCTTCATCTCCACTCATTGCTCTATTGCTTAATTCGGCAAGCGCATCTTCAAATGTTTTTATACGTCCCATTACATCCTGCAGCTTTTTATCATCTACAAGGGTAAGCACGCCATTAACCCATTTTGCAACTTTCCCGTCAGGGATTTCAATTTCTACTTTTCTCATATAGCTATTAATTGATTTTTCTGAATGATTTTTCTGTTCCAAAGTTGATGATGTGCATCATTTCTCGAAATCTGTCGGCAATGCGTTCGTCGTATCGCTTGGCGATGTCGTCAGGTGCAAGGTTTGACGATATGATTGTGCAGAGCTGCTCATCATAGCGATGACATATAACATCAATAATTGCCGTGATGATATCACCGTACACCATGGCTTCTCTGGCTTCTAAGCCCATGTCATCAATACCGAGTATTTCGATTTTAAGCAACTGCTTGTACGTTGCAACATCATCGTAATTGTCTTTTGTCGGATTATTGTATTGTTTCGCAAGATTGACTAACTCCTTTGCTGAGACAATCTTAAAATCTCTGATGTCTGACGTTGTCTCGTTTTGCCGCAAAAAGCGTAGCAATCTTTGCATTGCTCTAATGAGTGTTGTTTTGCCGTTGCCTGCCGAACCGCATAAAAATAACCCAAACGAGGTGTCATTTTCAGATGTAAGCCACTGAGCAACACTCAAAATATGCTGCTTATACTCATCAGTAAGGATAAACTCTCTATGCCTATACGTTACCTCTGCTCTACAAGCCTCTGTGAGCATTGTTACTACTTGATTAGTAGTATAAGGCAACCTAAAACGCACCTTCGTACGTTTTTGTTTGGTTAGGGCTGAGAACAACGCCTTTGCGTTGAGCGTGTCTGTCGGTTTTAACTCTAACATCTTGTTCTTTATTTTTGGTTTTAACTAATCTAAGCCATGAATTAAAGTGTTTTTTTGCATCACTAAGCGATGGATGCCCTCGCTCTTTGCCGTCTGCAATGCACTGCAAACGGAATTCATCTAAACTCTTCTTTATTTCTTCCGAAGAAACAGAATGAAGCATTTGCAGCTGTTCAATCCAATAATCTTCCGATTTGAGTGTTTCGATTTCTTGGTCAAGTGTCATCAGATGTGTTTCTTGATTGTCATCTTGGCTTGGTTTTAGTGTGTCTTTTTGTTTGCCTTTTTTTTCTACTTTTTGTCGATTTGGTTGAGTTTTCTGAGGCGTTAGCGATTGCGGTGCTTGCCTATCATCAAGCAGGCAGTAATCTGTGATGTTGCATACTCTGCGACATTGTTGGCAGATATGACTGTATCGCTCTTGAATACCTTTGGATGTAAGCACTCCGTATTTATCGAATAGTTCTTTGGAGAATAACCCGAGTGTCAGACAGCTCTTAATCACCTCTGATATATACGCCTCGTCAAAGCCCGTCATTTCCGAGCAGATGAAAGGCAACTCTTTATCCCACTCCATGTAATACCCATTCTTATAGATATTACAGAGCAGCAGAGCATATACCGATATGGCTTTACCACCCTGATACTTGATTAGTTTTCTTATTTTGAGGTCGGTGAATATGTCAATATCCATCGGAAAGTAATCCAAACCTTGTTTCGATATTCGTGCCATAGTTAAATAGTTATTCGTTTGTTTTCAAATAATCGTCCACTTCACGTTTGAAGTCGTCAAAAGAATGACATACAACATATTTGTATTCGCCGTCAGCACAGACAAGGTTCTGCCACTGCTTTTGACTGTCTCGCTGTCTGCCTTTGAGTGTTTTCATTTCAATCAGCAATGCACCATAATCATGATTGCTTTTGAGAAGTATGAGGTCTGAAACACCTGCAATAACTCCCTCGGCTTTCAGTTTGGCTGCCGTGGTAACATCACGCCTGCCGCCATTTGGAACGGCGAACAGCCTGCCATTAAGCTGAGGGTATTGGAGGCGGAACCACCGCACACACGCACATTGTATGCGGTGTTCCTCGTCCTTGGGTTTGCGAGCCTTATGCGTTACCATTAACTCGTCAAATGTCAGTTTACTTCTCATCAGAGTTCATGCGGTTTTTTAATTCTTTGCTCAAGACGAGTTTTGCTGTTTTTCTCGCCGGAATGCTGACAATAGTACCCTTGCTGATGTTGCGAGCTTTCTTAGGTGCAGTCTTAACTACCTTGATGGTTGCAAAACCACGAAGACAAACGCTCTCTTCTTTTGCAAGGGAATTACTAATAGCCTCTAACACGCTTTCGGTTGCGGCGATTGCTTGTTCTTGGGTCAATTTCGCTTTCTTGGCTACATACTTGATAATGTCATGTTTCTTCATTTTTTATTGATTTTTAGGGTTTACTATTCTGTTATTAAGGAATGTATTTACTAATTCATCGAAATAGATTTCATCGGTTGGTATTTCATCATCGGAGTTCATAATCTCATTCGCAATAGATTTTTTGCGGTGTATAAGGTTGTAGATTGTGTGGTCGATTGTGCCACGTCCGAGCAGGTAGTAACAGGTTACGTTGTCTTTCTGACCTATGCGGTGCGCTCTGTCTTCACATTGACAGCAGTCGGCATACGTCCAAGCCAATTCGATAAATGCCACGTTTGACGAGGCTGTAAGTGTCAAGCCCACTCCGGCAGCTTTAATAGAGCAGATGATGAGGTTTACATCGGGGTTGTTCTGGAACGCATCGACAGATGCCTGTTTGTTTACTGCACTATCACGTCCTGTAACTGTTACCGCATGAGGGAACACCTTTTGCAGTTCATCTACAACCTCGTGAAGCGAGCAGAACACTATGAGCTTCTTTCCGCTGTCGAGGAATGTGCGAATGAAGTCCACTGCCTGTGCTATCTTGCCTTTGGTAGCAAGAGAGCGTAGTGTCATAAATCGCACGAGTGCTTCCATTCGCATCTTGCGGCGTATCTCCCAATCGGTACACTCGGTGTATTCCTGCAAGTATGCGGCAAGGTCGGCAGCGGCAAGGTTGTATTCCTTGTCATTGGAAATCTCCACATACAAATCTACTCGTGTCTTGTCGGGCAACTGTGGCAGCACCTTTGCTTTCTCTCGACGTATCATGCAGGTTGAGTAGAGTTGTTGAGAGAGTTCGGATAGCGGCACGACAGGTGTGGCAGTCTTGTCTTTCGGGTCGGTGCAGTAGTCTGCCATAAACTTTGCTCTTCCGCCAAACTCGCCGATGCGTCCCAATATAGATAGCTGTGCAATCAAGTCTTCTGGGCGATTGACAACAGGTGTACCAGATAGCAGTATGCGATACTCCTTGCCGACAGACAAACCTTTGGCGAATATTGTCTGCTGTGCTGACGGGTCTTTCACTCTGTGGCTCTCGTCTATGATGATAGATTTGAACAGTTTAATTTGCGGGCAGAATACCACATCTTTGAGCCTAAACTGCTTGCCTGCCTTGATGTCCCACACAAAGTATTTGCGTAAGCTCTCGTAATTGACTATAGCGACCTGATGCACGCCCATTGAGAGTAGATACCCCCACGTGGTGCGGACGTTATTGTCAAGTACAAGTGCGCTCTTGTCGGTGAATTTCTCAAACTCTCGCTGCCAATTTATTTTCAGAGAAGAAGGGCATATCACGAGGCAGGGGTATGCGTTGGCGGTATCAACAATGCCAATGGATTGCAAGGTCTTTCCAAGACCCGGCTCATCACCGATGATGACGCTTTTATTCTCCAAGCCGAAGCAAATGCCCTCTTTTTGATATTCGTAAGGCTCTACTTTGAGGTGGTGGTTGAGTTGCATGCTAAAAACAGATGTTGAAAGGTTTATTTTTAAGCGTTGGGAACTTCTTGACAATATAGTTGCAGAGTGTTTCTTCGGAGAATATAAATTGCCCCCCTTCGTCAAGACCATCAGCCATATATGTTGGCACTTTTATCGTGCCGATAAATCTATCCCTAATCATCAAATCAAACTTGATATATCTTCTATTTTGTTCAGTAGTTGTCATAGTTGTAAGTTTTAGGATAAACACCAATATTGAAATGCCAATTCTTCATACTTCTCACGACCTCGTGTATAGACTTCATCGCCACGTGTGATGAACTTTTTAAATATGCGGCAGTTCTTTTTGCTGATGGCGTAGATAAAATCACGGTTGCTGTTTGCAATGTCCATATACCACGCACGGCTCCTGTCCCAGTCAAAGAAATCAACTGCTTCCTCAAACTCTGCCTGCGATGATGCAGAGGTGGTTTTAAGGTCGCCGCCAAACTTAGCTGCCGTAAGCCACCAATCCCACTTGCAACGAGTGTCGAGAAAGAAAGGAAATTCGCAATAAGTAAACTTCTGAGCTTGATTGACCATGCAGCGTTGTGTCTCTGCATTGCCGAGTACAGCTGCCAAAAAGTTATCGCTCTTGGCTTCGATGCGAAGTGCTTTTTGCATTTCCTGTGCGTGCCGAAACTCATCTTCTGTGTATGGCACATCGTCCACCGTAAGGCGATAGTAATCAACCTTTGACGGCTCTGTAATAAGAGCATCGACCAATGTACCGAAGCGGAAAGCTGCTTCCTTATCGCCGAACTGCATTCGTGGGTGCAAGATGTTTTTCAGCTCTGTGAGGTCAGAGTTGCTGACCTCACTTCTGCTGTAATAATTATCGATACTCATTCTACCTTGCTTTAATGTCTTCAACATATTCTACACTCTCATCTTCGATGTACGTTCCCTCTTTGGCGAGCTTTTCGCAGAATGTTATCTGCTTCTTGAACATCTTGGTGAGTTCTTCAACTGAGAGACGGCAGCCCTCTTTGCTCCACCACATTGAGAGTATCGGCATGATACCCTCGGGATTGAGCAGGTTAATTTTCTGAGCAACTTTAACCTTGGGTTGATAGGTTTGTTGGCTTAAAGATTGTTGCCCAAACAAATTTGTCATCTCGGCTTGTTGGCGTGCCATTTCGGCTTTTTGTTTTTCTTCTTCTTCCTTTCGCTTACGTGCTGCTTCCTGTTCGGCTGCTTCAGCTTGTTGGCGTTGCTCCATTTCAGCTTTAATGCGTGCTGCCTCTTCGGCGTTTGCTTGGGCTATACGCTCGAGGTTGGTTTTTTTTGACGGCAGACGGTCAAGTATATGTTGCTTTGTCGTGCCAATCTCGTATGCGTACTGTTCGATAAACTGTTTTGACAAACGCTGCTTGGTCTCGGACACTACGCTATGTAATTCATCTTGAGTAATGGTTGGAGGTATCCAAACAACTGCGTGCAGGTTGTCGATGTAATCGGCAGGTAGAGTGGCAGAGATTGCTTCGATTTTCTTTGTCGCATCTTCGTAATTGTCGAGAGTGATTGCGTTGTCTATTGCTACAAGCATGTTGCATTTCTCTGTTACAAGTCTTTGGAACTGTTGTTGTAAATCCAACTCGACATCTTGTCGCATCTTGATGCGTGCTGCCTCTAATTGTTGCCTTTCGTACTCTTTGCGGCGGCGTTCTTCTTCTTCTATTCTCTTCTTTGCAGCAAATTGATTGCGGTGTTGCTGTAAGATGTATGGAATTGTGTTACTCTTTGCAGGGTCAATAGCACTCTCCATTGCCGTAAATTCTTTGCGGATGTCATCAAAGAGCTTGGTAACAGGCGAGCGGCGTTCGTTCATCTTCTTGACGGTCTTGCGTGCTTTCTCGATGTACTGTGCCGCACGTTGGTCGAGGTCGTCCGTCATTCCCGACTGCATAATCGCATCGAGGATTTCTTGACCGGCTGCTTCGCATTTCTCGCGAGATATTTTATTGTCCCTATAGGATTGTGGTGCAACAGATATGATTGTCTGTATGTTCTCTTGCTTTATGATTGCTACTTCTTGTGTTGTCATAGTGGTTCGGTTTTAAAATGTATCGTCTGAATTATCTTGTATTTGTACTCCTGCGGTCATATCTTGTGCAGGTGCAAAGTCTTGTTCTTGTTGAGGTGCTGTTGCTGTCATACCTTCTCCAACTCCTCCGTATGGGTCAATAGTTGTAGTTGGCTGCTCTATGATTTCCGACTCCAACGATGAGCCTCGACCAATGTTGAGTTTTGGGTAGGTCTTAAAGGCGTGCTTTACGCATTTTGCCATAAGGAAACCGGTATCAATTTGCCCATCTTTGTTGTAGAGTTCGTTCGATTTGACTACATATTGACGTGTTGCTTTGTCATAGAATGTATTCTGCTTGTCGCTGTAACCTTTAAGGCGCATCCAATCCTGCTCCGTCATGACCGAATAGTCTATCGAACCATCGGCACGAGTAATTTTCAAAAAGCAAGCGATAATCTTGTTGGACTTGCGAGGGAAAGCGGACATATAGTTCACTACCTTTTGTCCGTTCTGTTCACCATACTGGAATGTGTCTCCCTCATAGACGATTACAGGATTGTCGGCGTGGCGTATCTGCCCGGCATTCTTACGAAGTACTAATTCGCCATAACCCGAAATGGTAAGGTTGCAGACCTTTTCCCAGATGTCGCCTCCTTGTTGGTTTGTGCCTACCTTGACATTGCGAGGGATAAGGTAGCAAAGTGCTTGCGAACCCGGTGCGAGTGTTAGACCTTTTACAGCAAGGTCGATGAATGAGTAAAAGATAGATGTACCGGAACACTCACGTAGGTTTGCTTTCTCTCTCAACTGTTGGTTGAAGTAGATTGCCTCTCTCTCGTAAGCCTGTTCTCCGCCTTCTTTCCAAATAGAATTGAACACGTTGATGAATTGACTGCGAACACGCTCATTGCGTATCACATCGGTTGCTTTTGTTTGTTGCAACTCTTGGGCTAATGTTAATGCATTGTTCATGACTTTAAGATTAAATTAAATACGATTGTTGTTTCTTTGTTCGTGGCTGTAAGCGGACTCGAACCGCTTGCTTTCCTTTACAGCCGTTGTCTCGTTGGTTGATTGATTATTGCACTTAATTTTTCTTGCTTGTCTGCCGTGAGTAGTTCGGCGAGAGAATAGAGTATCTTGGAATTTGCGGTTTCTCCTTTGCGGATAGTCGTCAATATACCTGCCTGCTTCCACCGCTTCACTCGGTTCTCTGAAAACATTCGATACGCCTCTCTCTGCGATATTAAATCCGCACTCGGTTTGGTTTGGCGAACGTATTGTGCCGCTCCGAGTTCTGCCATGTGCATACAGAGGTTCTTAATCTCGTATAGGTCTAATTGTATCATTGCTCACTCCTTTCTATCCTTCTCTTCACTCTTGTATTCGTCTATCGAGATATACAGCATGGCACATAATCCGGACAATCCTATTACTGCAGCCAAAACTCCGATGAATGAGCTGATTGTTCCAAGATATATTTGCACGATGACGGCAACTATTCCGAAAATCACTATAATTACACAAAGTATCAATTCGATTGCATTTATTATTTTCATTGCTGTTATGATTTACGCGTTACGAGTATTATTTTTCTTTCACGGTCGGTTTCGGTTGTATAAACTCTATCCCATTTGAAGCCCAACATACTCGCCATACTTCTTACAGTTATAGACAGTGCCGCAGGAAAACTTTTGGTTTCGCCAACCTGCATAGGTTCTAACTCACTCGTAATTGTTCTCTTTTTTGCCATATCCTCTATTATTTTTGATATTTAATGTTTAACTTTGCGGTGCAAAGGTAGTATATTTATTCGTAACGAACAAATACTTTCGTCGAAAAATTAAAAAATTTTTTAGTAACATTTTGTAATGCTTTGATTATTATGAATTTAGAATTGATTAAAAGATTAAGCGAAAATTATACCGGAGGTTTGAAAAAATTGGCAGCCGATATTGGTATGAGCGAACAAAATCTTCATAGATGTATTAGATGCAATAAAATTCAAGCGTCAGACTTAGAACAAATTGCTTTAAAGTTGAATGTAGATATACTTCAATTCTTTGATGATGAGGTCAAATCGATTGCAAATAATATAGATACGCAAACTTATGAGCGTATGCCTATCAAAGATGATAATCGAGAGCTTATAGAGCTGTGCAAGTCTCTTGTTGCTAACTTTCAGCAACGAGATGATGTGATGAGCAAGTTGGTATCAATGGTCAAAGGAATGGAAGAGTAAAATGAAAAAGTTTTTGAAAATTGCAAAAAACATAGGTCTCCTTTATTCTATCATCCTAACAACAATCTGTATCTGCAATATATTCCCCCGTTCGGAAAACCTCAATTTTGATTATTCAGGTATTATTGTTGCCATTCTGTCTATACTTATTACCACCCTGATGGGCTTTAATATTTGGAATGTTATCGACATGAAAACTGAAATAAACAACGCAAAGAAGCAGATTGAAGAGTATCATTCAAGTATTCAGAAGAAACAGGAAGAATTGGATAACAAAATAACCGAATTGGATAAAAAACAAGAGAATATCAAATATTTTGGATATGCTATCACGGATTTTTGTCAAGTATATTCAAAATTAGAGCCGGATAAAAAGGACTATTTTAATACATATTGCAAATCACTGAACGCATTGCGGAATTTTATAAAGACAGACGAAAAGCTTGAATGGTACGCTAATGCTTGTATTAGCAATATGAGTGAAGCATTACGAATGGCTAAGGAAAAAAACGAACAATGTGATGAAGAAACAGAAAAGAATATCAAAGAGTATCTTGATGAGGTTCGGAAGTGTCAGTTGAATGGATTTAGTAAGCATTGGAATAAAATATCAGAACTCGAAAACAAGCGAAACAAACAGGAAGAAGAAACTAATTCAGAACCTAACGAATGAATACAAAACGAAAACTAATTTCAAAGATATTGGGTACTTTGACATTTATTTCTTGCGTACTCCCATGTATTACGTTCAAATCTCATCATGATTGTACTTATGATGATTGTTTCATGATATTCTATAATGGTCATTTAGGTTGTTGCGTCGAAAATTCAATCGATAAGATGTTTCATGTTATTGTGGTTCTGTGGTGGTTTGCAATCATGGGTGGTGCATTAATTCTTAGTAAAAGTAAGAACTCCGTCTCACCTTTTGTTTTTATGAGTACTCTTATCCTATTTGCAGTATTTGGTTCGCTTATTGACCCTGCAAAGTGGATATGCACAATATCGCTAATCGTATCGTTTACCCTTTTTATCGTATCAAGTGTTGTCGATGAAAAAATTCATCAACAAAAAGATTAGCATGTACAAGCCAAAATAAGCCCCGTAGAGCGACTTTCTTTTTACAGACGAAAAGTATTAGTTTTGATGTTTGCGTTGATTACAGCCTATCTTTTGCCCTAAAATGGGATATTTATGAGGCTTCGAGTAACGAACGAATAGTTTCATCAAAAAAATATGCAGGGAGAAAGTGATGAGGTTGTAGCAGCAAAAAAAGTTGAAAGCTTCCGACCTTTTTCGCCGCATCACGAAAATGGTGCAAGAAATCGGCATTGAGTTTTTTCTCTTTGTCGGTTTTCTCTTTTTGTAAACATCGTTAATTCTTAACAAATGCAAATTTCCGCTCTCGCACGCGTGCGTGCATACGTGCGTGTGTACGCGTGGAAGAAGACGAAGAAGATTAATAGTAGATGTAGTAGTAGTATATAAAAGTAAAGGACTCCGAAGAAATGCCCTTTTTTGTACAGTTATTGCCCTTTTTTGTACAAGAATACCCTATAATTGTACATTTATTCGAATAATTGCGCATTTATACCCCATTATTGTACAATTATACCTCATTTTTGTACAAGAATACCCTATTCTTGTGCATTTATACCCTATTCTTGTACAATTATACCTCATTCTTGTACAAGAATACCCTATTCTTGTACAGTTATACCCTATTCTTGTACAATTATACCCTATTCTTGTGCATTTATACCCTATTATTGTACAGTTATAGCCTATTATTGTACATTTATACCTCATTTTTGTACAAGAATACCCTATTCTTGTGCATTTATACCCCATTATTGTACAATTATACCCCTTTCTTGTACAAGAATGCACAAAAATAGCGGTGCTGTCTCCAAGCACCGCTAAAACAAAGAATAAACCGTATTTAATTAACACTTATTAACCTTGTGAGAGCATCTATAATAGATTTTTTTAGATTAAATTAAACTGCCTCACCGGACAATTCAGCCAACCTGTCCTCTATCGTTTTTTTGCTCTCTTCGGTTAAATCGAGAGTTGTTGCTTGTAATTTAGGAGCCACGTAAGCCGCAAATTTTTCCATAGCTGCTACTCTATCCTTAGGGTCGAGTACTGCTATGTCTTGCACAAACATATCAGAGCTGAAATAGCCGTCTAACATTTTGGTTATTGCTCCTCTCACTGCAGATGATGCTTTGTTTGGAGTTCCCTTTGTCCTTCCGCCTGTTTTTTTGCCTTTTGCCATGATATACTGTAATAAGATAAACCTATCGGGCAAAGGTAAGTGATTATTTTTGTCGCGAAAGTATAACATATAACAATCATCATTATGGGAGTAATTGGAGCAGCGATTGAAGCAGCGAGTAGTATTTATGGTGGCTGGAAAGCATCACAAGTGATGGAAAATATACAAGATAACATCGAGAAGCAACAGCAGGCAAACAAAGATTGGTTTGACAGGCGATACAACGAGGATGCAACACAGAGAGCGGACGCTCAACGTATCTTGCAGATGACAGAGGAGAGCATCAAGAAGCGCAACAAGCAGGCGGCAGGTACAGCAGCGGTAATGGGAGGCACGAACGAGAGCGTGGCAGCAGCGAAAGAGGCAAACAACAAAGCTATTGCCGATGCAACATCGACCATTGCAGCTAATGCGGAAGCAAGAAAGGACAGAATTGAGGCGACATACTTGCAAAATGATAACGCATATAATGAGCAGCTCAACAACACAGAAAAAGAAAAGGCTGATGCGATAGCTCAAGCAGTGCAAGGCACAACGCAGGCTGTTTCATCGATAAATTTTTAACATGATGACAACATTAGACGAAATTTTAGGCGGTAGTTCTCCAAATCGAGGATACGCACCAAAAGGCTCACAGGAGTGGGCAGAACAAAATTCGGGAGAGAATGCCCCTGTTTCATCTTCTCCTACCGCTCAAACACAATCGAAAGCAAAGAGTAAGCCGTCATCAGGAGCAGGTGCGCCTGTCTCGGGTGGCGGTGGTGAGGAACTATTCAAGAAACTCAATCCTTATACACCGCTAACGGAAGAGGAGAAGGCAAAAGAGCAGAAAAAGAGGAGGCGAGACGAAATAATCAGTGCCATAGGCGATGGTGTGGCGGCTTTGTCTAATCTCTATTTTACTACACAGGGCGCTCCGAATATGTACACAGGCAAAAACACCATGTCGGAGGCGACAAAGGTGAGATACGACAAACTCCTCAAAGAGCGAGAGGCTAATGAGACGGCTTATTTGCAGGGTATGTTGAGAGCAAAACAAGCTGACGATGAAGCATCGAGAGCTGAACGTAGTTGGCAACGACAGTTAGCTCTTGACCAAGAAGCAAAAGATAGGTACCAAGAACAATTTGAATATCGCAAAGAAAGAGATAAAGCAGAAGATGATTATAGGGAAAAAAGTTTGGAGACTAAGAAGAAAATAGCTGATGATAAGCTTGAAGCCGAAAAAAACAAACCTAAAGGTAACAGTGGTAGCGGAGGGAATAGCAGCGGAGGCTATCCAACACCTGACGGAAAAGTTTTCAAAACTAAAGCAGCTGCGGTAGCGCACATGAGAACTTTAGGATATGGCTCGCCTAATAAAAAATCAAGAAAAACTACTCAATATATCCAAGGCGTAGAGACAGGATACTCGGAAACAACAGTCGAGCCTGATTACGATGATTGGTACGAGTATATCGACAACAAAATAGGTTCACCGAAAGGTTCAAACAAACCGCAACCTCAGAACCAGAACCAGAAGCCCCAAAAAAGAACAAAGCCAATTAAAGTTGTGATGTAGTTATTAAACTTTGATGAAAATGCAAGATAACCCGAAAAAGAAAAAAACACAAGAGCAAACTTCCGAAAGTTACGGAGTTGCCAAAAATTTATACAAAAGTCTCACAGAATTTGGATATACTCCCGATGAATTGGGAGTAAAGGATGAAGCCGAGTTTGTCGATAAGCTCGGCTCTCCTGATAACAGGAAAAAAGTGTATGATGCTGTTTCGCAAGCCGGAGAGTTTGACATTGGCGATTACGAAAGTTATGAACGCCAACTTGCTGATGATTACCAAAAGGCTTTTGAGAAAAAACGGAAGCAGTTCCAAGAGAGACAGAACATTGCTAATGCTGCGGATGAACTGCACAACGCAGGCAATCGAATTGTGAAGAGTGGGTACTCGTTTAATCCGGAGGCGACAAGTCCGAGTGATGCAACCTCTACGTACGGGCAATTAGGCTTTACCGCACAACGTGGTCGCAATAAGGAGGTTGCAGAGGCAGTGCCGCAATATGATAATTCCCAACTATCTATTGTTCAGTTGAAGATGCAGCGAGACAGGCTTATAAACAAACTGAATGAACGGGAAGCTGCGGTAAGGGAACAATATAATAAGGATAGAGAGGAGAAATCCCCATTCGTGCGTTGGGTTGAGAGCTTGAATCGTGCAGAACAGCACGGTTCGTTCTTTCCTGAGGATGTTCTCGGACATGACAAGGAAGCGAATGCTTACAGGGCTGCCATCAGCGAACTGAATGATGTTATCAAGACTGCCGAGGATACTCGGGGCAACACAAGCCCGGGCTTCTGGAAAGGTGTATGGGACGGGCTTTCCGATGGCATGAAGTCGTTCCTTACGATGTCGTATGAAGACATCAACAAGGGTATAACAGCATACGATATTGCGAGTAAGAATAACGGAGTTGCTGAGAGCGATGCGGAGCAAGAGTTCGTAAATGCAATGGCGACGAGTAGCAGTTTCGATAATCTCTACGGGCAGAATTACAGCAGTTTGTATAAGTACGGAAACATGACGGGAGCGATGTTTCCGTTCATGTTGGAGCTTGGCTTGTCGCCGGGGTCTCTATTCTCTGCCGGTAGCAAAGGTGCGGCGAAGATTGTCGGCAAGCAGACGATTAAGGAGATTGGCGAGCAAGGTGTCAGGAAGTACATCAAGGCGAACGGTGTAAAAGGCGCCGGCAATGTACTTGTCAAAAATCTTGGAATAGTCGCTGACGATATAGCTAAGGCTGCAATCACCAATGCAACTCTTGGTGCAGGCGGCGTTGCTGCCGATGCGTTGGGCAGAATGACAGGCGGGGTAACGCAAACGGGAGATGGCAAATTCAAGATTGAAAAAGGCAAGGATATAGACGAGGCTGTATGGCAAGCAGGCATGAGCAATCTTATCGAGGTGTATTCCGAGAGGTTAGGAGGTCACTTCGGGGGCATCGAGAGGGTAATCGGTGATAAGTTGAGCAAGGTGTTCTCACCCAAGTGGCTCACATCTGTGCTATCGACAGGCAAGATGCAGAGCGTTAAGAACCTATACGGAGGCGTAGGCAAGGTATTCGAGCAGATGGGTATCAGCGATTACTTCGGAGAGGTCGGAGAAGAGTATCCAGGTCAATTACTCCGTACAGCGTTCAATCTCGATGACGCTTATACCGAAGATGCCGACGGTAATAGGGTTAATCTTTTGTTTACCGAGGATTTTAATAAGGATATACTTGTCGGTATGGCTCTGTCGATGGGTGTGATGGGTGCGGCGAAAGGTGGATTGACTGCGGCGGGTTATGCGAAGTATAATCATGATGTCAATAAAGCTGATGCAAGATGCGGCGAGGTATTCGGACAGCAGGAGTGGCAAGGTATAAAGAATACTATCGATAACACCACCAACGAAGATATGGGGGCTTTGTTCAATGCCATTGCGAATGATGATACGATGAATGAGCGTGAGAAGATGGCTGCGGCTGACTATATCTCCAAATCCATGACGTTGCGAGGCTTCAACCTTTCTGTCGCAAGAACAGGTGAGGAACAGAGTTCGGAGCTTGCTAAATTGAATACAAGCTTCTCTCGTGGTTACAACTCTACCGATGCACAGGAAATGACCGATGCTAATAATATGCTTGACTATCAACGGCAGAGAATGATTGATGTTGTCGGTACTGATGAAGATGCTCTCGATGCTGTTGATTGGTTAAATGAGGCAAAGAACGCTCCAAAGGGAAGCGAAAGAAGACAGGTAATTCTTGACTACCTCAACGCCAAGTATGTGCGTGATGGCATGATGCAGCGAGTGCGTGATGACATCGATATGCGTATAGAGGAAAGCAATGCAATGGTTGATGCACATACCAATAGCACTACAGGTATGATACAGGGCGCAACGATGAAGCAGGATGACAGACGTGTGTATGTTGTTGGTGGGAAAGTTTTGCCTTATTTGGACGGGACAGGTATTGATGCCGCAAACTCTGATGAAAGCATAATAGTACGAGATGCAGAAACAGGAGAACTTGAACAGGTGTCTCCTGATGCTATTCTAAGCATAGATGAGGCATTAGACCCTGCTGCCGAGAAACAGACTGCAGCAAATTTTATTCGTATTCAGTATGCACAAGAAGCAGCTGACAAGTTTAACGGTGTTGTTACATTCAATCCGGGAGATACATACACCATTACAACTGCTAACGGCAATCAAATAGATGTGCAGATTGTTGCAAACGAAAACGGCGTTATATATAACGGAGATGGTACTATAAATGTGTCAGACGGCGAAACAGTCTTCCCGATTGCAAAAGAGATTATACAGCAGCAGGTGGACGAGGCAAACATTGCGAGAGTTTCACAGTTTGAACAGCAGAGAGCTGCCGAGAATGCAGCCTATCAGCAGGCTATTGAGGAAGAGAGCAAACCTCAATATGCAATCAACGACAAAGTAACGCTAAGAGATGCAGACGGAAATGTAATACATGGAGAAATCGTAGATTACAATGAAGCAGATGATAATTTTGTCGTCGATGTTGATTTTCCTATAGGAGGAAAGTATGTACCATTGCTCTCTCGCAATGAATTAGAGAGCATGGTTGTAGAGCATAACGGTACAGAGGTCAATCCTATCAACACGGAAGCACAGAACATTATTCAAGAAATAATTACAGAAACCAATGAAAATGAAAGTGATGCAACAGAAACCTCAACGGAACAACAGCTGACTGCATTTGAACGTATTCCGAAAGACGAACAAGGTAATCCTATCTATGAGCAGACCGACAGCGATACCGCTTGGGACGCACTCCTTGAGCAGACTGACGGTGATGAGGATATGGCACAGACCGTAGCCGAGCAAATGGTTGCAGACAAAGAGGCTGCTTTGAAGAAAGTGGAGAAAGCCAAGTCGAAAGGCGGTACTACCATTGCCGAGAAGATTGCTGCCGAGAAAGAACGCAAGGCGGATATTGATGCAGCCAAGCAGGAACTTGACATTTGGCAGAAGATTGCAGGAACTGCCAACCGCAGAAGAATGGATGCAGAAGCAGAACGCAGACGTGTTGCTGATGCAGCCGCAGCACTCCGCAAGGCAGAGGAGGAGAGATTGCGGGCAGAACGTGAGGAGGCGGAGCGCATCGAGCGTGAAGCCCTCAACGGCGTTCCAGATATTATTGACGATAATCCGCAAGATGCACGAGCAAGAGGCTATAGACGTGTAAATGGCTATAAGATTGACAGACAAGAGCCTTTGCAGGCATTGCAAGGTAAGGAGGTCGGTGTTAAGTTTAGTAACGATGTTATTTCTAACGGTCGTGTTTCAGTAATCGATGCAGAGCAATTACAGCCGAGCCATATTCAAGGTGTTCGCAATCCTTTACATTTCATTGACGAGGCACAGCCAAAGGAACGTAATGACAAGGCAAGCATTGTTTCTGCACAAAGAATAGCTAAGAATGTTCGTCCGGAAGAGATTACATCTTCCGTTACTGCATATACAGGCGCTCCTACAATAAACGCACGAGGAGAGACAATACAAGGTAACAACCGAAGCGATGCTCTCCGTCTTATGTGGTCGCAATACGAAGACCAAGCAGCAAAATATAAGCAGTACTTGATTGACCATGCGGAAGAGTTTGGCTTGAACGCTGAAGACATTGCAGCAATGCAGCGTCCTGTTCTTGTGAATATGATTGACGTCAGTGATGAAGATGCCATTGCTCTCGGTCAGTATGTGGCACAGGACACTGAAAGCGGAGGAACAGAGCGTATAAAGCCGAAGAACGCAGTGCAGAAAATGGGAGCAGATATGCGAACATTCGCTAACCTGTTGCTGAAATCGACCGATGAAGAAACCTCATTTGCAGGGCTTGTCGATAAAAACGGAGTTGAGGTATTGAATTGGATGAGCAAAAAAGGCTACATTACACCGACACAATACAAGAGTGCTTTCGATACCAAAGGTTATATTACGTCAGAGGCAAAGAACGATTTGCGAGGCATTATGTACCAGAGCATCTTCAAAGGAGGAAGCACACGGCTTGAAGAGATGTTCAATACTATGCCTGCAAAGGCTCAAAAGGCTATACTCGCAACTGCATTCAGAGATTATGACAGCCCGAAGTCGGAAAGCATGATTGAGGAGATACAAAACTCTATAAGAGCTTACTATACTTTGTCGCAAAGCGAAGACTTCATGAACGCAAAAACGTTTAAGGACGTGCGTTTGGCTGTTGAGGGTTGGAAAACTCAATATCAAATTGATGATGCAACAGGAGAGAGTTATATTCCTGCCAATAATTTCAGTAACTTTGCACTGCTTTTGGCAGCAATGTACAAGGGTCAGAGCCAGAGCGTCATTCAAGGCACATTCAACAAGCTTTACGACCTTATTCAAGGTACGCAAGAGGCAAACTTATTTGAAACACCTGACAACACTCCACGCACTCTTGCACAAGCGATTAAAGAAGCATTAAATATAGATTACAATGGACAACAAGGAAGCAATGTATTGGTTGGCGATACTTCAACAAGCCAACTCGGGCAGCAAGGAAGCACAGGAGATGCTGCAACAGGAGAACGAACTAAGAACGGAAACAGGACAACCGACAGTGCAGGAAGCGTTGGAGGAGATAGTAGAGGAATACGAATTGAGGGCGAGAATAGAGGAAATCAAGGCGAGGAAACGCAATCAGAAGAAGTAATTGGTCGTTCCCTCTCAGCCGGTGAAGCAGAAAACTTCATCGCAGATATGGAGGAGAATGCGGACACTGCTCCTGATATAGAACTTACTATTGAGAATTGGGATACTCTATTTGGGGAAAATGGCACAGTGAACACTCCTATTGGCGAGGTTAAAATGGGAGAAAACCAATTTGCTAAACTTATGCGTCAAGGCAGAGAGGGCAAATTGGGAATGATTAAGCCTACACTTGAACATCCTCACGCAATAGTAGAAGACATTAGTGAAGCAAAAGAGGGAGATACTACTGAAAGAGCGTCATCATATATCTTTATCCGTTCATTCAAGAAAGCTGACGGCTCTCGTTATTATTATTTTACTTCTGTAACAGTAAGTAATGACGGTAAAGAGGTTGTAATATCAAATCAAGAGAAGTCTAAAAAGAGAATATCCAACCTATTACAAAATGGAGTAATAAGTTGGATAAACAAGAATGTTCAGTCTGTATCCGAAGCACAGAGCGAAGAACCGGTTCTTCTTGACGATTCGCAGGCTGCAACCCAAGCCGATAATAACACAGCCTCTCTCGGTATCAATTCGTCTGAACTTTCCAATGGCAAAGATACAATAAATTCTCAAACTACCAACGTATTAGACGAAAAAAGTGCTATTTCTGTTCAAGAACAGGTGCAGGCTGCCGAAGCGGAGGTGAACACCAATCCGACCGACAAGCAGAAAGAGGCAGGCAACTACAAGAAAGGACACGTTCAGATTGGCACATTCAATGTAACCATAGAGCAGCCGAAAGGCTCTGTCAGAAGCGGCGTAGATGCTGACGGCAAGAAATGGGAGGTTGAAATGCAGAACACATACGGCTACATCCGTGGTACTGAGGGCGTGGACGGCGACCATATAGACGTGTTCCTGTCTGATGATATTGACGGTTGGGACGGACATAAAGTGTTCGTAGTGGACCAACGTAATGCGGACGGCAGCTTCGATGAGCATAAGGTTATGCTTGGCTTCAACAGCATTGAAGATGCTGAAGCCGCCTATATGAGCAACTATGAAGAGGGGTGGCAGGGACTTGGAGCAATTACAGCCGTCAGCATTGAGGAGTTCGAGAAGTGGATAACCTCATCACATCGCAAGACCAAAGCATTTGCAGAGTACAAGAGTGTCAAGACCACCGAGGGACAGAACGCATCGGCAGAAAGGCGCAACCTTGCAGATTTCAAGGAGGGCGATGTTGTCCGTGATTACTACGACAAGAAGTTGTACCGTATCAAGAAACATTCAAAGAATGGTGTTTCTACCATTGCTATGCTCGATGAGGTAGGCAATGAGGTAGGCACAACACAAATGAACGCCCACAACAATAGCCGTTACAGCCTTGCCGAAGCACCTGTAAAGGCAGAGACTCCGACTATATCACAGGAGAGTGAGCAAGTCAGCGACCAAGATGATGCACCTTACACTATCGCTCCGGCACAGTACACCACCAAGAAAGGCAAGGTTCTCGATATGCACCTTGTAAAACTACAATTTGAAATGCGTGATAGTGTAAAGAGGCATGCATCATCGTACGCAAAATACCTCAAAGGATGGTGGGATGCGAAGCAAGGAGGGTTCATGATGCGAAGCAAGGAGGATGCAGAAAAATTGGCGGAATATGTTGTAGATGCCCAAGAGCAGGATCCTGTATCTCTTAATGACATTCAAGCGTTGAACGATGGCGATGTCGTATTTACTGAACCTAAACAGCCAAAAGAGCAACCAAAAGACAAAGAGTATCATCCTATTTGGCAATACTCTATCCATGTTGATGCAGACGGTTATACTACTATTAGTCGTGATGATGTGAGTGGAGTTATTCCTATTGGCGACGCTCGCTTCAGATATAGTACAAACAGCCCTGAAGAAATGCTCGACATTCTCCGCAACCCATTGAACGGAATGCAGGAAGCATTAGAAGCTGTAGGTGTTACTCTTGAAAACAAGATTGCAATAAGAAAAATTAAGGAAGAGCGTGAGCAGAAGCGTGCCGAGCTAAGATTGAACGGCGTCAATGGTTATAAAATTGGCGACAAAGTTATATACACACCTGCAAGTGGTAAGGCAATTAAGGCGACAATATATGATTTTGAAGATTTTGGGGATAACAAGCCAGTACTTGATATAGGGCTTTCGCCTGTTATGTATGAGGTTGCAGAATGGGAGAATGTAGAACCAATGAAGCCTATAAAGGAATATCACGGTGGAGACCGAGTTTTCTCATTGAAGCATAATGCCAATAAGGACATCTACATGGCACATCATGTTGGTGGAAAGGTGGAATATGAGTTCACCGATGGAACTAAAGCCAATGCCGATGAAGTGCAAGATGCCTTACCAATTGAGCAGGGTAAGACACAGCAAGAGAAAACATCAACATCCGAAGTCTTGACAGAAGAGTACGTATTACAAGAGGTAGATAATATTGCCAAAGACTTGGCAAACGACGAGGTTATTAAGAATACAATACTTATAAATAACGAAAAGGTTGTTAGAGATTTCCTCCGTGATGAGATTGAGAAATATATTGCCAAGAACTACACCGACTATAATGACGTAAATGTCATTGAAATAATTAAGCGAATGTTTGGTAGCAATGATTTGAGTAAGGCGGAAAATGCTAAGAATAGACAAAACTTCGTTGGATCTATTATATCTCGTGTATTAGAGTTAGTAAACAGCAAGAAATATGTTGTTGCTGATGCGTCGTTCATTGATAATCCTAAGTCTTGGGTTGGACGTAGGTTGAGATGGGGAAATACTGTTTATGAAGTAGATTATATAAAAGGAGATAGTGTACATGTAACAAGATACAATAAAAATAATAGTCCAATTAGCAATATATATTCTATAGATGCTATACAAGGATACCTTCGTGAAGGAACTATATCTTTGGAAGATAATGGTAATACTTCTAAGAAGAATAATAAGAGAGGTGTAGCTAAGAGCAAATTGGTTAATGATAAAGAAACTAAACGCTTTGAGACACTTCAAAACGTACGTTTGCAGGATAAGAACGCAACCGAACCTAAAAACGAGGGGCAGTTCGGACTTGTCAGCGATGAGCGTATGAACGAACTTAAAGAACGATTGCGTAAGAAGTTAGGTGGACAAATGAACATTGGCATTGACCCAGAAATTCTTGCCATAGGTCTTGAAATTGCAGTCGGACATATTGATAGAGGTGTAAAGACCTTTACAGACTTTGCAAAGGTTATGATTTCCGATTTAGGCGATATTATACGTCCATACCTCAAAGCATTCTACAATGGAGCGAGAGAACTTCCCGAAGTTGTTGAGAATGGTTTGGCTTCTGATATGACCCCTTACGATGAAGTGCAGAGTTTCGATGTTGCTAACTTTGACAAACAAGGCGTTGATGCTTTTGCAACAGCAGAAACTATAACAAGAGAAGCGGAGGTCGAACAGGAGGTTGAGGTCGCACAAGAGCGTATTAAGAAAAAACGTCAGTCAAATAAAGAAACAAAGGGAAAAGCAGTAAATTTGCAGCAGCAAACAAGAGGTTTGTTTGACGACATATTTGCTGAAACCAACAAGGCTGATACAGAACTGCATCGCAAATTTGCAATGACTGTAAAGGCTGATATGCTTGCAGCCCTCGACAATGATACTAAACCTTACAGAAGTATATTAGACCTGCGTAAGCGTGCAAGAGAGTTGGGTATTGAGGTAGATAATGACGGAAGAACTGACATATTATTGCAGGAGCTTGTTGAGGACGGATTGGTAAGAGCCGCACGTGAGGTTGTTGCTCGCAATGGTAGAAACAGCCGTGCATCATACGATTTGATATGCAAACTCTATGAAATGCAGCCTACCATTGCCGCACGAAGCAGTAACCGCATAAAGATGCAGCAGTACTCAACACCTCTTCCAATGGCATGGATAGCTAACCGCTTTGCAATGGAGGGCAAAGCAGACGGCAAGGTGTTAGAGCCAACGGCTGGTAACGGAATGTTGGTATTTACTGTTCCTGTTGAGCAAGTGCACGCCAATGAACTTGACGAGACACGATTGGATAATCTGCGAGAGCAAGGATTTGCAGAAGTAACACAGCAGGATGCAACAGAACCTTTTGAGGGTGGTATGCAGTATGATGTTGTTATTGCCAATCCACCTTTTGGGAAACGTGAGGCTGTGGAGTATGACGGAAAGATGATACCCGGACTTGACCCGCAGATTACGTTGAACTCTCTTGCAAGTATGAAAGATAACGGCAGAGCTGCCATTATCATTGGTGGAAATATGGAGTATGCAAGCAATGGTTCAATCAAGAGTATGAAGCCATTCTTCACTTACTTGTATGACCACTACAATGTAAATGGTATTATTGATATGAGCGGTGGACTGTACGCAAAGCAAGGTACTACATTCCCTACTCGTATGATACTTATAGAAGGTCGCAGAAGCGATGAGGAACGAGCGCAGACAGCCGTATATCCTCCTGTTGAGAGTAAGGCTATACGCAAGGCTGAAAGTTTTGACGACCTATATGATATAATTAACGAAGTATTAAACTCAAATGAAAAGACAAATGGAACAGAAGTATTACGTAGCAGAGAAAGGGGACATGTGCCTATCTCTGACAACGCATCCGGGAACTCTGACGGAGCAGGACATGATAGACAATCTCGAAAGAATGATGAGGTTGGAAGCAGAACAACAGGGAGAGGAAGAACCGAATTGGAGAGAACTTCTCAGAGCAGCAAACGACCTATATTGGGAGAACGTGGACAGAATGATACAGTTAGCGAGACCGGGCGACAATCTGATACCATTGGACAGTCTGCAAATGACGGAAGAGGACTTGGACAACGAGCTGTGGGAAATGGGACTCAGTCAGTGGATGGAGTGGAAATTCAACGAAGCGGAGTCGGATTAAAGGAAGAAACCAAGAAACGCAATTTATCGGAAGAAAAACTTCCTTATCGTCCTCATAATACAGCATTCAGACTTGAAAGCGTTGCACCTGCCGCTATGGTAGAAGCAATGGATAATGTGCTTACTCAGATTGAAGCACAGCACGGCAGCATTGACGAATATATCAGAACAGAACTCGGATATGATACCGTTGAGGAAGCACATCAGGCACTTGCAGCCGAGCAGATTGATAGTGTTGCTATGGCTATCTATCAGATGAAGCAAGGACAAGCACTCATTATTGGAGACCAAACAGGTGTTGGCAAGGGTCGCCAAATGGCTGCACTTATTCGTTGGGCTGTAAAACAAGGTAAAAAGCCTATATTTATTACACAGAAAGCAGATTTGTTCTCCGATATTTACCGAGACTTGGTAGATGTTGGAAGTGGAGACCTTGTGCCGTTTATTTTCAACTCACCTTCCGCAAAAGAGAATAAGGGAGAAATGGTTGATGCTAACGGCAATGTAGTTCATCGTGGATTATCTGATGCAGCAATGAAAAAGGTTATGGCATCGGGAACATTGCCAGATGAATACGACTTCGCTGTACTCACCTATTCGCAGGTAAACACTGGCGATGCTATCAGTCAGCAAGAAATGGAGGAAGCAGCCAAAAAGAGTGGCGCACGTACCAAGAAAAGTAAGAACGTCAAGAATGACAAGGCTACACCAAAAGCCACTTTCTTACGTGCCATAGCAGAGGATAATTATCTATTACTTGATGAAAGCCACACGGCAGCAGGTTCAAGCAATACAGGAGCATATCTCCAAAGCATTATACGCACCGCAAAAGCAGCCACATTTGCAAGTGCTACATTCGCAAAACGCCCCGATACAATGCCTTTGTATGCAATTCGTACAGCAATGAGCAAGGCAAAGGTTGAGCCTGATAAGATGATTAGTATCATCGAGAAAGGCGGTGTAACTCTACAAGAGATTATGAGCCGTGAATTGACTAATGCAGGGCAAATGGTACGCAGGGAGCGAGATATGAGCGATGTTATTACCGATTGGAAAACAATCACCGACCCCGAAACCGTTAGACGTGCGAGAGAAAACTATGACCGTACTATAGCTGCATTCAACGCAATTATAAAGTTCCAAGAGGAATATGTAAAACCGATGATTGAAGCATTGGATACGGACCTCGCTATTATGGCAGAGAGTGCAGGTATTAAGCGTGGAACAGATAAAATGGGTGTTGAGAATGTTCCATTTGCAAGCAAGACTTATAACTATACAAAACAGCTTATGCTTGCCCTCAAAGTTGATGCAATTGTAGATGAAGTGGAAGCCGAAATCAATGCAGGTCGCCACCCTGTTATTGCGTTGGAAAGCACAATGGAGAGCAGCATTAAGGACTATGCCGCAGGCGAAATTATTGATGAGCCTACATTCAGTGCAAGCCTACTGAAAGGACTTTACACAGTTATGCAATACACTATCACAGATGAGAACGGCAATAAAATAAACAAGCGATATTCTCCACAAGAATTAGGACCTGCAGGAGAAAAAGCATATTATGAATTGCAGGATTTCATTCGTGAAAGCACAAGCGACATCTTTATCAGTCCTCTTGATGCCATTACCGAGCGTCTGCACGAAAAAGGATATAAAGTCGGTGAACTGACAGGACGTAATATGTATGTTGAAAGAGACGAGGACGGTAGTGTTGTTGTGAAGCGTAGAACTGATAAAGATAAGAAGAGAATGCAGAGGGAGTTCAACAGTGGTATTCTTGATGTTCTTATCCTCAACAAGTCTGCATCAACAGGTATCAGTCTGCACGCATCAGAGAAATTCAGCGACCAACGTCAGCGTTCGATGATTATTGCACAGCCATTGAGCGACATCAACGACTATATGCAGATGATTGGACGTATAGACCGCACAGGGCAGGTGCATAGAGGTTACTACATCAATCTCGGTCTGCCTGTTCCTGCTGAGAACCGTTTTTTGATGATGCTTTCTACCAAGTTGAAGTCATTGAACGCAAATACAACTACATCGCAGGATAGTGAGAGCAACGATGTGGAAGCACCCGACTTGCTCAATAAGTACGGTAGTCAAGTTGTTGTAGAGTATCTCCGTGATAATGTGGAAATATACGAGAAAATGGGTACACCTTTGAAGAAAGGTGTACAAGGAGGCGGACCTGTACAAGCAAGCGAACTTGACGAGTACAAGCCACAAGAAGACGATGCTCGAAAGATTACAGGATATGTAGCCCTTTTGACCACAAAGGAACAGGAGGAGTTTTACGATGATGTGGTAAGACGTTACAATGAATTGATTAAGTACCTAAACGATACAGGTAGCAACGATTTGAAGATAAACGTAATGCCTCTTCGTGCTAAGACGATAGATAGACGTGTATCATCAGAAGGCATTGACCCGAACGGCAGTAATCCTTTTGCACGCAACTCCTATGTAGAAAAGGTAGAAATGGACGTGTTGAGAAAGCCGATGAAAGCCGATGAAATACGCAAGGTTATCGAACAGATAAACAGAGGTATTGCACCTTCTGAATATCTTGAAAGTGTCATAAATACAATTCGCAAAGAGGACGAAGCAAGAATTGCGAGAGAGGAAGAACGTTACGAAAAAGCAAAGGCAAAAGCCGCAGATGATATTACAAAGCAGACAAACAAAATCAACAGACAGCAGAAACGCAGCGAAGAGGAAAAGCGTGTTGCAATAGAAAACTTTATTGAAGAAACCAATAAAAAGGTTGAAGAAAAACACAATAACAATATTCTACGCATCAACCAAAATAACTACCAGATAATGCAATATTTGAGAATGTTCGAAGTTGGCAAGTCTTATCTTGTGCCTGACAATCTCAATTCGATGATATTTGACTTTGCTACTCCTGCTATATTCTGTGGTTACAAAACAAAGGATAGCAAGATTACAGCCTCAACTACACTTGCTGTATTTGCAACACTTGACGGTCGCAGACGCATTGAGATTAAACTTTCAGATATTGAAGCGTTGCGAAGCATTGATAAGATGACCAATGATAATTGGGACGCTGCACGTTCTACTACACTTGATAATTGGGATAGTCAGATACCAAATGAGAAACGAAAAATAGGTTTCATTATGACAGGAAATATCTTGCAGGCTATCGCCGACACACAAGATGAATACGGAGGCTATCCCGGACAGCTCATTAGTTATACTGATATTGACGGTAATGTTCACGATGGTATCTTGATGCCTGATAAATGGGACGCATCAATGCTTAAAACAAGTGGTGCGCCATTGAGTAGCCGTTTACAACAGATAAAGGATTATAAGTCCATTATAAGCCACGATGGAAAGGTTGAAATTACGGGTAGCAGTTGGGCAAAAATGTTCTACCTCACAGTACCCAAGACAAAAAAAGATGGTGCAGTTTACTATGAGAACAAAACATTGTTAAATGCCGCAGGTGGAAACTTCTATCCTTATCGTGGAAAGTTGCGTGCTGATATTCCTGCCGACCGTATAGATGAGGTTGTACAAGAACTCACTAAGTTGGGCGTTAAAGTTAATGAGGAAAGAAATGATGATGACACCCTTTACCGCATTGTCGATGACAAATCAACCATTGAACGGCTTGATGCTGAACCAAAGATTAAGGCTTATCGTGCAATGCAGGTTATTGACGGACGGCTATATTCTCCTATGGCTGCAAAGATTGACGGCAAGCTAAGTTCAGACAATCCATTTGACACATGGACGGAAGCAGAGGAGACAGTATTTGACTTTACACCAGAACAGATTTCCGCAATGGAGGAACTTTCCAATTCTTCCAAGATTGGAAATGTGGAAATCATCAAGGGGAAACTCCGCTACCACAAGGATAGTAAGACAGGCAAGGGTAAATTGCAGTTCCATTTAGTTAAGGGTGATGGTACTGAACTTTGGGCAGCATATAACCCTTATATTCACAGCTCACTTATGATGCTTAATGACCAATTTACTTCTGCATACAAGCGTCCAAACATTGTTGTGGTTGAGGTAGAGATACCAGAGAAAGAGCTAAATAAAGAATATCGTGCTAAGTTTGCCAAAGATACTGTTGGCATGGCAGATTGGAAAGTAGGTCCTGTTGCACGTCAGCTTCCAAGCGACATGAGCCGAAAGGTTATTCTTTCACGTTGGAGCAAGGTAAAGCGTATTGTACCTTATTCGGAAGTTGCAGATAATGTTGCAGCCGTATTTTCTACTGCCGAGCAGAAGAATGGTAAGAAAATGCGTCTTCCTATTGACTCTTTCCACCCAGAGCTACGCAAGGAGTTGGAGAAGCGAGGTTTCGAGTTCGAGTATGGTACTTACACAAAGGAGAAAACCGACAAGAAAGGAAATCTGATAAAGGCATGGGACGAAAAGACAGAGGAAGAAAAGCAGCAAGAGTACAATGGTGCAGCATATATTGATGATGCAGCCATTAAGCAACTAAATGATGAGTTTGGAGGAAAGTGGATACGCCGTGAGGGTGTTTCTACTAATGACGAGTTAGCACAGAGTGAACGCCAGAGAATGGCAGAACGTGTAAATGAACTTGCGAAGAAATTGCACCTTGATAATGTAGAGGTTGTAACTGATGCAAGTACATTAGAGGGCAATAAAAAGAGAGCAAAGGGTTTCTACTCGAAGAGTACAGATAAGATAACTATTGTTATACCTAACCATTCAAGTGTTTTTGACGCTGAACAGACCTTGCTCCATGAGGCAGTTGCCCACTATGGATTACGTCAGCTGTTCGGAAAACACTTTGATACGTTCCTTGATAATGTATTCAACAATGCAGATAATGGCATTCGCAAGCGTATCGTTGCCCTTGCTGCAAAGAACGGCTGGGATTTCCGCAAGGCTACGGAAGAATATCTTGCAACGCTTGCAGAGAATACAGAGTTTGAGGCAGTACAAAGAGCAGGGTGGTGGCAGAAGATTAAGGACTTATTCTTGAATATGCTTCATAGGATAGGCTTTGAGGATTTCGGAAGAGTTACTCTGACTGATAATGAGCTTCGCTATATCTTGTGGAGGAGTTATGAGAACCTTGCTAAGGGTGGCAACAATAGAAGTGTTTTCGGAGAAGCCGAAGATGTTGCAAAGCAGTACGAGTTGAAAGTTGGCAACTATGCGGCTACCAATCCAAATACTCCTCACGCTGCCGAGAGCGATGATGAACTCTATCGTAATGGCGATACATTAAGGGATGAGTATGACAGAAAAGTCCGAGTTCCGAATAAGAGCGGTAGTGTAAAATGGAATGAAAATCTTCCATATAGAATGAAAGAGTCATACCAAGACAGTATGGCTGCGCTGAAAACACTACAGGATTTGATTTCTGAAGAAACAGGAAATCAAATCCAATCACACGAAAATGCTTATATGGCTGAAAACCGTATGACAAGTGAAAATAAGTCGCAAGCAGAAATATATGAGCGAGATTTCTATAACCCATTAAGAAAGGCAGTGCAGGCTCTTATCAAAGCAGGAAGTTCGTATGAGGACTTAAAATCATACATTATAGCAAAGCACGGACTTGAACGTAACGAGTATATGAGAACACAAGCCGAGCAGAACGGCGAAGATAGCGACCGAGATTTTGCAGGCTTGACAGCCCTTACAGGTATGGACAATGTTGCCGAAGCGGAAGCGGAAGCACAACGAATGGTTGATGAATATGAAGGCAAATTCAATACTTCTAATTTGTGGGAGAAAATCAATGCAGCAACCAAAGAAACCTTGCGTAAGAGTTATGATTGCGGTCTAATGGACAAAGCCACATACGAAAAAGTACGTGATATGTATGAATACTATGTACCTTTGAGGGGGTGGGATTGTGAGGTAGCTTCTAATGAATACGAATACCTTACATCAAACAGATTGATGTTATCTCCTGCACTTAAAGTAGCAAAAGGTCGTACAAGTTTGGCGGATGACCCACTGGCTACAATTGGGTTTATGGCTGAAAGTAGCATCGTACAGGGTAACCGAAATAAGATGAAGCAGAAATTCTTGAACTTTATCTTAAACAACCCGACCGACCTTGTCTCTGTAAGTGAGCAATGGTATGTGCTTGACAACGCAACAGGTGATTGGGAAGCAAGAAATCCTATTATACCCGAAAATGCGACAGGCGATGAAGTTGCTGCTATCGTTGAACAGTTTGAGCAGGAAATGGAAGCACTCGGAGATAAAGCCACTAAAAAAAGAGATGGTTTTAAACTGAGTATGAACATTACTAAACGAGAGGGGCAAGAACATGTAGTAAGAGTAAAACGCAACGGTAAGGAATATTGTCTTTACATCAATGGTAGTCCGAGAGCGGCGCAAGCAATCAATGGTTTGACCAACCCTGATGTAAATGATGGTAGTTTGTATAGAGCAGCAAAGGCAGTAAAGCATTGGATGGCAAGTATGTTTACTTCTAAGAACCCTGCTTTCATTGCAACCAACTTATCACGTGATGTTATTTGGGCAGGTACTGCTGTAGCAATCAAAGAAAACGCTGCCTATACTGCGCGTTACACGAAGAATGTTTCTGAATGCTTATTAAAGGCTCAGCTGCCTCGACTACTTGCTAAATTCAAGAATGGAACACTCGATATGAATAACGAGCTGGAACGTTATTTCGATGAGTTTATTCGTAATGGTGGTGAAACAGGTTTTACCCAATTGAATACTGTTGAGGACTACAAACGCAATATCAAGCGTTTTGTAAAAGAGGCGCAGGGCAAAGGCTCTATTACTCAAAAAGCTTGGAACGGTTTATGGAATAGTGTAGAGTTCTTAAATAGAAGTGCAGAGGACACAACTCGTTTTATGGTGTATATGACAAGCCGACAAATGGGTAGAGATATGCCACGCTCTATTTACGACGCAAAGGAGATAACCGTGAATTTCAACAAGAAAGGTAGCGGAGGACTTGGAGCAAGCGTTATGAACTTCGCTTATATTTTCTTCAATGCGACCATACAGAGTTTGGCTAACTTCGGTAAATTGATGGCAAAGCACCCTGCAAAAACCACAATAGCATTAACCCTATTCTCTTCGGCAGGTTTCCTTGTGCCAATGCTAAATTTGGCTATACAGGCTATGCTTGGAGGTGATGATGACGATGAAAACAGTTATTGGGACTTGCCTGAATGGGTACGTAGGAATAATATCGTTCTATATGTTCCTTTTAGCGAGAACGGATATATAACCATTCCATTACCTCACGAAATGAGACCATTCTACGGTATGGGAGAAATTGCATTTTCTTGCCTTATGGGTAAAGAGGAGGTTGAAAACGGCTTGAAGAAAGCTGCACTTGGTTTTTCCGGTTTACTTCCTATTGATTTAACAGGAAATGGAGGTAATGTCGTTGTAAATTTGATGCCTACTATCGTACAACCATTTGCACAGATTGTTGCCAATACGGATTATTTTGGGAAACCCATATATAAAAAACACGAGTGGAACGAAAGATACCCCGAGTGGACTAAAGCATATAAGAGTACTGCTCCTTGGCTTGTTGATGGCACAAGATGGTTGAACGAAAAGACAGGTGGGGATAACGTAAAGAACGGTCATATAGACCTCAATCCGGCATTGATAGAGCACCTTTTTGAAAGCTACCTCGGTGGTGTTGGTAAAACAATTAACAAGTCTCAAAAAACATTGGAAATGTTATGGAATGAGGATTTGAGAGAGTGGCGTAATGTTCCTGTAATAAGCAGTTTCTTCCAAACAGCGGAGGAACAAACGGCAGGTAGTCAGATAAACCGAGAATACTATAATGCTGTCGATGAGATGAGAGATACTCAACATTTGTTTAGTGGGTATAAACGAGAAATCAGAATGGGCAATATCGAGTATGCTGAAAAGATAAACGAACTTATCAATTCTGAGGTATTCAAGCGATATGCGTTAGTAAATGGTTATGATAAAGCCATTAACAAGGCGAGTGATGCACTGAAAGTTATCGAAGATCCAACAAAACGTGAAGATGTTGAGACTATGATTATGAACCTAAAAGTCGAAATGCTTGAGAAGTTGGAAGAGTTAGAGGAACGTAAATAGTTATACTTGAAAAGAATGCTTTTGGTAGTACCTTTGCAGCAAAGCTGCGATAACAGGCTGCTCTCGGCAAAGTTGAAGCAGGCTTCACTCTGCTCTCGTTGGCACTGTTAGTGCGGCTATCCTAAGCATTCTATAATATTCAACGATTATGCATATAGAAAAAGGAAATAAGAGGTTATTATCTATGAGTCGTATCGCTCCCAAGCGTGATACGGAGGAGATAGACACCGTAGCGATGTCTTCACGGCAGTTCGGCGACCGCAGGGCGTTTGATGTGCTGATGGAAGCGCAGCACTATTGGAACATGATGGAGGATTTCCGCAAGGACAGGGAACGAAATAAACGTTATACGTATGGTTTCCAATGGGACGACAAGATTACCGTGGACGGCAAGACTATGACCGAGGAAGAATACATTAAGAGTCAAGGCAGTGTGCCGTTGAAAAACAACCTTATCCGCAGATTAGTCAAAAGTGTGCTTGGTGTTTACCGCAGTCAGAGCAAAGAGCCGACCTGTACCGCTCGAGACAGAGACGAACAGAAGTTGGGAGAAACCATGAGCACTATTCTGCAATGCAATATGCAGCTCAATAGAATGACGGAGCTATATGCCAGAACAATGGAGGAGTTTCTTATCAGCGGTTTTATAGTACATCGCAAGTCGTATGGTTGGCGTAATGGAAAGGAGGATTGTTGGACAGATTACGTACAACCAAACAATTTCTTCATCGACAATAATATGCGAGATTTCAGAGGTTGGGACGTATCAATGCTTGGAGAGGTGCATGATATTTCTTTCGGGCAGTTGTGCGAGCAATTCGCCAAATCACCGGAAGAATACCGCAGATTACGAGACATCTATAAATGGGCAGCAAAGAAAGAATATATAGCATCGTATGCCGAGAGCTTCGGATATAGCAGGTTGGAGAATTATGACTTTCTTTTTACAAGTGAGCCGGGGCGATGCAGGGTTATAGAGGTGTGGCGTAAGGAGCAGAAACCACGTTGGAGATGCCACGACTATCAAAATGGCGATGTCTTCAAGGTTGATATTGAAGACTATCAGCAGTGTGTAGTGGATGTAAACAATGAACGTCTAAGTTTGGCAAAATCGGTTGGTATGCCTGAAGATGAAGTTCCTTTGATTAAAGCTACTTGGTTTGTTGATGATTATTGGTATTTCTACTATCTATCACCATTTGGAGACATATTAAAAGAAGGAGAAACCCCATACGAACACGACAGCCACCCATACGTTTTCAAAGCTTATCCATTCATTGACGGAGAGATACATTCATTCGTGGCAGACGTTATCGACCAACAGAGGTACACCAACCGACTGATTACATTGTACGATTGGATAATGCGAGCAAGTGCGAAAGGTGTGCTGTTAATGCCGGAGGATTGTTTGCCTGATGGTGTTAGTATTGATGATATTGCAGAGAGTTGGACGGAGTTTAATGGAGTTATTGTCTATACCCCAAGCAAAAGCGGCAAAGTTCCTGAACAAGTTGCCAATAATTCTACAAACATAGGTATTGCCGAACTGTTGAATATTCAGTTGAAGTTCTTTGAGGACATTTCAGGTGTTTCAGGTGCATTGCAGGGTAAGCCGGGATTTTCTGGCGAAAGTGCTGCACATTATCAACAGCAAACTCAGAATGCCACTACCACATTGCTTGACTTGTTAGAGAGCTTCAGTTGCTTTGTTATTGATGGAGCATACAAGGATGTCAAGAATATGCAGCAGTTCTATGATAGTAAGAGAGTGTTCAACATTGCAGGCAAGAGCGGCTCACAAATTGAGTACGATCCGAAGAAGATACGAGATGTTGAGTTTGATTTGAGTATTACAGAAAGCACGACAACACCTGCTTATAGGCATCTTGCCAACGACATACTTTTGCAGTTGTGGCAATCGCAGGCAATTAGCGTAGAGCAGTTGCTTGAGCACGGAGACTTCCCATTTGCAGACGAATTGTTGCAGAGCATCAAATCACAGAAAGAACAGTTAGAGCAGGGTAAAGTTCCTGATGGTCTTTCTCCCGAACTGATGGCGAAAGCACAGCAGGGAGCGAATATGCAGGCTGTCAACCAACTTAATAACGCAATGAGTAAATAGTAATCAATAAATAAAATAGCATTATGGACAAGAAAACGATTTGCATAGACTTTGATGGTGTTATTCACGACTATAGTAAAGGTTATCAAGGTGAAGATGTATTTGGGCAAATGATACCAAATGCAGACGTAGGTACATCGGTATTAAAAAAGAATGGTTGGAGTATCATTATATTTACAACAAGGAAGAAAACCGATAAATTGGAGCAGTGGTTGAAAGAACATAACATTGAATACGATTATATCAATGAGAACCCAACACAGCCCGACAATGCAAGCGGAAAGATTATTGCTGATGTATATCTTGATGACAGAGGTATATGTTTCAGAGGTAACTGGGATAGCTGGTTGTTACGAGATATTGAAGAGTTTGAGCCATGGCATGAACGGCAGAAAAGAGAAATAGAACAAATGATTACCTACGATAGTATTTGGGAAAGAGGAAACGAACATCGCATAAAGCATAACTGCTGTATATAGTAATGATAGGAGTGAGGGAGGGATGGATTTTATTCCATCCCTAATTCTCTATCACTTCTTTGTAGTTTTTCGGACGTGTTTATTGTTCTTTTTTGATTTTTTAGATATATATCCGATACTACCTCGTACATTATCTAATGCATTGGGGTTGTTGGTTAGCGTTGCTATACCGTCAATGTTTCCGTACCTGCCCATTCTTCTTTGATTTATTGATTGCTTCCAACCAAGAAAAGTATTGCTTTCTCTTCAATGCTACTACTTCGGTAGACAATTCGCCTGCTCCGTTGCGATATGGCGTGCAGTAAAAACACTCCACTTCAAGGTCTTTCACGAATGTGTTGTTGTTGATGTAGTGCTTTTGTTTGAGTTTACGGAAATTGTTCCTATCCATAACGACAAGTTGTCCACTTGTACCACTTGTTGGCATTACATAGTAACGCTGTCCATTCTCATTGTGAGCCTTGTCTGCTTTTCTAACTGCCTCATGCAAAATAATAGAGGTTTTGATTTTCTTAAAAATGTTCATCGTACTTTTGTTATTTAGTTAAACTTATATTGTTGCGGCAGATACCGCATTTCTCTTCTTGGTAATAAACCTGCCCACACGAGGAACAAACCTCGGCAACTCCATTTCAAAGAAACAGATGTGCAGACCTATCGCACGTGTCATAAGCAGGTCATCGTGCTTTCCTGTAATTGCTCCGAACGCTCCATTAGGTTTCTTCTCATAGCACAAATACTCGTCTAAGCACCGTGTATCACGTTCTGTATAGAGGTTCTCACGAATAACCTTTACGAGTGTGGATATAATCATCGGTTTTGTGGCAATATTGGTGTGGAAGCCATAATTCTTTGGCAAGCCTTCACGTATTGCCTCCTCTGACTGCTTGCGTGCATAGAGGTTTGGATAAACATCCTTAATCTGATTGAGGATAAATTGCGATTGGTCTCCATCAACCTCACGCTCCTTGTCGTGTGTTTCCAGAGTGTTGCTCTCTATAACAAGCAGTGAGTTGTCATAGAACGCTGCTATCTGTGCCGCTTTCCACGCCAACAAGTCAATATCTATGTGTCCGTACCATTGTGCCACAACGGTAGGTTTTCCACCATCTGCCATAAACAGACGGTCAAGAACAAGTATAACTGAGAAGTCAGCTTTGTTTGAACGTCCTCCGACATCTACTACCGAAACATATCTGTCTGTTACAATCTCTTTATCGTCAATCTCTGGCATTTCCCAAATGTAGAGCAAACCCTGTTTGTCTTCGGTGAAGCGTAGGTTTTTCAAAGCATTCTTACCCTCATCTTCATCGGCGTAAACCTCTCCAATGTAGCGTGGCGGTCGGCACGATGGACGCAGCTTCTCGACCTTGTATTTGTCGAACACTCTTGCTCCAGAATGCACGAAAGCCTCCACGTCATCTGACGGGAACTCTGCCGCCATTAGTCCGTGGTCGGTAAATTTCGCACGCTCCTGAATGTACCAATTAATTGCTTCGAGTGTCGCACCCTTTTCCCACAACCACCACAGATATTTTCCGTTCTCCTCACGGTTGGAGCTTACACTATCGTTTTCGCGGTTGAGGTATAGGTTTCGTGCAAAAGCCTCAATATCATCAATAGGCAAGGAATACTGCTCAATGTCAAACCACGAAACGAACATCGCTTCAAACTGTGATTTTCCGCTCTTGGCATCGTCATACTCCTCTTGGAAGAAGTTGCCTGTACCATTAGCGGTACTCTCATATACAATCATCGTGTAAGGACGGAGCAATATACCCGAACAGGCAGAGCGCACAATATCTTTGGGCTTCTTTCCATCTGTTTCTTTCCATACTCCTACCTCGGAAAGATGCACGAGGTTATAATCTCCACCACGACAAGAGTCCGGGCGTTCTGCTGTACCAATCTTGATTTTGCAGTTACGTTGTGGTACACGATGAATACTGCCCGACTTACCAACGCCGACCAATTTAGGCTCATTCTCATTGTATGCCTCACCCAACTTGTACAGCATTTCCACAGGATAGTTCTTAATCATACGGTCGAACATATCCTTGATTTCATCAGAGCCTGAACCTTGATGTGCAATGATAAGCGAGTTCAAACCGACCTTGTGAACGAGTTGCAACCACGCCATATACAACTGCGATGTGGTTGAGCCGCCCCATTGTCGAGCCTTTAAGAGAACAATACGAATAGGCTTGTTTGCCTTACGAAGCTTTTCCAAACGGGCAACGAACCTGCGTTGAGGTCGAGTGAGACGGAACAGCACGTCCTCACCACCTCCCTTGTTCTTAATATATACGAACATGGCTGCCCAAAATGGGAAGTCATATCTGCTACGTAGTCGGACAAACTGGCTAATTACTTTAAGTCTGTCGCTTCTGTAATCCTCCTCGTTGCCAATTTTGGTTAGGAACGATTTGATTGAGCCGCATTGTATGAGTTGATTGACAAGCGGCACTTTCATCATTTCGACAGGAAGATACTGCGTGCGTATAGGAAAGTCTTCAATGAAGACCTTTACACGCTCACCGACCGAGCCGAAGCCGCTGATTGGGTCGAAACGTGCGTACACCTCCGCATTACGGCGGTTGTTCTCTTCGATTATATCGCGTATTGCAGTATCCATATCAGCCTATCTTTATCGGTTTGTTCATCAATGCCACAGCCACACCTGCCAAATAGCAGTACAGGTGCACCAACGCATTGGTATTCGGGAAAAAGAAGCCTGCTACAAGGTATGCAAACATCCATAACTGATAATATGCTTTACGCTGTACCTCGAACGAGATAGAGCCGAAGAGTACAAACACAACACTCGACAAACCAACGGTAGGAATGTCGGATAGACAAAATGACGGAATGCAAATTGCGATGATATATGCAAGTATAAGCCGAGACAAAGATATGTCATAAATGAATATGACAGAAAGCAGACACCACGCATTGAGCGTTGCGTGTAACAGATTGGCATGATAGAACGGATACAAAAAACGACAGCGAAGTCCACACCCTGTATAAATGCCGACAGCCGACCAATCCGCTATACAGATAAACACGACAAAGATTGATACTAAAATCGATATAATCTTTGCAGCTTTCTTCGTATCCATTCTTTCCTTGATTTACAAACTATTGCTTTAGCTGTGCCGGGCGAGATATAAAACTTAGGAGCAGGTTGGGATACAACAATAGCACATAGTTGAGATATAGATAAATGAGGTTCTTTCTTTCTCAGCATTAGCACTCGGTTGTATATTTCCTCATACATTTCTCTCTTTAATGACCTCATACATTTTAGTATATTTTCACCACGCATAATTGCAGATACAACAACTTCTGCTCTTTTGTCCGAAACCCAAAAGCGAGAAGATTGCATATTGACAATAGTCTTATACACATCAGACATACATATAAAGTCGCACGATGCAATATATTCATCGTACGCTGACATTAAAGCGTCAGAACGTTCTTTGGAATACTCCATCAATGCTCCTGTATGTTTCATCTCTTTATACTATATGTGCAAAGATATATATCGGGCTGTAAAAAGATATACTAACAGACTTTCATTCTTTAATTACCTTTGCTTCAAAGTTTCAGTGAATAAATTAAACATTTTTATTATGCCTAAGGATAAGGAAGTTAAGAGCAATCGAGACCGATACATGGAACGGTTGAAAGGCAAGTATCCAGACAAAGAATTTGCCGATGATGATGCTTTATTTGGACAAATTAACGAAGATTACGACAGTTACGACAATGAATTGTCAGGGTATAGAGATAGAGAAAAAGCTCTTTCAGACCTATTTGCAAGCAATCCACGAAGTGCGGCATTCCTTACGGATTGGAGAAAAGGAGAAGACCCTATAATAGGAATGATTCGTAAATTCGGTGATGATTTCAAGGAGGCACTCGAAGACCCTGACAAGCAAGAAGCCCTTGCTGCAGCAAACAAAGAGTTTGCTGAACGTATTGCAAAGGAAAAGCAATATGAAAAAGAATACCAAGCAAATATAAACGAGACACTGACAAGCCTCGAAAGTATGCAACAGCAAGCAGGATTATCTGATGATGATATTGACAATGCTATGGAGTTTCTTGTGGGTATAGTGCGAGATGGTATTATGGGTAAGTTTACTCCTGAAAGTATATCTATGGCACTTAAAGCTATTAAGCACGATAGTGATGTAGAACAAGCAGACCAAGAGGGTGAAATCAGAGGTAAAAATACCAAAATTGAAGAAAAATTACGGAAAGGTAGCAAGAATGACGGCACAGCTAACCTCGGTAGCAAGAATGGAGGAGGTAGAAATGCAGCACGAGAAATGCCGGATTTAGGTGCAATCGACCGAAACTATGGCTCTCAGAACATCTGGGAGCGAGGAGGAGAAAAAAGAAGACAATACAAGTAAATCAATTTATTTATTCACATTCAAAAACATTAAAACACAATGAAGAAAGCAAAAAGTTTTCTATTTCACATTTTGCTAATAGCATTAGCATTTGTGACAGGTGCATCAAGTGATGTGCTTATGGCTAACGCCAGCAATCTCCCTGATGCAGGTAATACAGAAGCCGGTGCTGAAGGTACGGGAGGAACAGAAGGTATCGCAACAGAGACGCATGGTCGAGCAAATGGCGACACAGATTTCTATCTCAGCGATGTTGACAAACGTATCGTGAAGATACGTCCTATGGCTACGCCTATCGACCAGATAAGCCGTTATGCCAAGTCAAGTAACACACAATCGTTCGAGGTCAAGTATTACAGTGTAGGTACTCGAGAAATTAAGTGTACCACAAAAGCAAAAGTCACAGCTATGGTGTCAGGTGCAAGTGTGTCGCTCCCTGTGGATGACCTTAATATGTTTACTTTGGACGATACTATCCGCGTAGTAGGTGTACAAGCAAAGACTAAGCCAGATGGTACAGCATATACGCCAGATGATAGTCTTATACCAGACTTAGTGTTGTGTGTGTGCGGTAAAGACAGCTCTACAAATTTACCTACGGTTTATGCGGTAAATGGCAATATGGATAGTTCTACAAGACAACCTATCCTTGTGCCTGAAATTCCTATAGGAACGACACTTGTTCGTATGGGTAAAGCGTGTGGCGAGCTTGACGTACAGACAGGACGTTTCAATAACATACCTATGCCTGAGACGCAGTACTGCCAGAACTTTATGATACAGGTGGAGCAATCAACATTTGACAAGATTGCCGCAAAAGAGGTTAATTGGAACTTTTCTGACATCGAAGAAGACGGAGTGTATGATATGCGTCTTGCTATGGAGAATACCTACCTATTTGGGGTTAAGAACGTGATTAAGCACGTTGCAAAAGATGGTATGAATACTTGGTTTACAGGTGGTATCTGGTGGATGGCAGGTAAAGACATTGAGGTAGGAGAATGGGATAGCAACAAACAATGTGCTGTTATCACCGATGAAAACCTTGTAGATATTACCAAAGACCTTTTTGTTGGTACAGGCATCGGTAACAAGCGTAAAATTCTTTTCTGCGGTAGTGATATGTTATCTGCATTTTCGAAGATTAAGAGCGACAAGTTCAGATTGAAAGATACTGTAGAGGTTTGGAACTTGAAATTCAAATCTTGGGATACAGATTTCGGGGAAGTGCTTACTATTCATCATGAATTGTTCGACGTGAACGGCATGAGCGACTGCGGTTTTGCGATGGACCCTGAATATCTGTCGAAGAAAACCCATATATCTTGGGCAAGAAATGTCCTTGACTTGCAGAAGGCAGGTATCCGCCGTACTGATGCAGTAGTTATTCAAGAGGTAAGCTGCTTATACTTGCGATATGCAAAGGCTCATGCACGTATGAGACTTGCGAAAGCACCTGCATCTATTCCTGAAACAGCTTAATTAGGAGTTAAAAAATAAGGTATTAACCAAAGGGATGGGGAAAAGTCCCGTCCCTTTTTAATTTTCAAAGTTTATGATTAAAACATACAAATCGAACACCAATGTAAGTATCAATGTGGTGCTTCCAAGTAAGAAAAACTTACACATTACATTCTCTCCTTTATCAAATGGCGGTAGTACATTCACTACAGACCAAGAAGAGATAATCAAAGCTATCGAAAGCCATTACAATTTTGGAAAATTGTTCAGACTGCATAACACAATCGAAAAGACAGGAGGAAAAGAAGATGGATTTGACACGGAAGACGGTAATGATACTAAAAATATAAATGAAGATAAAGGCACTGATGTTCATGGCGATAACACAAAATCAGGCTTAAAACAGGTGCATGTAAGCGACCTTGCTTCAGCAAAAGATTATCTTGCAGACACATTTGGCATCAGCAGAACCTCTCTTCGCAGTCAAAAGAATATTTTAGAGCAGGCTTTTGCAAATGGTATAGAGTTCGTTGGATTGTCTTAAATAGCAAGATATGGCAGTCTATACACTTAATAGGATTACAGAAGATGTCCGCATAGCACTTGACCAAAATATGACGAGTGATGCTCTGACTGAAATCGGTGATGTGGATACACTTACTCTCAATGACATAATTAAATCTAAGGTTGTTGAGGCTGTCAAAAGAATACATAGTGAAGCTCCATATCATTTACTTGACGGAGGTCATAATTTTGGCGATGCTGTGTATTGGAGGGAACACGAAAGTGGTTGGGTACTTTTGCCTGAAGATTTTATGAGGCTTGTAGTCTTCGAGATGGACGATTGGGCAAGACCTATTTTCAGCTGTTCAAGTACTGATGACCCAAAATACGAAAAGCAACATTCTCGCTTCAAAGGAATACGAGGCACGTCACAACGTCCTATATGTTTTATTTCAATGCGTCCAGAAGGTCGTGTGTTAGAGTTCTATTCTTGCAAGAGCAATGAGGCAAATGTAAGCCGTGCCGTATATCTTCCTTATCCTCAAGTGGACGAGTATGGAGCTGTAGATATTTGTCAGAGGTGTTATGATGCAGTTATTTATACTATAGCATCATTAGTGTTAATCACATTCGGAGATATGGAAAAAAGTGCCGTATTAAACGAATTAGTTAAATCATCTTTAATATGAGTTCAATAAAGGCAACACAGATTGACGGAGATGTTTCCGTTGGTCGCAACTTAGCTGTTGGTGGCGGAGCAACCGTTCAAGGACGCGCTCAATTCAAAGGGAATGTCAAAGTTGAAGGTTGGCTTGATGCCAAGAACATCAAAGGAGCAAACAAAGGTATATTTACAACAGTCGAGAAACTGAGAGAAGCATATCCATTGCCTCACGATGGTTGGTGGGCTATTGTCGGAAGAACACTCCCCGGACCAATTTATGTGGGAGACGGAGGAGAATGGGTAGCTACAGGAGAACAAGGAGGCAACCCAACTATTGATAGTGAACAATACAATGAAGCTGTTGCAGAGTTGCAAAATGATATATCATTGATGCAACAAGAAATTCAAAACATAGAAAACAAAAATGATGCACAAGATACACAACTGACATCACAAGGCAACAATATCAATGCTATTCAGACTCAAACAAATAGCGTTGAGGCTACTGCTAACGAAGCAAATACTAAGGCTGATGCAGTTGGTAAAGAGCTTACCGAGTTCAAAGGTACTAAAGGTGTAGCAGATGGACTTGCTCCATTGGGCAGTGATGAAAAAATACCTGCACGCTACTTACCGAGTTATGTAGATGATGTTATTGAGTTCGAGAAAACAGTTGAAAATATTGTAATACAACAATCCCAATCAGACTTATATTCAACAGACCCACAATGTAGCGTTGTGTACAGCAAAGAACGTAATGTATTTCTTCTTGCTCATGCAACGAATGAAGAGGGGAATGAAGATGTAGTAACTTATTACTATCCATCTTGGAGCGATAGTACTATTTGGGGAACGGTAACTAATAATGGTGTTATTCCGGAAAATGGTAAAGTCTATATTGATAAGTCAAGAAACATTACTTATCGTTGGAGCGGTAGCACTCTTTCTCCTATTGGTTCTGACCTTGCGTTAGGCTATACTGAAAGTACGGCTTTCCCCGGCAGCGACGGAAAGACGTTGCAGACACAAATGCTTGCTGCCCTTCAAGAGATAACGCATTTGCAAGAAAACCTTAGAGAAGCGGACACGCAAATTACAGCACGAAGCGTTGTCAATGTCAACTATCTGTTTGGTTTAGCAGGCAAGAAAATAACCTTTGCGGTAGCTCTTGACCGTGTGGCAAACTACGAGCATGCCAATATCATTCAGATACCCGGCGTTGTTCTCACGTTCCTAACTGAAAACGGCTGGAAGTCGAAACAATGGACGAATACGGCGGACTGGGCTACAGAAAGCAACTGGACGGACTTCGGAGCGAACGGAGAGAGCATCGGAAATACAATCAACGTGAACGCTCTTTGTGCCAACATCGAGTATTCATTGAGTACAGCAATCCAAGCGGTGCAAGACTTAGAGAGAGATAGCGGGCTTTCATACTTCAAGAGCGGTGTTGTCCTAACATTTAAGACCGCAGATACCGACCTCAACGGTGCACCTGTATGGCTTGCCTATCAGTTCACTCGTGAGGTTGCCGACATCAACCCTGCCGATGAAAAACCTTGGGTTAAGTTCGGTGCAGGTGGCGGTAGTGATATTGAGACCTCTGACACCCCGGAAAAGGACGGAAAGCAAGCCCTTTCGACAGGGGGAGCATACGAGATGCAAGAAAAAGCCATCGGTGGTTTTGATGAGGAAAGCGATGAGGACTACATCATATACAAGGCTGTAAACCTCAATGGCGCACAGCTCCCAGATGTTCAAATCAAAATACCGAAGAACACAGGAGGTGGTGGGTCAAGTGAGAGCAGCACATTGTCTATATATTTCGAGGAAGCCGCTCCTACAGTGGCATTCGGCTCTGATATTCTTGTAAATGTTGCTTTGAGAAGCGTAAGCTATCCTGATGGCAACGAAGTATTGGGGGTTATACGAAGTCTTGCGATTATTGATGCAAGTACTGGATTGACATTATTCAGCGAAAACATGAATGAAGTTGGTTCTGCAAGTGCAACAGACTTCAAGTTCGAACTTGACTTCACCGAGTATTTCAGCAGTGCAGCATCAAAGAGTTTCTTTGTGCAGGCTTCTGATGCTGACGGCAACACCAAGAAGAAAGCCATTACCATTGTGGCGGTTGATGTTACCGTTGAGCAGCCTATGGCACTCAACTACACAAGTAGCACAGCATTGACCGTGGGCGGTGGAGCAAAGAGTATCGGACAGTTCTATAAGTTCCCTAACAACTCATCATCTATCCTTGCCATAGTGGAAATGCTCTATAATGGCGAGTGGAAGAAGTTGGGCGAAGCAACAGTAAGCGACAGTTACACCAAGAGCATTTCTGTCAATCCAAGCAACGTGTTCGGAGGTGGCGAAAGGCTCTTGCATGGAGCTTATCCTGTACGTATATATGGCATAGAAACAAAGTCGAGAGTAAGAGGTAACACCATTTACTCTGCCATTATGTGTGTCGATGCCGACAACACTGCACCTATTGTTGCTATACGCTTCAACGATACCAACAACGGCACGTTGCGCCTGTACGATAACCTCACTGTGGAAGTTGCGGCATATACTTCAGGCAAGACGGAAACGCCTGTCGATGTGTATTATGGTGAGGAGTTGGTAACATCAGTAAATGCCATGATTGCCGAAACAATCAAAGTAAACAAACAGATACAGGGTTATAGTACTGACGGTACTGAGACTATTATCGTACACGCCGAGAGCGGCGGCATATCAACCAATGAGATTGAAGTTACTGTCGTTGGAAGTGCTATCGGTGCTGTCATCAAGGACGGTGCTTTGTTTGGTTTTGATTTTGCGAGCCGTAGTAACAGCGAGAGCGACCATACTATCAAGAACAATGGCGTAGAAATGGTTGTGAAAGGTTCTAACTATTCAAGCAACGGCTTCGTGGACTACCTCGGTGAGCGGTGTTTGAGGATTGCAGAGAATGTAACGGCAGAGATAATAGACTATACTCCTTTTGGCAATTCCGCTACTGAACGCACTACCGGCTGTGCGTTCCAATTTGCATTCGCAACGAAGAACATTAAGGATGCCAATTCAAAACTTGTGGATTGTTATAATCCGGATAGTGGAGCAGGTTTCTATGTATGCGGCAACAAGGTGGCTATATATTGCAAGACAGGACAGCCGTCATTAGTCGAGCGTAGTTTCCGCAGTGGAGAGAAACATACTATGGCGATAGTTGTTGAACCGTCCACCATATATGTAAGCAGGGGAGGCAGCAACTATTCCTGCATCAAGTTGTATCTTGACGGAGAAGAGGTCGGATGTATAGGGTATATCAGCAATAGCGGTGCAATCCTCAGTAGTAAGACAATCAAATTCAACGGAACAGAAGGAGACCTATACCTATACTATGTGCTTGCTTACGATAGCCACTATGAATGGTCACAGGCGTTTCAGAACTACCTTTGCAAACTTTCCGACACCACCGCTATGATTGCCGAGTATGATAAGGAAAACGTACTTGACTCACAAAATCGTCCGACACTTGAAAAATTGAAGGAGAAAGGCATTCCTTATTACGTGGTGGTACAAGACCAATCAACATTCGACACCTTTGACGGAGACATCGACACAAGCAAAAAGTTCACCTGCACGCTGTACTACTACCACCCGACAATGCCATGGCGCAGCTTCAAGGCGGTAAATGTTCAGTGGCGCAGACAGGGTACGACCTCGGCAAAACGTCCTATCAAGAATGACCGTTTCTATTTGAGGAAGAATACCGGTTGGGCTGTCAGTCCTATTTATCCGGAATATACTAATGATGACGCCTTGATTTCATACAGCTTAATGCAGCTCGGTTATGTGAGGGTAGGAGAGAACTCTATTCCTGTAAGCATTATCACTGTCAAGGTGGACTACTCTGACAGTTCCGGAGCTAATGATTGTGGCGTTTGCGATATGATGAATGACACCTATCGTGCGCTTGGCAGCAACTATATGACACCGGCACAGAGAGCTTTTGACGGAACTTGGACAAAAGGAGATGTTCACTTGACAGGACTGCAGATGAACCACTCCACCGCCAACCACCCGATTGCGGCATTCCGTTCGACAATGGAGAGCCTCACCGACGCATGGTTTCACGCAAAGGGCAATTGGAAGGAGGACAAGAACGAACAGGTCGCACTCGGTTTCCTCGATACTCCGGGCTACAATTTGGGATGTGTGAACTATGGCGAGTTTGTCGAATATTTCGGTACGGAGGGCGAGACGCTTGACGAAATAGAGATGAGGTTCAAGAATGACAGCACAACCGACAAGAATAAATTATATCTATTATCGCTATATTGTGGAGAGAACTACCGCTTTATGGCATACGAAAGCGGCGAATGGACAGCTCAAAGTGGCGAGATGAGGCAGGTAAACGGCAAGTGGCAGATTACAGGCAAGGTTCTTAACCCTGTGAGCGGTTACGAGCTACTGACGTATGACGGCTTGAACTGGTGGCAGGGTGTTGGAAGCATCGCAGATATGATGGAGCCTACAACTGCCGAAGCATCTTGGGTCACCAAGTTAAAACTCGGACAGCCTACATACCCGATGTGGACACGCTATTTTGAGTGCATGATTGATGACGACCAATTACAAGTGGACTTGGCAATGGGTCGCAAAGTGCCATACGACCTGTATCAGATGTTGGTGTTCTGTAATAGTTGCGACTATTCAAAGACAGAACTTGCCGACACTTGGCAGAACATCTGGAAAACGCAGATGTGGAAATATGCCAATCCGTACTCTCTTGTGGCGTACTACCTCTTTACTGACTACCTTGCTGCCGTTGACCAACAGGCGAAGAATATGCAGCCGATGTGGTTCTTGGAGGACGGATGTAGCGTGAGAGACGGTGTGTATAGCGGTGCGAACGGTATGAATGCACGAAGAATGTACTGTAATAAGGTGTACGACTGCGATACCTGTAACGGAAAGGACAATGACGGTGGACAGACAATAGACCCAGAGGTTGACCCCGGAGACTTGACAAACAGCGCATACGCAGGACGTGGCTCGGTTCTCTGGAACAATATCAGGGGGCAGCAGACTATGGATGTTGACCAGAACGGAAACACAATTACTCTGCTATCTATCGCTGATACCATGCGTTCATTGCCGGATACACTCGGTATTGGTGCAGGACCGTTCTCGCCAAAGGGTACTTTACACTATTTTGTAGAAGAACGATTGAAAAGATGGCAAAAGGTTGTTTCAAGTTTTGACGGAGAGCGTAAGTATATCAAGTACACAGGTTACAGCGACATCTATTTCTATGCTCTTCAAGGTCTTGGCTTGACATCGCTTCCTGCGTTTATCGAACAGCGTTGGCGTATCAGAGACGGCTATTACCGTTGCGGAGACTTTAAGGCTGAAAGCGGTTATATCGGAGGTCGTATCGGTGCAAAGGAGGGTGCGGTAATCCGTTTCAAAGCTGCCAAGACCGGTTATTTCGGTATCGGTAATGATAGTGGTAACATTACTGAGGGAATATACTTGCATGCAGGTGAAGATGGAGTATTCAGCAATTTCCAACACGGAGAGAACATTATGCTCTACATATATCAGGCAGATAGGATGAGCATGATTGATTTGAGTGAGATAAGCATAGACCCTCAGTTCGGTAACACATTGTCAAAAATGGCTCTTATACAGGAGTTGTATCTGGGAGGAGAGACACACGCCGATTGGACAATGTCGCCCGGCAATACAGGCTATATGACCAATCTTGATTTGGGCGATATGCCGTTTCTGACGATGCTTGACATACGAAACACAGAGGTGCAGATTGTAAACGCATCAAAGTGTCCAAGATTGGTGTCAGTATTTGCAGATAACACATCGCTATCGGCTATCAATCTTGCGGAGACATCGCCTATCAAAACCCTGTCCTTGCCTGATACAATGACAGAGATTATCCTTAATAATCTTCCGAAACTAACCTATCCCGGCGGACTAACCATCGCAGGCATGAATAAGGTGTCAAAGGTATTTCTTAACAACTGCCCATACATCAATACCATGACCTTATTAGAGCAGATTACAGATGCAAGTTCGTTAAGAACAATACGCATTCCAAATGTTAATGTATCAGCAAGTGTCGATATGCTTCGCAGCATTAAGGATAGCGGCTGTATCGGTCTCGATGCTAACGGCAACGCATACGATGAGAGCGGACAGTGCAGCGGCATCACAGGTCGTTGGATATTAACCGAACTTGTTGAGGATAGCGAGGTTGTAACCCTGCAAGAGTACTTTAAGGAATTAAGCATCTATAACGCCCAATTCTCGCAGGTTGTCTTCAATGACGAAGAAGCCGATAGTGCTAATATCACTAATATTGATAATAGGACCGGCTATCTGTTTGGCAATACCTATCAGAAGAGTGGACATTTCGCACGTATCGAGGCAAACAGCCATGCCTATAGGGCTATCTGGGACAATAACGCTGCGGTAATGAAATGCCGTCAGTTGAGTGATGATAACTACAACTTCTATGCAGACGGAACGGAACTCGATTTGAGCGACACATCTGGCGAGGGCTTTGATATTATGAAGCGTCTGCAACCTTATTGGTACAAGGGTGTCAACGACTACAAAAACCAGCAGAAGCATTTCTTTGCATCATCGCAAGATAGTGAGCCTATAAGTACTGCCAACAGGATAATAAGAAAGAAATTGAGCGAAATTCTTGTTCAGGAGCTATCATCTGTATTTGTCAATAGTAATAGTGTGGGCAGTCCGTTGGTAATTACTGAGAACTCTAACCACAACACATACTCGATAGACGTAGAGGGAATGAAGCAGGTACGCTTCCCCGGTGTCAATTCGAGTTCGGTCGGGGGTGCTTTCGTGGACGAAAACAACAATGTGGTATCGTTGTTCAATATGCACGTTACGCATTCGCTGTTTGACTTCACTCCGGGCGAATACATCTTCTGTGATGTACCGCAGGGAGCAAAACGTTTTGTATTCTCAGCTCTTACAGGATTAGACGATGTTGAAACTATTGCTGTAGATAGCAATGCTATTGAAGCCATAGAGCCTGATTGGGTACATACAACAGACCGCCTCATTGGTGTCTATGGAGCATCGGTTGATGGGTTGATGCGTATCCGCTCAATTAGCGGTGTCAAAACTAAAACCGGAACAGGTACATCACAGACAAGTACAGAGTGGACGTATGACGATAATGGCAGGGTAACCAATATAACAGCTCCTACAATCACCAATTATACATGCAAGGACTTTCAAAACCTTGCGATGCTTCGTAAGAACGGCTATCAACTTGTAGATTATGAAATGAGCAAGGATATTGCCAACCTTGTAATGGCATTGGTGGGAACACGTGATATTCAAGCATACGCAGGCTACGGTTGTAGCTCAGGTTATACGACGGGTGCAAACTCTCTGAATACTTATGGCAATCAGACACGAAAATATTCGAGTAGCACTATCGGTAATTTGATATTCGGTATTCAGAATTTTGTAGGATGCAACTACGAGTGGACCGATAATGTAGCTATAAATGTGGTATCGTTCAAATCGTTCTTGAAGAATAAAGGTGTTGCGATTACTGCGGATAAGGTTGACAGGTATTGGCATATCTATGATCCGGCTACTGATACCGAACGTAAAGTTCAGGCTTGTGAAGCATTCGCGGCATATTATAATATTGGTCGTGTTCGCTTCGGTCGTTATTGTGACTGTATCGCTTCAAGAATTACTTCTGATAATTCTGACTTTAATCAGTGGTACACCGATATTTACTATTACGTTGCGGATAGGAGCCGTATCGTTGGTCGTGGCGGTAGCGGTGCGGATGCGGGCTGCGGTCTCGTTTGTGCGAACGCGAATAACGCATCTTCGTACTCCTACACGAACTACGGCTCGCGTCTTGCCTTCATCGGACCAATCGAAATAGAGTAAAGCGATGAAAACGAAAAAAGCGAAAAACGTCAGAGTGAGAGACCCTTGAAGGGGCTGCTCACTCTCCCTGTCGCTGCCCTTGAAGGGCGGCGATGAAAAAAATAAAAGTTAATCGGCAGTCGTAAGACTGCAAAAAAGGTAGAGTGTCTCCATAGCCGTATCGTTGGTCGTGGCGGTAACAATGCGAATGCGAACTACGGTCTCGTTTATGCGAACGCGAATAACGCATCTTCGAACTCAAACACGAACTACGGCTCTCGGCTCACATTTAAGCGCAATCAACGTGGTGTTGTTCACTACGCTTATATATAATCGTTCCAACTGCACGGTTACGTGTAGCCACCGCAGCGAGCGAGAGACACGAGCCTCGGCAACCCTCTCACAAGAGAAAGCCGGAACATAACTAAGTGCCTTGAAGGCATAGAACAAAAATGACGATGTTTCCTATTGATAACTTGATAAATGAGATAGCAACAAGAGAGAATGTAGAGGAAGCCTTTGACTACGTTGTCAGCCACCTCGAATGCAAGGAGCAGCGAGAGAAATACTACCCTCAACGAGAGAAGATGTGTAGTAGGCTGCTGAAAGACTTGGCAGACGGAACATTCCGTATTACCGAGTTTAATGAAATGGAGGTTAAAGACGGTAATAAAATAAGGAGGGTGCAAGCACCACGAGTGTATGGTAGGGTAGGTTGTCATGCCATTATGGTGATTGTAGAGAAATATACATATCCTACTCTTATCAAGAATACGGCTGCAAGTATCAAGGGGCGTGGTATGCATTGGCTACATCATATTGTAGAAACAGACGTTATGCAAGCACCAGAACTAACGAGGTACTATTATCAATGCGACATACACCACTATTATGACAGTATCGAGCAATGGAGAATGAAAGCTCTAATAAGAGAATACATTGGCGACCCTGTTTTGCTTCCAATGCTTGACAACTTCATTGAACTACTCCCTAAGGGTATTTCAAAGGGGCTACGTTCTTCGCAATGTTTCGCAAATCTCTTTTTGTCGAGATTAGACCACATTTTGACATCGGAGGTAGCATCATATAGGTTAAGGCAAGATGATGGCTCTTTTGAATTACGCTATTTGTACTATCGCTATTGCGATGACATTGTATTTATGTCTAACAGCAAGAAAGAACTTTGGCGTTTGAGAAATATCCTTGTCAATCACATGGAGAATATCGGGTTGAAAGTAAAACCCAACGAGGCAGTACGCCCACTTGACGAATGCGGACTTGACTACTTAGGATACGTGAATTATCGTACCCATTCGCTGATACGTAAGCGGACGAAGCAAAAGGCAGCCCGACATCTGGCAAAGATAAAGTCGAGAAAACGACGGCAGTCTGTTATAGGCTCATTCAAAGGTATGGCGTGCCACGCAGATTGCAAACATTTGTATTATAAACTAACAGGAAAGAAAATGAAAAAGTTTGGAGAATTGGGTGTAACCTACACCCCGAAAGACGGAAAGAAAAGATTTCCGGGTAACACAGTAAGGCTTGCAGCAATACAGAACATCCCCATTGAGGTACACGACTATCAAACGGATATGAAAACGCCTCACGGAGAGGGTCGTTATCTGGTTTCGTTCAAAGACAAACAGACCGAGCAATGGGGCAAGTTCTTTACTGCCTCTGAGGAAATGAAGAATATCCTTGACCAGATAAGCGACATTGAGGATGGCTTCCCATTCGAGACCAAAATCACGAGTGAGCGATTTGACGGCAACAAGGTAAAGTATAGTTTCACATAAGCGTAACAAGATAAACAACTGAAAAAAGGCGGAGCAAGTATTTTTGTAGAAACTAATTAGTGCATCGCAATGGAAAAAAGATACGGAGCCACCGAGAGGCACGACCGCCTAATGAAAATCGGTCGCAACAAATGGGAACTGATATACGGTTACGGAACTGACGGTGTGTCGGGGTGGACTTATCGTGAGCGTTTCACAAGCAAGCCTACACAGGAGGAGATAAAGGAGATTGTCATCGCCCAAATAAACCGCAATGTGGAGGAAGAGATATTGCGCGGTTTGGTGTGGAAAGAAATGCCTATATGGTTATCCAAAGAAAACCAATTTAACTACAAGGCAGCTTATGACCTTGCTGTACAGACAGGCGGACAGTCATTGCCTGTGAAGTTCAAGTTCGGCACAGACGAACAGCCTACATATTATACATTCGATACTCTTGAAGAATTGCGAGAGTTCTATGTGACATCAGTACATCATATCCAGCAGGCGATTGATAATGGTTGGGAGGAAAAAGACAGTCTTGATTTAAGTGTGTTTAACCAAAGTGAGATATGAATGAGATACAAAATGTTACCGAAATAGCCAAAGGTATTAGTGACTATGGCGTGATGATAGTGATATGTGCCGCATTTATTGTAATGTCACTGTTGATGTGGATTGCAATTTTCAAGTGGTTTAAGAGCATTATAGACAGCTCGATAAAAAACAACACCGAGATGACAGCCGAACTGCTGGAAACGACAAACAAACAGAATGAGCTCCTTAACGATATTGCAGATGGAATGAGACCCGCAACCCTATTGCAGGTAAAGAACATATCTAACACCTGTTTTGATTTGGCGGTGGAACGTGTATGCCGAATAATCAAAAAAGTGCGAGAAGAGAATAACATCATCAACAAAGAGGCGACTAAAGCTAAGATACGGACATTGCTCTGCAACCTGCATGAGGATAGGAACAGCCGTTTTGACAACCACAGATATAGAGGTAAGACACTGACACAGTACACTGCCCCAGAATGGATTGACTGGGTTGCAGAGGTTGTAGAGAGTGAGGTGTATGCCGAGACACAGAACAATGCACGTGCCTTTACCAATGTGGAGGCTGTGTACTCGAGAATTAGGATTGACTTTTATCACAGATTAACAGAATAATAAAGATAAGATATGAAGATACTGATTGACAATGGACATGGTGAGGATACACCCGGCAAGAGAAGTCCGGACGGAAAGTTTAGGGAGTACCTTTATGCAAGGGAGATTGCCGAAGCAATAGAACGTGAGCTAAAAACAAAAGGATATGATGCTGAGCGCATCGTTAAGGAGACTATCGATGTTACGCTCGAAAAACGTGTAAGACGTGTAAACGAAGTGTGTGAACGCTTAGGGACTTCAAATGTCGTATTTATATCCATACATTGCAATGCATCGAAAAACGGAGAATGGGGTACTGCTCGTGGTTGGAGTGCGTACACCACCAAAGGCAAGACTAAGAGCGATGAACTCGCAACTATGCTGTATGTAGAAGCAGCAAAGAATTTTTCGGGACAAATAATTAGAAAAGATTTTTCTGACGGAGACCCCGATTGGGAAGAGGGATTTTATGTTCTGCGAAAGACTAAGTGTCCAGCAGTACTGATTGAAAATTTTTTCATGGATAACAAGAAAGACCTTGACTATCTGACTTCCGATACAGGACGTAAGGCTATCATAAAAACGCACGTTGATGCGTTGATAAATTGGGTTAATAAATATGGAAAAGAGTAAGAAAATAGTGCTATTATTACTCTTGGCGTTATTTGTCGTTTCTGTATATTTTAATGTTCGTTTATACGAATTGAAAGAACCATACAAAAATGTCGAGAAGATTACATTCGTGGACACTATTCCATACTATAAGCCTATTCCAAAAGATAGCACTATTATAAACTATATTTCTGTGCGATTACCAATTGATGGTAATTGTGAGGATATGGGAATGTCTGTTCTTGATAATGATATTGATATTGAGAGTAAACAAGATAGTATCGATATACAAATACCTATCATGCAGAAAATATATGAGGATAGTAATTTTACCGCTTACATAAGCGGATATAATCCAAGCCTTGACAGTCTTACATTCAAAATGTCTCGTGAGGTTATAAAGGAGTATAGCAAACAAAAACGGTGGAACGTCGGGATACAAGCGGGGTATGGATTAGCATTATCAGGGCAACCTCACTTTGCCCCATACGTGGGTATAGGCATATCGTATAATCTATTTAGTTTTTGAGCTATGGAGATAACATTGAAAGTGAACAAAGAGGCTGTGTATGATGAAGTGGCGAAGACCACCGAATACACAGGTGCAAAAATGACGGATGAACAGGCTTACGATTTAATTGCAACTACCGAAGAAGACCAAGCGATGCTTGAACGTTTTTGGAACGAATGCAAGAATATGATTTGTAACTCGCTAAAAAAAATACTCGTTTCAGAAATTGAGGAAGACGGGGAATATAAATTGACCTTGGGGTTATCTGCGGCTTTCGACGAAAGCCTGACTGAGAGTATGCAACGTAGTTTGTTTTCATTTTTTGTAATAAATATTACATCTAAATGGTACACGTTTACTAACAAGAAGGAGGTGACAGCTTACGCTACTGAAGCTGCATCATGCGTTGATGATATAATGCGTAAGGCTTTTTTCAAGAAAAGACCACAACGCCCAACTTACGAATAGTTTTAATCATTTAATTTTAGAGTTATGGAGAACAGAAAAATACTGACTGTTACCCAAAGAGTGAAAGAACTCATATTTGACGTGCAAAACAAAGCCTATTTGACAGGTCAGGCACGTGAGGCAGAGGGTAAGAAGACTTATGAAGCTGCATCTAATATGCAGGCAAGTGACGATGTAGAAAATAGTTATCAAATCCGCCGTTCATTAGCGAATGCTTTTTCTGCATTAAAAAGTCTGCTTGGAGAGTACTTGTCGGAGAATAGCACTACAAGTGACAACCTCATCAATCAAGAAATTGATAACGATGGCGTGCTAAAATTGGTGTTTGAATTGCCAAGCAATTATAATAATGCTTCTGCTGATAGTGTAGGTAATGGTATTCATGCTTATTTGGTAGATATGGCATTAGGCGATTGGTTTGCCATCACTAATAAGGAGGATGCAGAGACGTACATCGCCCATGCAAAAGTTAGTTTGGAAAACGTAAAACGTGCTTTGTTCAAACGTAGTCGTCCAGAACGTCCAATATACGAACAATGAAGACTGTAAAGCTGACGTTTAAACGTTCGGAATTATTATACGATGCTGCGAACTACTCGTTTGTTGAAGGCGACATTATGAAAGCAGACGATGAACACGCACGGCATCAGGTGTTCGACATAGCGGAGAAAGGCAACATCGACCGTGTCACAAGGGTACTTAACCTTGCTCACGCCGAATCTGTCGAAATGCTTTTCCCATACTCCAAAGAGGATATACCAGAAGAGCAGGAGCCGATGACAGACGTAATGGCAGCTCCAGAGGAGTACCGCATCGTGCTGAACCTGCCGGACGGTTTTTCGCTGACCACTTTAAAGCTGCTCACACATCTGGTACATGAGTACCTTGTATGCAGGGTGCTTGCCGACTGGATGAGCATTACCAACCCGGACAGTCAAGCAAATTGGGAAAAGAAGTTCCGAGAACTGAAGATGAAGATACAAACATCGCTTGTGTCGAGGACCGGAAAGATAAGACGCAAATGCAAGCCGTTTTAGTTTAGATGAAGATGTTTTACAAATGTTTTACGAAAAAATATAAAATATCTATAACTAACTAATCGTCAAATATGAAGATAAAGTTTCCTAAACTTTAAATGTAGGTTCGAGTCCTACTGGGGGTACAATAGGGTCGGCAGATTTGAAGCCGACCTTGTTTTTTTTATCACTCTGTAAATCAATAATTAAGTTTTATCAAATCCAAACGCCGTTTCATCTGAGCAGAACGCCGTTTTGTTTTCGTAAATCGGCGTTTTATTTTCACCATATCTTACAAGGACAAAAGAAAATGGCTATCTTTGCAAAACAGAAACAAAAAAGTGATAATTCAATACCAAGTTATATGAAAATTGTTGCAGTTGAGCCTATGGGAATAAGCTCCGAAAGGGCAGAGGAATTGGCTCGAAAATATGAGAAAAAGGGTTGCGAGTTGATTGTTTTCCCCGACCGAAAGGAAGACGAGGCGACTCTTGTCGAAAGAATGCAGGGTGCGGAGGTCGTAATGGTGTCTAATATCCCTCTTGGTCGCAATGTGTTGGAGAAATGCCCCGATTTGAAGTTCTTGGATGTCGCTTTCACAGGATTGGACCACATAGACCAAGACTATTGCAGCCAAAGAGGAATACAAATCCGCAATGCCTCGGGCTATGCCACCCAAGCAGTGGCAGAATTGGCTGTCGGAATGATGCTTGATGTTTATCGCAAAATGACGCCTTTTGATGCTGCAACTCGTTCTCTTCAAGGCAGACACAACATCTTGGGAAGAGAACTTTGCGGAAAGACGGTTGGCATCGTCGGAACGGGAGCAATAGGTCTGAGGACGGCACAGCTGCTCAAAGTTTTCGGCTGTCACATCATTGCTTACTCTCGTTCGCAGAGGCAGGAGGCGATTGACATGGGTATAGAGTACACTTCGTTGGAGGAAGTGATGAAACTCAGCGACATTATCTCGCTTCATACTCCTCTTACCAAGCAAACAAAGGGTCTTATCAGCTCCGAGATGCTTGCTTTGTGCAAACCCTCTGCCATAGTGGTCAATACTTCTCGCGGAGGGGTGATTGACAACAAAGCCTTGGCAGACTGCTTAAATCAAGGACGAATTGCAGCTGCCGCAATCGACGTTTACGATACCGAACCGCCTTTGAAAGCAGACAATCCGCTTCTTACGGCAAAGAATACTTTGCTTTTGCCGCACATAGCCTTTGCAACAAGGGAGAGCTTCGACATAAGGATAGACATAATCTTACGAAATTTAGACCAATATATCGAAAGCAAACAACGGTAATGGCTTTTTGACAATATCAAATCTGCACCCTGCAACAACTAAAGCAGAGTGCAGATTTGCTTTTTAGCCGAACATCTTTTCCAAGTCGTCTGTTGTCAGTTTGATTATTATCTTTTTCCCCTCGGGAGTGAGGTTACACTCCTTACAACTGAATAGTTGTGAAATCAATGTCTGCATTTGTTGGTTTGAAAGCACTTGTCCGTAAGGGATTTTGTTCTTTTGTGCAATCATTATGGCTCTTCTTTCGTTTTGAGAGCCTGAGACAAAGCAGTTTTGTTTGTCTTCGACCAAGTTTTGAGCCATTTCAAAACACTCTTCCGCACTGCTCGAAGGCGATTTTGCCACAAGGAAAAAACCTCCGTCCGTTTTGTCATATTCCATCTTCATTCCGTAGCTTTCCAAAGCAGGAAGCATCTCCACAAGTTGGAAACTTATGTGAGGCGAAAAGAAGTGTTTTATCGGTGTTGCGAGGTTTTGGCACAGTGTCTTGGGTGTTTCTCCTTCAAGGACGCTCTCAAAAATCACTCTTTGTGAAGCCCTGCTCTGGTCAATCAGCAATACGGAGTCTTTGCTGCGGACAACGATATAACGCTCCGATACTTGCATGAGATTGAGTTCTCGGTTCTCTCTCTCTATGGGTCGGTTTGTCGGAACGGTAACAAGTTCGGGAATGTCTTTCTCAAAAAGTGAGGGTTGAACAACCGGCTTTTCTTGCAACATATTGAGAGGTTGATGTTCCGAAGTGTCAAAGGGGTTGAACGAAGGGTCAAATCGTATTTGCGGAGCCTTGGGCAGGGGAGTTGAAGCAGAGACCTGCGGAAATTCTATGGCAGGTTTGGTGAACGAAATCTCGTTTGAGAGTGCGTACTGCCCGAGACCGCGTTTTGTTGCGGCGTGCAAAACAGAGTAAATCATCTTGTCGTCCAAAAATTTGACCTCTGTCTTTGTCGGGTGTATGTTTACGTCTATGTTTTCTGGCGGAAGGTCGAGTGTAATGAAGAAAGCAGGGTAGGTCTTTTCACCAAGCAGGTTGCCAAAAGCTCTCTCTACGGCATTGGCAAAGTAATTGTTTTTCATAAATCGTCCGTTTACAAAGAAATACTGCCACGATTTGTTCTTCTTTGCAAAGTCTGCCGAACACACAAAGCCTCCGATTTTGACCAAGTCGAGACTTTCGTTTAGCGGAATGAGCTTTCCAGAGAGCGACGAGCCGAAAAGGTCTGTTATTCGCTTCTTTGCATTGCTTGTTGTGAGGTTGTGCATGGTCTTTTCGTTGTTCACATAGCCGAAAGCGACCTCCGGCTTAATCAGAGCGACCCTCAAAAATTCGTCATTGACGTGGCTGTTTTCTATTTGGTCGCTTTTGAGAAAGTTACGCCTTGCAGGAGTGTTGTAAAAGATGTTTTTGACAGAGATACAAGTGCCTGCCGCACAAGCAACGTCTGAAACCTGTTTTATCTCACCGCCTTCGATTATGACTTTTGTGCCTGTTTCGTCTTGCTCTCGGCGAGTTTTGAGTTCGACTTGCGAAATTGCGGCAATAGAAGCAAGAGCCTCACCTCTGAAACCCATTGTGCGGAGTTTCATCAGGTCTTCTGAAGTGCGTATCTTGCTGGTTGCATGGGGCAGAAAGCACTTTTGAGCATCTTCTCTGTCCATTCCGCAACCATTGTCGCTCACCTGAATGAGCGTTCTGCCCGCATCTTTTATCACCAACTGCACTCGGGCAGCTCCTGCGTCGATTGAGTTTTCCAAAAGCTCCTTTACAACCGACGAGGGACGGTTTACCACTTCTCCTGCGGCAATCTGATTTGCCACAACGCTGTCCAAAATCTCTATTGCCATGTTTCTACAACGTACAAAAGAAAGTATAAAATAGCTATAATCAGAGAAGCGATAAGAATAATCTTCAATCCCGACACTGGCTTGCCGATTTTCTCCTCTTTTTTCGTCTTCATTGCAGAGCGAAAGTCGATTCGGCGTTTATATTCTGTCCCTTCGACATCGCCATACTTTGCTTTCAAACGTTCCAACTCCTCCTTTTGCGGGTCGTAAAAACGAGGTTTATACTCAAATTGTCTTGGTTTTCTTGTCTGAAACAAACTCATATATTGATGTTATAAATATCTGAAACAAAGCCTTTTGCAGACGCTTTACCAAAACGGCGTTTCAGTAAAATAAAACGGCGTTTTGGCAGAATAAAACGCCGTTTCGCTCGAGCAAAACGGCGTTTCAATTTTTCCGCTTCAAAAGATAACGAAACAAGTAGCCCTCTTATTGTATCTTGAAAGCCGAATTATTGTTGTCCATCGGTGTTACACTTGGTGAAAAGCATATAGTACAATCCGTCTTCTTCGTACATTTCCTTCACACACTCGTCTTGCTTTTTCTTTCTCTCGATTACAGATATCATGTCTTCGATTGAAAGAGCTGTTGCGTAAGAAGAACTGATTTTTACGTTGTCTTGGTTGAAGTGTTTCTTCTTAAACAACATTGTTTCTTTCTTTCCGTCAGGCATTACCACCTTTTTTGCTGTGTAAGTTGAGGGGTCGTTTTCATTCACTCCTGCTTCCACATAAGTTGCTTCAATCTTTTGTTGAGCGAAAGCCGAGCAGGCAAACATTGCCACGGCGATTGTGCAAAATATTTTCTTCATAATGATAATTGTTTTGTTGATTACTAAGTTGTTTAACACCGCAAAGATATGCCAAATCTTCCAATCGGCAATATGTCTTTGTAAAAAAAAACACTCAAAATGCCGATTTGATTAAATTGATTAGGTTTTTATTTTGGTGCTATTAAAAAAAACTATATCTTTGCACCGATGTAATTAAAGGAAAACTTAATCATTAAAACAGAAATAAGATGAAAAAATTAGCAAAACTTGTTTGTATTGCAGTATGTGCCTTGAACGGCATGGCAGTATGTTCATTCGGTGTCTTTGCTCAGCAAAGCGAGAAAATTAAAGTGGTCGAACCATACGCTTCTGTCTCTTTCGGAACAGGCAGAGCCGAGGTTGCACAGACCAATTTGCCTTTGGTTGCTTTCGGATTGGGAAATCGATACTCTTCAATCAGCACGAAAACAGGTCTTTCGTTGGAGGCAGATTATGCAATCGATTGGGGAATGTTGAGAGAAACAGGAGACAATAGTTGTTTTTCGACATCTTTCAAACTCAGTGTGGGTATTGGTTACAATTATATCTTTAATACCGAAGATGTTTTTTCGATGCTTTCTCTTTCGGTGGGAATTGGAGGCGAGTATGGGGGATATTACTTCAAAATTCCTTCAAATGGAAACAACAATCTTTCATCTTATGATGTCATTGCCCAGATGTCGGGCTGTGTTCCGATAAGATTGAGATGGATTTTGGACGATGTTTCTCTTGCTTTTACGTACAGACCTACCATAACCAACACAACAAGTGCCAAAAGCGGCAAAAGAATAGATGTGTTGCCGTTTGAGATTTCTGCGGGCATACCTTTGAATATGAAAAAGGTGAATAAGGCTGTTTTGGGCAGGTAAGAAAGCGAGAATATGAACTCTTTTTTGGCGGTGGTTGCGAAACTACCGCCTTTTTTTGTGAATTGATTTTGTAATTACTTATCTTTTTCGTATTTTTGCAGTCGCTTTGGTGTGTCGAGTCGAAACTTGATATGTGGCAATTCGGCAATCATTGCAACTTGGAACTTAAAATAATAACTACACTACGAGATATGGAAAAAAGCAAATTAGGCTTGGATTTTAACAAGGTGGCACACGCAAAGGAGCTTGCGAAGGTAATCTCCGACCAAGTGCAGGATTTTGTCGATGGTTACTCGACTGTTGCCTGCGAAAGGACGTTGTGCCGTTTGATGGGGGTAGATGGAATTGACCAGAGCGGCGTTCCTTTGCCAAATGTGTTGGTAGATTTTGTCAAAGACAAGGGTATGTTGGCAAATGGTATCCTTCCGGTGTTGGGCAACGCCGTGTTGCAAACAGGAAAGACCCCTTGCGAGATTGCAGAGCAGACGGCAGCAGGCACTCTCGACATTACAACTCTCCCTCAGGGTGATGCTCAAAAGGCAAGAGAGGCTTTGCAACCTTTTATCGAGCAGTCGATGGAGCGAATTAAAGCCAACCGCCGCCGAAGAGAGAACTACATCGAGACAATAGGCGAAGGCAAAAAGCCATACCTATATATTATAGTGGCAACAGGCAACATCTATGAAGACGTTGTGCAGGCTCAGGCCGGTGCAAGGCAGGGTGCAGACATCATTGCCGTAATCCGTACAACAGGACAGTCGCTTTTGGATTACGTTCCTTACGGTGCAACAACCGAAGGCTTTGGAGGTACGTTTGCAACTCAGGAAAACTTCCGCATAATGCGTAAGGCATTGGACGAAGTGGGCGAAGAGGTCGGTCGTTACATCAGATTGTGTAACTACTGCTCGGGTTTGTGTATGCCGGAGATTGCCGTAATGGGAGCATTGGAAGGTTTGGACGTCATGTTGAACGATGCATTGTACGGTATCTTGTTCCGCGACATCAATATGCAGCGAACGCTGATCGATCAGTACTTTTCGAGAGTGATAAACGGCTTTGCAGGAGTTATAATCAACACAGGAGAAGACAATTACCTCACAACAGCCGATGCATTTGAGCAGGCTCACACGGTTTTGGCGTCAGACCTTATCAACGAACAGCTTGCTTTTGCAGCCGGATTGCCCGAAGAACAAATGGGATTGGGACATGCGTTTGAGATGACACCCGATTTGGAAAACGGATTCTTGTATGAGTTGGCTCAAGCCCAGATGATAAGAGAGATTTTCCCTAAGGCACCATTGAAATATATGCCTCCGACAAAGTTTATGACCGGAAACATCTTCCGAGGACACATTCAAGACGCTTTGTTCAACGAAATAGCTATTTGGACAGGTCAGGGATTGCAGCTTTTGGGTATGATGACCGAGGCAATTCACACTCCTTTCATGTCTGACCGCTATTTGTCTATTGAGAATGCTCAATATATTTTCCGCAACATGAAGAACCTTGGAGACGATGTGGAGTTTAAGAAAGACGGTATCATGCAGACAAGAGCCAAAAAGGTGTTGGACGATGCCATAGAGTTGTTGGAAAAGATGACAAAGGAGGGTCTCTTCTCTGCTTTGGAGAAAGGTATCTTTGCGGACATAAAACGTCCGTTCAATGGAGGAAAAGGATTGTCGGGAGTGTTTGAAAAAGGCGACAACTACTACAATCCGTTTATTGATTTAATGAAAGGAAAAGGAGGACAAAGATAATGAGCGGCGGACTTTATTCAATGGAGGCAAAAAACTTCGATACGGAGCTTGACCTCACCAAAGTAAAACCATACGGCGACACAATGAACGACGGTAAGACACAGTTGAGTTTTACACTTCCCGTTCCGTGTGGCGATGAAGCCATAGAGGCTGCAAAACAGTTGATGAAGAAAATGGGATTTGAGAATCCGCAAGTAGTATTCTACAAAGAATTGACCAAAGGTTTCACTTTCTTTAACTGCTACGGCAGCACTGTTCACACAGTCGATTATACAACAATCCATGTTCCGAAAGTGGAATCGAATGTCATGGATATGCACGAGACAGATGAGTTCATCAAGGAAAAAATCGGACGAAAGATTGTCATTGTCGGAGCTTCCACAGGTACAGATGCCCACACTGTGGGAATAGATGCCATAATGAACATGAAAGGTTATGCAGGCCATTACGGATTGGAGCGTTATGAGATGATAGAAGCTCTGAACATGGGAGCGCAAGTGCCAAACGAAGAGTTTATTGCAAAAGCTATCGAAATGAAAGCCGATGCTCTTTTGGTATCTCAGACAGTTACTCAAAAAGATGTGCATATCCAAAACTTGACAGAGCTTGTCGAGATGTTGGAAGCCGAAGGTTTGAGAGATAAAGTGATATTGTGTTGCGGTGGTGCGAGAATTACTCACGAGCTTGCAAAGGAATTGGGTTATGATGCAGGATTCGGAATGAATACCTACGCCGATGACGTTGCCTCTTACATCGCAGAAGAGTTGGCACGTCGCATGGGAAAATAATCAATCACCGACACAATAAACCAATGTGAGAAGCGTTTGTTCGCAAGGCAGTTTTCGGACAAACGCTTGTTTGAAAACAAAGTAATAAAACATAAAAGCTATGGAAAAAGCTCAAATAAGAGAAGTGATAGCAAAGCGAGCTGCTTTGGAGCTTCAAGACGGATATGTGGTAAATCTTGGTATCGGCATACCAACACTTATTCCCAACTATTTGAAACCGGGAGTCAAGGTTCTTTTGCAAAGTGAGAACGGCTTGATAGGCATGGATTCTGATGCAAAAGAGGGCGAAGAAAATCCTGAATTGATAAATGCAGGCGGCGGATTCGTTACAATGATTGACGGAGCAGCCACTTTCGACTCTGCAACCTCCTTCGGAATTATCAGAGGCGGTCATGTAGATGCTTCAATCTTGGGAGCAATGCAGGTAGATGAGAAAGGAGACTTGGCAAACTGGATGATACCCGGCAAAAAAATCCCCGGAATGGGCGGAGCTATGGATTTGCTTGTAGGAGCCAAGAAGGTAATACTTGCAATGGAACATACGGCAAAGGGAAATCCCAAAATATTGAAAAAATGTACCCTTCCGCTTACTGCCAAAGGTCAGGTCAATATGATAATCACCGAAATGGGTGTAATGGAAATCACTCCCGAGGGTATTGTGTTGAAGGAAATACATCCCGAATTTACAGTTGAGCAAGTTAAAGCGGCAACAGAGGCTGACCTTATCATTGCCGACGATTTGAAACCAATGCAACAATAATCTCAAATCACGACATGATGGAAAAAATTAAGCAAGGCGACACCTACGAGTTGAAAACGAGTTTTACACAAGAGCAAGTAAACGCTTTTGCAGACTGTTCGCTTGACAATAATCCCATTCACATCAATCCGGAGTACGCTGCAAAGACTCCTTTTGGCAAACCGATAGTTCACGGCTTCTTTGCAGGAGCGGTCTTTTCACGAGTTTTCGGAACAATGTGGCCCGGCGAGGGAACAATCTACATGAGCCAGCAAATGAGTTTTCGTTCTCCTGTTTTTGTCGGCAGAAACTATGTGGCAAAATTTGAAGTCATAGAAGTAAATGAAGAAAAGCATCGCGGACTTATTCGTACCACTTTGATAGATGAGCAAACCGGCAAAGAGGTAATAACAGGCGAGGCAAAATTGATGCATACCGATAGATTTTAACAAACAAAACATAACAGCAATGAAGAGATTGGAAAATAAGGTTGCCATAATCACCGGAGGAACAGCCGGAATTGGTGCGGCAGCTGCAAAAAAGTTTGCACAAGAAGGTGCAAAGGTAACAGTATGGGCAAGAAATGCCGAAAAAGGTAAGGCTTTTGTTGAAGCAATGGCAAAAGAAGGCTATACAATTTGCTTTGATGCGGTTGATACATCAAACTATGAGCAAGTTGTTGCGGCAACAAAGAGAGTTTTTGATGCCAACGGCAAAATTGACATCTTGATTAACAATGCCGGAATTACCAATGACTCTACATTGAAGAAGATGACACCGGAGCAATGGCAGAGCGTAATCGACATAAACCTCACAGGAACATTCTATTGTACCAAGGCAGTAAACCAATATATGGTTGAAGCAGGCTGGGGCAGGATTATCAATGTTTCTTCCGTTGTGGGATTGTACGGAAACTTCGGACAGACCAACTATGTTGCCACAAAGGCAGGTGTTATCGGCATGACAAAGACTCTTTGCAGAGAATTGGGTAAAAAAGGCGTTACTGTAAACGCAGTAGCTCCCGGATTTATCGCCACAGACATGGTTGCAAAGATGCCGGAAGACGTTTTGGCAGGTATGGTTGCCAAAGTACCTGTCGGAAGACTCGGAAAACCCGAAGACATCGCCAACGCATTCTGCTTCCTTGCCTCCGACGAGGCTGCATACGTCAATGGAGCAGTACTCAGTGTTGATGGCGGTATGACAGTATAGCAATTTTTTGTTAATTTTATGCATTTTGAGCGAAGCTGCTGACGTTATGTCTTGCGACTTCGCTCTTTTACTTTTGCGGTATGGTGCTTGGCTGTTTTGGTTTACTTTGAGCGTAATGACAAGAGCCAATTTTGCACAATCGTTTTGCCGCAACTTGTCATGAAACTCTCGGGGTGGAATTGCAAACCGTACAATGGCTTGCTTTTGTGGCTGAAACTCATTATGTTGTTCTCGTTGTCGGTTGCCGTAACTTCGATGCACTCGGGCAACTCTTCCCAAGCTACCACCCAAGAGTGATAGTGTCCTATCGTTTCACAACAAGACAATCCTCTAAGGAGAATATCCTCAGGTTTAACGACCTTTAGCTTTCCTTGTTTGCCGTGCAGGGGGTGCGGAAGGTTGTGCAATTTTGCTCCAAAGTGTTCTGCGATTGCTTGATGACCAAGACATATTCCCAAAATGGAGTGTGTGTTTTCGCAAATGTCTATCAATTTTGGCATATCGGCGGCTTCGTTCGGTATTCCCGGACCGGGCGAAAGCACAATTCCCGAGTAGTAGCCCAAACGCCCGAAGTCAATCTTGTCATTCGGTACAACATCCACTCTGTCTGCCACATTGCACTGCTCAATCAGAGCCTTGACATTATAAACGAACGAATCGCGGTTATCTATCAAAAGTATATTCATATCACTTGCAAAGATAGGGAAAATTTACCGACAAGATATTGTGGAGAATTAGTATCTTTGCCATTTGTTTTGAGATTTTGGCAGATGGAAACAAGAGAAGCGGTAGAAAGAATGAACTTCTATGCAGCAAAGAGCAGGAAGTTTGTGTTTGCTTTCGACTTTGAGAAGCATGAAGCACTCTTTTTGTCTGATGATATGGACAATAAGCAGTTGCTTTTCGAGATAAAGGGGAGGGGAAACGCCCCTTGCAGTTCTTCGTATGCCGAATGCCTGAGAGCAAAGGCTACTTTGGAGATAAAAAACTGCGACCAAAAACACTATTATGAGGCTTTTGCCAAGGTGCAGGGCGGTTTGCAAAGAGGAGACAGCTTTTTGTGCAATCTTACCACCAAGACAAAAATACAACTCAATCTTTCGTTGGAAGAACTCTTCCATTGCTGCAATGCTCCCTACAAGTTGTGCGTTCCAAACAGGTTTGTATGTTTCTCTCCCGAGAGTTTTATCCGCACAAAGAACAATATGATTTACACTTTTCCCATGAAAGGAACGATAAATGCCGACCTGCCCGATGCCGAGAGGCTTCTGCTTTCGGACGAGAAGGAGTTGAGGGAACATTTTACCATAGTCGATTTGATGAGAAATGATTTGAACATGGTAAGTCGCAATGTCAGTGTGGAAAAATTCAGATATGTCGAACGCATTGACACTATCGGAGGCGGCATTCTTCAAACCAGTTCTCTTATTTCGGGACATCTGCCATGCGATTGGCAGCATAATGTGGGCAATATGGTTTTTTCTCTTCTTCCTGCGGGAAGCATAAGTGGCGCTCCAAAGAGTGAAACTGTCAATCTGATACAACAAGCCGAGAAAGAACCGAGAGGCTTTTACACAGGGGTGTTCGGATATTTTGACGGCAGAGATTTGGACACTGCGGTACTTATTCGCTATATCGAAAAGCAGAACGATGATTATTATTTCCGAAGCGGAGGCGGCATAACGACCAACAGCCTTTGCAACAAGGAGTATGAGGAAGTTATTCAAAAGGTTTATTTACCCATAAAGAGATGACAGAGTTTTTGGAAACCCTCAGGGTGCAGGAGGGTGAGCTTCTCTCGCCCCACATTCACAATAGGAGAATGCACTACACCTCACCAAAGGTGCAGTCTTTCGATTTGGCATCAATAGACGTGCCTTTGCAGTATAGAAGCGGCATAGTCAAGTGCAGTGTGGTCTATTCGGATAAAATTCTCGACATAAAATTCTCCCGATATGCCCCGAGACCAATACGCAAGCTCAAAGTTGTAGAATGCAACACCATAGACTATCATTTGAAATACGCAGACCGCAGAGAGTTGAACGCTCTCAGAGAATTGAGGGGTGAATGTGATGATGTTCTCATAGTGAAAAACGGATTTGTTACCGACACTTCTTTCAGCAATGTGGTCTTTCGCCAAGACGACTTGTTGTTTACGCCGGACACTTTCTTGTTGAACGGTTGCAAAAGGCAGGAACTGATAAACAAAGGCAGGATTGAAGAGCGTAAAATCTCACTTGACGACATCAAATCATACCAATGTTGCTATTTAATAAACGCAATGTTGGACATAGAAGACAATCCGTTTGAAGTGGAAATCGTCTTCTGAAACCAAGAGTTGGTTCCACTTGTAACAAAACGCCGTTTCATACGAACATTTTGGAACACTGTTGTTTTACAGACGTTTAA